>Ga0208492_1001561_pt1 | contig 13696 bp, 8 predicted proteins | sample Subbioar_CSW14AB_FD_184820 | JGI IMG/M metagenome (GOLD analysis project Ga0208492, IMG submission 184820) | Serpentinite rock and fluid subsurface biosphere microbial communities from McLaughlin Reserve, California, USA - CR12Mar_CSW14AB (SPAdes) | ecosystem: Environmental > Terrestrial > Deep... | reverse complement strand
CGACGGCAAGGAAGACAAGAACGGCGACTGCAAGGTCGATGCGACCGAGACCGATCGTCTGAAGAAGGACACCGACGGCGACGGCCACGACGATCTCGTCGAGACGCTGCTCACGCCGACCGGCTCGCCGTCGTGGGCGCTCGACGGCACCAAGACGCCTTGGAACCAGGGCAAGTTCTACTTCCTCGAGCCGTACTCGGTCGACGGCAGCGCCAAGCCCTCGCCGGTGTCGACGCCGCTCGCGCTGTCCACCAAGTTCAACAAGGGCGACGTCGCGTTCCTCGTCGACACCACCACCTCGATGAACGGCATCGAGGCCGCGCTCTCGAGCAGCATCGCCGGCACGATCATCCCCGGCCTCGCCGCGAAGATCCCCGACCTCGAGCTCGGCGTCGTCGGCTACGACGACGCGCTGGTCTCGCCGTTCGGCGGGTCGGCCGGCGACTCGTTCGTCTGGTTCCCCAACGCGGGCGATCCTTCCAAGGGCAGCTTCATGACCGCGACCACCGCCGACGCGGTCGCTGCGGCGACGGGCCTCAACAAGACGACCCCCGGCGGCTCGTTCCCCGAGGGCTCCATTCCCGCGTTGTGGTGGGCGATCACCAACGACACCATGACGTTCGGCTCGACGGGGAAGGTGTTCCCGTCGTCCGTGCTTCCGGCCGTGCCCTCGACGCGATTCGGCGGTCTCCGCTTCCGCAAGGACGCGGTGCCGATCATCATCCAACCGTCCGACGCGAACATGCACGGCGGGCTCTCGACCGGGTGCAAGGTCCCCGTGGGGCAGACCGCCATCTCCGATGCGCTCTGCTTCCGCTCGACCGCCGAAGTCCCGATGTCGACCGACTACTTCTCCTCGTCGGCGAGCACGACCTCGCTCGGGCATTCGCCCGACATCGTGGAACTGAAGAACAAGCTGGTGAGCGTCGGTGCGCGGTACCTCGGCGTGTCGGTGCACGGCACCGGCGCCGGAGGAACCGGCCGTTCGGCCGACGTCAACCGCACCCTCGATCCGAGCTACTACGCGTCCGCGGTCGACATGCTCTACCTCGCGCGGGGAACCGGCGCGAAGGTGGCACCGTCGGTCCTCGGAGGATCGACGACCGACTGCAAGACGTCGAACCCGACCGCGACGGTCAAGAACCCGGCCGACTCCGACGGTCTCTGCCCGCTCGTCTTCGACATCGAGTACAGCGGCACGGGACTCGGCAGCCTCGTGGTGAACGCGGTGTACGCGCTCCTCGACTCGATTCGCTTCGACGTGCACGTGCAGGCGAGCCCGGTCATCGTCGGTGGCGTCGATCCCGTCGACGCGTTCCTCGCCAACATGCTCCCGATGCCGGCCGGCGGAACCGATCCGGTGACGGGCGGCGTGTGCGTCACGTTCCCCACGGCCTCGACGGCCGATCGGTTCAAGGGGCCGAAGGCGCTCGTCGGCACCGACGCGGCCAAGGAGACCATCCTCGATCTCGCGCCTGGTCCGCTCTACTGCTTCGCAGTGACGCCCAAGCCGAACACCACCGTCAAGCCGACCACCCTCGCGCAGACGTTCAAGGCCAACCTCCAGGCGCAGGCGCAGAAGCCCGACGGTACGTCATCGCCGCTCGGCACTTCGCGCGAGGTGTTGTTCATCGTCCCGCCGGTGCTCAACTGAGCATGCACCGCCGCTGGCTCGCGCTCGGCATCGCTGTCACGTCGGTCGCCATGGCCGGCGCGTGCACGCTCACCGCGAGTCTCGACGGCTACACCGGCGGCGCGGGCAAAGACGCGGCGGCCGCGGATTCGGGCGCCTCTGCCGACACGTCCACGCCGATCGACAGCACCACTGCAGACAGTGTCGTCGTCGACTCGGCGGCGACCGACTCGACGAAGTCGGACACATTCACGGACTCGAGCACGGCGGACACCACGGTCGCCGATGCGGCAGTCGCCGATACGGCGACCGCCGATACGGCCGTGGTGGAGACGACTGGTGACGCAGGGCTGGGGTGCCACCTGGTCATCAACGAGCTGCTGACCGGCCGTACGTCGTCGCTAGCCGATGAGTTCGTCGAGCTCTTCAATCCCTGCCCCGATTCGATCGCCGCCACGGGATTCAAGCTCCACTATCGATCCTCTGCGGGAACCACCGAGTCGACGATGGTCACGTTGACCGGCCCCGTCGCCTCGGGCGCGTACGTGCTCGTCGCCAGCTCCGGCGGAGTGTTCTCGAAGACGCCGTACGTCGCCGACTACACCTACTCGAGCGGCATCGCCGCCAGCGGAGGACTCGGGCTGCGCGACGCCACCGGTGCGCTCGTCGATTCCGTCACGTGGGGCGACGCTGCCGCCGGGCACGCCTTCACCGAGGGAACGGGCCCGGTGCCCGCGCCGACGACGACGTCCACCGGAACGAGCCTCGCCCGCACGCCGAACGGCAAGGACACGAACGTCAACACCGCGGATTTCACCGCCGCCACGACGATCACGCCGAAAGCCGCGAACTGAAGCTCGCTACCAGGCTTCGATGGGCCAACCTCGCTGCCAGGCAACGCGGCGGAGGCGCGGATCGGGATTGACCACGATCGGCACACCCACGCGTTCGAACAGCGGGAGATCGCTGATCGAGTCGGAGTAGAACACGGCTTGCTCGAGCGTCGTGCCGTGCGCGCGCGCGAGGGCTTCGCTCTTCTCGAGCTTGCCGGCGCCGTAGTTGAGGTGCACGTGCCGTCCGGTGAACCTGCGCTCCGGATCGCACTCGAGCTCCGTCGCGATGACGTGATCGATGTCGAGCAGCCGGGCGAGCGGACGGGCCGCGTAGTAGGTGGCGCCGGTCACGATGGCGCACACGTCGCCGGCGACCCGATGGCGGTCGATGGCGCGGCGGCCTTCGCACGCGACGTGCGGGGCGACGTCGCGGCGAAACCAGTCGTCGCAGCGCGCGGCGAGCACGGTCTCGTGCTGGCCCGCCGCCTGACGGAGCGCCTTGACGGCGACGGCCTCGGCGTCGACCACGCCGAGTGTGTACTCGAGCAGCCACCACGAGGCGCGAGCCATGTCGACGAGCGAGGCCTCGCCGATCTCGCGCTGGTAGCGCACATAGAGCGAAGCGGTGTTCTTGCGGACCAACGTGCGGTCCATGTCGAAGAGCGCGAGACGCGGCACGGCTATGCGTCGTTGGATGCCGGAATCGACACCGGCTTCTTCGCCCGCTCTTGGGGTGCGATGCGCGTCGCAGCAACGACGTAGGCAGCGACCGAACCGGCGGTCGTCGCCCCGAGCGCCGCGAGTGCCGTGCCCACGACCGGGAGCGACAACCTGGCAGAGGCCGCGACGGTGGCGGCGGCGCTGAGCGAAGCGAGCGCGCCCCACGCCGTGCACCCTGCCGTCGTCTGCTCGCCCATGAAGCCGAGGAGCGAGGTCGCGGCGACGGCCGCCATGACGAACGCTGCGACGTGGGTGCCGAAGGAGCCAGCATACGAAGCAGCAGCCGCCGCGGCGAACAGCGCGATACCGACCCCGAGCGCGACACGCGTGGCGCGATGCGCCCGATAGCTCGCCCGAAGGAACAGCGGCGTCGCGAGCGCAATGGCCGCAGGCGCCGCGAACGAAGGGACGGCGAGGCAGCCGACTGCCGCGACGAGCGCGACCTTGCCGCGCGACGCGTAACTACGCACCAACGCTCCAGCACCGGCGAACCCACCGGCCAGCGCGAAGATCGCGGCGCGTGGAACGGAGGACGGCGCGACCATCGCCGCCGCGACGAGGAGGGTGATGGAAGACGCCGCGAACGCAGCGCGGGTCGCACGCGGAAACGGCTCGATGGGCGCGAGGTCGTCGCGCAGGCACTCCGAGGCGAGGATCGGGCGCGCGACGCGGCGCACCGGCTCGGACACCTGGAGCGTCACGCTGGGTGCGACGGTCGGATCGAAGGGGGGCACGGAGCGCAGCCGAAACGATGGGGGGCGACTGTCGCCCTCCTGCTGGTCTGCGGCGACCGGACGAGCTCGATGCGAATCCACGGCGGAGCGATCAGCCTAGCGCGTCGGACGGGAGCGACGCCAGTCGGGCGACCATCCCTCGACACATCTTACGCGTGCTCATCAAGCCGCCGTTGCGCTGGAGCGTCGCTTCGTCGAGGTACAGCCGACGCGCGAGCTCGACCTGAATCGCGTGGCACTTCTGCGCGGGACGCCCGTAGTGAGAGGTCGAGAACCCTCCACGGTAGGGACGATCGTGCTCGACGGTTCGTCCGTGTGCGATTCCGACGGCCTCGACGGCCTCGATGACGCGACGGTGGGCGGAGGTGCGTCCACGCGAGCCCGGCACCACGTCGGCGCGAGGCACCCCTGCGTCGGCATGCCCCGCACGCCCGACGCTCGGCATGGAGTGCGCACACAACAGGATGACGTACCCGAAGCGGGCGATCTTTCGATCGAGCACCGCGCGCAATGTCTCGTGATACGGGCGATGCACCGCCTGCAGTCGGAACTGGTACTCGTCGCGGGTGAGCGGACGCACGAGCGCCGGCTCGTCATCGGTCGTCGTGCGCCAGAGCAGGCCACGCGCGTGGGGCCGCGCGGGCCGCGGATCGAAGGCGACCACGCCGGCGTCGACGTCGTCCTCTGCACGGTTCAAATCGACGACGTAGCGGCTGGTATGCGCCACGAGCAGCGTCGCGCCTTCGGCCGGTGCGTCCTCGTACAGCTCGTCGACGAAGAGGTCTGCGTCACGAGCGATGGCGCGCGCAGGCGCGATGAGGTTCGAGAGCACCTCGGCCGGGAGAAACAGCCCCGCGTGCGGCACCTCGACGACGACGGGAGCCTCGCCCGTCGTCGGCTCGACGAGCTCGAACCAGGGACGCTTCATCTCGCAGCTTCCTGGACGCCACGCACGACGTCGACGTCACGCACGCCGTCGGCCTCGGCGCGGTACGAGAGCACGAGCCGGTGGCGGAGCACCGCGACCGCGAGCGCAAAGACGTCCTCGGCCTCGACCGCGGCCTCGCCCCGCAACGCCGCGCGCGCCTTGGCGGCGAGCACGAGCGCCTGCGAGCCCCGCGGCCCCGCGCCGAAGCGAACGTACTTGGTGACGATGGGCGGTGCGCCCTTCTCCTCGGGGCGCGTGAGACGCGCCAGCCGCACCGCGAGATCGAGCGCGGCGTCGGTGACCGGCATGCGGGGCACGAGCCCCTGTAGCGCGCGGAGCTCGTCGACGGTGAGCGCGCTCGGCACATCGGCGAGCTTGCCCGACGTCGTGCGGCGCGCGATCTCGCGCTCCTCGTCGACCGACGGATAGCCGACGTGCACCTCCAGGAGGAAACGATCGAGCTGCGCCTCGGGCAGCGGGTAGGTGCCCTCCTGCTCGATCGGGTTGCGCGTGGCGAACACCTGGAACGGGTCGGGCAGGTCGTGGGTGTGCGTGCCGCTCGTCACCCTTCGCTCCTGCATCGCCTGGAGCAGCGCGGCTTGGGTCTTGGGCGGGGTGCGGTTGATCTCGTCGGCGAGGATGAGGTTCGCGAAGATCGGTCCGGGCGCGAACCGGAGGCGACGCCTCCCGTGCTCCGGGTCCTCTTCGAGGACATCGGTGCCGGTGATGTCGGCGGGGAGAAGGTCCGGCGTGAACTGCACGCGCCCGAATGTGAGGTCGAGCGCCTGCGCCAGCGTCGCGACGAGTAGCGTCTTGGCGAGCCCCGGGACGCCGACGAGCAACGCATGCCCCCGGGCGAGCAGCGCGACCAACATCGAGTCGACGACCTCGTCCTGACCGACGACCCGGGTCGCGATCGCGGCACGGAGAGCCTCGCGGGCCTGTGCGGCTCGTTCGAGGAGCACGACGTCGTCGGGGATATTTCCAGAAGAGGCTTCCAAGCGGAAATGCGGGTAGCGCAGTCCCGCGCGGGGGTCACCCCGCAGGGCCGCCGTGCCGTCCCTTTCGACCGTGGACCTGCTCGACCATCGCGACGATCGCAGGCCGGAGCGCACGCATGGCCCGGGGCACGGAGTCACCCGCGGCGACCTCGACCCAGGGCCTCCGCTGGACCACGCGGCCTTCGACCACCGCGCGGGCCCTCGGGTCGAGCGCGCCGAGGGCGTCACGATGGGCCTCGACCCACCTCGCGAGCGCGTAGGCGGCTGCGTCGAACGGCTGCGGTCCGTAGGCGTACCGGACGACCATCGCCTGGAGCTCGTCCTCCGTCGGCGGCGCGGCCGCGGGGAGCCCCGCGGTCAGCGCGCTGGAGAGCTCGGGATCGAGCACGAGCTCGCGATCGAGGAGCTCACACTGCAGGGGGAGGTTGCGTGCAAGATCGACCCGGAGCTCCTCGACGAGCTTCGCGGCTGCGCTGGAGACAGGCCGAACCATGATCGCGGCAGGCTCGCCGCTACGTCTGCCGCGTGACATCCCGAGCCGAACCAGCTCGTACCCGACCGAGCGGCGAAACGAGAGCAGGTCCGGCGTCGCGCCGAAGATCGTGCCGAACAGGTCGGGCGAATACGACGCGTGCACGTGCTCGACGAGCGCGCGGGCGACACCATGCCTTCTCGAGGACGGGTGGACCGCGATGCGGATGCTGCGGACCATCGACAGCTCGCCGGCCTCGGGCCTGCCCGCGTGGGTGATCAGCGTGTCGGGCAACGCGTGCCCGTGGACCCGTTCGCGTCCCGAGGCGAGTCGCTCGCACAGGTCACGCGGCAGCCCCCCTTCGCGCGCGACGAGCGTCGCGCCCACCACGTGGTCGTCGAGGAGCGCGGCGTGAACCGCGAGGTTCGGCGCATCGAGCAGGCGCTGGAGATCGCTCGGGGTCGTTCGGTAGTGCGCGTGCACGAGCAGTCCGAACACCTCACGCAGGCGCGGCTCGTCTCGTGCGAGCGCGTCGCGATCGAGCTCGACGCAGCGCAGCTGACCGCTCGAAGGCGGCTCCGCAGGCTCGGCGTCGAGCGCGAGAACGTCGAGCACGAACCGCTCGAGCGGATCGCCCTCGCCCCACCGGATGGGCGCGTGCAGCTCGTGGCACGAGAACGGGCGAGGCTGCCTGCGGGCCCACGCGAGGAACCGCAGCACGAACCCGCGACCGGTTCCCTCGTAGCCTCGGGCGGTCGTGGCGAACGCAATGCGCGCGCGCACGTGCTTCGTCGCGAGGCGCTCGAGCACAGCGACCGAGAGCTGCGCGGCCTCGTCGACGACGATCACGTCGTAGCTCGCGTCCCCATGCAGGAGCTCGGAGGCCGGCACGAAGCGCGCTCGACCCTCGGCGAAGCGAAAGATCTCGTCGGTCGCGGCCTCGCTCTCGGCGGTGATGGCGACGCGAAGCGACGGGGCGCGGGCGATGGCCATTCCCAGCGCGCTCGACTTGCCACGTCCGCGATCGGCGAGCAGCGCGATCATCGCAGGGTCGCCTCCGGCGAACGTCTCGACCAACGCGTCGACGACCCGCGCCTGCTCGTCGGTGCCGGTGACCTGTCGCACGACCTTCGGCTGCGGCGTCGGAAGAACGCGCGGGAGCATGCGCTCGAACCGCTCCGCGAAGCGGGTGCCCACGTCGTCGAGCTGGTAGGGAAACACCGCGAGCCGTGCGTCGCGCGGGAGCTCGCCTTCGGGCGGGAGCCGGAGCACGAGGCACCCACCGCCCCAGACGAACCCCTGCGCCTGACCGAGCACGTCGGCGTCGAGCCCGCCGTGTTGATCGAGCACCACGGCGTCGAACGAGCGACCGAGAAGGCCGCGCACGCGCGACGGCGGGATCCCGTCGTCGCCGATCCACAAGACGTCACTCAGCGCAGCGACGATCGACCTGGCGGCGCTGCGTGTCTCGTCGACCGAGCCCCGCAGCGCGAAACAGCGTCGATGGCGCGTCAGCCCCCCGTCCACGCGCAGAGGCCGGAGGTGCTGTCGCAGATGCTTCCCGGTGCGATCGCCGGGCAGATCGAGGAGCCGACGATGCTGTTGCAGCGCGGACTGCACGCCTCGGTGGTGTTCCAGTTGCAGATGCCGCGATCGCACAGACGGTCGGGGGCGCAGTGGCAGGCGTCTTCGTCGACGATGCCGTTGCCGTTGTCGTCTTTGCCGTTGCAGCACTCGGTCTTGTAGAACTTGCTCGCGCGGCAGTCCGGGTCGTCACAGTCGGTGAGACCGTCCTTGTCGTTGTCGATGCCGTCGGTGCATGCGCCGACCCCCATCTCGGGGCTCGCGCCCGCGCACGCAGGGAGCGACGCGCAGTCCTTGTCGGCGCAGTCGGCGTAGCCGTCGCCGTCGTCGTCGACCTTGTTCGTGCAATCTTCCTTCAGCGTGTAGTCGATGGTGACGTTGAACTGGTACTTGCCCATGTCGCCGTAGGTGAACCCGTCCATGAACGCGTAGTAGGTGCCCGCCTTGGCGACCGGAATGTCGATCGCACCTGCCCAGGCGCCACCCGAGTCGTCGTCGCACCCGAGCTCGTAGCCCGTGGAGCAAGCGCCCCGGCGCAGATACACCGTCGAGTCGAACGGCGGCTGCTTGGTGCCGGTGGAGCTGATCTTCAGGTGGGCCGGCGCGGTGATCACGATGCGGAAGACCGCCTCGCCCGCAGCACCGCCGCACGAACCGATGGTGTGGTTCCAGAACGTGCCGGTGTCGCCGGTGTACGTGCCGCTGGCGGTCACCGTGAGCGCGGTGTTGCAGTTCTCGTGGCGGGTCTTGCACCAGTCGGTCGCGAAGCACGACGGATCGTCGCAGTCGGTGAGACCGTTGGCGTTGTCGTCCTTGAAGTTGTCGCAGACCTCGACGGTGAACCGACAGGCGTCGTCGAGCGCGCAGGCCGGATCGGCGCAGTCGGTGAGCGCGTTGCAGGAGTTGTCGATGCCGTCGCTGCAGACCTCGGGCTTGCACACGAGGCACGCGGGATCGGTCGAGCAGGCCGGATCGATGCAGTCGATCTTGCCGTCGCAGTTGTTGTCCTTCTTGTCGTTGCAGATCTCTTTGGCGCCCGGCACGCAGAGGCACGCCGCGTTGGTCGCGCACTGCGGGTCGAAGCAGTCGATGAGACCGTTGCAGTTGTCGTCGATGCCGTTGCTGCAGCTCTCGCGCTTGAGACGGCACGCGCACTCGGGGGTCGCGGCGCACGCCGTGTCGAGGCAATCGGTCTGCCCGTTGCAGTCGTCGTCCTTGCCGTTGCCGCAGACTTCGGCGGCGGCGCAGGAGCACTTCGGGTCGCTCTTGCAGGCCGGGTCGCTGCAGTCGGTCAGGCCGTTGCAGTCGTCGTCCTTGGCGTTGCCGCAGATCTCGACCTTGCCGCACTCGACGCAGGCCGGGAGCGTCTTGCACTTGGGGTCCGCACAATCCGAGAGACCGTTGCAGTCGTCGTCCTTGCCGTTGCCGCAGATCTCGACCGGGCCGCACACGCACGACGGGTCGCCCTTGCAGGCGCCGTCGGCGCAGTCGGTGAAGCCGTTGCAGTCGTCGTCCTTGCCGTTGCCGCACGTCTCGGTGGCCGCGCAGCCGGTGCACGCGGGGAGCGCCTTGCAGGCCGGATCGGCGCAGTCGATGAAGCCGTTGCAGTCGTCGTCCTTGCCGTTGCCGCACGTCTCGGTGGTTGCGCAGCCGGTACAGGCGGGGAGCGTCTTGCAGGCCGGGTCGGCGCAGTCGGTGAGGCCGTTGCAGTCGTCGTCGGTGCCGTTGCCGCAGGTCTCGGTCGGCGCGCAGACCGCGCACCTCGGGTCCTTGGCGCAGTCGGGGTCGAGGCAGTCGGTGAGGCCGTCGCAGTCCTCGTCCTTGCCGCCCGAGCAGGTCGTCTCGGCCTTGGTGCACGTGCTGCACGCGGCCGTACCCTTGCATGCCAGGTCGGCGCACTCGCTCACGCCGTTGCAGTCGTCGTCCTTGCCGTTGCCGCAGATCTCGATCGGTCCGCAGGTGCCACACGCCGGCGTTCCAGCGCAGGCAGGGTCGGCGCAGTCGGACTTGCCGTTGCAGTCGTCGTCCTTGCCGTTGCCGCAGATCTCCGATTTGAGGCAGCCGCCGGTGCACGCGGGCTGCGCCTTGCACGACGGATCGGCGCAGTCGACGAGGCCGTTGCAGTCGTTGTCGCGGCCGTCGATGCAGTTGCGCTCCACGCCGCCCGCGCCGCCGATGGGGTCGGGCTTGCAGGGTCCGCACACCGGATCGCTCGCGCACGACGGATCGGCGCAATCGACGAGACCGTTGCAGTCGTTGTCCTGGCCGTCACCACAGCGCTCGCTGGCGGCCGGGTTGATGGTCGGATCGTTGTCGTTGCAGTCGTTGCCCCCACAAAGCGGGCTCTGGATGCCGTCCTTGTCGTTGTCGAGGCCCGTGCGGTAGGTGCACTTGCCGCCGATGCAGTACGCCTGCGTGCACGCGTCCTTGGTGCGCGGGCAGTCGTCGGCCGTCACGCACGGCGTCGGCGGGAGGGCGTCGGCGTCTTCTCCGCCATCGGTCGGCGTGTCCAGGTCGTCACCGATGTCCGATCGACCGCAGGCGATGGCCAGCACCGAGATGACGAAAACGAGAGCCTGGAGGGGGAGACGACGGCTCGACATGGGGCCGCGGAGCCTACACCTACCGCCGGGCTCGGGCCACGTACGGCCACGGCGCATGTGCCCGCGCAGCAAATTCATACCCACGTCCCGCCTTCGGCGGATCCGTGAAAAAAAGAAGACCCCGCCGGAGTGACGGGGCCTTCCGAAGACGTTCCTTACCGCTCGGTCGTAGGAAGGTCGCCAGCATGAACCCCTAGCGAGTTGCTAGGTGGGATCCTGTGTATCGCACTTGCAGGCTTCCCGGTGAAAAACCCCGGGCTTGCACAACGGCACGACGTCGAACCCCGGTTCATCCTCAAAGGGGATCGATGAGGCGTCTATACGGACCGAGCAGAGGGAACTCCTAGGTCGTAACACCGCCTGCGGAACCGTCAACGGGGCGCAGCGACGGGTTTCCGCTAGCATTCGGTCCCCGCGATGCGTCTGCCGTTCGAAATCGACCCGATTGGTCGCCTCTTGAACGAGGTCGGCATCGCCGGTCCGGTGGTCGCGGGGGCGATTCTCGCGGTCGACGCGCTCCTGACGAGCATCCTGCACCGCGAGTTGAAGCGGTCGCTCCGGCTCTCGGCGGCGCTCGCCTGGTTGTACCTCGTCATCTCGACGGTGCGGTGCTTCGCGCCGATGCGCGCCACGGACAACGAGCTCGAGCGCGTCTTCAAGGTCATCGCCGCGGTGGCGCTCGCGCTCGCGCTCGCGCAGACGTTGTTCGTCCTGGTCGTCGACTTCGTCCTCGGCCGCAACGGCAAGAAGAAGCTCCGGCCGATGATCCGGTACGGCCTGCTCGGCGTGACGTTCCTCGTCGCGGCGCTGGCCGGACTGCGCGCGGGCGGCGTCGCCACCTTCGGCGTGCTCGCCGGCGGTGCGGTCGCCATCGGTGGAGCCGGCGCTGCGGTCGCAGAGGTCCTGCGCCAGGTCGGCGCCGGCATCCTCGTGCAGTACGCGCGTCCGTTCGAGGAAGGCGACGTCGTGCAGCTCGCCGATCAGCGACGCGGCGTCGTGCTCGGCACCACCTGGCGCACGACCACCATCCGGACCAACGACTCGATCGAGCACATGGTGCCGAACAGCGAGTTCGTCACCCAGACCGTGACCAACTACGGCCACGGCGATCGGGTGTTCCGCCGCGAGATCGACTTCGAAGCGATGTACGACGCGCCGCCCGAACGCGTACGCCACGCGGTGCTCACGTCGATGCGCGACGTCCCGGGTATCGAGCCGACGCCGCCGACGCAGGTGTTCGTCAACGCGTTCCGCGACAGCGGCGTCGCCTACCAGTTCCGCTACTGGACGCGTCGCGCCGAAGACTTCGAGGTCGTCGATGCCGACGTGCGGTCGCGCATCTGGTACGCGTTCGCGCGGGCCGGTCTGGGGTTCCCCTTCCCGACCCGCACCCTGCACCTCGCCCCCCCGCACGACGAGCGGGACAAGCACCGCAACGTCGCCGCACGACTCGAGAAGGCCTCGTTGTTCGCGACGCTCCCGGAAGACGCCGTGCTCGACATCGCCATCCACGGCCACGACGCTCCGTACGGCGCGAACGAGGTCATCGTGAAGGCCGGCGAGGCGGGGAAGTCGATGCACGTGATCCTCGACGGAGAGGTGGCGGTGCTCGCGGGGGAGGACACCAGCAGCGAGTCGAGGCGAGAGCTGTTCCGCCTGACCGCGGGCGACTTCTTTGGCGAGATGTCCCTCATCACCGGCGCGCCGCGCACCGCCACGGTGGTCACGGTCAGCGAGGCGCGGACCTTCGTCATCGACGAGCCGAGCTTCCGCGCCATGTTGGAACGCCACCCCGAGGTCGCCGAGGCGCTCAGCGAGGTTCTCGCCCAGAGACAGTCCGAGTTGGCCGCAAAACTCGAGCAACGCGGGGTCGACGAGGCCCAAAGACGAGCCACGAAGAACGTGATGTTGGCCCGGCTGAAAGGCCTGTTCGGGCTCGCAGACAAGTAGACTTCCGGGTTTGACCCAGGTCACCATGCTGCGTCATGAAGACGCGCTTTGCCTTCGCTTCGCTCGCCGTTTTTGCCGCGGCATCGCAACTGCCCGCGACGGCATCCGCCGCCGAGCAGACCTTCGCGCTCAGCCGCTACGAGCCCACGCCGCTGGTCAACGATTGGCTGCGCGTCGAGCGTCCGACCGGCCTCTCGCACCTCGGCTTCGGCGCGGTGGTGACCGGCGACTACGCCTACAAGCCGCTGGTCCTCGTGACGAAGAACCCCGACGGCTCGAAAGAGACAATCAAAGACGTCGTCACCGACCAGATGTTCATCACGCCGGGGATCGCGTTCGGCCTGTTCGACCGGATCACGCTGCACGCGGCCGTGCCGATCATCGTGTCGCAGGGCGGCGACGGGTACTCGCTGAACACGGACAACCTCGGAAAGCCGGCGGAGTCCGCCACGCTCGGCGACGCACGATTTGGTGCGCGCGTGCGGATCGTGGGCAAGACGGAGCCGCGGAGGGGTGACAAGGCACCCGATCTGCTCTCGCTGGCGATCGGCACGTACGTCTTCGCGCCCACGGGCGATCCGGCGTCCTGGTCCTCGGACGGAACCTGGCGCGCGCAGCCGACGGCCATCCTCGAGATCGCGCCCTCGCGACGGATCTTCATCACCGGCAACCTCGGGTTCATGTTCCGCCCGAACCGCGGCGTGCTCGGCTCCGAGACGGGGACCGAGGGCTTCCTCTCGATCGCCGGCGGCGTGAAGGTCGCCGACGAGAAGCTCCGTCTCGGCGTGGAGGTCATCGCCGGCACGGGCCTCCGCGACTCGACGCTGTTCAAGCTCACCACGTCGCCCGCCGAAGGTCTGCTCTCGGCGACCTACCAGTTCACCAACGGGCTCTACGCGTCGCTCGGCGGTGGCGCTGGTCTCTCGTATGCGGCCGGCACGCCCGCTGCGCGGGGTGTGCTGCGCATTGGCTGGGCCTCGCCGTGGCCCGGCCACAAGAAAGCGCCGCCGCCCCCCGAGAAGAAGGGACCGCTCGACAGCGATCAGGACGGCATCCCCGACGAGCTCGACTCCTGCGACTACGACAAGGGCCCGCACTCGGCGGATCCGGATTCGAACGGGTGCCCCGACAAGGACGGCGACGGCGTCGCCGACAAGATCGACGCCTGTCCGAGCGAGCCCGGGCTGCACACGAGTGATCCGCTCACCAACGGCTGCCCGCCGCCCCCGCCCCCCCCC
>Ga0208492_1001560_pt1 | contig 13707 bp, 11 predicted proteins | sample Subbioar_CSW14AB_FD_184820 | JGI IMG/M metagenome (GOLD analysis project Ga0208492, IMG submission 184820) | Serpentinite rock and fluid subsurface biosphere microbial communities from McLaughlin Reserve, California, USA - CR12Mar_CSW14AB (SPAdes) | ecosystem: Environmental > Terrestrial > Deep... | reverse complement strand
CATAGGTACAGGACCCATGAGCGAGTTCATACTTCGCATAGAATAGACCATACCATTCATTACTATGATACCCGGCACTCTGCCCTGTATACAGATAGCAATGTCATAACAGTTTTCGAGCTGAGCTGAAGTTATAACGGCATCTGCGCGTCCGGCTCCATTGAGGTTGGATGAATTTTTAACTTCCTGTTTCTTTTCAACTATTTTAACTTCTTCCAGCATGATGTTTCGGCTAACCAGACCGAATTTTCTGAACTCATCATATTGCGTACGGCTGTTTTTGAGGTAAGCTAAAATCGATTTGTTGACATTTACCTCAAGCATGGCTTCATTTTTATTCTTTGTAACCAGCTGTGGCGGAATTCTGTCAAGTTGTATCTCTACATTCTTCTTGTCGCGCTCATTTCTGGCCTGTATGATAAACTTGGTACTGTCATTAAAGTAAAGATTATCAAATATAAATTCACCATTTGCATTGGTAAGCGTATCGATCAGAAAGACATTTCCCGAGGAGGAGAACAAGGTCACTTTGCCGCCTGCAACGGGCCTTCCGTTTAGGGCAATTACTTTACCACTGATCTGCATATTGGTTTCAGGACGATAAACCAGAGCAGGATATGAATCTGATAATATGTTTTTCCAATCAAAACGTCTCCAGCCTTGGGTAAGCATCAAATGATCAAGCTGTCTTACTTTATCCTGGTTGATATTCGTGAAATAGTAGTTTGGATTTTCAATAAAACCCTTCAGGTCAGAGCTCAGTAATAGATTTGAAATGATTGTGGTTTCGGTTGCTTCATCTGAAGGAACTTTGTTTTCATCTATTACAGATACTGAAAAACTTCCTGTTGTTGCAATTCCAGCAGGATCTCCGACATTAAATTCAAGCTTTGTTTTTTCACGTTTCGAATACTCTGCTTTATCGCTTTTAATATCAATCTTCAAAAAGTCTGAGTGATTTATAAAAACAATTCTCTCAGCAACAGGCTCATTCTTAGGAGAAAATAAGGTAAGCTGAAGTATGCCGGTTGGAAAACGTGATTTGGGTATAGCTGCACTAAATGTTTTTGAAACAAGCTTATTCCTGGAAACAAAATGTACCTGGCCATTGGTCTGAGCCACAAGGGTAAGTTCTTCATCTTCACGTGAGGGTACTGAAGTAGCAACTTTAATTTTAAGTTCCTCAGTGTTGGTGTTATCAACATTTAAAACGTATCCCTGTGATTTTACCCGTGGTAGTTTAAGTGTCTTCTCTGATCCGTCTTCGAAGCGAATCGTCGCAGTATAGATATCATTCCCATTGGGACGAAGATTGAAAGCTCCCATTCCGGCATGCTCTGATTTGAATTCAACTAAACGTTCGTTATTCTGATTGCTGATATAACCACTGACATCAATGCCCAGGCCATCTGATTTTAAAGCTTTGAATCCAACCTGGGTACTTATACCGTTGATCAGATCTCCACTTTCAGGAAAAAACTGAACATCCGACTCATTAGAGGTGGATTTTACAGGGAAGTTCTTACTAAGTACTCTTTTCTCATCCAGACGAATGTTTGTCAAAATCCTCCCTGACTTCAGGACGAAGGGCTGATTATTAACAAAAGTGATTTGCAGATTTCCTTTAGCATCAGTGATTCCTTTTCCTTTTAGAATACTCCGGAAATCCAGTTCAATTTGATAGTTGACCTCTTTACCTGCCAGTGGCTGGCCTGCCATATCTGTGTAATTAATCAGAGCACTAACTTTTTCACCCTTTGGTTCTTTGCTGTATGTATATTCAACCTGGGTTAATACAGTATTGGAAATTAAGTTTCCGATCCGGATTGTTTTATCGAAGAAATATTCCTCGCCAAAATTTCTCATCCAGGTAGTATAAGCTCTGATACGATAATTCCCTTCCCGAAGAGAATCGGTCAGGTTAAAATCCCCTGAACACAAACCCAGGTTCAGTGGTATTTTAAGTGATTTTTTAACGGAGTCTTTATCATTGATTAATTCAACATAAAGCACCTTACTTAGGTTAGATAATTCATTTTTTTCGGCATTGACAACATATGCTTTGAACCAGATATTATCTCCGATTGCATAGTAAGGCTTGTCGAGATGAAGGTGGACTTTTTCCTGAGGATATCCCAACCTGTATTTTTCTATCTGGCGCAGAATTTTTTTCAATGGATCATCATCTCTGATGAACCCGGTTACCAGCATCGAGGTAAAGATAAACAGGATAAATAAAAGACTCTTTTTCATGGTTAGTTTATAAGAGCAGGCTTGAGAGAGGTCGGTTTTTGACGGTGATTCTCTCATTTACTTGTACAAAATACAAAGCCTCAATTTTAATAAAAGAGGCTTATTGATGTATAATATACGATTTATTTAACAGTTTAGTCTCAGAAGGAATTTTTCCACATCATGCTTTCTACCGGACGGGTTGTTTTGTTATTGTATTTAGCATTGCTTTTGGTGTTGTACATGGTATTTACTTCACCATCAACCACAAAATAAATTAATTGTCCGATAGGCATACCTGCATAAATTCTTACCGGTTGTGCACATGAAATTTCAAGAGTCCAGGTATTACAGAATCCTACATCTCCTTTGCCGGCAGTGGCATGAATGTCAATACCCAGGCGGCCGGTACTTGATTTTCCTTCCAGAAATGGTACATGCTTATGAGTTTCCGTATACTCAAGTGTTACGCCCAGATAGAGTGTATTTGGCTGAAGAACAAAGCCTTCCTTAGGAATCTCGAAATGATCAATCTCATTATGGGCCTTCGCATCCAGAACCCTGCTTTTATAGGTTGCAAGATACTTACCCAGATGCACATCATAGGAATTGGTTCCTAAACATTCTTTTTTGAAAGGTTCAATGATAATATTCCCTTTTTCTATTTCTTCCAGTATGAGTTTGTCAGAGAGAATCATAAATAAGCATAAGATTTGGTCTAAAATATGATTAATTTGAGATAGTTTTGCAGGTATTTTATTTTTAAGAATGGCTCTGGCTTATCATAGGGAAATTGACCAATATACCTCTTTTGCAATCTGGAAGATAGAAGAAACAGCTGAGGACTTACAGAAGCAATTACAGTTAAGGGAACACGAACATGCTTATCTTGAAACTTTAAGCAATGGCAAAAGAAATATGCACTGGCTAAGCACCAGAGTACTTTTGAGAAGAATGATGGATACGGATGATTACATTGATTGCAAAGTCGATTCGAATGGTAAGCCTTACCTGAGCAATTTCCCTCATTTTATTTCACTGAGTCACTCATATGATTATGCCGCGGTGATGGTAAGTAAGAATAAAGCTGTGGGTATTGATATTGAATTGATTAAAGATAAGATTGAGCGGATAGCAGGCAAGTTTATGAGTGAGGAGGAACTCAGTTTTATAGACAGCAAGGAGCGCATAGAGCATTTATACGCATGCTGGTGTGCTAAAGAGGCTATTTATAAGCTTCATGGGAAGAAGAATGTCAGCTTTCTGGATAATATCAGATTACTGCCATTCGAGTATGAAGGCAGAGGCTCATTTAACGGATTACTGAATCTTGATTCCCGACAAAAGGAATTCAGGATACATTATGAGAAGTTTGATGGTTATATGATTGGTTTTGTGTCAGATTTTGGTAATGAAAAATAAGAAAGTGATTTTTCAGGATTGGGGTTTGCTTGATTATCAGCAGGCCTGGGACAGGCAGGAAGAGATTTTCGGAAATACTCTGGCTGAAAAGGCACTTAACCGGACAAATCAGACAGAAAATCCGATAACAAACCATTTAATCTTTGTGGAGCACCCCCACGTATATACTTTGGGAAAGAGCGGAAAACCTGAAAATCTGCTTCTTGATGAGGAAGGACTACGGAAAAAGCATGCAGCTTATTATAAAATTAATCGGGGAGGTGATATTACGTACCATGGCCCGGGGCAGATCGTAGGTTATCCTATTCTTGATCTGGATAATTTCTTCACTGACATACACTTGTATCTGCGTACGCTCGAAGAGGCTATCATACTTACACTTGCTGATTATGATATTGAAAGTGGCAGATATGAAGGTTATACCGGTGTATGGCTTGATGCAGATAATGAGAAAGCCAGAAAGATCTGTGCCATGGGGGTAAGATGCAGCCGCTGGGTAACCATGCATGGATTTGCCTTTAATGTAAATACAGATCTGAACTATTTTAAGAATATTGTTCCCTGTGGAATTGACGATAAGGATGTTACTTCAATGGAGCGTGAACTGGGTTATAAGCCAGATATTGAGGAGGTCAAACAAAAGCTTAAGAAACATATTTCCGATTTGTTTGAGATGGAATTTTACTGAAGTACGGATGGTTTAATCAACATCCGGGTTCTATTTTCGCAGGCAATAAAAAAGGCTTTTCTGGTCATCAGAAAAGCCTTTTTTATATTGGGAGAGATGTTATTACATCATTCCGCCCATGCCACCGCCACCCATTGGAGGCATAGGGGCACCTTTTTCATCTTCTGGATCATCGGCTAATACTACCTCGGTAGTTAAAAGCATAGATGCAATAGAAGCTGCATTTTCTAATGCTACACGGCTAACTTTAGTAGGATCGATAACACCTGCACCGATCATATTTTCAAACACATCAGTACGTGCATTGTATCCGAAATCAGCTTTACCTTCTTTCACTTTCTGAACGATGATAGAACCTTCGATACCCGCGTTCTGACAGATCTGACGAAGAGGCTCTTCAATAGCGCGTCTGATGATTTGGATACCAGTATTTTCATCTTCATTAGATCCTTTCAGGCTGGCTAAAGCTTCGATAGAACGAATAAAAGCAACACCACCACCTGCAACAATACCTTCTTCAACAGCCGCGCGGGTTGCGTGTAAAGCATCATCAACACGGTCTTTCTTTTCTTTCATCTCCACTTCAGTAGCTGCACCAACATAAAGTACTGCAACACCACCTGAAAGCTTAGCTAAACGCTCCTGTAATTTTTCTTTATCGTAATCGGATGTAGTAGTCTCGATTTGAGATTTGATCTGGTTTACACGAGCCTTGATATCGTCCGATTTACCGGCACCATTAATAACAATGGTATTATCTTTATCAACAACCACTTTCTCTGCCTGACCTAAATAAGTCAGATCTGCATTTTCCAATTTGTAACCTCTTTCTTCTGAAATTACAGTACCGCCGGTAAGGATAGCGATATCTTCAAGCATCGCTTTACGACGATCACCGAATCCAGGAGCTTTCACTGCAGCAACTTTCAGAGAACCACGGATCTTGTTAACTACCAGAGTAGCTAAAGCTTCACCGTCAAGGTCTTCTGCAATAATCAATAATGGTTTTCCGGTTTGAACCTGCTTCTCAAGTACAGGAAGTAATTCTTTCATTGAAGAAATCTTCTTGTCATAGATCAGGATATATGGATTATCCAGTTCAACCTCCATTTTATCAGCATTAGTAACAAAATATGGAGATAAATATCCACGGTCAAACTGCATACCTTCAACTGTTTTCATTTCAGTTTCAGTACCTTTTGCTTCTTCAACAGTGATAACACCATCTTTCCCAACTTTTGCCATAGCATCAGCGATCAAAGTACCGATTACTTCATCGTTGTTTGCTGAGATAGAAGCTACCTGTTTAATTTTATTGTTGTCTTCGCCTACAGACTGAGACTGAGTTTTTAAGTTAGCAACAACAGCAGAAACTGCTTTGTCGATACCACGCTTAAGATCCATCGGATTTGCACCCGCTGCTACGTTCTTAATACCGGCAGTAACAATAGCCTGAGCTAAAACAGTTGCAGTAGTTGTTCCGTCACCTGCTAAATCAGCAGTTTTGGATGCAACTTCTTTAACCATCTGCGCACCCATGTTTTCAAGAGCATCTTTCAGTTCAATTTCTTTAGCTACAGTAACACCGTCTTTGGTAATTGCCGGAGAACCGAATTTTTTATCAATAATTACGTTACGTCCTTTTGGCCCAAGGGTTACTTTTACTGCATTAGCAAGAATATCCACGCCTCTTTTCAGAGCATCACGTGCTTCAACATTGTATTTAACTTGTTTTGACATTTTCTTTATTATTTTGTTTTTCCAATAATATCGGTTTCTCTCATGATCAGGTAATCCTTACCTTCGATGGTTAATTCAGTGCCGGAATATTTACCGTAGTAAACATTGTCGCCTGGTTTTGTAACAGGTTTTTTCCCGTCTTCATCTTCAGCAGATACAGAAACCACTGTTCCTTTTTGAGGTTTTTCTTTTGCAGTATCAGGAATGTAAAGTCCTGAGGCTGTTTTCTCTTCAGCAGGAGCAGGTTCAACCACTACCCGGTTTTTAGTACCTGCAATAGGTTCAAAGTTTAATGCCATAAGTATTAAATATAATATGTTTAATTAATTGATTTTTTATAACCTTTTCCTTCACTAACTATGCCAAAGGATATAATCTTTGATTTCTTGTCAAATTTTCACTCATGGAAATAGGACAGGACTTATTTGAAGGTTAATCCGATGTCAAGCTGTCAGTTGAATGTCAGCCTGTACAAAAAAAAAGCTACCTCAAAGAGGTAGCTTAAACTCGTTTTACCTTAGATTATTTTTTTGTGGTATCAGCGGAAGGTACTGATAAACCTGAAGGCGCGGCAACCGGAGCTGCTGCTGGTTTATTAATCTGGTTTTGAATATCATTATGTTCCTGGTTAGTTACTCCGCCTCTTGGAATAACCACACTAACTAACAAGGCCAGAACCATAAGGGAAACAGCCAGAACCCATGTGCCTTTTTCAAGGAAGTCGCCTGTTCTCTGAACACCCATAATATTGTTAGATCCTGAAAAACCTGAAGAAAGGCCACCGCCTTTAGGATTCTGGATTAAAATGATCAATACTAACAATACACAAACAATGATTGCCAGAATAATAACGGTATATAACATATTTTTTAATTTACTTTCTTTTCTAATTCACGAATTTGGACGGCAAAGTAAGTGCTTTTTTCCGGGAATTTCAAACTTAATTTTTTGTACGTGTCAATTGCTTTTTGAAAGAGCATCTGATCGGTATATATCTGAGCCAGAGTTTCGGAAACCAGATCATTCGAATCTTCCGCGCTTTTCTTTGCTTTATTTTCTGTGTCTAATTTATGAGAATCAGGAGGTCTGATCTGTGGCTCTTCTTTGATGAATTTTTCCAGGATAGTATCTTCTTTATGTTTCACCTGAAACGGAACTGTTTTTGGTCCGTTTTCAATATCATCCAGAGGCGACTGAAGATGAAAAATATTTTCAATGATCTGGCTGCTCAGCTGATCTACGGATGTTTTCTTTATTTTCTGAGTGGTGTCAAGCTTGAATTCAACATATGGCTGGTAAGTATCAGAATGCTCTTTGCGTGTTTTGTCTAACCACCATAAAAATGAATAAGGCATTTTATCATCATTGTATTTCGATACTTTCTGCTCTGCTTCTGCTGTGATAATTACCTCTTCGGCAATTTGAGCATTCTTTTCTGTGCCTTGTGCAGAGAACCCTGCAACAGGTGCATCTTCTGTCTCAGCATTCAGAATCTCAGGCTTATTTTCTTCCTCAACTCGCTCTGCTTTAATCTCTTCTATATCCGTCACGCTCTGAGGATCATTGGAATCACTATCCTGAATCTGATTCAGGGATAATTCTGAAATATCCTCTGCCTCTTTTTCAGGAATAGAAGTTTCGGTATAGACTTCAGATTCTGCCAGTATTGACTCTTCTTTTTCAGTAGCATCTTCTTTTAACCGGGGAGCTTTTAAAATGGCAGCAAGACTTGTTCTGTCGGGAATAAACAATGCCGCCCTCTCTAACTGTTTAGTATAGTCAGGATCTCCTGATGACCACAAATTATGGGTATAAAAGAGGTGTAAAAGCTGACAGTATGGAAACTGATCGAGAAGCATTTTTAATTCTGCCGGATTACCCGAACCTGCCTTAGCGAGATTAGCTGCATAATTAGAAAATAACTGAACCCCCGATTCTACTGGATTTACCTCTTTCACTATAAACTCCTTTTTTGAAAGCTAAAAAAATTTTACCAATTGGCAAAAGCCTTATTAAAAATAAGCTCAGTAAGCTGTTTGTTAATTGCTGCGATTAATTTCTGCTCCTGAGATTGTATCGAACCCTGAGTCAAACTAAATTCCTGAAATGCCTGAAACGATTGTTCAAAATTGAGTTCGGGATTCAGATTATTGGAATATTTAACATTCACGGTTATGGTTAACCTGTTTAAACCTGCACGCTCATTTCCCTGAATAGCAACCGGCCTTATGCTGTAATCGGTAATTCTTCCTTCAAGATTCGCATCTGCATCACCTCTTACAATACTTAAACGCGACTGGTTTCGAACTCTTTCTTTTAAAGCCTCCGTAAACTGCTGACTCAGGTAAGGTACCACAAGTTGGGCGTTATTCTCGAAGAATTGTACCGAAATGGTTTTCATTTCGGGTGGAATAGAAGCCCCTGAAAATGAATAAGTGCCGCATGACTGCAAAAAGAGAATTATTGCAGATAGTGACAGAATCTTAATCTTGGAAATAATCTTAAACATATAGAAGGGTATCTTATAATTCCAGTTCTTTTATTTTACGGTAAAGCGTACGCTCAGAAATTCCTAACTCCTGAGCGGCAAGCTTTCGTTTACCTTTATGTTTTTTGAGCGCTTTTTTGATCAGATCTGACTCTTTATCTACCAGCGAAAGTGATTCTTCTACCTCCTCAGCCTCGTCCATCATGGAGAATGATTTGTCAGAACCTGGCTGGTGAATAATAATCTGATGAGGATCTGCCTGAGCAATGGTATTGCCTCCGGGGATTTCAATATCACGATAAAGCTGATTAATCAGATTAGGATTTGCCTGCATATTCGCTGTATTTCCACCGTTCTGGATAATCTCAGCAACCAGTTTCTTCAGATCCATCATGTCCTTCTTCATATCAAAGAGTACTTTGTAAAGAATGTCTCTTTCAGAAAAATCATCTTTGTTCTGATTCGGAACCCTCATCGGCAAAGTGCTTCCGGCCTCGGCAGGGATATAATTTAAAAGATGCTCAGCTGATAAATTTCTGTCCTTTTCAAGAACAGCAATCTGCTCTGCAATATTCTTCAGCTGACGCACGTTGCCGGGCCAGCTGTAATTCATTAATACCTGCTGGGCGCTTTGATCAAGCTGAACCGATGGACTCCTGTATTTATCTGTAAAGTCGGCAATGAATTTTCTGAAAAGGAGATTGATGTCTTCTTTGCGTTCCCTTAAGGCAGGTATCTTCAAAGGAACTGTGTTCAAACGATAGTATAAATCTTCTCTGAATTTACCGGCACTGACTGCATCAAAAACGTCTTTATTGGTAGCAGCTACCACACGAACATTGGTTTTCTGCACCTTGGATGAACCTACCCGGATGTACTCTCCGGTTTCAAGAACCCGGAGTAAGCGAGCCTGAGTACCAAGAGGTAATTCAGCTACCTCATCGAGGAAGATTGTTCCACCATCAACTACCTCAAAATAGCCTTTTCTGGCATCGTGGGCCCCGGTAAATGAACCTTTTTCGTGACCGAATAGTTCTGAATCTATAGTTCCCTCAGGTATTGCACCGCAATTCACGGCAATGAATGGCCCATGTTTGCGCGCACTCAGGGAATGAATAATGTGTGAAAAAACTTCCTTACCACTTCCGCTTTCTCCGGTAATTAATACCGAAATATCCGTTGGTGCTACCTGACGGGCAATATCAATTGCACGGTTAAGCAGTGGTGAGTTACCAATTATTCCAAAACGGTTTTTAATATCCTGGACATCCATAATCTTTTCCTTCAATACTCCGGTTGATCGGGTATGATTAATACTAATTAACAATCTGACCTATCAGGGTAGCAGGTGTACAACGTTCAATTTTTATATTAACATAATCTCCTGCCTGATATTGTTCATTGACAGGGAAAACCACGGTAATATTATGTTCACTTTTTCCTGAAAAGTCTTTGTTTGATTTTTTTGAAAATCCATCAATCAGCACGCGGTGAGTTTTACCGATATGCTGCTGAAGTCTGTTGAATGAACATTCCTGCTGCTTGGAAAGAATCTCATTAAAACGGCGGGTTTTGACCTCCTCCGGAATATCATCTTCAAAACGTTTTGCCGCCAGAGTGCCCGGACGCTCAGAGTAGGTATACATATATGCGAAATCATATTGTACATAGTCCATTATACTCAGTGTATCCTGATGTTCTTCCTCGGTTTCAGTACAGAAACCACTGATTATATCGGTTGAAATCGCGCAGTCAGGTAATATTCTCCGGATTGAATCTACCCGTTCTATATACCATTCACGGGTATAGGTACGATTCATCAGATCAAGTATCCTGCTGTTTCCCGACTGTACAGGAAGATGTATATGATTACAGATATTGTCATACTTCTTAATGGTATACAATACCTCATCGGTAATATCTTTAGGGTGTGAAGTGGAGAAGCGAACCCTTAATTTTGGATCGATTAATGCAACCAGTTCAAGAAGACGCGCAAAATTTACGGTATTCTCTCCCTGTTCATCTCCTTCTGCCTGCCATTTATAAGAATCAACATTCTGACCTAATAAGGTTACTTCGCGATAACCCTGTTCAAACAGCTCTTTTGATTCCTGGATGATAGACTGTGGATCCCGGCTTCTTTCGCGGCCACGTGTAAACGGTACAACACAGAAAGAACACATATTGTCGCAACCACGCATAATCGAAACAAAAGCAGAAATACCATTGCTGTTTAAGCGTACCGGACTGATATCTGCATAAGTTTCTTCGCGCGAAAGCAATACATTCACAGCCCGAGTTCCTTCATCCGCCTTGGAAAGCAGATTAGGAAGATCGCGGTATGAATCCGGTCCGACAACCAGATCAACCAGTTTTTCTTCTTCCAGGAATTTGGATTTAAGACGTTCAGCCATACAACCAAGTACACCGATTGTCATTCCCGGACGTTTATTTTTGGCAGCACTGAATTCACGAAGTCTGTTTCTGACCCTTTGCTCAGCATTGTCGCGTATAGAACAGGTGTTGATAAAGATAACATCTGCCTGCTTGTACTGATCGGTAGTTTCAAACCCCATGTCCAGCATAAGCGATGCAACGATTTCGCTGTCGGCAAAATTCATTGCACAGCCATAACTCTCAATATAGAGCTTACGTCCTGTATATTGTTTCGGCTTTTCAAGTAATAAAGCCTCACCCTGACGAGATTCGTCGTGCATTTCGGTGCTTGTCAAATCTTTTGAATTAATTGGGCGCTCAAACATTCTTTAAATAATTAGCTTGCAAAAATACGGAATTTTCTCTGTAATGACAATTTGGCAGACATACTTTTTCATGGATTAGCAGAATATTTTTATTTTGTTGAGCATACCCGCTAATTATTAAATACGTTTAGAATTAGGTAGCTTATCACGAACATTTAAAATTGAATATGCCTGAATACCGGAGTAAAAACTATTACTGGAAATCAATTGTTTCAGGAATTTTGATTCTGCTTATTCTGATATCTACGGTAGCCATCTATCTGAACTATTACTGGCACCCGATTCTTAGTCAGAGAATAAAGGCTGCCATTTATAATTCTACTGACAGTCTATACCATATTGATTTTGATAATGTTCAGATCAATTTTGTTTACGGGAAGGTTACAATCAAAAATATACGCTTTGAGCCTGATACAGTTGTTTATGAACAAATGAAAAAGGCAGGTACAGCACCAAGACATATTTACAGAGTTGAAATTGCGGAGTTAATCCTAAGAAAGATTCAGCCATGGAAAGTCTACAAGGAAAATAAGCTTGAAATTAATTCTGTTGAAATTTCGAAACCTGCATTACAGGTGGTTTTCTCTGATATCAGGAAAAATGAGGAAAAAATAAAGGAACAGCGACGTACAGCTTATCAGCATCTGGCGCCCTATCTCAAATCGGTAAAAATAGGTAGCGTGATATTCAGGGACGCTGATTTTAATTATGTAGATAAAAGCCTCGATGCTTACAAAACAACTTCTCTCAAGAATCTCTACATTAAAATTTCAGATATTTTAATTGATTCTGCTTCTCAGTTTGATCGATCTAGATTGTATTATACCAGGGATATCTATGCAGAGTTACTTGGGTATAATACCATCAGTTTAGATAATAATTATACGGTTAGATTAAATGAATTCAGGGCATCTACTGCAGGAGGTTATGCGCGGATCAGAGGCTTAAGCATAAAACCCAGATTTAGGGAGATGGAGTTTTCCAGAAGATTTAAATATCAAAAAGATCGTTACTCTGTGGATTTCGAAGAGGTTCAGCTAAATAAAGTTAATTATGAACTATTGAACCGCGACAGACGACTGGTGGCCTCCACATTACTGATGAAGAAGGGGAATTTCGCAATATTCTTAAACAGGCAAAAGCCCGATTCAATTCGCAATAAGGGAAAGAATTTTCCGCAACTGGCTCTGCAGCGCTTTAAACTCAATACCAGTATTGATACGGTCTTTCTTCATGATTCAAGAGTAGATTATTCAGAATTTAATCCGAATTCACTGAAAAAGGGAACCGTAACCTTTAGTAAGATTAACGGTACCATATCGAATGTAACTAATGACTCACTTGTTTTAAGTAAGAATAAGTTTTGTGATGTGAAGCTGACCAGCTTACTGATGGACCGGGGCAGAATGGATGTCAATATGAAATTTAATCTTTCAAATCCCCAAGGCTCATTCAGCTTTAAAGGTGCTTTGGGAAAAATTGATGCAGAGGTTCTTAACTCTGCGATCAGGCCGCTTTCTCTGATTGAGATCAAATCCGGTTTTATTGATATGATGCTCTTTGATGGTCAGGGAAATATACAGGGTGTACGAGGGCATATGACTTGTTATTACAATGGACTTAAAATTATGTTGCTTGAAAGGAGTGAAGAAAGTTCCTGGTTTAAACGAAAGGGACTTGCCTCAATTTTTGCCAATATTCTGATTATAAAAGATGATAATCCGCTGAGCGGGCAGCCGGTAAGAACTGTAAATTTCCGCTTTCTCAGGCCTCAGCATTCATCGTTCTTTAACATGATCTGGAAAGGATTTGCTCAGGCTCTTCTTGAAACAATTGGCTTTGACTCTGAAACACAAAGTGTAATTAAGGCACGTTTGAAAAGAATGGAGGATGAAAGGATGAAAAGGGATGATCGCCGTGATGACCGTTTGAAAAAGAGGGATATCAGGAGAGGTAACCGGCAAGCTAACAGATAGTATTTAACTTGAACTCGACATACTATTTTAAAAACCACATACCTGCCTGCCGGCAGGGAAACATAGCTTTTCATAGCATTTAGCTTATATTTTAGATACAGATAGCTTTGAAGCTTCGCTTCAATCTATGTGGTTAAATATATTTTTTTTAATCTAATATCGAGCTCACGTTATTTAAGGTATTACAGATAAAAAGCCGCTATGAAGCAGTTTTTTATCTGTAATATGATCAGTGATTATTTTCCAACCGGATAGTTCCATCCGAATTCATCGGCTGAACGGCCATAGCGCATCTCGTTCAGAGTATGCAACACTTTATTAGAGAATACACGTTTTGCCGGATCCGGAAGAGTATAAAGTTCTCCCTCATGTCCGATTTCGGCGATATGTGCAATGGTA
>Ga0208492_1001559_pt1 | contig 13718 bp, 9 predicted proteins | sample Subbioar_CSW14AB_FD_184820 | JGI IMG/M metagenome (GOLD analysis project Ga0208492, IMG submission 184820) | Serpentinite rock and fluid subsurface biosphere microbial communities from McLaughlin Reserve, California, USA - CR12Mar_CSW14AB (SPAdes) | ecosystem: Environmental > Terrestrial > Deep... | reverse complement strand
AAGAAAAAATTGTTGCGGAAAGAGTCTTTGCTATTTTTTCAAAGAAGAGAAATCCGAAACCTGACTCAATGCCGGCAGCTTCAGCAAATCTTACAGGGAAATGGGATGTTGATGTGAAATTCTATAGTAGTGTCAGTAAGCACTCATTTAATATTGTTCAGGACGGAAACTGGCTAAGCGGGACATATCAGGCAGATTTTCAATCCGGTAGTTTAAGCGGTACCATTGAAGGCAATGAGGTTAAAATACAATGTTCCATGCGAATCGTGGGAGATCATCTGATCTATTTATTTTCAGGGAAGTTAGATGGAGATATCATTTCCGGTGATATCCATCTTGGGGAGTATCGAAATGCGGCATTCACTGCAAAACGAAATCTAAGTAAAACACCAAGGAGAAAAATAAATATTCCTGCAGGTCCGCCCCTGGCTACCTGATTTTCGGATCATTTTTTAATTAAACAGAGTTTATGGAAACAGGCAGAAGATCGGTAATTACCCGAATATTTTCAGCAATAGCCGGTATAGCCGGATTTACATTAATTGCCAGGGCGCAAACTCCGGCCAATAATGATCATTTATTTTTAAGCGCAGGAGCTTCACCTGATGTGAAATTATACCCCGGGTCAATAAGATACGGTAACCTGGTTTTTGTTTCAGGAACCGGTGCAGATGCTGAATCAGTGTATGAGATCAAGGCTGATACCGATTTTGTCCTTAAAAAGATGGAAAAGCGACTGATTGCTGCAGGTTCATCCATGGAAAAAGTTTTGAAGGTGACGGTGTTTTTGAGTGATATGGAAGATTTTGAAGGGATGAATTCAGTATATAAGGGGCGTTTTGGTAAAAATCCGCCGGTCCGTTCAACAGTAGCTGTTGCAAAGGGTGGAATCCCGGGAAAATCAATTGTAGAGATTGATTGTATTGCATACGTTTGATTATTTGACCTAATTTATTTTAACAACTTTTAACCCTTGAATTGTTAATTGGTTTAACTGAATATCTTTTTTAATGAACATTTGAATCAGGAATATGTTTCAGTCTATTTCGGGGTACTTATTATTTTTTTAAATTTTAGGAATCAGGATTTTTTAGGATTCATAAGGTAATATTTAGTATTAGTTCATGAGTGGAGATTCATAATTCTAATATTATTTGAAAATAATTTATAATATTAAAATATTATATTCGAGTAGATAAAATTTTAAGGTCTTGATCTTTAAGTCTTCAACAGATGATGAATTATTAGAATATCTAAAGTTAGGTAATCAGGATGCTTTTACAGAGATATATAACAGGTACTGGAAGCACCTACTCGCTATTGCATATAGCATTAGTAAAGACAAAACAGTCGCCCAGGACATCGTCCAAGAGATTTTTACCCGACTTTGGGCAAAACATACTGAACTTAATATTGAATGCCTGAATTCTTATTTGGCCTCAGCTGCAAAATTTTCAGTTTTTAAATTAGTTTATAGACAAAAGCGAAGAAATGAAATAGAATCCGAGAATTGTCCGGATGAATTATCAACTCTTTCTGAGGATGAAATTGATGCAAGATTTATACAGGAATATATCAACAAGGTAGTCGAGTTTCTTCCAGAGAATTGCAGACTTGTATTTAAAATAGTCGTAATTCAGGACTTTCGATAGCTGAAATATCATTGGAGTTAGGTATTTCCCCAAAAACTGTCGAGGGACATCTGACAAAAGGTTTGAAAGCCATTAGGCTAAATCTCAAAAATGCTTTAAATCTATTCTAAGTAACTTAGCTAATCGTAAAACTTTTTTTAAAATTGACCAAGGGTAATAGGTACGCTTGTGGTACTTTATATATGTAGGCCCTAATGGTTAATTATGCAACAACAGGAAGTAGAAAAATTAGTTGAGAAGTACCTTCATAATACTGCTTCGAAAGATGAGATCGATAAACTATTTCTATGGTATAGAGCTGAAAGTTCAAAAGAATCGGAATGGGATTTTGAGCACTCTGGGAATGAGGAAAGTTTGAAATTATTAATGTTGTCTAAAATCCTTAGGTCAAACTCAGAACAGGAAAGGGAACCATTAGTCAAATCCTTCTATTATAAAATAGCCGCTGCAGCCAGTATTATAATTTTGTTCGGTTATGCTTTCTTTAACCATGTAAATAAAGATAATACTGCACCCTTTGTTGGTTATAAAAATCTTAAAAATCAAAAACCTATTGATATTCAACCTGGGGGGCATAGAGCAATCCTTATATTAGCGGATGGCAGAAAAATAGTGTTAGATGATTCACAGACCGGAATATTGGTTAATGAAGGTGGCATCAAGGTCCATAAAAATTTAAATGGAATTTTAGAGTATACACTGAGTAGTCAGTCTTCAGGTAAGTTAGAAAACGAATCAGATGGCAACTTAACTGTTCACAATACCATTCAAACACCAGTAGGTGGAAAATTTCAACTAAATCTTACAGATGGTAGTAAAGTATGGTTGAATTCAGCCTCCTCATTACGTTTTCCTGTGGTGTTTACAGATGATAAACGGGAGGTTGAGCTAAAGGGTGAAGCATATTTTGAAGTTTCGAAGGATAATAATAGGAAATTCTCTGTTCGTTCCGGTAATCAATCTGTAGAAGTTTTAGGCACCCATTTTAATATAAATGCGTATTCTGATGAGCCATCTATTACCACAACTTTGATTGAAGGGAAAGTACGGGTAATAGAATTAAATACACATGAATCCCAAATACTAGAACCTGGGGAGCAAGCAAAAGTTGGACGAAATATAAAAATTAAGAAAACGGATACTCAGGTGGATGTGGCATGGAAGGATGGTTACTTTCATTTTGAGAATGCCGATATCAAAGTAGTTATGCGTCAGCTGGCCAGATGGTATGGTATTACTGCAAGGTACGAGGGTGAGTTGCCTCAGCATCATTTTTCAGGAGCAATTTCAACTGATTTGACGCTTTTAGAGGTATTGGAGATACTTGAAAAAAACAATATTCATTTTAGACTTGATGGGAAGGAGGTTGTTGTTATGCCTTAAATTCGAAATAATTGAAGGCAAAAAAAGCCAGAAGCGTTGGAGCGCTTCTGACCAGGTTTGGCCTTTAAACAAAATATTTACGAGATACATTATTAATCACCAAACAAAGCAAATTTATGAATTTTTTTACTAAAACTGGAGGCAGTTTAGGGAGAGTCCCATCTTTGGACTTTGAGCCGAAAATAACCAGTGAATCTCGATTTTTAACGCATGGTATTAGCCATTGGATTACATTTCATTCAATTCTCCTTGCCATGAAGCTTACATTCATTTTTATTATTGTTATAATTTTAAATACTCGTGCTGAAGGATTTTCTCAAAAAGTAACCTTCAGAGGAGAAAATGTTCCAATAGAAAAAGTATTTTCTACTATCAAAAAGCAAACAGGCTATGGGTTCTTCTTTCAGGAGGAACTAATCAATCTGGCAAAGCCGGTAACTATTAATGCTGTGAATGAGGATCTCTCAGATGTTTTGATATCCGTCTTCAAAGGACAGCCCCTGGAGTTCAGTATTAAAAACAAGACTATATTGGTCTTTAAAAAATCAGCCTCAGTAATCAGCCTAGAGACCGATAAATCTAATCTTCAAAGTTCAGTTAAGCAGCAGGATATTGTTATCCGAGGTCAGGTTAGTGATATCAAAGGTGAGACACTTCCGGGAGTAAGTATTAAAATTAAGGGTTCAGGTGCAGGCGTAACCACTGATCTTGATGGCCGTTTTAGCATAAATGTGCCTGATAATACGAGTGTTCTGGTTTTTACCTACATTGGTTATAATACTCAGGAAGTTGTTGTAGGTAACAGAACAACTATTAATGTACAGATGGAGGCTGCTAATACTACCTTGAACGAGGTTGTTGTAACAGCTTTAGGTATATCAAGAGAATCGAAATCTTTAACTTATTCTGCACAGAATGTCAAAGGAGACGAACTCACAAAAGCTACAGGAACGAATGTGGTAAATGCTTTGCAAGGGAAAGTTGCTGGTATGACAATTACCAGAGGATCAGGAGGTGTAGGAGGAGGCTCAACGGTTTTGTTACGTGGGAATCGCTCAATAACAGGTAATAATGCGCCTTTATATGTTACAGATGGAGTTCCCGGAAGCATAGGTATTGAAGACGGGGATAATATTGAGAGTATAACTGTGCTCAAGGGTGCTGCTGCTGCCGCACTTTATGGCAGTGCAGGTCAGAATGGAGTAATTCTTATTACTACCAAAAGAGGAAAAGCCGGAACCACTGCGGTGGAATTTAATGGGGGAGTTCTTTTCGATCAGGCAGATATTCATACGGAGCTTCAAAGTGAATATGCACAGGGTGATGCAGGAATTTATGTTCCTTCATCAGAGCATAGTTATGGCCCTAAAATGACTGGTCAAAGTGTTGCTCTTTGGAATGGGAAAACAGTGGCTTTGGCTGGTCAGCCGGATAATTTAAAAGATTTTTTCAGGACAGGGGCTACATATAATAACTCATTTAGTATTAATACCGGAACTGAGAAAATGCAAACATTTTTTTCATACGGGAATATTCAGGCGCAGGGAGTTATGAGGAACAATGATCTTACCCGTCATAATCTGACATTAAGGGTAAATAATACAATTTCCAAGAAACTATCCCTTGATACCAAGCTGACATATAACTCTGAAAACGTAGATAATACTCCGGTGAGTTACGCTATCACATCAATTTATCGTACTCCTGTATCTATTCCAACCAGCGAGATGCGAAACTATTTGTACACAGATGTAAACGGTAACCCGCGTCAAAATTATTGGAAACCCGGATCTTCAATTATTGGGAATCCTTATTTCTATATGTATAGAAATTTAAATAATGATAAAGTCAGTCGTATTGTCGGATTATTATCTGCGAAATATGATTTTAATGACTGGTTATCACTTCAGGTTAGAGGCAATATAAACAGGACCTTCTCCGAGAATGAAAATATGACTTATTCTGACTCTTATTGGAGTACGGTAGGTTCTAGCTATTCTATGGGCTTTAATAATAATATTAACTCTAATATTGACGGATTATTGACCTTTAAACGCAATCTGACAAAGAGCATTAATTTGTCAGGACACCTGGGCGCTTACATGCAGGGGAGCACCAACCGCGGAACAACGAGTAATACAAACGGACTTAATAAGCAGGATTTTTTCTATTTAAGTAATGCCAGAGCAATTCAGGCAGTGAATACTTTTTCTCAAAGTCCATTAATTCAGTCTATTTATTCATCATTTACTTTTGCTTATAAAGATTATTTGTATCTGGATGTAACTGGTAGGAATGATTGGTCTTCTGCCCTTCCGGGTGGGGAGGAATCTGTATTTTATCCTTCTCTGGGGCTTACAGCAATTGTATCGGATATGATTAAACTTCCTTCATGGATTTCTTATGGCAAGGCCAGACTCTCATCGGCAAATGCAGGAAACGGAGGAAATGCTTATTTCGGAAAAGAGTATTACAGGGTAGGCGTAGGGGGGCTTATCTCAACACCAACAATTCAAACTTTTGACAATTACAAGCCTGAGCTGACAACATCATTTGAGGCAGGATTGGACTGGAGATTTTTTAATAACAGGCTGGGTTTTGATTTTACATATTATAAAACTAAGACTACAAATCAATTGCTTTTAATTGGAGCGCCATCTGCTTCTACCTATGATCAGCGGTATATTAATGCAGGTCTGATTGAAAATGATGGAATAGAACTCGTAATGAATGCAACTCCATTGAAAATTGGGAAATTCTCATGGGATGCAACATTTAATTATTCTAAAAACAATAATAATGTAGTCAGGATAACTGATGAACAGAAATCGGTTATTATACAGAGTGATGATATTGTCACAACAAGAGTTGAAGTTGGACGTCCTTTTGGTGAACTTTATGTGAAAGGGTGGCAGAGAGATTCACAAGGAAGAAAATTGGTAGATAACTTGGGAAGACCGCTATTGACACCTGGTCTGACCATATATGCCGGTAATTTCAATCCGGACTTCATGACTGCATTGACTAATACCTTTAATTATAAAAATTTATCATTTGGTTTTCAAATTGATTACAGGAATGGTGGAAATATTATTGCCGGAACACAACCTTTATTAGATGCCGATGGACATTCCAAAAGGTCGTTGGAAGGCCGTGAAGGTGGAATTATTTTAGATGCATATCGTGCCGATGGCGTTAAAAATACAACTTCCATTTCATCGCAGGCTTACTTTAGTACCATTGGAGACCGGAAACCTACCGGAGAAGAATATAATTATTCTGCCTCTAATATGAGATTGCGGGAGATGACATTGGATTATATAATTCCATCTAAATTGTTAACTAAAGCAAAATATATTAAAGGAGCCAAGATCTCTTTTATTGGCAGAAATTTATTTTTCTTCAGTAAATCAACTCCTTTTGATCCTGATATTGCCCGCGGCAGGGGAGGAAATGAATATATCGCACTTCCATTTTCAAAAACTTTTGGGCTTAATTTGAGAGCATCATTTTAATAATAGATGAGAATTAAATTAATGTCATTACATTTTAAATTTCAGAAAATGAAAAATTATATAAATATTCAACTTAGGCTTAGAATATTGTTTTTGGTATTCATTGCTGCAGTTTTTAATAGCTGTACTAAAGAATTTGATGAAAGAAATACTGATCCTACAGCAGTAACTGTGCTTAGCCCAACCGACCTTAAAGGTTTGTTTCCGAATGCACAATGGCAGGGAGTTGCATTGGGTGGGGGCACTCAATATCAGAGAGGAGTGAACGCATTCGCAGATTTGTATGCGCAATATTTTGCAGTAACTCAAACATCTTTTGCCTCAGATCGTTTTGATTTGACTCAGGCTCGTTTACAGAATCATTGGATACGTTCCTATGTGTTTACGATGCCGTCCTTACTTACAATTATCAAACAAACACAAACTCCGGAAACAAAACCACTGAATGCAATTGCCAGGATATGGAAAGTTTTTAGTCTGATGCGCATTACAGATTATTATGGACCGGTACCTTATTTTAAAATTGGTTCAACAGAAAAGACAATTCCTTATGATTCACAAAAGGATATTTACTATGATTTCTTCAAGGAGTTAACGGAAGCAAGTGCTGATCTTAAAAATAATATAGCATTACCTGGGTACGGATCTCAGGATTTGATATACAATGGTGATAACGCTAAATGGCTTAAGTTTGCTAATACACTACGTCTTAGGTTGGCATTGAGAATTTCAAATGTAGATGCTGCGAAGGCAAAAGCTGAGGCTGAGGCTGCTGTTGCTAATGGTGTAATGACGGCAGTTACTGATGATGCATATATGAAAGTTGATCCTGCCCGTCCCAATGCATTAGGTTTTATTTCTGCATGGAACGAATTCAGAATGAGTCAAACCATGGAAAGCTTTTTAAAGGGTTATGATGATCCTCGTCTTAGTAGTTATTTTCAACCGGCCGTTAGTGATAAACAATACCGTGGTTTAAGGAATGGGATGATTCCAGCACAAATTGTTTTACCTGAAAATGGGTATAACAATGCTTCCAATCTTAATGATCGGTTCACACCTGTGAAGATGAATACTGAACCAATGACTGTAATTCGTTCTGGAGAAGCATATTTTCTTCGCGCAGAAGGTGCTGTTAATGGATGGAATATGGGAGGGACAGCTGCTGATTTGTATGCCAAGGGTATCGAAATGTCATTGCGAACGAATGGTATCACTGATGCTGTAGTAATTAACAACTATATTAATAGTACAAACCTTCCTTCGGCACCCGGAGGATATTTTAATACCCCCGCAATTAGTGATATCCCTGTAAAGTTTTCTACAGATCCAGTCAAACAGCGGGAACAGATTGGAACACAAAAGTGGCTTGCTTTATTCCCTGATGGACAAGAGGCCTGGGCTGAAGTGAGAAGGTCAGGATTTCCTAAAAGATATAATGTGATTAATTCTGATAACCCTGATGTCCCGGTTGGGAAATTTGTACGTCGAATTGTTTTTCTTGAGTATGATAAAGATAGGAATGGTCAGGCAGTTAAAGACGCCGTAGCACTTTTAGGCGGCCCTGACAAGGCGTCTACACCGCTTTGGTGGGATAAGAATTAAAGCTTCTGATAAAACATTGACAAGTAGTATTTACAATTTCGATCGTAAATACTGCTTGTTTAAGTTTTTAAATCGTTAATTATTTAAGGGGTTTTCTGAGTTCGGGTACTTTGGTAAGTATGAAGTCATGAATCATTAATCACAACATTTGTATTATATGGCAACCCGTAAATTGCAACTTATAGTTATTTCTTTTCTTTTGTTTTCTTATGCTTCAATAGCTCAGGAAAATATTTCTGTAACCAATGATGCTCAGTCTTATAATGTGTATAAATTAAAGAAGAGTCTGGTAATAGATGGTAATTGGGATAAGTCTCAGTGGCGAAAGGTTAAATCTATTCAGATTAATAACTTTATTCGGGAAAACCCTAAATTTCGACCTCAGGTAAGTGCAAAAATGATGTATGATGATGAAAATATCTATGTTATTTTCCAGGTTAAAGATCAGTTTGTTCGAAGTATAACTACTGAGATAAACGGGCCTGTATGGAAAGATTCAGCAGTTGAGTTTTTCTTTGCTCCGGATACTGCCATGCCACGCAGTTATTTCAATCTTGAGGTAAATTGTGGGGGGACCCCATTATTGGGATATAATTCCATATCAAGACAGAAACCTACAGTTGAAGACATCAGGAAGATCACCATCGGACATTCACTTCCCGAGATAGTTGATCCTGAGATAGATGAACTGACAACCTGGACTGTTGAGTATAAAATTCCTCTGGAAATGCTTGAGAGCTATTCAAATGTTACTCGTCCGAATAAAGGAGTAATATGGAGAGCAAATTTTTATAAGATTGCGGAAATAAATTCAAATCCTCATCATGCAAGCTGGTCGGTAATCAATGCCCCAAGACCTACATTTCATCTTCCACAGTTTTTTGGTATTCTTAAATTTCAGTAATGAAAAGGATTTTTTTTTCAAAAGGTACAATTATCTTATCGACGATTTTTTGGGTTTTGCTTCTTAGTCTGATACCAGTTCAGGAACCCTGGAAAGCTCCTGCATGGACTGACGGTCTGAAGTCAACATTTAGACAGAATCAAAATACCTTGATTCAGGGTAAAGAACTTTATACTAAATATTGTCTTTCTTGCCACGGTGCTACTGGTTTAGGTGATGGTGTGTTGGGAGGCGAACTTCCTGTAAAGCCAGCAAATTTTCATGCTCCGGCCTTGGCTGATCAAAAAGATGGTGCTATATTCTGGAAGTTATCAGAGGGAAGAGGAAGTATGCCATCATACAAAGAGTCATTATCAGCCGAAATGAGATGGCAGTTGGTATCCTATATCCGGCAGCTCACTTCAGACAAGATTGACGGGCAAAAGACTCTTAAACCTAAAAATTCACTTCCAACTTCAGATTTTCAGATAGATCGTAAATTGTTGAGCAAGTACTTTCATATTCCTGAAAAAGTAATAAATGCAACGTCTTCAGAGGCTCTTGTTTTTATGGTAGATACAGTAGTTTCTGGTTTGAACAGACCTTGGAGTATGGCATTTTTGCCGGATCAAACCGTTCTCATCACTGAAAGGTCAGGCAATCTCAGGATAGTTAAAGGTGGTAAGTTATTGCCAAACTCTGTCAGAGGTAACGTTCCTAAAGGCTTGCGCGATGTGAAGTTGCATCCTCGGTTTACCGCAAACCGATTGATTTATCTGTCATATTACATTGAGCCTAAGAAGCCCGACGGCGGCTATACTGTCCTTATGCGGGGTAAGCTTATGGGAGATAGTCTTATTGATGAAAAAATTCTTTACAAAGCTGGTCCATTCAAGGAAGGAGGTGAAACATACGGTAGTAGAATCGCTTTTGACAAGTTTGGATTTCTCTACTTTACTGTAGGACAACGAACGATTGATGAACGACACAGATGGAAAACTGTTCAGGATAAAACAAATCCATCCGGGAAAGTAATGCGTTTTAAGGATGATGGAACCATTCCTGATGATAATCCGTTTGTGGATAGTTTAAAAGTACTTCCTGAAATTTACACCTATGGCCACCGTCAGCCACAAGGATTAATAAGACATCCGCTTACTGGAGAAATTTGGGAAACTGAACATGGTGAAATGGGGGGGTCAGAATTAAATTTACTAAAGTCAGGAGGTAATTATGGCTGGCCTGATGTAACATTCAGCAGAAACTATGATGGCACTCTAATTTCTAAGGATACTGTTCGGGTCGGTATTGAATCACCGGTTCATCATTGGACACCATCTATTGCGCCCTCTGATTTTGATTTTGTTTTCAGTGATATTTATCCGACGTGGAAAGGTAATTTGTTTGTAGGAGCGATGGTGCACAAAAGATTAAACAGGACAGCATTTTTAAATGGGAAGGCGGTTCATGATGAAATACTTCTTGAAAATATTGGTCGAATAAGAGATGTAAAGGTTCCATTGGATGGGTTTATTTACCTTATGATCGAGGATACAGGACATATCGTTCGACTGTTGCCATTAAAAAAGAAATAATCATTCAAAAAACTAATATTAATTAACATAAGCATGAAAGAACTAAAGAAATATACCCATCTCACTTTAATGACCATTATCATATTTTTCTTGGTGGGATTAACAGTGACTAAGGCTCAACAAATAGATATATTGATCAAGGGTGGTCATGTCATTGACGCTAAAAATAATATCAATTCAATCATGGATGTGGCAATCACAGGTAAGAAAATTTCTCAAGTTGCTGCCAATATTCCTGTAAATTCCGCCAAACGGGTTATTAATGCAAAAGGTTTATATATAACACCAGGGTTAATTGATATGCATGCACACCATTTTGCAGGTATTTCTGAGGAGAGAAAGGGAGACCCAATGCCCGATGACTTTACGTTTAGGACCGGTGTAACAACATCAATTGATGCCGGGAGTTCCGGATGGAAATCTTTTGATGCATTTAAAGCTCATACAATTGACAGGTCTAAAACAAGGGTGTTAGCCTGGCTTAATATTGTTGGAGAGGGATATCTGGGTAGGGAGCCTTGGGAACAGAATACAGGTGATATGGATGCAGTTCTGACAGCAATGTCAGCGAAAAAAAATAAGGAGTATATAATAGGTATTAAGGTATCTCATTATAGACGTGGTGATTGGATTTCTGTAGATCGTGCTGTTGAAGCGGGAAATATTGTAAAAATGCCGGTAATGGTTGATTTTGGAGAACACAGTCCTCCTCAATCTATTGAAGAACTATTTACCAAACATCTTCGTCCGGGAGATATATTCACTCATACTTTTGCCGGAGGGGCCTCAAGCAGAGAAACTATTGTTGATGAAAATGGTAAACTTAAGCCATTTGTTATCGAAGCTCAAAGGAATGGGATTGTTTTCGATGTTGGACATGGGGCAGGTGCATTTGCCTTTTCTCAAGCTTTACCTGCAATAAAGCAGGGATTTGTTCCAAATTCCATCAGTACAGATTTTAATAACGGAAGTAAGAATGCTGCAATGAAAGACCTTCTGAATGTAATGTCCAAATTTATGGCTATGGGTATGGATTTACAGACTGTATTTAAATTAACAACGATGACTCCGGCCAAGCAAATACAGAGAGAAGATCTGGGTAATTTATCTGTGGGATCTGAGGCTGATGTAGCAATATTCAGTTTAAGAAAGGGGGATTTCGGGTTCACTGATGTCCGGAGAACTAAGGTGAAAGGTACTCAAAAGCTTGAAGCAGAACTTACTATTCGTGCCGGTAATATAGTATGGGATCTGAATGGTATTAGTATCCCTGATTGATTAATAGTTAGTTGATCTTAATTTTCATTACTTTTTGTATGAAATTACTTATTACTGACTATTATTTAGGTTGAATTTACAGCAATTATAACACATTGATTGTGAAAGGTTCATTATTGATTTGATCAATTGATTCCATTACAAGTTAATGACTACCTCCCAAAAATGATTTAATTGTATTCCAATGAAAACAAAGATTATTTTTTTTACTCTGGTCCTGGCTTTAATTGTAAATGATAGCCTGGCTCAATTACCCCTAAGAGACATTATATATGCTGGTACCTCATCATCCAGAGGAAGTAAGGGTATTTATGTATTTGAATTTGACCGAACTCACGGAAAATTCAAGGAGTTACAAACAGTTACAGAGGGGACGAGTCCGGGTTTTTTAGCTCTTAGTCCGGATAAAAAAATCTTGTACTCCATTTATAGTAAGGGTACTTTGACTGATGGTAATGGAAGTGTTATGTCATTTAAAATAGATGTTCAAACCGGATTGTTATCTAAGCTGAATGAACAGTCATGTGGTGGGAAGGGACCTGCACATGTTAGTGTGGATCCTCAAGGCAGATTTGTTTATGTCTCAAATTATGGAGATGGTTCGCTATCGGTCTTTCCTGTAAAAAAGGATGGATCTTTAGCTGAAGCTTCTGATTTTATTAAACATACAGGTAGTAGTATTGTTGTAGGACGTCAGGAGCGATCATACATTCACTCCGCAATTCCATCTCAAGATGGTAAGTTCCTTTATGTATCAGATCTGGGTATAGATAAAATTATGATATATAAAGTGAATGAAAATGGCAGACTAAGTCAGGCTGCAGTTCCATTTGTCATGAATACTCCAGGCTCAGGCCCCAGACATTTCAAGATACATTCCAATGGAAAATTTGCTTATTCGGCAGAAGAAATATCGTCAACGGTTGCATCGTTCAAAGTAAATAAAAAAACAGGTGAACTTAGTCCATTGGAACGTCTTGACATGCGTCCGGAAGGTTTTACGGCAAGAAATTCTGCTGCAGATATTCATTTTTCGCCAGATGCGAAATTTTTATATGCCTCAAACCGTGGTCACGAAAGTCTGGTTATCTATAAAGTCAATCCAAAGAATGGTAAACTTTCTTTAATAGGTCATGAAAGCACAGGGGGCAAACATCCAAGAAATTTTATGATAGATAAGAAAGGCGAATTTGCTTTAACAGCAAATCAAAATACAGATAATGTAGTAGTTTTCGAAAGAAATAAAAAAACAGGGAAGTTAAAGCCTATCGGAGAACAAATAACAGTTCCGGCGGTTACCTGCTTGATACAGCTTTGAAGTAGAGTTATTCTCAAGTCTGTTTTTATGTTTTCACAATAAATCTGTAATGTGTATAAATCATAGTGAATTAATTAATGACAAGAATTTATTAAAACTGTATCCTAGAGTCCAACAAGTCATCTAAATAAATTGAGTGTTGGTGCAGACGATGAATTGGTGCTTGAAATCAAGGGTCATATTGCCTTTATTTTAGAAATGAGTAAAGCTTTTCTATATGAAAGGATTTAAAATGCTAAGTTAGTTATAGTTTTAACCAAATAAGATCAATTTTTTATGAGATTCATATATCACCAGGAAATACAATTTTCACATTTTTTTAGTCTGAATGCACTTTCAAAATCATTCTCTTTCGTTTGCTCATTACTATCTAAAAAACCGCGTTTAAATAATAACTGAACGTAAAATGTCTATACACTAATCGAACCTTAGACCTGTCTAAGACCTGTCATTCTGCTTTACCGGATCTTGTTTTTAATCAAATACCTA
>Ga0208492_1001558_pt1 | contig 13729 bp, 12 predicted proteins | sample Subbioar_CSW14AB_FD_184820 | JGI IMG/M metagenome (GOLD analysis project Ga0208492, IMG submission 184820) | Serpentinite rock and fluid subsurface biosphere microbial communities from McLaughlin Reserve, California, USA - CR12Mar_CSW14AB (SPAdes) | ecosystem: Environmental > Terrestrial > Deep... | reverse complement strand
GGGCCCTCGCCGCGGGGGCCGCGCTCGTCCTCGCGGCGGGCGGGCGCATCTCCGACCCGTGGGGACGCCCCTTCGTCGCCGAAGCAGGGGCGCTCGTGGCGACCAATGCCGTGCTTCACGAGGCGCTGCTCGCTGCGATCGCGCCGCACCAACCATCGCCCGGATCCCGGGACTCGGAGACGCGATGAATCCGCTCACTGCCGCCCGCATTCCGCTCCGAGTGGGCTCCGCCGCCGCGATGTCGACCGTGCTCGGTTCGGGCCTCCTGCTCGAGGAGCGGCTCACCGCGATCACCCCGCAGCGCCGCGACGAGTACGTGCGTCGCTGGGCACGCGGCATGCTCCGTTCGTTGCACGTCGAGCTCGAGGTCGACGGCAAGCGGACCCTCTCTTCCGAGCGCACGCACCTCGTGGTCGCGAATCACCGGTCGAGCGTGGACATCTTCGTCGTGCTCGACCTGTTCGGCGGCCACATGCTCGCGCGCGGCGACATGGCACGCTGGCCGTTCATGGGCACGCTCGCGAAGCTCGCCGGCACGCTCTTCGTCGACCGCAGCGACTCCGGCAGCCGCTCGAAGGCGGTCCGGCAGATGGCCGATCACCTGCAGAAGGGCCGCACCATCGGCGTGTTCCCCGAGGGCACCACCTTCGTCGACGACGAGGTGAGGCCGTTCCACGCCGGCGCATTCCTCGCAGCCTCACGCGCGCGAGCACAGGTGGTTCCGGTCGGGCTCGCGTACGCCGATCCCGAGTCCTGCTACGGCGACCACGACTTCGCCGCACACTTCCAGAATCTCCTGCGCGCCGAGCGCACGCAGCTCTCGGTCGCGATCGGCGAGCCGATCGAGACCGAGGGCCTCACGGTGCACGCCATCCGCGATCGCGCGCACGCCGCGGTGCAGCACCTCGTGCACCACGCCCGCGCGCGTCTCTGAGGATCAGTAGCGCGCCTGCAGCGTCGTACCGAAGCCGAAGAACGTCGACGACTGGAACGTGCGGATGCCGATCGTGCCTTCGGTCGGATCGCGCGTGACGATCGTCGCGTCGGGGTCGTACTGCATCTGGACCCAGCCGATCGCGGCGAAGATGTCCGACAGGTCCCAGCGCAGCGACAGGCGGCTCTGGAAGATCGGCTTGCGCGTGGCACCGAGCGGGAGAATCGACACGTTGCCCTGGTTGCGCACGATGACGGTTCGACCGGCGTCGGCGTTGCCCACGGTGCTCTCCGAGGAGAACGTCGCCGGCAGCTGCACACCGCCGCCGAGACCGGGACGCAGGTGGAGGCTCTCGAAGTAGTAGTCGATCGAGCCGGCGAAGAACGTCTCGTACTGCGTCTTGGTGCTCTGGCCGTCGAGCGCCTCGAAGGGCACGAAAGACGGAACGTTTCGGAGCACGAAGGGCAGGTCACGGACGATCGCCGCGAGGCCGATGCGCGCGTACCCCGCCTTGATCACGCCTTGGATCGCTCCCGCATGCGCGGGCTGGATCTTGGTCGCGCCCGTTTTGTTCGGATCGGGGTCGTGCAGGTTCTGGTGGAGGCGGGTGAACTCCACCGCGACCGAGTAGGCGAACTCGCCCGGCTTGTAGACCTCGGGCTTGAACAGCTGCATCGGCGCGTTCGGGTCGTTCCGGTACAGCAGGAAGTCGATCGACTGCGGGGTCGGCATGTCCTTGTGGAACACGAGCCGGCTGCTGCCGCCGTACGTGAACACGCGCGGCGCCTGACGATCGGTGTCGGGCGGCGGACGCAGGTCGGGAAACTCGAATCGACCTTGCTGGAAGTAGCCCGCGCCGACGTCGGCATGGAGGACGCTCCCGAGGTCGCCGCCGAGGCCGCCGAGGAAGCCGTAGTTGGCCTCGGCGACGCGCACGACCTCGACCTCGTTGCCGCTGCCACCCGGGCGGAGGTTGACCTGCGGCTGCACGATCTGTGCGGTCTTGAAGCCGCCGAAGATGTACCAACCGGAGCCGTCGTACTGCATCTTCAGGCCGGGGCTCGAGCCCTGCAGGCGCGGGAAGATCGACTCGTTGCGCGACGCGGCCGTGCCGCCCCACGAGATGTCGTAGAGGTAGCCGAGGCGGAAGCGGTCGGTGTCGAGCGGGAAGAAGACAAGACCCAGGCCCTGCTTGGTCTTGGTCGCGTAGTTCTCGCCGGTCTTGTAGAAGATGCGGAGATAGCTGCCCGCGTCGTACAGCGCCTTGTTGACGTTCTGGTTGTTGGCCGCGAGCTCCTGCATGTCGAAACGCAGGACGAGGGCCGCCTCGGTGTCGAGGTTCGGGATGAAGCCGGGCATCTTCCGGTACATCACGAGGTGCGACACGTTCTCGCGGCCGGTGAAGCGCGAGTTGAGGTTGTCGAAGAAGAGCCGGTAGCCCGGGCGGTCGCCGATGTTCGGCAGCGGCGAGAGCGGCTGGGTGGCGCCGGTGCGGTGCAGGACGTCGTCGTCGCCGAACGTCCACGTCAGGCGGGTGTCCATGAAGGACCCGCCCGCGCCAGGCTTGGCGGCCTTCGCGACGGCGGCCTCGGGGGCAACGGTGGTCGGCACCGGCTCGAAGTTCGGCGGCGGCGGCGCGACGACCTTGGCCGACTCGTCGAGCGGGGGGGCGGGCGGAGCGGCCGCGGCCGGAGCGACCGTCGAAGGCGGCGCAGTCACCGGCGGTGCGTCGCTCGGCGGCGCCTTCGGATCACCGGTCTGCGCGTGCGCGACGGCGGCCTGCGTGAGGACGAGGACGAGAAGGGGAACGGTCGCGACGAGGGCTCGGCGCGTGGACTTGGGGAGGGAGGGGGTCGTCATTCGTTCGCTCGACAACGCGTTGTCAGTTCTGGCCTTCAGCGTCGACGCCGATGCGGTTTCGTACGCAAGCGGTTCGCGCGTCCTTGATCTCGGACGCCGGCTTTCCCACGGGGATCACGTCGTCGATGCAGCGCGGCTCGACGGTATAGGGGGGCGTCGGCCCGACGAAGTTGGTCAGGATGCCGCGCACCTCCGCGAGCTTGCCGGGGCCGACGTAGCTGAAGACGTCGAAGCCCGGGATGGCGCTCGGGGAGAAGAACAACGTGCCGTCACCCGGTGCGAACTTGATCTTCACGTTCGCGAAGCCGACGTAGTTGTTCCACTCGGTGCAGTCGGGATCGAGGGTGCAGGTGTCGTTGCACGCCTTCTCGAGGTCGTTGAAGCCGCCCTTGTTGCGGTTGAACCCGACGATGCCGTCGCCGTTCAAATCGCAGTTGGACTTGCCGTCGCTCGGGACCGGCTTGCCGTCGACGAGGGGCACCTTCTCCTTGCCGAAATGCGTGCCGATGATCGGATCCTTGACCGAGACGAGGGCGGACTCGAGCGCTTCCATTTGATCGATGAGGCCGGAGATGCTGCCGTCGATCGGCTTGAAATCGGGGATCGGGCAGGGGCCGCTCTTGGCCGGATCGATCCACCACTTGCTGGTGTAGCCGGGGGTTCCGAGCTGGGTGCTCCCGAAGAACTCGGAGACGTTCCCCGACAGACGCGTGAGCGTGTCGCAGGCCTGCACGCCGTACGGGGAGCTGAAGGTGAAGACGAAGATCGAGTTCGAGCCGCGCGTCTCACCGACGTCGGCGACGTACATTCCCTGGTTGGTGACGGCGGTCACCACCAGGTGGTTCGGAGTCGACGCCTGCAAATCGACCTGCTTGGCGAGGAACGGCGAGGCGGTGCCGCTCTGCACGTCGAACACCGTGGGGTTCGCGAAGTAGATCAGCGAGGAGGTCCCGAACGCCGCGTCGAACGGGCTCTCGGAGTCGTCGTTGAGGAACAGGCAGTTGGGATCGTTCGGCCAGTCGGCGTAGCCGTTCGCGTCGTCGTCGCGGCCGTTGGAGCAGGCGGAGAGCTTGCCGGGATCGGCCGGGACGAACCCGACGTCTTCGGCGACCAGGCGGGTGTCACCGTACGCGCCGACGACGCGGATCTTGATGCCCTTGGCCTCGCCGTTGGTGAAGTGCACGTTCGAACCGGCGACGTCCGGATCGTCCTTGCCCTTGGGTCCGACGCTCTCGACGATCTTCCCGGCGGGCGCGAACCCCAGGCGGACCCAAGCGTTCTGCCCGGTGAACGAGGTTCGTGTGCTGCCGTCGTAGTTCCGAACCCGCAGATCCAGGGTGAAATCGGACGCAGCGGAGTAATCGAAGGTGATGGGCAAGCGTTTGTCGCGCGCCGAAGGCGGACCGGCGACGATCTTGATCTCGATGTCGAGGGGCTTGTCGGGGAGCTCGGTCTTGCCGCTGCACGACGCGGTCAGACAGAGCGTGGCGAGGAGGAGGACCTTGCGCATGCTCACCGTCCCAACATCACCTGGCGACCGTCGACCAGGGCGCCGATCGTTGCGTCGACACACGCGAGGAGCTTGCACTGCTCGCCCGACTGCGAGCACGCCGCCGCGCGGCACTTCGCCAGCGCGTCGCCCGTCGTACCCTTGCAATTCTGGCCGTCGTGGAAGGCGGCGACGTCGTCCCGGCACGCGGCGAGCACGCATCGCCCGGCGCTGCCGCAAGTCGTCGTCGCTTTGGTGCGGCACGCGAGGGGGGTGACTTCGGAAGAGACCGCGACCTCGGAGGCCTCCGGGCACGCGCAGACGAAGTCACCGAGGCTCTTGCAGTTGTCGTCGGTCGTGCAGGTCAAGAGACCGCCCGGCTTGTCGGGGCCGCCCGACTGCCAACCGCAGGGCTTGCCGACGCGGACGAAGTCGGTCGCGGCGTCGCGCTGCTGGATCTTGGTGTCGAACTGGGTGGTGTTGCGCTGGAGAACGCGGAACCCGGAGCCGCCGCCGGCGAGATAGTTCGAGGTCGCGAGCTCGTAGCTGCCGGTGCGCTGCAGCGGGCTCCGGCAGCGGCCGACGACCTTGTCACACGCGAACCGCGCCGTGTCTCCGCCACCGCAGGCGGAGTCTTCCTTGCAGGTCTTGTCGGTGTAGCCGATGAACATCTGCTCGGCGCACGCGTCGACGCCCACCGCGTCGGGGCGGAACTTCGGGTCGCAGCCGTTGCAGTTGTAGACCATGAACGCGCCGGCGATCTGCACCTGCGAGGTGCAGCCGCGGAGCTTGGAACGGCGCGCGATGAAGTCGAACAGCTCCGTGATCTCGCTGCCCGACAGCTGCATCTTGGTGACGCTGTTGTCGAACGGGAACACGTTGAACATGTTCTCGAGCGTGACCGGACCGCGGGGCAGGTCCGCGCGGATGCCCGTGGTGTTCGTCATCGAGAAGTCGGTCTGCACGCCGAGGCGGAGCCACATCGACGTGGCGATCATGTTGCCGAGCTGCGAGTCCCCGCCCGCGGAGGCGGTGCGTCGAACGTCGGCTGGCGCGTAGCCGACGAGCAGGTCGAGGTTGCCGACGTCCTTGAGCGCGAACTTGTAGGGCTCGAGCATCGCGGCGACGCGACGGTCCTCGGCGACGCTGTTGTCGATCGGGAAGACCTGCATGTCGTGCGCGACGACTTCGAATCCGTTCACCGGATCGTAGATAGGCCGACCCGCCGCATCGTCGACGAGCTTGCCGTCGTCGGTGAGGTCGACGTCGAGCCGACCGACGAACTTGGCGAACGCGCCGGAGTGCATCAGCAGCACCTTGCGAGGCTTGCAGACTCGCTTGTCGAGCTCGCCGGCGGCGTTCGGGATCTCGACGAACCCATCGGGCGAGTCGTTGCCGCCACAGTCGAAGACCTGCTTGGGCGGCGCCACCACGATGTGATTGTGGCCGCCGAGGACGATGTCGATGCCCTCGGTGTGCTTGATCAGGTCTTCGTCGACCTCGAGGCCGAGGTGCGTGACGAACACGATCAGGTCGGACTGCGGCCGGAGGAAGTCGATCCAGAACTGCGCGATGTCGCGGGTCTTGAACGGAAGGATACCGAGCCGGTTCGGTTGCTCGAAGATCGACGAGAGCGTCGAGAGGTTGCCCATCCCGATGACCGCGACGCGAAGGCCGCGGACATTGAGGATGGTGTACGGCCGAAGGACGGTGTTGATCGGCGACGCGCCGGGAACCGTCGGGTCCTCGGTCCAGTAGTTCGCCGCCAGGACGGGGAAGGTCGCCCACTTCTGGATTTGGGTGGCCACGTTGACCACGCCGCGGTCGAACTCGTGGTTCGCGATGACCATCGCGTCGACGCCGGTCTCCGCGAGGGAGCGAATTTCGGCTTCGCCGCTGAAGTAGTTGAAGATCGGCGCGCCCTGGAAGATGTCGCCGCCGTCGATGTGGATGGAGCGATCGGCCCGCGCGCGCTCCCGACGGATGACATGCGTCACGCGGGCCATGCCGCCGTACGGTCCCCTGTCCAACTGCAGGCCGGCGTTCCGGTCGGGCAGGAGCGGGGTGTACTGGTACGGGAAGATGCGGCTGTGGATGTCCGAAGTGTGGATCACCGTCAGCCGGACCTTCTGTCCGTGCAGGTCTACGGGGTTACCCTCGGTCGGCGCACACGACGAAGCCACGCTGGGAAGCGCGATCGCTGCGGCGAGCCCGAGGCTCTGGGCGGTTTTCCGGAGCCAACTCCACATCGGAAGTCGCGCACGCTAGCAGAAACTTCTCCGCTCCGTGTGAGGTTCCTTTCACGAATTTTCGATCGCGTCTTCCGGCGACCTCGCGTCCCGGGACGGAGCGCGCGACGATGCGAACGTTCGACTTCCGAAAGGTCTGCTTCATGGCGCAACGCGTTGTCTTCTCCTCCGACCAGAATCTCTCGTTCGCTAAACGAGCCCTGTTTTTCCTGGTGACGGCGATCGTCATCCTCTGGGTCGGGTGCGCGTCGGTGACCCGCGTCGACGCCGGTCACGTCGGCGTGAGAGTGAAGCTGGCGGGCTCGTCCCGAGGCGTACAGGACATGCCCACCGTCCAGGGTTGGGTGTTCTTCAACCCCCTGACCGAGCAGATCGTGCAGTTCCCCACGTCGGTGCAGAACGTGGTGTGGACGCAGTCCAGCCACGAAGGCGCGACGCACGACGAATCGATCACCTTCTCCTCGAAGGAGGGCGCCAGTGTGAACGCCGACGTGGGCATTGCTTTCCACATCGACCCCGCGATGGCGCCGAAGCTCTACGCGCGTTTCCGTCAGCCGAACCTGGCGATTCTGGCGAACACCTATCTCCGAAACGCGGTGCGCGAGGCGTTCAACGAGACCGCTTCGACCATGCCGGTCCAGGATGTGTATGGGGCAGGCAAGAACAAGCTCTTGTCCGACGTGACCAAGAAGGTGCGTGACGCCCTGCTGCCCGAGGGCATGATCATCGACCAACTCACGATCAACGGCACACTCCGCTTGCCGGAGAACGTCGTCACGTCGATCAACCGCGCGCTCGAGGCCACGCAGAACGCGATCCAAGCCGAGAACCGCGTCCGACAGATCAAGGCCGAAGCCGAGCAGGCGATCGCGAGCGCGACCGGCGCGGCAGAGGCTGCGCGACACCGGGCCACCGGTGAGGCCGACGCGATCCTGATCCGCGCGCGCGCGGAGGCGAAGGCGAACGAGATCATCCGCATGTCGGTGTCGCCGGTGGTGCTCGCGTACCGACAGCTCGAGAGGTGGGACGGCCGGCTGCCGCTCTATCACGGCGCCGGACAGCTCCCGATGCTGACGATGGACGTGGGCAAGATCACCGAGGTCCCGGAGGCCGAGCGGAAGAAGCGGCTCGACGAGCTGCTCGTCGTCCCGACGCCGGTCGCACCGCCGGCCGCTCCGACCGTGGTCGTTCCCCCGCCGGCGACCTCGGCGGCTCCCCCGCCGAAGGCCCCATAGGCTGCCCATGTCGGATCGGATCGGTCGCCGATTGAAGGTCCTCACCGCGGGGGCCGAGTACGTCGTCGTGCCGCGCCGTCGTTTCTTCACCATCGGTTCACCGACGGAGGTCGAACCGTACGGTGAGGTGTTGCCCCTGCGCTCGCACGTCGACGACGACCTCGCGCGTTTCGTCCTCTCGAGCGCGCCGCACACGTCGTGGGGGCGCCTTTCGCCTCCGCCACTCGTCTTCACGTTGCCGCACCGCGAGGTCGCCGTCGGCGACGGCATCTTCCTCGTCACCGGCGAGGGGGCCGATCGAACCGACCCGCACCCCGAAGGGGGCAAGGGAAGGGTGCACCTCGTCCATCTCGGTCAGCGCGCACCGCTCTGGGTCGCCCCTGCGCGTCCCCACGTCTATCGGCTGGACGCGATGCAGATCGGCTAGCTCGCGAGGAACGTCGCGATGCCGAGCATCGCCGCGAACGCGAAGGCGAGCGAGCCGCGGAGAAACACGACGACCGGGCGCTTTCGTCGTGACTCGGCGAGGCCCGCGGCGAGCGTCAAGACCAGCGCCGCGCCCAGCCCCGACCACGTGAGCGGGGTCGCGGCGACGGTGCACGCCACCGCAGCCATCGCGAGCCAAGCGACGAACCCGATCGCCGCGAGCCTGGGATCCTCGGGCTCGCGCGCTGCGCGTACGGCGATCCGTGCGACCACCAGCGCCCGCAGGCAGAGCGCGAGTGCGAGCCCGACGACTGAGGCGATGCGCGTGCGGAGGTCGGCTTCGTGGGCGGCAAGTGCGAGGACGAAGGCCCACCCTGTGGTGAGGACGTCGAGGGCCCCGACGAGCGGAGACTCTCCCGACGGCGGACGCGGCGCCCGGTCCGGCGTCCCGCCTGCGGCCGCGGCTTCGCCGGTGCTCCCGAACGCGCCGACGATGGCGCCGATCGCGAGGAAGATCGCCAGCAAGGTCATCCGTACCGTGGCGTTCGCGACATCGCCGCCGCGGGCCGCGACGATGGCTGCGGCCGCGCCGCCCCAGACCGCCGAGGCCAGCGCGCGAGCGACCACTCGCACCCGCACGCTCGGTGCCGGCGAGCGAAGTGCGACGGCCGCCGCCGCGTCCGTCGCGCCGAAGGTCAACGGGCTGCCGCCGACGGCGAACACCGGCGACGCGCTCAGCATTGCCGCCGACGCGATGGCGAGCACCGCCAACGCGGCCGCGCCGCCGAGGATCCGCCGACCAGCGGTCCCCTGCATGAGATTTTCGCTCGACGAACGTTGCTCCATCGGTATAGGTACGCGCCGTCTTCCGCTTCCGTTCACTCTCTCTCGCTGATTGCCCAGATGATCGTCGAAATCGATCCGCTTCACCCCGAACCGCGCAAGATCGCGCGTGCGGTCGCGGCACTCGAGGCCGGCGAGGTCATCGCGTATCCGACGGACACCGTCTACGCGATTGGTTGCGACCTGCACAATCGCAAGGCGATCGACCGTATGTACCAGATCAAGCGGATGAAGAGCGATCAGCCGCTCGCCTTCGTCTGCCACGATCTATCCGAGATCGCCCGGTGGGCCATCGTCGAGAACGCCCAATACCGCTTGCTGAGGCGGCTCTTGCCCGGGCCGTACACGTTCATCCTCGACGCGACCCGCGAGGTGCCCAAGGTCCTGCTCCTCAAGCGCAAGCAGGTCGGCATTCGGGTCCCGGCGCACCCAGTGCCGCTGGCGCTGACCGAGGCGTTCGGCCGCCCGATCATCTCCACCACCGCCAGTTGGCACGGACAGGACGCGCTCGTCGACCCGCACGAAATCGCGACGGAGTTCCCCGGCGTGGACATCGTGCTCGACGCGGGGGTCGGCGGGATCATCCCGACCACGGTCGTGGACCTCACCGGTGGGGGCGTCACCGTGCTGCGCGAAGGCGCCGGCGATCCCGATCTGTTTCACAGCGGAGCACTCTGAGCCGCGAGGAGGACGAACCTTCTCATCCGCCGAAGACTACGCCTGGACGCGCAACCCCGCGATGGTCTGCGCGAGCCGCGGAATCCCCTCGGCGGCCCACGCCCCGTACCAGCAGATGTCCTTGCCATCGATGTGCGCGACACGACCCTGCTTCGCAGCCGGTACGTCGAGCGCGCGGAATCTCTCGGCGTCTTCGGCGCTGAACGGGTGGGGTTCGTTGGGAAGCACGATGAGCTCGGGCGCGCGATCCACCACCTCGTCGAAAGTGACCCGCGGGTAGCGGGTGTCGCGATCGGCCACGCGCTCCTTCGGCAAGGGGGCAGCCCGGCCGAGATCCGCGGCGAGCGGGTAGCGGCGCTCACGGTCGGCGAACACGTTCTGCGCGCCGGCGAGATCGAGCGCATCGCTGATGTACGTGTCGCCATGGACCGTCATCAGCGGGTCCATCCAGATCGGGCAGAAGGTACGCATCGGGGTGAGCGCCGCGCGCGCGGACCGCTGTGACTCGAGCGCGCGATGGCACGCGCGGACGAGCTCCTTGGCGCGGGAATCGCGTTCGACGCCGAACATCCGCGCATACCGGGCGACCAGGGCGACGCCGTCCTCCACGCGCTTGGGGAACACGACGAACACCGCCACGGCCTCCTGCGCCAGCTTCTCCAGCGTGGCGCGGGTGTTCTCCTCCTGGTTCGCAATCACCACGTCCGGGCGGAGATCGAGGATCTTCTCGACCGAATAGTCCTTGGTGCCTCCGACGCTCGGCACGCTCGAGAGCTCGCCCTCGGGCTCGATGCAGTAATCGGTGCGACCGACAAGGGCGTCGACCCCGAGCAGCTTCGCTACCGTGTAGGTGTCGCTCGGGACGAGCGAGACCACGCGCTTGGGGTGTCGCGCGAAGGTCAGCGTGCGATTGCGATCGTCACGGACCTGGACCGCCATCAGCCGGCGATCGCCTCGCCGCCATCGACGTTGATGGTGTTGCCGTTCATCCAGTAGAGACAGGGCTGCGACAACGCCACGATCGCGCGCGACACGTCCTCCACGGTGGTGAGCCGGTGCGAGGGGTTCTTGCGAAGGGCTGCGGCGATCATCGCGTCGTTGCCGGGGATCTTGCGGAGCGCCGCGGTGTCGGTGACGCCGGCGCACAGCGCGTTAGCAGTGAGGCCGCGCGGTCCGAGCTCGTGGGCGAGCACGCGGATGTGGCTCTCGAGCGCGGCCTTCGCCGCCGAGACCACGCCGTACTTCGGCCAGATCGACCAGGATCCGGTCGAGGTCATCGCGAAGATGCGGCCGTGCTCGTGGAAGAGCCCTCGGCGCCAGGTGTCTTGCGTCCAGTAGAGGAGCGAGTTCGCCATCACGTCGATGGTCATCTCGAGCTGCTTCTGGCTGGCGAACTCGGTGACGGGCACGTCGTCGCCCTGCTTGCCTCCGGGCATGAACGGCAGGAGCGTGCCGAACGCGAGCGAGTGGAGCAGGACGCGGACCTTGTCGCCCTTGCCGCGCTCGTCGAGGCGCTTCTTCACGTCGTCGAGGACCTCGCGTCGCTTGCCCTCGTCGGCGGCGTTGACGTTGTAGAACCAGGCTTCCACGCCCTCGGCGCGGATCTTCTGCTGGAGCTCCTCGACGTGCGGCATCGTCGAGCGGCGATCGAGGTGCACGCCAATGATGCTCACGCCGGCCTTCGCCAGGGCGAGGGCGCACGCTTCGCCGAAGCCGCTCGAGGCGCCGAGGATCAACGCGAAGCCATCGAGGCGGGGCTGCAGGGTGTCGCGGGGGTCGGTCATGTCGAGGCCGCGTGTTAGCACCGGGTGGGGTCGCGGCGGAAGACCCCCGCCTTCACCGCAGAGGGGTTCCCGCTTTCGCTCAGGGCCCGTGGCTGGGTACCCTCGGCTCGTGGCCTACGACTACGACCTCGTGGTGATCGGCGGCGGACCCGCGGGCGAGAAGGGGGCGGTGCAGGCCGCCTACTTCGGAAAACGTGTGGCGCTCATCGAATCGGCCCCCGAGCCGGGCGGTGCGTGCGTTCACACCGGCACGCTTCCGTCGAAGACCCTGCGGGAAGCGGCCCTCGTGCTCTCGGGCTACCGGAACCGACATCTCTACGGCATCCGGCTCGAGGTCGATCGCGAGCAGGCGACCCCCCGGCTGCTCTCTCGCAAAGACGCGGTGCGTCGTCTCGAGGTCGAGCGAATCCGCTGGAACCTCGACCGCCACGGCGTGACCTGCTTCCGCGGTCACGGCCGTCTGGTCGATCCGCACACGGTGGCCGTCTCCGCCCTCGGGGCGAACGCGACCACCCTCACCACCGAGTTCGTCCTGGTGGCCACCGGGAGCGAGCCGTTCCGCCCTGCGGACATCCCCTTCGACGACTCCGACGTGGACGACAGCGACACGGTGCTCGCGCTCGACCGGCTCCCGCACCGCCTCGTGGTGCTCGGCGCCGGGGTCATCGGTTGTGAATACGCGTGCATGTTCGCCGCGCTCGGGGTCGAGGTGGTGCTGGTCGACGGGCGGACCGAGATCCTCCCGTTCCTCGATCGCGAGATGAGCGAGCGACTCCGCCAGGCCATGGTGGGCCTCGGAATCGACGTCCGCCTCGGCGCGAAATACACCAAGATCCACCGCGTCGCCGACACCGCCATTCGCTGCGAGCTCGAGGGCGGGGGGCACGTCGACGCCGAGAAGGTCCTGTTCTGCGCCGGGCGCAACGGCCGGACCAAGAACCTCGGCCTCGAGTCGATCGGCGTGGTTCCCGACAAGCGCGGCGCGATCTCGGTCGACGCGATGTACCGCACCAACGTCCCCAACGTGTACGCGGTCGGAGACGTCATCGGCTTCCCTGCGCTCGCGTCCACGTCGATGGAACAAGCACGCGTCGCGGTCGTCCATGCGTTCGACCTCGGCTACAAGAAGGCAGTCGGCCAGCTGCTGCCCTACGGGATCTACACCGTTCCCGAGGTCTCGTTCGTCGGGCTCACCGAGGAAGAGGCCCAGAAAAAGGGCACGCCGTACGTGGTCGGCCGCGCGTTCTACCGCGACAACGCGCGGGGAAAGATCGTCGGAGACCGTGACGGGCTCGTCAAGCTCGTGGTCGAGCGCGACACGCGGAAGCTCCTCGGTGTGCACTGCATCGGCGAGCGCGCGGCAGAGCTCGTCCACGTGGGACAGGCGATCATGACGCTGGGCGGCGGGCTCGACGTGCTGATCGAGATGGTCTTCAACTACCCGACCCTCGCGGAGTGCTACAAGTACGCCGCCTACGATGCGCTCGGTCAGTTGCGCGTGCCGGCGACCTGAACCGACCCTCTTCGAAGCATTGAAGCAATTGAAGCAGAGGACTGGAACGACATGGCCGATCGCCTGGTGACCAAGCCGCCGACCCTCGACGAGCCGTACTCGACGACGGTCCCGGCGAACCTGCGCGTCCGCCCGATGACCAAGGCCGACTTCGACGCCGTCGTGCACGTCGTCGATCAGTGGTGGAGCGGTCCGATCGCGATCCTCGCGCACCCCGTGTTCTTCTACGAGCTCGGCAAGCACGCGCGGGTCGTCGAAGACTTCGCCACCCCGAACGGCCGCAAATTCGTCGGATTCCTCCTCGGCTTCATCGCGCCGCCGGACGAGGGCCGCGCGGCCGTCGGGTACGTGCACCTGGTCGGCGTTCATCCCGAGTACCGCCGCAAGGGCGTGGCGCGCGCGCTCTACAACGAGTTCACGGCCAACGCCCTGTCCTCGGGGTGCCGGCACCTCAAGGCGATCACCACCGTCGGCAACGAGGGGTCGCTCCGCTTCCACCAGGCCCTCGGCTGGCGCTCGACCGAGGACGACAACTACGCGGGCTTCGGACGCCGGCGGATCGTGCTGACGAAGGATCTCTGAAGAACTGTCGGAAATTCCCCCGGACTGAAGTCCGGGGCACCGACAGCTGACCTCAAGTCCTTCGGACTCACCGACTCGCTGGGCTGGCCCGAGGTTGTCGCCGCAATCTGAATTTCGTGTCGCACGTGCGGAAAAT
>Ga0208492_1001557_pt1 | contig 13733 bp, 15 predicted proteins | sample Subbioar_CSW14AB_FD_184820 | JGI IMG/M metagenome (GOLD analysis project Ga0208492, IMG submission 184820) | Serpentinite rock and fluid subsurface biosphere microbial communities from McLaughlin Reserve, California, USA - CR12Mar_CSW14AB (SPAdes) | ecosystem: Environmental > Terrestrial > Deep... | reverse complement strand
GAGATGGTGATCTTCGCTGCGGTCGGTGGCCGCATGAGCCTGGTGGGCGCCATCTACGGTGCCCTGCTGGTGAACTTTGGCAAGACCTACTTCTCGGAGTCGGCACCCGACCTGTGGCTCTTCCTGATGGCCGCGCTGTTCATCGGCGTGACCATGGCCTTCCCCGACGGCCTGGCCGGTTTGTGGGAGCAAAAGATCAAGCCGTGGTGGGCCAAGCGCCAGGCCGAGCGCCAGGCCCAGGCCGAGCGCATCCGTGCCGCACATGCCATCTACCCGGCCGTGCTGCCGCCTGCCAAAGGCGATGGGGATGGAGATGGGGGTGGCAATGGCATGCCCCCCGGCATCCGCGGTCAACAAGCCTGACAGGAGACCCCCATGAGCGCCACCGCCCCCAGCAAAGAGTTCGTTCTCTACGTCGAAGACCTCACCGTGTCCTTCGACGGCTTCAAGGCCATCGACAGCCTCAACCTCTACGTGGACAAGAACGAGCTGCGCGTGATCATCGGCCCCAACGGCGCCGGCAAAACCACCCTGCTCGACCTCATCTGCGGCAAGACCAAGGCCTCCAACGGCAGCATCCAGTTCAAGGACCAGGAACTGACCAGGAAGTCCGAACACGCCATCGTGCGATCGGGCGTGGGCCGCAAGTTCCAGACACCGTCCATCTACGAAAACCTCAGCGTCTTCCAGAACCTGGAGGTGTCCTTCCCGCGGGGGCGATCGGTGCTGGGCGCGCTGGCCTTCAAGTGCACCGACGAAGTCAAGGCGCGCGTGCAGGTGGTGGCCGAAGAGATCGGCCTGGCCGACAAGCTGGAGATGGAAGCCGGCCTGCTCAGCCACGGCCAGAAGCAGTGGCTGGAGATCGGCATGCTGCTGATGCAGGAGCCAGAGCTCTTGATGCTGGACGAACCCATCGCCGGCATGAGCGCCAAGGAACGCGAGCTCACCGCCGAGCTGCTCAAGCGCATCTGCAAAGGCCGCTCGATGATCGTCATCGAGCACGACATGGACTTCGTCAAGCAGATCGCCTCCAAGGTCACCGTCATGCACCAGGGAAAGATCCTGGCCGAAGGGACCATGGACCAGGTCCAGAGCGACCCCAAGGTCATCGACGTTTACCTCGGTCACTGATGCGCCACTGAAAGGACACCACCATGTTGCAAGTCAAAGACCTCCACGTCGCCTACGGCCAGAGCGAGGCGCTGCACGGCATCTCGTTCGAGGGCAACAAGAACGAGACCATCGCCATCATGGGCCGCAACGGCATGGGCAAGACCACGCTGTTCAAGAGCCTGATGGGCGTGCTGCCAACGAAGTCCGGCGAGATCACGGTGGCCGGCAACGACGTCACCAAGGACGAGAGCTTCCAGCGCGTCAGAAAGGGCATCGCCTACGTGCCGCAGGGCCGCATGATCTTCCCCACCCTCACGGTGGAAGAAAACATCCAGACCGGCCTGGAGAACGCCAAGCACAAGCGCATCCCTGACGAGATCTACAGCCTGTTTCCCGTGCTCTTCGAGATGAAGCACCGCAAGGGCGGCAACCTCTCGGGCGGCCAGCAGCAGCAACTTGCCATCGCGCGCGCCCTGGTCACCAACCCCAAGGTGCTGCTGCTCGACGAGCCCACCGAAGGCATCCAGCCTTCGATCATCAAGGACATCGCCAAGGCGCTCAACGAGATCCGCAAGCTGCGCGAAATCACCATCGTGGTCAGCGAGCAGGTGCTGAGCTTTGCCATGGACGTGGCCGACCGCCTCTTCGTGATCGAAGGCGGCCGGCTGGTGCACGAGACCACCCGCGCCGACACCGATGCCGACCGCATCAAAGCCTATCTCTCTGTTTGAACCAAGGAGCAAGCCATGCCCGAAACCCTGATCAAGGTCGACCTCAAAGACTCCCCCTACAACAACCCGATGGTGCACAACCGCTGGCACCCGGACATCCCGATGGCCTGCTGGGTCAACCCGGGTGACGACTTCATCCTCGAAACCTTCGACTGGACCGGCGGCTACATCCAGAACAACGACAGCGCCGACGACGTGCGCGACGTCGACCTGACCACGGTGCACTTCCTGTCCGGCCCGGTCGGCGTCAAGGGCGCCGAGCCAGGCGACCTGCTGGTCGTCGACCTGCTCGACATCGGCGCCAAGCAGGACAGCCTGTGGGGCTTCAACGGCTTCTTCAGCAAGAACAACGGCGGCGGCTTCCTGACCGAGCACTTCCCGCACGCGCAGAAGTCCATCTGGGACTTCAACGGCATGTTCACCAAGAGCCGCCACATCCCCGGCGTCGAGTTCGCCGGACTGATCCACCCGGGTCTGATCGGCTGCCTGCCCGACCCCAAGATGCTGGCCATGTGGAACGAGCGTGAAGTGGACTTCATCGCCACCCAGCCCGACCGCGTGCCGCCACTGGCCAACCCGCCGTTTGCCAAGACCACCCACGCCGGCAAGGCCACGGGTGAGCTCAAGGACAAGATCGCCGCGGAAGGCGCGCGCACCGTGCCCCCGCGCGAACACGGCGGCAACTGCGACATCAAGGACCTGTCGCGCGGCTCCAAGGTCTTCTTCCCCGTCTACGTGGACGGCGCTGGCCTCTCCGTGGGCGACCTGCACTTCAGCCAGGGCGACGGCGAAATCACCTTCTGCGGCGCCATCGAAATGGCCGGCTGGGTGCACATGCGCGTGAGCCTGATCAAGGGCGGCATGGCCAAGTACGGCATCAAGAACCCGATCTTCAAGCCCAGCCCCATCACACCCAACTACAAAGACTACCTGATCTTCGAAGGCATCTCGGTCGACGAGCACGGCAAGCAGCACTACCTGGACGTGCACGTGGCCTACCGCCAGGCCTGCCTGAACGCCATCGAGTACATGACCAAGTTCGGCTACACCAAGGCCCAGGCCTACTCGATCCTGGGCACGGCGCCGGTGCAGGGCCACATCAGCGGCGTGGTCGACATCCCCAACGCCTGCGCGACGCTCTGGCTGCCCACCGAGATCTTCGAGTTCGACATCAACCCGACGGCCGCCGGCCCCGTGAAGATGCTCGACGGCAGCATCGACATGCCGATCTCGTACGACATCGTCAAGTGACCCTGGCGCACTGAAGCAAGGAGCCCCCGCATGCCCACCTACGACTACGACTGCCCGAGCTGCGGGGGCTTCGACGCCTTTCGCAGCCTGGCCGAGCGCAACGAGCCGGCCGGCTGCCCCGACTGCGGCACGGCCTCGCCACGGGTGTTCGTCAGCGCGCCGCGCCTGGCCTGCCTGAGCGGCGACACACGCACGGCCATGGACCGCAACGAAGCGGCCCGCCACAACCCCATGACGTCCAAGGGCCATCAGGAAGGCGGCTACGCCCGGCTGAAACACCCCTCTGGCTGCGGCTGCTGCTCAAGCGGCAGCAAAGGCATCCGCAGCGCCACCGTGACGGCGGCCAACGGCGCCAAGGCCTTCCCGAGCAAACGACCGTGGATGATCAGCCACTGAAAAAAGGCCCGCGCATGCGGGCCTTTTCATTGGCGAAACACGGATGCCTGCTCAGGCCTGCTCGGCCTTGCGCCGGTAACGTGCCATCCCCAGCAACGTGAGGAGCCCCACGCCCATCAAGGACAGCTGCCCCGGCTCAGGGATGCCTGGCACATTGCCAGTTCCGCTGGTGCCCGAGACAGCCGGGAAACCAGCACAGGTGCTGCCAGTCGGGCAAGCGGTCAAGACCCCGGCGACATCGGAGAAGAAACGCACCGTCTCGCCGTTGTCTGCCGCGACCTGGCGGATGAAGTCGGCCGCACTGCCAGCAAAGCTCCAGAAGGCCTCGTCACCCATGTCGGTGTACCGACCGTTGCCCTGGTTGTCGCGGGCATAGGCGCCGGTGCCAAACACCACGCCCAGGGGCGAACCGCCAGCTTGCGTCCAGGACATCAGCGGACCACCCGAGTCACCAGGGGCCAGGATGGAGGTGCCATTGACCAAGGTTGCCGACAGCGTGCCGCCACGCTGCGGGTCGAAGCCGCTGACCTTGGCATAGCCCACCCAACGGTTGTACGCACTGCCTCCGGCAACCCACTGCCCCTCTTCATGGTGCTGGCCATACCCCACCAACATGGCGCCTTCTTTGAGCTTGTTCAGCGAGGCTTCAGACAAAGGCCCATCGTAGACGGCGTAGGTGGGCGTGCCCGCGGACAGGGGCGAATCCAGCACGATCAGGGCCAGGTCGCTGTAAGCCTTGTAGCCGCCCACCTGGGTGATCTGGTGCTGCGGTGACACCACCACGCTGCCAAAGTTCTGGGTCAGGCCGCGGCTGTTGCCGGAACCGCCCCAGGTGTAGAACATGGTTCGGCTGTTGTCGGTCGTGTTGTTGTAGTCAAAATCGAAACAATGCGCCGAGGTGAGCACCAACCGGGACGACAGCGCCGTGCCGGAGCAGGCCACGTAATTGCCCTGAGACGGGTTGGACGTCAGCACGTAACCAACGCCATCCAGGAACCCATAGGCCGGATCGTCGGTCGAGGACACGGCGGACACATCGGCACCATTCTGGTAGGCCAGCGCCATGGCCTGCCCGGGCAGGAGGGCGGCCGCGGAAACGATCCATCCAAGCGGCAACAACGACAGGGTCTTCATGGGCATCCCTTCACCCCTGTGTGGGCGTGAAATATTTCTTGAAGCGCAAAGTAAAGCACTGTTGCACAACGAATCCAATCCCCTGATCGCCCGGAGCTTTTGAGGCGGCGCTCAACTGTCGCAAATCTGCCCATGCCGGCCCAACGGCGGCTCAGGGCAATCCCGAGGCAGGCCTTCAGGCGCCTTGGCTTGCTTCCATGGCGGCTTTGTAAACCGACTGCTTCGGGCTGGCCATCACCCGCCGCAGCATGGGCTCGAAGTGGCTCAAAGGGCGCGTCGGCGCGGCCGAATCGAAGGCTGGGTTGTCGTAACGGGCAACGAATTCCGCGGTGCGTTCAGCGTGGGGGTGCCCGGCGAACTGGTCGCGCATGTCGCGATCCAGCCCGATGTGGTGAAAGAAGTTGTGCCCCTGGAAAATGCCGTGGTGCTGAACCATCCACAGGTTGGCCTCGCTGACAAAGGGCTTGAGGATGGCCGCTGCGATGTCGGGGTGGTTGTAGCTGCCCAGCGTGTCGCCGATGTCGTGCAGCAGCGCGCAAACGATGTACTCCTCGTCTCGGCCGTCGGCCTCGGCCAGGGTGGCGGTCTGCAGGCAATGGCTGAGTCGATCGATCGGGAATCCGCCGAAGTCACCTTCGAGCAACTTCAGGTGGTCCATCACCCGATCTGGCAGCGAGCGGGCCATCTTCATGGCTTCGGGCAGGATCAGGGCCCAGTCTGCCTGGGTGCTGTCTTCCATGCGGGTGAAGGTGGCGCGGGGGGCGTCCATGGCGAAACTCCTGCTAATGGGGATGTCGCCAAATGATGCCGGCCTCCGCTGGCGGGCATCACCCGGTGAAACACGGGTTCGCGACCGGAAACCTCACCCCAGCAGCTTCTGCCAGAACCAGGCACGGCCCATGCGCGGGTCGAGCTGGTAGCCCTCGAACCCGGCTCGCCGGTAAGCCGCCTGGGCCGACACATTGCCTTCCAGCACCTCCAGCGTGACCTTGCAGCAACCGCGCTCGCGCGCGATGCGTTCGACCTCGGCAAGCAACTGCCCGGCCAGCCCCTGGCCACGGTGCGCTGGCAGCACCACCATGTCGTGAACGTTGAGCAAGGGCTCACAGGCAAAGGTGGAGAAACCTTCCATGCAGATGGCCATGCCGGCCGCCTCTTCTCCGACGAAGGCCAGCACCACGTGCACACCGTGGCGTTTGCGCAATTCGGGCACCAGGTTGCGCCGCACGTGATCGCTCAAGGGACGACCGCCCCCCATCTCGTCACGGGCATAGGCGTCAAGCAGGTTGACGATGGCGTCTGCGTGTTCGGGGTGGCCGAGGTCGGCCAGGGTGATCTGGGTCCACATGGGCGCGATTGTGCCGCCCAGGAACGCTCAGAAGCGCTCAGAACCGCGTTTGCAGCGAGCGCAGCAACTGTTCCTGGAGCGACTCGGCCTGCTCAGGCACCGGCCCGGCCGCCCCCACGAGGATCAGTTTTTGATCAAGGTGACAGCCGACGAACAGGGCGTAGTCGCCCTGGCGCGCAAACAGCGTCGATTCACCGCCCGCGTCGATCTCGGTGATGCCGGCCTCCTTCATGGCGTCGGAGGCCAGTTGGCGGCATTGCGCATCACGCAGGCCATGCCCGCTGTGCAAGGGCAGCATGCCGTAGAGCATCGAGGGTGGGTGCTCGAGCGCCTGCTTCGAAGGCGTTCCCGCCGCGGTGGGCGCCAACTCGATCGGGACCTGCTCATCGGCCAGCATGCCGTGGATGGCCGCCTGGGACGGGGGGAAATCGCGCAGGAGCCAGGCCCTGGTGCCCAAAGCCGCGAGGGCTGCGGCGCCCAGCGTGAGCAAAACAGCCGCCCAGAGAGGCACTCGCCTGGCGCTCAATGGCTCGGCGCTCGCAGCAGCCGGGACGGCGGGGGGGAACGATTCGACCATGGGGCCACCTCCTGAACACGGGTCTTGTTCTGTCTCGCGCTCGACCTGCTTTGGGCCAGCACCTGTGCCGCATTCTGACGCGGAAAAGCCCCGTCGCCCAGCCCCGCCCCCCCTAGAACGAAGCAGCCCGGCTTGCAGTGACCTCAGGCCCCCTTGAGCAGGATCACCCCTGCCGGCAGGAGCACTTTGACGGCCCCGCAAGCCAGGACGCCACTCGCGGTCACCACCCCAAGCGCTCTCGGCCAGCTCAACGAAAGCATGTGCTCCAGGACCAGTGTGGCGACCCCAATGGCCAGGACAGGCACAAGAAAAATGACCAAGGGCATTTTGGGGACCGCCTGCAGTCCGAATCGCAACGAAAACCAGACAGCGACCAGGGCCGCGATGTTGCCCTTGATGGACTCGCTCAGTGAGGCCGTGCTACCCAGCCATTTGCTGACCACGAAGGTGGTGGCCGAAGTGATGAGGGCAAGGAAGCATCCCGCCAGGATGATGGCGTTACCCATCCCAACGGATTTATCCATCGCGAAGCCCAGCACCAGCCCGATGTAGAGCATGTAGATGATCATTCGCCTGCTCCTTCAACCGTGCCGAAACATCAGGTAGCCCACATAGACCAGCGCCACCACGATGATGGGCATCAGCACGTTGAGCGCCTTGGACTGCTTGGCCACCGCCACCTTTTGCAGCGCGATGCTTTCCTGCACACGGGCCTCGGTGCGGGCCATCTGGTCGCGGACCATGGCGACTTGCTCGGCCTGCAACTCCAGGCCGCGTTGCTGGTTGCGTTCGATCTGGCGCAGGAGGTTCAGCGCCTCTTCGTACTCGGCCATCGTTTCTCCCTTTGGTTTTCGTGACGACGCCCGAGATCTTAGCGGTCAGGTCTTCTCGGCAACGATGGCGTAGCGTCCTTTGTCCCGCCCGCCGTCTGGCAGGTTCATGAACTCACCGACGACGATGTGGCAGCCCAGGCGCGCCAGGATCTGCCTGGACTCATCGGGCGTGTTCGAGTCGTAGGAAAAGGTCTGGCCGAACATGGTGTCAGTGAAGGCAGGGTGGGCTGATCCGCCCACCGTGAGCATGAGCCGAGCTCCTGGGGGCAAAGCGTCCACCACCTTGCGCAAGATGGGTTCGTGCTCGTCGCGCGGCAGGTGGAAAAGCGAGTCCCACAGCAGCGCACCCTGGAAGGACCGATCGGGCTCAAAGGCTTGCATCGTGGACAGCACCCAGCGCTCGGTCGGCAAGTTGCCGCGCGCGATGCCCAGCAGCGCTTCAGACTGGTCGACGCCCAGCACGCGCCTGCCCTGGGCCACGATGTGTTCGGCCATGGGTCGTCCCGTTCCGCAGCCCAGGTCCAGGATGGTCGAGCCGGCAGGCGCGGTGGAGAGCACGGCTTCAAGGTAATCGCGTTCGCGACCGCAGAAGGCGGCTCGGGCGGCGGCCCATTGCGCCGCGATCAGGTTGTACGACTCGCGGTTCATGCCCAGAAAATCCATGTGCAGGCAAAGCAAAAGGCCTCCCGAACGATGCCCTCAAGGGGCTCACTGGCCTGATGGAGAGAGCGGGCTCATCGCCGGAGCCCAGATCACCAGCACCAACATGATGACCCAGACTCCAGCCAGGAAAAGGAAATAGCTCGATGCGTTGACCTTGACGCAATGGCGTCGCTTCGAATGCAGGTACATGGGAGGGAGGCAGTCGAGTTGATCCTCCTGTGCCACACCCGCCCACCAATCGGTGGTCTCTCGGGCTTGTCGCTCCGCCGCCTTCACCCCGGCAAACGCTGCGACCGCCGAGCCCACCCCCAGCAGACAGGCCAGGATCAAACCGCATGCGATCGGGTCAAAGCAGCCCTGGCCAAATCGCACTTTCTCATACAGCGCCACGCCACCGACAAAGGCATTGAACAACAACGCGTGAAACGCCAGCGCCCAGTTCGTGCGGACATTGATCAGCCCATCTTCGTGTTCAACAAGGCGCCGCACGAGCTCGAAATTCTCGCGCGACGCTTCAGCCCACCATTCAGACATGCTGCACCCTTCCCGTTCTTGCATCCGCCAATCCGCGTCACTTCCGGGATCGGCCCAGGCCATCCCTGATGAACGAAGCGACCATGTAGAACACCGACAGCACCGCGAGGGCGATGGCAACCAGGCCGACGTAATAGCTCCAGTTCACCCTTGCCTGCGCATCCGCACACGCGGCCACGGCCGCCGCACACTGATCCGGCTCGTCCCTGACCGGCCACAGCACAAAGACGATCTGAAGCAAGCCCACGATGGCGATGACCAGGCCGACCCATGACAGCTTCTGACTGGTTCGGGCCTGCCTGTCTTCCAGCATGGAACCGATGGTTTCGCTCAACTGCGCAAGCAGATCGTCCCAGTACTTCTGGCGAGCTACCGTGCCCCGGATCGTCTCGATCCGCTTGAAAAAGGTTTGCTCGGTTTCGTAGCGAAAGACGTTGAATGACAGGTGCTTGTGGACACGGGAGAACGTGTCGAGCCGAAAGTCCTTCAGGGACTCGGCGGCCTCCGTCAGCAACCGGTTCTCCTTCATCCGCGCGAAGCGCCCGCGGTCGGTTCGGAAAACCCCAGAGCGCTCGAGCTGGCCGATCAACCTCGACACACCCACCTCGTATTCATGCACGATGGCTTCGTTGTGCATGGCCATGGCATGCACCAGGAAAATGTACGGACACGTGCCCAGCCATGCCCGGCCTGTGCGATCCAGGCTTCGCGAAGTCCCCACCACCTCGAACACGATGCCGGCGGTGGCGTAGACAAAGTACCCCAGGTTGCAGCCCTTGTCCTGGGCCGAGGGGTAGAGGGGCGCGATGCCATCCTGGATCTCCAGGTCATCCTGGTTGCGAAAATCAACGATGTTCTGGAAGAACCCCGACAGGAACTCAACCAGGATCTTGTCCTCCCCTGGCGGCCAGCTCACCTTTTCGGCCGCCTCCTTGAGCAGATCTTCGCTGGGCGCCTTGTCATCACCGTCTTGACGGGCAAATGATTCGCGGACGCTGCCAATCAGATCAAAGATCTCCTCGTCTCTGAGCACGACAAGGAGCCGCCTGTTGCGCATCTTCGCCCAAACCTCTTCACGCGAGCTCCCACTTTCCCGCAGGACACACCGCTGCCAGACGACCTGAGGATTGAGCGGCCGCTTCGCTCGATGGCCTGCGAGCTTGGCGAACTGTGAGAACAGCTCACCGGCATGGCCCAGGAACGATTGTTCGATGTAACCGAGGATGCTTGATGTGCGGCCACCACGGTGACTGTGCACCAGCCAGCCGGACTTCTCATCCAGCACGTGGTCGGTTTTCTCTCTGGCTGAATCCAGGGCCTTCAACAACAGGGACAGGCCATAGCAACTGGCCGTGTTCTTTTCCCAAGGCACCTCCAGAGACAGGTGATACGACAGTGCGTCATTGGAGTGAACCATCCAGAACGCCCTGCATCGGACGCGCCCGAACTTGATTTCATCGATATCGTGGTGACCCGCAACGCCCTCGGTTTCCCACCGGACGCCCTCCTTGATGCTCAAGGTGACCTCGTCGAAGACATTGGGGCCTGCGTCGCTGGCCATGTTCCCCACGTCGAGCAGGAAGTCGGTGATGAACAGTTTGCGGTACCGATCCGCGATGTCCTCGAACATCGGGTTGATCGCGTTCTGCAGCTTCTGGGTGTCAGCCAGGTCATCCTGCAACCGCGTGAGAACGCCTTTTTCCCATTGCCCATGGGTCATCTCCTTGAGCAAGGCCCCATCGATCAACAAGGACAGCGTGAAGAAGGCGTGCGACTTTCCTGCGTCGTAACCGAGCGGGTCGGTGGGCCCTCCGCCCAGCGCATCGACCAGGCTCTTGGGGCGCTCGGCCGGTGGCTTCTCGATCGCTCGGCGGATGGCATGGAGGTGTCCCTGAAGGCTCAACAGCGGCACATGACGATGCATGCGCGCCCATGCCCCCAACGTCTCGATCTGGGAGCAGGCCGAATCGCTCTGGGCGATGGGTCCCCCTTTGAGGACCGATATGCCAAAGAAGCGTTCCAGGTGCTGCAACACCACGCTGGCTGGCAGGGGTGATGGACCCGCATCGAGCACCGCCAATGCGAGGGTGTTGTCATCCGCCTGGTGGGGCGACAAAGCCGGTTGCACATACCCCCAGTCCAGCACCCGTGCGCCCTGATGGGCCCAGTACTTCAAGCGCTGAACCTGATCGATCCCTGCGTGCTCCGTGTCCTGCCGGTATTGTTCCTGCGTCAGTTTGAATGGGTCATTGATCTCGAAAAACGTCAGTCCTTTGATGTCACGGCTTGCCGGATCGATCTCTGCGATCAATTGCCTGGCCAGGGCATCGCACGCACGCCGGATCTCGCTGGCCAGACCTTGGCCTCGCCAATCAGGCGCCACGAACAAGTAGTTCAGGTTGAGCGTGTAGCCCAGTTGCCACTCATTGCCTTTCGGCAGGAGACACAGCAGGAAATTCGCTCCACCGACGACCTCCTGCGCCCCTGGTTGGCGTGCGACCGCCACCACCTCGACGAAGGGACCGAACCGCTGGAGCAGGCTGAAGTGCTCAGGCCCCTGATTGAGCTTCAGGCACTGGATGAAGCCATCGATGCTTTCCTTCTCCGAGTCAAGGATGAATGACTTGTCATACACCTCGAAGAAGCGCTGCAAAACGCCATCGTCGTGCCTGGCAGAAAACTCGACGACGAGCCCATCGCGAGACAGCTCTCGCTTGCCCTCAAAAACAGAACTGAAAGACATGGCAAGCCCATCCACAGGCAAGCGCTTGAAGCATTCAACGTTGCCTGCGACGCCGCGAAGCCCCCCATGCCAAAACCCCTCCCAGTGCCCACAACGCAGATGCATCGGGCTCTGGCACCGACAGCACAGCCGTGAAGCCGATGTTCTGGAAGTCCACCTGCGCATTCGTGCCTGACAGGAAAGCGCTGACATAGCGCACGTTCAGCGGCGCGGCCAATTCGATGTCCTGAGCGTAGATGGCGGGAGAACTGCCCAGTGCAGGCTGGATGCCCAGGGCCCCCACCTGCTGATTGCTCACATCGAAGAACTTGAAGCTGACGTCGTCAACATCATAGGCTTCACCGTCGTAGTTCCAGAAATGCAGCGTCTTGATGTCGTAGGCCTGGCCAAAATCGAACAGCAACTCAAGCCCGCCACCGATGCTGTTGGCCGTGTACCAGATGTGGGTTTGCTGGTTGTGGAACTCGGCGGCATCGGCCGTTGCCGAATCGATGACCTTGGCGATGGTGGCACCGCCAGCGAAGGTGTTGTTGAACGTGCCGGGTGACGTGCCCGCACCGACACTCACCGAAATGTTGTCCTGGTTCAGGTAGACAGTCTGTGCCCTAGCCCCGTCAGTCGCGCACAGGACGACGAAAATGATCAAACCCGAAGTCCTCAGCTTCATGCAGCCCCCCTCATCGAAATGGGATCGTTGTCCAACACGTCGACGCCCCAGTCAGGCGTACTCAACATCACAAGGGGCCTGCAGAGCCCTCTTCTCAGCTTGTGATTCGCGCATCTCGAGGCTCTTGATCAACCAATAAAGCGAGAAAGCCCAGATGCCTGCCAACTCAATGAAATAAACATAGGCCCCGGACTTCTGGAAAACAGATTGCAGAAGGACCGCGGTGAGCGGCGACACCAGCATCACGACGGACGCCACGCGGTACCAGCCGCGGTAATGGGTCTCTCGATCGGCGTTGCCCAACCAAGGCAAGGTGTCGCCCGACCGGAACCACGCCACATATGCCAGACACACGAACATCAAAACCGCGCAGACGCCATGTGCCGAGACCTTTGCGCATGCGGTGCCGCACCCCCACTCCATCGGGAAATACGCCACCCCGATCACGAACAAAGCCGCCGCGTTCAAGGCGTAGTTCTCACCAACCGTGAAGCCTTTGTACAGATAAAGGAAGGATCCGATCGCAAACAGACCACCGACAAACCACACGCGGGCGGGAACCTCACATCCGGCCTCCGCCCAGTAATAAGCGCTCATGGAATCCTGAAGCGCAATGCCATGGATGGCGCCCACCAGATAAAGCAGGATCGGGAAAGCGAATGCAATCACCACCATGCCGAAGCGCAAGGTGTTGTATGTCGCGTAGATGTGCTGCTGAAGCGCCGCTTTGTCCAGCGGCTGACCGAATGGCTGCATGACCCCTCCCTAGATTGACTGCTGCCCATGGCCAACGACCTCACCTGGGGCACATGGCTCCGAGTGCGATCGACCTGTGCTCACCCTGATCACGAACCGACAAGCAAGATGCCAGAAGTCGCGAAGGAGCGCGAGCCTTGTTATTAGGGGGGACCAGTTGGTCCAGGCATGTCGTCGCCCCCAACCTCCCGGCGTGTCCGGGCTTCTTTGATGCCATCGCTAGCGGAATGCTCTGTCGAAAACACGGTCCATCGTCCAACCCATTTGCGAGCAAGGTTGTGACGCCTTTGGCGCTGACGCCCAAGAGACGGCGGGTTCGCCTTCGAGGCTGTCCTGGTCTGGTCCAACGATGACGACGCACACGAGCCCATCGCGGCGCCTGCAGGCTGTGTGGTCCCAGAGCTGCCTGAAGTCACGCACCGGTGCTGAGAAATGCCCGCGTCGAGGAGAACCGGATGGTTCGTCGCAGCCACCTGATCCTGGCGAAAGCCATGCGACCGCAAGGCATGTGGGCCGTTTGATCCACCCGGTCCGGGGCCACAACAGAGTGCTCCAAGCAGCAAGGAGGCAGCCAGCACAAGGCCGCCTAGCGCTCAGACCAGGAACTTCTTGAGCTCGGGCACGAACTTCGTGTCGGCAATCAGTTGAAAGCCACGGACAGAAGGGTGGAGCTCATTGGCCCACCACGACCCAGCTTCATCGGCCTTCTCGGGCAGGGTGCCTGCAGTTCGGATCGCAACGACTGGCGCCAATGCGGCGTCCTTGGCCAGCGCCTGATGCATGTCATGCAATTGAGCAATGAGGTCTTTGAAGAGGTCTCGCCTCAGCTTCTTGGGCACCTTGGCCGCGTCCATTGGCGCCTTGAGCCAGTCAGATGGGCCAAACAGCCCCTTCCCTGATGGCCAAGCGTTGTCATAGTTGTGCAGCAGGACGGGCGCGCGGGGGTTGTGCGCCCGGAACTTCAGGATCACCGCCTTGTGGGCGCCA
>Ga0208492_1001555_pt1 | contig 13749 bp, 13 predicted proteins | sample Subbioar_CSW14AB_FD_184820 | JGI IMG/M metagenome (GOLD analysis project Ga0208492, IMG submission 184820) | Serpentinite rock and fluid subsurface biosphere microbial communities from McLaughlin Reserve, California, USA - CR12Mar_CSW14AB (SPAdes) | ecosystem: Environmental > Terrestrial > Deep... | reverse complement strand
GAGGGGGTGTTTTCCTGATCCCCCGAGCAGGCACCGGAGTTTTCGAAAACTCCGGTCCGGAGCCTTCAAAGGCTCCGGCGCGATTTCTTCGAAGAAATCGCGCCCTCTCGACCCTTGCAGCGGGGACCTGACCGTGAAAACCATCTGCCATGAAATCCAGAAGCCGCATTTCCGTCCAGCAGACGCAGCGCCTGGCGCTGACGACCGGGCTTGCGACCTCGATCCGCATCCTGCACGCCGACGCTGCGGGCCTTTCCCGGTATCTGGAGGAACAGGCAACCGAGAACCCGCAGATCATCCTGACCCGCCCGCAAGTGCAGGACTGGATCCCGCGCTGGAAGTCGGCCTTCGGATCGGATGCCGAACGCCCCGAACAGGCCGCCGCCGGGCCAAGCCTTGTGGCCCATGTCCTTGGGATGATCGAAGCCCTGCGCCTCGATGCGACCGAAACCCGCATCGCGATGGCTCTGGCCGAGGCGCTGGAACCCTCGGGCTGGATCGGGCGGTCGCTTGCCGCCATTGCCGGGCAGTCGGGGGTTGACCAGCACGCAGTGGAGCGCGTGCTGGACCGGCTGCAGGCCCGGGCCGAACCGACCGGCCTCTTTGCCCGCAACCTGGCCGAGTGTCTGCGCCTGCAGGCCCATGAGGCCGGAGAGCTTGACCCGCCGATGATGGCGCTTCTTGACCGGCTGGACCTGCTGGCCCGGGGCGAGATCGACCGCATCGCGCGCGAGGCCGGGATCGACCTTGCCGCCCTGCGTGTCGCATTCGGCCGGTTGCGCAGCTATGACCCCAAGCCGGGTGCCGGGTTCGAGGCCTTCGCCGCCCCGGTCCGCGAGCCCGACCTCATCGCCGAAAAGGGCGCTTCGGGCTGGATCGTGTCGCTGAACCGCTCGGCCCTGCCCTCGGTCTCGGTCGCCGAAGGTCGCGCCAAGGGCCGGGCCGAGGCCCGCGCGCTGATCAAGATGATCGAGGGGCGCAACGCGACCCTGCTTTCGGTCGGGCAGGACATCCTGACCCGGCAGACGGCGGCGCTGGAGGCGGGCCTTGGTGCCCTTGTCCCGATGACCATGGCCGAGATTGCCGAGGCATTGGGGTTGAACGAAAGCACGATCAGCCGGGTCGTCGCGGGCACCGCCGTCGACACGCCGCGCGGCACCTGGTGGCTGCGCACTCTCTTCACCAAGGCTCCGCGCGAAGGCGGGCCGGCGGCCGGGGCGCTGCGTGACCGTCTGGCAAAGCTGGTCGCCAACGAAGACCCGGATCGCCCGCTGTCGGACGAAGCCCTTGCCGCCGCTCTGGCCGCAGGCGGCGCCCCCATTGCCCGGCGCACGGTCGCGAAGTACCGCATGATGTTGAACCTGCCCCCGGCGCATCGGCGCAAGCTGCGACGGCATTGATGTCGTTTCCGGGGCTGACAGCGGCGTGAAGCTGCTCTAGCTGGCAGGAAACGGCGCGGGGGGCGCGAGCATGGCGATCTTTCTGGGTGTCGATACCGGGGGCACTTACACCGACGCGGTGATCCTGGACGAGGCGGCGAATGCCGTCCTTGGCAAGGCCAAGGCGCTGACCTCGCGTCACGATCTGGCCGTGGGGATCGGCGAGGCGGTCGATGCCGCCCTGGCGGCGGCAGGGGTCAAGGCGTCCGATGTCGCTCTGGTGTCGCTGTCGACCACGCTCGCCACCAATGCGCTGGTCGAAGGGCAAGGCGCGCGGGTGGCCCTGGTCTTCATCGGCTTTGGCGACGCCGATCTCGGCCGCAGCGGGCTGACCGAGGCGCTGAAGGGCGACCCGGTGGTCAAGCTGCCGGGTGGCCACACCCATGCCGGGACCGAGGTCGCGGCGCTTGACCTTGCGGCGCTGGAGGCACAGGTTCGCGCTTTGGGCGACGAGGTTTCGGGCTTCGCCGTCGCGTCGCAGTTTGCCACCCGCAACCCCGCCCACGAAATCGCCGCTCGCGACCTGATCCGTCGCGTCACGGGCCGTCCCGTCACCTGCTCGCACGAGTTGTCGGCCAACTTGAACGGCCCGAAGCGCGCCCTGACGGCTGTCCTGAACGCCCGCCTGATCGGCATGATCGACCGCCTCGTCGCCGCCTGCGAGCGTCACCTTCATGCCGTGGGCATCGACGCGCCCCTGATGGCAGTCCGTGGCGACGGGGCGCTGATTTCCGCCGCGATGGTCCGCGAACGCCCGATCGAGACGATCCTGTCCGGCCCCGCCGCCAGCATCGTCGGTGCGCGCTGGCTGACGGGGGCCTCGGACGCGCTGGTCAGCGACATCGGCGGGACGACGACCGATGTGGCCTTGTTGCGCGGCGGCTTGCCCGAGATCGACCCGCAGGGCGCCCGCGTCGGCGGCTTTCGCACCATGGTCGAGGCGGTGGCGATGCGCACCACCGGCCTTGGCGGCGACAGCGAGGTGCATCTGGTGACCGAGGGGCTGAAGGGCGGCCTGCGCCTTGGCCCCCGGCGGCTGATGCCGGTGTCGTTGCTTGCGATGGATCACGGGCCCATGGTCCATGCGGCGCTGGACCGCTGGCTGTCGTCCGAGGCCGTGGGCGAGATGGACGGTCGCTTTGTCGTGCCGATGACCGGCCAGCGCGGCGGGCTGACCGCGCGGGATCTGGCCGTGCTGGACCGGATCACCGCGCCGATGCCGATGGCCGGTGCCCTGACCTCGCGGCTGGAGGTGGCGGCGCTGGAGCGGCTGGTGGCGCGGGGGCTGGTGATGATTTCGGGGGTCACACCTTCGGACGCCAGTCACGTCCTCGGGCGGTTGGACGCCTGGGATGGCGCTGCGGCGGAAAAGGCGCTGCGGCTGATCGCCAAGCGGCGGACCGGGGCGGGCGAACGCTTTGCGACCGGGCCGGAGGTCTTTGCGCAGGCCGTGGTCGACCAGCTGACCCAGCAGACCGTCGATTGTCTGCTGGAAGCCGCCTTCGGCGAGGACAGCGCGTTCGCGGGCGAGCCCCCGGAGGCGCTTGCGCGCCACGCGCTGACGAAAACCGGCCTTGCCCAGCATCGCTGCGTGGTCGAGGTCAGCGTCAAGCTTGGCGTGCCGGTGATCGGCCTTGGTGCCTCGGCCCCGTCCTACTACGGCGCGGTGGGGGATCGGCTGCACTGCCCGATGATCCTGCCGGAACATGCCGGGGTCGCGAATGCCATCGGCGCCGTCGCCGGACAGGTCAGCCAGCGCGCGACGGGCACGGTGTCATCGCCCGCCGAGGGTCGCTTCGTCGCGCATCTGGCATCGGGGGTGGAGGTGTTTCCCTCGCCCGCCGCTGCGCTGGCGGCACTTGAGGCAGCGCTGGTGTCCGACGCGTCCTTCCGCGCCCGCGAGGCCGGGGCGGTGGACCTGCGGGTCACGGTGGACCGCGTCGTGAAAGAGGTCGAGATCGAGGGTCGGACCATGTTCATCGAGGCGCGCGTGACCGCCACCGCGTCAGGCAGGCCGAGGGTGGCGCATTAGGGCGACTCCTCGTTCGACTTCGTCTCTGCGTCGCCCTCCGACGAGAAGCCGAAGGCGCACGAGGAGGCCGGGCTGCGCGGATTCACCCTTGACCTCTGCCCCCGCCCCCCTTAATCCGCCGCCCAGTGGCTAGGTAGCTCAGCTGGTTAGAGCGCGCGACTCATAATCGCGAGGTCGAGGGTTCGAGTCCCTCCCTCGCCACCACTTTCCCCCTCCGGCTTCCGTCCTGCGTCGGCTGCTGCCTCTTGCGGCGCTGCTGGCGCTCCGGGTGTCGCTTTCCGCCTTGAACCGCCCGGCATTCCGGCGCACACAAGCGGGGATGGTTCCCGGCAGAAGCCAAGCAATGCCGGGTGAAAAGGGAATGGGGTGAGGTGTAGGCATCAGCCGCCAAATCCCCGACTGCCCCCGCAACTGTAAGCGGCGAGCGACCCCCGAAGCCACTGGCCAGACCCGATGAGCGGGCGGGCCGGGAAGGTGGGGCAAGCAGCGACCCGCGAAGTCAGGAGACCTGCCATCGACGCAATCAGCCGACCCGGGCGGGGTGCCCCGGATGGAGTGTTCGATGGACGGCAATCCAAAGGGGCAAAGCGCCCACAGCTATTCCGTGGCGCTGTCAGCGCCGCACCGGGTGCTTGTGTGCAAGGCCTGCAAGCACGAGGGCGATCACGGCACACCGTCTGTCGCCCGTAGCGCCGCCGCGATGATCGTGACCCGCGAAGGCCGCGTCCGATGACCGTGCTGGAACTGCGCCACGTCACCTGGGGGCCTAAGCGCGCGGCACCGATCCTGCACGACATCTCCTTTGCGCTTGCAGCGGGCGAGATTCTGGCGATCTGCGGCGCGAACGGGGCGGGCAAGTCCTCGCTGCTTCGCCTGCTTTACCGCCACCAGGCGCCCCTGTCCGGCTCGGTGATCCTGGATGGCCGCGACCTCTGGCTGCGCCCGGCCCGCGAAGCCGCCCGCATCATTGCCGCCGTCCTGCAGGAACAACCCACCGACTTTGCCCTGACCACCCGCGAGATCGTCTCCCTCGGACGCCTGCCGCACCGGCAGGGCATGGGGCCGGGCACACGGGACCGGGCGGTGACCGATGCCGCCCTGCTGCGCATGGACCTGGGCCACTTGGCGGACCGCCGCTTCGGCACCCTGTCGGGCGGCGAGCGCCAACGGGTGATGGTCGCCCGGGCGCTGGCGCAAGAGCCGCGGATCCTCGTGCTGGACGAACCTACCAACCACCTCGACATCCGGCATCAGCTTGAACTCCTCCGGCTCCTTCGTGGCCTTGGCCTTGCCGTGGTCTGCACCCTGCACGACCTGACCCTCGCCGCCGATTTCGCCGACCGGGTCCTGATCCTGGATCAAGGCCGCGTCATCGCCGACGCCCCGCCCGACCAGGCCCTGACCGAAGCCACCATCGCCCGCGCCTTCCAGGTCATCCCCCGGATCGACCGCAGCGGCGCGGCCCCCCGTTTCTCCTTCCAGCTGGACCACTGAATGAAAGCCCTCCTCGCCCTTCTCCTGCTCGCGACGCCCGCGCTGGCCTTCCCCGTCACCGTGCAAAGCTGCAACCGTCAGGTCACCTTCGACGCCCCCCCGGCCCGCGCCATCGCCAATGACGTGAACCTGATCGAGATGATGCTGGCCCTTGGCCTGCGCGACCGGATGGTCGGCTACACCGGCGTCTCCGGCTGGAAGACGCTGGACCCCGAACTGCGCGAGGGCATCGCCGAGCTTCCCGAACTGTCCGCCAAATACCCCAGCCGCGAGGTTCTTCTGGGCGCCGAGCCCGACTTCTTCTTCGCCGGCTGGAACTACGGCATGACCGTCGGCGGCGAGGTCACGCCCGAGACGCTGGAGCCGCTGGGCATCAAGACCTACGAGCTGACCGAAAGCTGCATCTTCGTCGGCCCCAAGGCAAAATCCACGATGCAGGACATGTACAACGACATCCTGAATCTCGGTCGCATCTTCGGCGTCGAGGACCGCGCGAAGGCCCTTGTCGCAGGATATGAGGCGATGCTTGCCGACCTTACCGCCTCGGTCGACCGCTCGACCCCTTTGCGTGTCTTCGTCTACGACAGCGGCGAGGAAACCCCCTTCACCGCCGGGGCCTATGCCATCCCGACCGCCCTGATCGAAGCTGCGGGGGGCGTGAACATCATGGACGACCTCGACAAAAGCTGGGCCACGGTGGCGTGGGAGCCGGTGGTCGAGCGCAACCCCGAAGTCATCGTCATCGTCAACTACGGCGACGTGACCGCCGACCAGAAGATCGCCTTTCTGGAATCGAACCCCGCTTTCGCCAAGGTCGACGCGGTGAAGAATGATCGCTATGTGGTCCTCGAATATGTTGAAGCCACCCCCGGCCCCCGCAACATCCGCGCGGTGGAAAAGCTGGTCGCGGGCTTCTGGGGGAAGTGATGCAGGCAGGCATCGGCCAGACCCACCAGGGCACCGATTTCTTCAAAGAAATCGGACCGGAGCCTTCAAAGGCTCCGCTGCGGAGTTTTCGAAAACTCCGCGCCTCATGCGCATCCGTCAAACCCTCTTGCACCGGCTGACATGACCGAAACCCCGCTCGTCTCCATCGGCCACCCCGCCCTGCGCCTGACGCGCCGGGCCGCGGTCGCATTGGCGGGCGGCGGGGTTCTCCTCCTAACCATCCTGATCGCCGTCTCGGTCGGTGCCGTCGCCGTCCCCCTCTCCACCGTCTGGGGCGTCCTCGCCAACCACCTCGCCCCCGGCCTTGTCACCCCCGACTGGACCGCAGGCCGCGAGGCCATCGTCTGGGACATCCGCTTCCCCCGCGCCCTCCTTGCCGCCCTTGTGGGTGCAGGCCTCGGCATCGTGGGGGCCGCCCTGCAATCCGTCACCAGAAACCCCTTGGCCGACCCCCATCTCCTCGGCATCTCCTCCGGCGGGGCCTTCGGGGCCATCGCGGCGCTCCTCCACACCGGCCTCTTCCTCGGCCTCCTCACCGTGCCGCAGATGGCCTTTGGCGGCGCGCTGGCTGCCACGCTTCTTGTGCTGATGATCGCCCGCGTCACTGGCGCCACCAGCGCCGACCGCCTGGTCCTGGCCGGCGTCGCCGTCAGCTTCATCATCATGGCAGGGGCCAATGTCCTGATCTTCCTTGGCGATCCCAAGGCCACCCATACGGTCGTCTTCTGGATGCTCGGCGGGCTTGGCCTCGCCCAGTGGTCGCACCTGATCTACCCCCTCGCCGTCCTCCTCCCCGCGGGCCTCTGGCTGTGGTCGCAAAGCGGCGCGCTGAACGCGATGTCCCTTGGGGATGAGACCGCCGCCTCCCTCGGCATCCCCGTCGCCCGGTTCCGCCTGACCGTCTTCGTCGCGGGTGCGCTGATCACCGGTGTCATGGTCGCCTTCTCGGGCCTCATCGGCTTTGTCGGGTTGATGATGCCGCACCTCGTCCGCTTTGCCGTGGGGGGCGACAACGCCCGCGTGCTGCCGCTTTCCGCCCTGACCGGAGCGATCTTCCTCGTCGCCGCTGACACCGTCGCCCGCGTGGTCATGGCGCCCGAGGATATGCCCATAGGCGTCGTCACCGGCCTGGTCGGGGGCGTCTTCTTCCTTTGGCTCATGGCCCGCAAGGCATGAGCAAGCGGATCATGATCCAGGGCGCGGGCTCGAACGTCGGCAAGTCCATGCTCGTCGCGGGCCTCTGCCGCCACTTTACCCGTCAGGGCCTCACCGTCCGCCCCTTCAAGCCGCAGAACATGTCGAACAATGCCGCCGTGGCTGTGGGGGGCGAGATCGGCCGCGCCCAGGCCCTGCAGGCCCGCGCCTGCGGGGTGCAGCCCCATGTCGACATGAATCCCGTCCTCCTGAAGCCCGAGTCCGAGACCGGCGCGCAGGTCATCGTCCAGGGCCAGCGCCTGACCACCGTCAAGGCCCGAGACTATGCCGCCCTGAAGCCGCAACTGATGGCCCCCGTCCTCGACAGCTTCCGCCGTCTCCAGGCGCAAGCCGATCTCGTCATCGTCGAAGGTGCCGGCAGCCCCGCCGAGGTGAACCTGCGGGCAGGTGACATCGCCAACATGGGCTTTGCCCGCGCCGCCGATGTCCCCGTGATCCTGACCGGCGACATCGACCGGGGCGGCGTCATCGCGCAACTGGTGGGCACGCAGGCCGTCCTCGACCCCGAAGACGCCGCGATGATCCGGGGTTTCCTGATCAACAAGTTCCGCGGCGACCCCCGCCTCTTCGACGACGGCTACCGCCTGATCGAGACCCGCTCCGGCTGGCCCGGCCTTGGCGTCATCCCGTGGTTCCGCGATGCCCACAAGCTCCCCGCCGAGGACGCTGCCGATTTCGGTGGCACGCGCGGCACCGGAGACTTCCTCATCGCCGTCCCCCACCTCAACCGCATCGCCAACTTCGACGACCTCGACCCCCTGGCGCAGGAACCCGGCGTCACCCTCAAGATCATCAAACCCGGCCAGCCCCTGCCCGTGGAAGCCGACCTCATCATCCTTCCCGGCTCCAAGGCCACCATCGCCGACCTCGCCCACTTCCGCGCGCAAGGCTGGGACATCGACCTTGCCGCTGCCCTGCGCCGGGGCGCAAAAGTCCTGGGCCTCTGCGGCGGATACCAGATTCTGGGACGCGAAATCGCCGACCCCGACGGCATCGAGGGCAAACCGGCACGCGTTCCCGGCCTGGGCCTTCTGGACCTTGCAACCGTGATGACCCCGGACAAACGTGTGACGGAAACCGAAGCGATGCACCCCGCCTCGGGCACCCGGGTCAAGGGCTACGAAATCCACCTTGGCCGCACCGACGGCCCCGACCGCGCCCGGCCGATGTTCATCGCGCGCGGCCAGCCCGAAGGCGCCATCCGCGCCGATGGCCGGGTGATGGGAAGCTACCTGCACGGCATGTTCACCGAAGACCCCTTCCGCCGTGCCTTTCTTGCCAGCCTCGGCGCGACGCCAGGGAACGCCAGCTACGACCAGACCGTCGAAGAGACCCTCGACGCCCTCGCCGACCACCTCGCCGCCCACATCGACTGCGACCGGTTGCTCAAGCTGGCGTAGGTCGGGCTTCAGCCCGGCTCACCCCCCGCACACTCCGCAATGGTCTGCGCCAGCCCCATCAACAGCGCCGCATAAGCCCCCGGCCCCGGCTCCAGCGACGACCCCACCGAATCCAGCGCGCCGCCGATCTTCACGGCGGTCCCCTCGGCCAGTTGCGTCAGCAGGGTCGGGTCGCTCTGCACTTCGGGGAAAACGCAGACCACTCCGCCTGCCGCAAGGTCCGCCCGCAACCTGGCCAGCCGTGCCGCCCCCGGAGACGAGGCATCCCCCAGCGCCACGCTGCCCGCCAGGGCCAGCCCGAAATGATCGGCGAAATAGCCGAAAGCGTCGTGATAGGTGACCAGCGGCTTGTTCTTCACGGGCGCCAGGGCCGCCGCCAGCTCGACGTCCAGTGCTTTGATCCGGTCGGCCGCCGCAACCGCATTGGCCTGATAGGCCGCCGCGTTCTCAGGGTCCAGCCGCCCAAGCTCGTCCGCGATCGATCGAAGCCAGAGCTGCCCGTTGTCAGGGTCCAGCCAGGCGTGCGGGTCTTTGGCAGCAGGACCGTCGCCCTGCAGTCGCACGGTGCCCTCCGCATCGGGCCCCGCTTCGCCATAAGTCCGGCCTGTCGTTCCCTCGGCCTCCAGAAGCGCCAGCGCCGCCGCCCCCTCGGGCCGGGTCTCCAGCGCTCCCGCCAACCAGGGTGTCAGCTCCGGCCCGATCCAGACCACAAGACCGGCATCGGCCACCGCCCCCGCCTGACTTGGCCGCAGCTGGAAGTCATGCTCGTCCGCGCCCTTGGCCAGCAGCAGGTCAGGCGCACCGAGATCGCCCATCACCTGCGCCACCAGAGATTGCACCGGAGCGATGTCGGTCACCACTGAAGGCACCTCGGCCTGGGCAGGGATCGCAGTCAGAAGAAAAATGATGACATGACGCATGGCGCGGCTTCCGTCGGTTGGATTGTCGCTCTATGTTTGTAATATCATAACACGTCAAGAGCGCCCGATGCCCGATCCTGATCTCGCCTTTGCGGACCACGACCACGCCCATTGCGCCCATGACGCATTGCAGCGGGCCGAGGCGCTGACCGCTTCCACCGGCGCGCGGCTGACCCCGGTGCGCCGCCGCGTGCTTGAAATTCTTCTGGAAGCACACAAGGCGCTTGGGGCCTATGACGTGCTGGCCCGGCTGACCACCGAAGGCTTCGGCAACCAGCCCCCTGTCGCCTACCGCGCGCTGGAATTCCTTGTGGACCAAGGCTTTGTCCACCGCATCCAGCGGCTGAACGCCTTCACCGCCTGCGTCCACCCCGGCGAGGATCACGCCCCCGCCTTCCTGATCTGCCGCGCCTGCCACATGGTCGCCGAGGCCGAGGCCAGCGAGGCCCGGCACTCGCTGGATGCCGAAGCCGCCCGCGCTGGCTTCCAGATCGAACGCTCCACCATCGAGGCGCTTGGCCTCTGCCCGAACTGCCGGGGAGAGCAAGCATGAGCCTGATCGCCGCCGACCACATCTGCGTCCGCTTCGGCGAGGATGAGGTTCTGCACGACATCACTCTTCAGGTCGCTGCCGGCGAGATCGTGACCATCCTCGGCCCGAACGGGTCGGGCAAATCGACCCTGCTTCGCGCCCTGCTTGGCATCGTCCCGGTGGCCGAGGGCCGGATCACCCGCGCCCCGGGCCTGCGGATCGGGCATGTCCCGCAAAAGCTGATGATCGACCGCACCATGCCGATCACCGTCCGCCGTTTCCTGTCCCTGCCCGCCCGGGTCAGCGACGCCGCCGCTGCCGAGGCGCTGGCCCGCGTCGGCATGGCGGGTCATGGGACCGACCAGATGACGACCCTCTCCGGCGGCCAGCAGCAGCGCGTTCTTCTGGCCCGCGCGCTTCTGGGTGCGCCACAGCTTCTGATGCTGGACGAACCGACGCAGGGCCTGGACCAACCCGGCGAGGCCGCTTTCTACCGCCTGATCGAGGAGGTCCGGGCGGAAACCGGCGCGGCCGTCCTGATGATCAGCCACGACCTGCATGTGGTGATGGCCGCCAGCGACCGGGTGATCTGCCTCAACGGCCATATCTGCTGCGAGGGCACTCCGCGCGTGGTGTCGACCGCCCCGGAATACCGCGCGCTCTTCGGCCTTGGCACGCAAGGCGCGCTGGCGCTGTATCGCCACGACCACGACCATGACCACACGGACGGCCCGGCGCAACATCACCACGGGCATGATCACGAGCATGACCATGCTTGACGATTTCCTCGTGCGCGCCGGGCTGGCCGCCGTCGGGCTGTCGCTTGCGACCGGCCCGCTCGGGTCTTTCGTGGTCTGGCGGCGCATGGCCTATTTCGGCGATGCCACCGCCCATGCCGCCGTCCTGGGCGTGGCGCTGGCGCTCGCGACCGACCTGCCGATCGGGCTTGGCACCCTGACCGTGGCGCTTGCGATGGCCGTCACTGTCGCAAGCCTTGCCGCACGCGGCTGGGCGATGGACACGACGCTGGGCGTGCTGGCCCATTCCGCGCTTGCCTTCGGTCTGGTCGCCGTCAGCTTCTTCCCGACGGTCCGCACCGACCTGTCCGCCTACCTATTCGGCGACATCCTTGCCGTCAGCCGCACCGACCTTGCCCTGGTCTGGCTGGGCGCGCTGGCCGTCCTTGCCCTTCTGGCCTGGCGCTGGCAGGCACTTCTGACCGCGACCCTGTCGGAAGACCTCGCCCATGCCGCAGGGATCAAGCCCGACCGCGAACGGCTGGTGCTGGTGATCGCCCTTGCCGGTGTCGTCGCCGTGGCGTTGAAGATCGTCGGCGCGCTTTTGATCGCCGCCCTGCTGATCATTCCGGCCGCCACCGCCCGCAGCCTGGCCCGCACGCCCGAGGCGATGGCCACGATAGCCGTCGCGGTCGGGGCCCTGTCGGGCCTTGGCGGGCTTGGCCTGTCGCTTTGGCAGGACACGCCCACCGGGCCGTCGATCATCGTCGTGGCCGCGGCCCTTTTCGCGCTATCTTCGATGCGCAGACCGGATTAGCCGCAGATTTCTGCTCCTCTGCCCGAAGCTTGCCAGAATTCGACCGTAGGAACTGGCGATACAGACAAGGCCCAATCCAAGGACCATCTCGTGATTCGACTTATCGGCTCGTTGTTCATGCTGGCCATCACGGCAAGCGGCTACATGTATTTCGATTACAGGATGTCCGCAAAATGGGCCGGGCGCGAGGATGCCGAGGGCCTGACCTTCACCGAATACCTCTCCGGCCTCAGCGGTCGCGTGGCCGGACTGACCAGCGCCGCCGCCGCCAGCGGACTGCCGACGAAACTCGCCGACATGCTGCCGAAACCGCCGGAAGGCTGGACCGCGCGTCCGGTCGTCGCGGCGGATGTCGAGCCGTTCCTGCCGAAATCCACCCGCAACGCCGACGCGAAGGCGATGGCCGCGATCGAGGCGATGGCGCTGGCCGACGGTGGCACGGGCACCGAGGTCGCGACGCTTGCCTATGAAAAGGGCGACCGCACGGTCCTGATCCGCGCTGTCCGTTACCCCAACATCATTTTCACCAGCTTCGCCGCGATGGAACAGCGCTTTACCCTGCAGATGCAATCGGCCGAGTTTCGCGGCACCGAATTCATGACCGTGCGCGGTCTGGACGTGACCGAGGATCTCTTGCCCGAAGGCTTCCGGGGCCGCTATTTCGTGGCCGATGTCGGCGCGCAGATCCACTTGCGGGTGCTGGCTCCCAAGCGGATGAAAGACGCCGAGCTTGTGCCCTTCTTTGAAACGCTGCACGTCCAGGCGATGAACGCCAGCGTGATCGACAAGGTCGAGGGCCTAGGCGAGGTTCCGGTGATCGTGCTGGCTTCGGCGCTGGATGCCGGGGCGCGCGACGCCTACCTTTCCGCCGTTGCCGCCCGCGCGGCCGAGGAAGCATCCCGCGAAGAAGCCAAGCGGCTTGAGGCCGAAGCCGAGGCGGCGAAAGCTCCGGCCGAAGATGCAGGCGGCGGCTTCCTGAGCGGTCTTTTCGGCACCAAGAACGACGCCGAGGCCAAGACGGAAACGCCACAGGACAGCGCGAACAAGATCAGCTGCGACACCGGCAAGGATGGCGTCAAGCGCTGCAAGGTGGATACCGGCACCGCTTCGGACGGCTCAGAACCTCAGCCCTGAAAACCGCGACGGGTTCTGCGGCACGCCGGGCAGGACGCACAGCATCTCATAAAGAAGGTTCGCCCCGATCAGTGCGGTGTTGCCCGACGGGTCATAGGGCGGCGAGACCTCGACCAGATCGCAGCCCACAAGGTTCAGGCCCGCGCAGCCACGGATGATCTCATAGGCCTGCCAGGTGGTCAGCCCGCCCGGTTCGACCGTGCCGGTGCCGGGGGCAAAGGCCGGATCCAGGCTGTCGATGTCATAGGTCAGGTAGACCGGAGCATCCCCGATCCTGTCGCGGACGATTTTCATCAGGCCGGTCAGGGATTTGTGCCAGCACTCCTCGGCCTGCACCACGGTCCAGCCCTTGTCGCGCGCCCAGTCGAAATCCTCGGCGGCATAGCCCGTCGTGCGCAGCCCGATCTGGAACACTTTGTCGTTCTGCAGGCAGCCATCCTCCCAGGCGCGGCGGAAGGGGCAGCCGTGGGCGACTTTTTCGCCGAACATCGTGTCGTTGATGTCGGCATGGGCGTCGACGTGGATCAGCGCGACCGGGCCGTGCTTCTCCTTGATCGCCCGCAGGATCGGCCAGGTCAGCGTATGGTCTCCGCCGAGGGTCAGGGGGATGACCCCATGCGACAGCACCTCGCGGTAGTGCGCGGTGATGATGTCCACCGTCTTCTTCAGGTCGAAGGTATTGATCGCCACATCGCCCAGGTCCGCAACCTGAAGATGGTCGAAGGGGGCCGCACCCGTCGCCATGTTGTAGGGCCGGATCATCCGGCTCTCATCCCGGATCTGCCGCGGCCCCAACCGGGTGCCGGGACGGTTCGACGTGCCGTGGTCCATCGGGATGCCGATGAACGCCGCATCCAGCCCCTTGGCCGAGGTCGCCGAAGGCAGCCGCATCATCGTCGCAGGCCCCCCGAAGCGTGGCATCTCGTTGCCGCCGAGGGGCTGGTTGAAACGGGTCATCGGTCTGGCTTTCCTGTTGGTCCGCGCCAGCCTTGCGCAGAACGTCCGGAACGGCAAGGGACCCCTCCTCGTTCGCCTGCGGCTCTTCGTCGGCGCGTCGCCAGCGAGGAGAAGCCGCAGGCGC
>Ga0208492_1001554_pt1 | contig 13770 bp, 11 predicted proteins | sample Subbioar_CSW14AB_FD_184820 | JGI IMG/M metagenome (GOLD analysis project Ga0208492, IMG submission 184820) | Serpentinite rock and fluid subsurface biosphere microbial communities from McLaughlin Reserve, California, USA - CR12Mar_CSW14AB (SPAdes) | ecosystem: Environmental > Terrestrial > Deep... | reverse complement strand
TCTGACGAGGCGCCCACCGATCAGGGCGCCATCGACGCCGTGCGTGCGATTGGCGAGAAGGACGAAGACCTCCGTCTCGTCGTCGCCGAGATCCTCGAGCCCGTGCTGCGCTCCGCAGGTCGTCACGACGACCTCGTCGCGATCCTCGAGATGCGCCTCGCGGCGCAGTCTGACGCGTTCGACCGCAGCAAGACTCTGCAGGCCGTCGCGCGGGTCCACGAGGAAGGGCGCAACAAGCCGGTCGACGCGCGAGAGGCCCTTCTCCGCGCGTTCGAAGAGACCCCGGACGACAAGGCGGTTCGCGAGGACATCGAGCGCGTCTCCGCGCGCGAAGAAGACGACGCGGGCTTCCGCGCGTTCGCCGAGGCCCTCGAGACCCGCGCGCAGTCGGCCTACGACGCGGAGCTCGTGCGCGAGCTGCTCGTCACGCTCGCGCGCATCTCCGAGGAGCGCCTGAAGAACGATTCGCGGGCCGCCAAGGCCCTCGCCAAGGCCACCGAGCAAGCGGGCGATCAGCCCGAGCTGCTCGCGGGTCTCGATCGCCTCTACGAGCGTCTCGGTCAACACGAGCAGCACGCCGACATCCTCGGCCGCCGCATCGAGATCGCGACCGATCCCTCGAGCCGCACCGACCTGCGACGCCGCCTCGCGGCGCTGCAGATCAAGCACTTCGGCCTCAAGCGCGAGGGCCTCGCGTCGCTCCGCTCCGCCCTCGAAGAGGTGCCTGATCACCCCGGCGCGCGCGAGACCCTCGAGAGCCTGCTCGACGACGACGAGCTCTTCGAGGAGGCAGCCGAGGCGCTCGAGCCGGTGTACCGCGCCGGCAACGACCACGCCGCGCTCGCCAAGCTCTTCGAGCGCAAGATCGACAAGGCGCCCGCGCGCGATCGCACGCGTCTGCGCCTCGAGCTCGCCCGCGTCCTCGAGGACAAGGCGAGCGATCCGAAGGCCGCCCAGCGTCAGGTCGAGCGCGCCCTCAAGGACGAGCCGACCGAGGCCGAGCCGCTCACCGAGCTGGAGCGCCTGCTCCCGATCACCGGCGAGTGGAAGGAAGCGGGCGACGTGCTCGCGGCCATCCTCTCGGACGGCAGCGGCATCTCGCACGACCTCGCGCGGGATCTGTGGTCGAAGATCGCGGGTTGGCGCAAGGACAAGCTCGCCGACGAGCGCGGCGCGGAAGAGGCGTACGGCAAGGCTCTGGAGCAGGATCCGGAGAACGTCGAGCTGCTGCGCACCATCGAGGGGCTTCAGCGCACGTCGGGCCGCGAGCGCGAGCTCGTCGCAACCCTGCGCCGCCGCGCCAAGCTCGAAGGCGCGCTCGAGGACAAGCGCGTGCTGCTCCGCGAGGCGCACACGCTCGCAGCCACCGTCCTCACGGACATCAAGCTGGCCGAAGAGATCCTCCGCGAGCTCCTCAAAGAGGACGAGGCCAACGCATGGGGGCTCGAGGAGCTCACCAAGGCGCGCGGCGAGGCAAAGGACTGGGAAGAGGTCTTCGGGCTCCTTCTCCGTCGCGCCGAGCTCGCGACCGACAGCCAAGAGCAGCGTTCGCTCCGGCACGAGGCCGCGCGGGTCGCGCGGGTCGAGCTGAAGAACGAAGCCCAGGCCATCGAGCTCTATCGCGAGCTGCTCGACAGCTCCGAGGGCGGCGCGTCCGACGACGTCGCCATCCGCGAGCTCGGTGAGCTCTACGCCAAGGCCGAGCGCTTCGACGATCTGTCGGCGCTGCTCGTCCGCCGCATCGACTTCGCCAAGAGCGCGAGCGACCGCACCATCCTTCGCCTCGGCCTCGCTGCCCTCCAGCGCGAGAGCCTGAAGAAGCCGGCCGACGCGATCGAAACGCTCCGCGCCGTCATCGACGAGGAGCCGTCGAACACCCAGGCGATCCTCGAGCTCGGGGGACTCTTCGAGTCGCTCGGGCGCAACGAGGACCTCGCGGAGCTGCTCGGCAAGCAGATCGAGCAGGCCAAGTCGGCAGGCGATCTCGCGCAAGAGCTCGCCCTGCGCGTGCGTCTCGGCGAGCTCTTCGCGGAGCAACTCAAGGACCAGACCCGCGCCATCTCCACCTACGAAGGGGTCCTCGAGCGTGACGCGCGTCACGTCGGGGCGCTCACAGCGCTCGTCCGCATCCACGGTCAGCGCGGCGAGCGCGAGCCGCAGGCGGCGGCCCTCGCGCGGCTCCTCGAGGAGGCGTCGGGCGAGGAGGGCACCAAGCTGGCCCTCGAGCTCGCCCGCCTTCGCGCGGAGCTCAAGGACGACGCCGGTCGCGAAAAGGCGCTCCGTCGTGCGCTCGATCTGGCCGAGGCCGCCAAGCTCGACGAGCTCGCCCAGAAGGCGCGCAAGGAGCTCCGGCAGCACTACCAGCGCACCGAGGCGTGGAGCGATCTCGCCGCCATCCTGGTGACCGAGGCCGATCTCGAAGAGGACCCGCAGGTGAAGGCGGCGCACCTCAAAGAGGCCGCCGAGATCCACATCCAGAAGCGTTCGGCTCCGGCCGAGGCCGCGACGCTCCTCGAGCGTGCGACGCTGCTCCTCCCCGAGGACCGTCCGCTCCTCCTCCTGCTCTGCGACGCCCTCTCGGCGTCGGGGCGCGGCAAGGAAGCGGCCGACGTGCTCCGCAAGGTCATCGAGTCGTTCGGTGGCAAGCGCAGCAAGGAGCTGGCCGTCTATCACCACCGCCTGGCCCAGGCGCTCGATGCGCAGGGTGAGCGCGACGCCGCGCTCCTGGAGTTCGATCTGGCCTTCAAGATCGACCCGGGCAACATCATCGTGCTGCGCGACCTCGGAAAGCTGGCGCTCGACGTCGGCGATCTCGAGCGGGCGCAGAAGACCTTCCGCGCGCTGCTCCTCCAGAAGCTCGACCAGGCGAGCGGGATCACCAAGGGAGAGGTGTTCTTCTTCCTCGGCGAGATCAGCGAGAAGCAGAACGACAAGGGCAAGGCGCTCCAGATGTACGAGCGTGCCGTCGAGAGCGACGCATCCCTCGGCAAGGCCAAGGACCGCATCGCGGAGCTCAAGGCCGCGAAGTAGTCCTGGTTCGCGTCACCCGTCACGATTCGTGACGGTCGTCGAACGGAGAAACCTCGGAGATTTCCGGGGTTTTTTCGTTGGCGCGCGGCGTGCTCTACCCGTGCTCGAACCGAAGGAGACTGACATGAACAAGTTGCTTCGCTCGATGCTCGCAGTGGTTGCCATTGGCCTTCCCGTCCTCGCGTTCGGCGGCGCGGCCGAGGCCAAGGGCAAGGGCAAGGGTAACAAGGCGCCTTCGGCGAGCGTGGACGCCAAGTTCGGGCGCTGGCTGATCACCCCGCACGGCAAGATCGACGGCATGCTCCTCGACACCGGAAGCATCGTGGTCGTTCACCCCGACGCGGTTCGCGACACGTCGCTCAAGGCCGGCGACGCGATTCACCTCGACGCCAAGGCCAAGGGCAACGGCGCGCCCATCGTGTACGTGCACGCGAAGGTGACCAAGGGCACCGTGGTCGTCGTCGACGACACGGCCAAGCATGGCAAGGGCGCCAAGGGCGGCAAGGCCGGTGGCAACACCGGCACGCTCTCGGACCTGACCGCCGCGAGCAAGGTCTCGAGCTTCTTCGTCGGGCCGAAGGGCAAGGTTCGCGGCCTCATCCTCGACGACGGCACGATCGCCTACGCCCCGCACCACCAGGACCTCGGCTCGTTCTCGCTGAAGAAGGGCGACGCGGTCACCGTGACCGGCAAGGGCGGCAGCTACACGTTCGGACGCGCGCTGGTCATCAAGACCCTCAAGCTCCCGAGCGGTGACGTGAAGACCCTCTGAATCGAGCAGAAGAATCACGAGAAGTTTCACCACGGAAGCACGGAGATCAGGAGGCGAGAACGAGAGTGGGTCTGCCGACTCGGGCTTCCGCCTCTTGATACGCTCGATGCCTGAGCGGCCGCGCCTGCGGTAGTCACCCGCTGTGGCCAAGATCGGCAGACACTCTCGACCTCCCTGATCTCTGCGTCCTCCGTGGTGAACCGTCTCGAGTCTCGATTCTCGGCGCTCGCATCTCCCGAGTAGACTGTCGACTGCTCAAGCCCATGTCGATCCGTCGCCGCCTCTTGCTCGTGCTCGCGCTCTCCGGAGCGGTGCTGACGGGCGCGGTGTTCGCCATCGCGCAGGTGTGGGCGTCCGGCGATGCAGCGCGGCTCGAGGCCGCGGAGACGATGTTGGGCGAGGTGGCCGAAGGGATCGCGAGCGACCTCGCAACCCGCCCGAGCGATGCGGCCGAGTGGCGACGGCTGATGGAGCGAACGGTCGGAGCGGCGCTCTCCGGTGCGCGACGGGCGACGGCGGGTGTCTGCGAAGAGCCGCTCGTCGCCCTCCGTGCGCGGGGCCGCGAGGGCGCTCGCACCGCGCCGCTCGCGGGAGACCACGCTGTCGCGATCGCAGCTGCGTGCGCCGCGGCCAACGGTGAGACGCTGCATCGCCGCGTGCACGTCCGGCAAGACAACCTGGTCATCGCCGTCGCGCACGCAGGGAGCACGAAGGCATGGGCCGCGCTCCCGATCCGCGTGCGCGAAGGCATTCCGACGCCATGGAAGATCGGCGGGGCCGCGCTCGGGCTCGCGACGATCGCGCTCGTCTTGATCGCGCTCGACGCGATGATCGCCCTCCGCCGGGGCGCCGAAGACCTCGATCGCTCGCTCGAAGCGCTCGGCGGCGATCTCTCCGCACCGGTCGTCACGCCGCGTGCAGAAGAGCTCGCGCGCATCGCGGAGGGCCTGCGTCGCCTCGCCGGACACCTCTCGGCCTCGAGCGCGCGCGAACGCGCCCTTTCGGAGAGCCTCGCCCACGAGCAGCGGCTCGCCGCCCTCGGCCGGGTCGCCGCTGGCGTCGCCCACGAGGTCCGGAATCCACTCGCCGGCATGAAGCTGCGTCTCGACCTGATGAAACGCGCCCCGGAGCTCGCGCCCGAGCTGCGCGAGGACGTCGACACCTGCCTCGGCGAGATCGAGCGATTGGACCGCCTGGTCCGCACGATTCTCGGAGCGGCCCGTCGCGACCCCGCGATTCGGCCCGGCGTGGTTGTCGGCGAGCTCATCGACGCGCGCATCGCCTCGTTCGGCGATCGGGTCGAACGGGTGGGGGACGCGACCGTCGCGACCGATCCCGATCTCCTCGCGCAAATCGTCGACAATCTCGTGCGCAACGCGGTCGAAGCAAGCCCCGGAGACGAGAAGGTGCGCGTCGAGGTGTCCCCTGCCGAGGAGACCGTCGAGGTCGCCGTCATCGATCGCGGTCCCGGAATCGATGCCTCGCACGCCGCCGAGGTGTTCGAGCCATTCTTCACCACCAAGGGCGAGGGGACCGGGCTCGGCTTGTTCATCTCTCGCTCGATCGCGCGGGCGCTGAACGGTACGCTCGACTACTCGCGACAAGAGGGGCGCACGCGGTTCTCTTTGCGCCTGAAGACCTGACCATGCCCACCGTGCTCATCGTCGAAGACGAACGCGCCATCCGTGAGGGCCTCGTGCGCGCGATCGGCCGCGCAGGCAACGAGGTGCTCGCCGCCGGGACCGTCGCCGACGCGCGCGCGGCCCTCGCGTCCGCCGTGGTCGACTGCGTGCTGCTCGACATCCGTCTGCCCGACGGGGACGGTCTCGAGCTCCTCTCGGAGGTGCGCGCCGCTTACCCGCGCATGCCGGTGATCATGGCCACCGCATACGGCGACAGCGAGCGGGCCATCGCCGCCATGCGCGCCGGCGCGTTCGAATACCTGACCAAGCCCTTCGACTTCGATGCGCTGCTCGCGACCGTCGCCCGTGCGGTGCGGGCCAGCGCGGCGACCCGCGAACCGCAGAAGCCGACGGCCCATGAGGAGCCGGTCCCCGCCCTCATCGGCGCGAGCGCCCGAATGCTCGACGTGTGGAAGGCCATCGGTCGTGCCGCCGCCAGCGATGCGCCGGTGTTGATCACCGGCGAGAGCGGCACCGGCAAGGAGCTCGTCGCGCGCGCGGTCCACGAGCACGGTGCTCGCAAGGGCGAGCCTTTCGTCGCGGTGAACCTCGCTGCGCTCCCGGCGACTTTGATCGAATCCGAGCTGTTCGGTCACGAGAAGGGCTCGTTCACGGGCGCGAACGCGCGTCGCGAGGGACGGTTCGAGCTCGCGGGGCAGGGGACCATCTTCCTCGACGAGATCGGCGATCTCGACCTGCCTCTCCAGACCAAGCTCTTGCGGGTCCTCCAAGAGAGCACCTTCGAGCGCGTTGGCAGCGGCACGCCGATCGAGACCCACGCGCGCGTGATCGCCGCGACCTCCAAGCCGGTCGATCCACGGATGCCCGGTGCGACGCTGCGCGAGGACCTCTACTACCGACTCGGTGTCATCCGGATCGAGGTCCCGCCGCTCCGCGAGCGCCGGTCGGACATTCCCCTCCTGGTCGAGGGATATCTCCGTCGCCGAGCAGGTGGGCCAAAGGAGCGCCGCGCGGTGAACGAGGCGGCGATGAAGAAGCTCGGCGCCCACGACTGGCCGGGCAACGTGCGCGAGTTGATGCACGTCGTGGAGCGCGCGTGCGTGATGAGTCGCGCCGCAGTGCTCGATGCCGAGGATTTCGAGCTCGGATCGGCGACGCCACGCCCCTCCACCTCGAGCGAGCCGGACAGCCTCGACATGCGTGCTGCCGTCGAGGCACTCGAGCGCGACTACGTGCACCGCGCGCTGCGCCGGGCGCAGGGCAATCGCGCCGAGGCCGCACGTCTGCTCGGGATCGCGCGGCCGCAGCTCTACGCGAAGATGAAGCAGCTCGGCATCGAGCCCGACGGCGACTGATCAGTGGGCGAAGGCTTGCGAGTCGATGATCGTGCCGCGCAACGCGCGCTCGGTGTGGTGCGCAGGCAAGCGGACGGCGGCCTCGTGCGCCCGTGCGCGGACCACGTGCACCGGACACCCGGCCGTGCGCACGACTTCTTCGGCAACCGATCCGAGCAGCGCCCGCTGTAGACCCTTGCGCCCGTGGGTGCCGACGAAAATTCCATCCGCGTCGAGCGCAGCCGCGAGCACCACCAGCGCTTGGGCCGCGGGGCCGATCACGCCGTGGATCATCAGCGGGGGCGCATCGGGGCCGAGCGAGTCGAGCTTGGCTGCGATGTGCGGCGACAGTCGATCGAGCTCGCGCTGCACGGCAGGATCGTCGGGGCCCGCGTAGAGGTTCGTCGCGTCGCCCAGCGGTTGATGGGCGAACACGACATGGACCTCTCCGCCTCGTTCGATGGCGGTGGTGAGGGCGTCTTCGAGCGCGAGGAACCCGAGCTCGGAGCGATCGAGACCGACGACCCAGCGGCGCGTTCGGGAGGCCATGCGGACGGTAGGAGCAAGAGGCGTGCGCGCTCTTCCCCGGACCTGCGGCCGCACACTCGCGCTTCGCTGCTCCGCGAACGCTGCGGCCGCTGCAGAATCTGCGCGCGTCGCCGCGCTCAGTCGAACGTGACCGGATGGCCGGGCGGCAGCTCGATCCCTGCCTCGAGGATCACCGCCGCCACGCAGTCGCACTCGGGCAGCACGAGGAACGAATGCTCGGTCCCGGCTGCGCTCACCAGCTCGTCGCCGGCACGGAGGATCTGGCCGGTCTGATCGATTCGGATCGCACCCTCGAGAAACAGGTGTCGCTCCTCGCCGATGTGCCGGTGCAGCGGCCAGTTCATGCCCGCGGGGAATAGGACGAGACCCGCGTCGGCTCCCATGGCGGCCCAGCGGACGCCGGGCGCGAGGTGGATGAGCCCGATGCCCGCGGGGTTCGGCTCCCACGCCTCGGGCGAATCGACCGCGTCGAGCAACCCTCGCGCCTTGTCGACGGAGATCTCGAAGAACCGCGCGAGCGCCTCGCCAAACGATCCGAGCCGGCCCTTCCCCTCTGCGGCCGCGAGCAGGCGCGCGCGGACCCAGGGAGGAGAGGTCGCAGGGGTGAGCACGCTCGCGAGCGCGCCCGTGGTCTCCTGCCACGCTGCGGCCTCGCGCGCGCACGTGGGGCAGTGCGCGAGGTGCTGCTCCACCCGCGCGCAATCGGCGCCGGTGAGCGCTCCGAGCGCGAGCTCCGGGAGCTCGTCGAGCACGTGCTCGCTCATCGCTCCACCCCTGTCTCGCCGAGGCCGGCGCGCAACTTGGCGAGGGCGGCCGCCACGCGCGACTTCACCGTTCCCAGTGGGACCTCGATGCGCGCGGCGATCTCCGAAGACGAGAGACCCTCGAAATACCCGAGCTCGAGGACGATGCGTTGCTCGTCGGGCAGGGCGGCGAGCGCTCCAAGGACGCGGCCGCGGTCAGCGCCCATCGAAGGGTCGGCGTGGTCGGGCTGCTCGTTCAGTCGCTCGGGATCGACCGCCGTGACCCGCGCCACGCGGACCGACTTCTTGCGATCGATCGCCCGGCTGCGGAGGCGAACGAGGAGCCACGAACGTACGGTGCCGCGGTCCGAGGCATAGTCCGCGCAGTGCCGCCATACCTCGAGCATCACGTCGTGCACGAGGTCCTCGGCCTCGCGTCGCTCACCGAGGATGCGCGTGGCGATGGCCAGGAGCATCGGGGCATAGCGGTCGTAGAGCGTCGCGAGCGCGAGCCGATCGCCGCTGCGCATGGCAGCGAGCAAACGCGTGTCGTCTTCGTGCCCCCCGAGCTCCAAGAACCCTCCCCGTTGCGCCTCCTTCGTAGCAGCGCTGATGCGCGCGGCCAACGGCGACGCCGTGGGCGGGCGAACGAGCGTCGGGTCGGAGGCGGCGCACGGCATACGGTTCCTGATCCTTTACGGGACAGCAGCCAAATCGGATCGGTCTGCGTGTGAATCGCAGCTCGGCTAGACTGGTCCGTGATGGACGGACGTCTGCGTGTTTCTCGGCCCAAGTACCTCGAGCTCGTCCGCCGGTTGGCGCTGGTGGGGAGCACGGTTGCGCCCGCGGTGATCGCGGCCTGCGGCGGGTCGGGCACCCCCGCAAACACCGGTGGAACCAGCGTCGCCGCCCCGAGCGCGAGCGCCTCGAGCACCTCGGCCGGAGGCGAGCCGGTCAAGGACTTCACCGTCGGGGGTGGACCCTGCCGTTGCTCCTGGGACCCCGAAGCGACCGCCGCACCGCGGGTCTGCAAGCGCGGCGAGATCAACTACGCGGGCAACAAGTGCATCCCCGGAAGCCACCCGAGCTACGACGAGGGCTACTACCCGCCCGCCGTCGGCCCGTTGCCGCCGCCCGACCTCGCGGTCTGATCAGGGGACGTACCTGGTCGTCTTCGGGTTCACGTAGACGGTGAGCGTCGGCGCGCCCTCGAGCGTGACCACGTACGCCGGCGTCACGGTGCCGTATGCGATCCAGATCTGGTGCTCGACCTCGTCCATGTGTTGCTCGTGCTCGATCACCGCGACATCGGCCGAGGGAGCGCCCCACCACTCGGCTTCGATGTTCGTCGGGAGCCGGCCGTCGAGCCGGAGTTGCTCCCACGACGAATGGAACGTGTCGTTCGCGTAGACGCGCCCGCCGTTGGGGAAGTGCTTCCTCAGCCAGTCGACGATTGCGCCCGTCTCGTAGCCCCAGAACCCGCGGTTGAGGCCGAGATCGGCGCCTCCCGAAGGGCCGCCGACGACCGGGGTGTAGTGCGAGAGCCCGTGCGGGTGCGAGTGTTTGGTCTCGACGGCCGCCGGTGCGAAGACACATCCCGTGACCACGACGAACATCGCGGTGACGAGCGCCGCGCGGGGAGCGGCAGACTTTCGCAGGCTGGCCAGCGCTTCGGCGAGCTTGGTGGCCACGAACACCACGCCCATGCCGGCGAAGATGCAGAGGAACGGATACGCGGGGTGCCAGTGCTTGGTTCCGCCGAAGTGCGGCACCTTCGGGTGCGTGATGATCGCAATCGGCAGGAGCACGTTGAACACGAGGAAGAACGACGTCCGTCGCTCGTCCTCGACCGGCGTGAAGCGTCCGGGGAGCGCGGGCGCGAAGATCGCGCGCCACCTGGTGCCGATGCCGACGAGGCCCGCGGCGAGCGTCGCGAACGGCACCGTCGCCACCACCAGGAACGGCACCATCGTCACCGGGAACGGCGGCTGGAAGTACGTTTTGTGGAGGTATTCGATGTTGTAGTAGTCGTGGTGCGCGTGGAACGTGAAGTACCAGTCGATGCGCGCCCACGTGTCGAACCACAGCCGCGGCCAGCCATAGACGAAGATCGCCGGGCCGAGCATTCCCATGAAGAGGAACGGCCACGGGATGGGCAGTCGTCGCACGCGGAGCCCCAGCGTGGGGAGCGCCCCCGGCCGCCCGCGGAGCACGTCGTACGCGAGCCACGCGTAGTGCACGACGAACACCACGGGTAGGAACCACGAGTTGTGCTTCATCAGGAGCGCGAGGCCCCACACCACGCCTGCGGCGATCGCCCATCCCATGCTGCGGAGGCCGCGCCAGAACGTGTACGCAACCGCGACCCACGCGAGCGCCGCCGCTGCGTCGAACCCTGCGAGGTGCGCGTCGAAGAACGGGCGCGGGAGCGCAGCCTGCAAGAGCACCGCGGCGATTCCGGCCGCGCGCCCTCCGACCTCGGCCGCGAACAGGTACACCACGTAGAGAATGAGACCCCCGGCGACCATCCCCGGGAACCGGAACGCCGCGCTCTCCTCGGTGAACAGCTTGGGCGCGAGCTTGGCGGTGCCGGCGACCATCCACGCGAGCGGCAGCGTGAGCTTGCTCCGGTGGAACAGCTCGACGAGGCCGGTGGGCCAGGTCTTCCAGAAGTAGATCCACGAGAGCGCGAACCCCGACTTCATCAGCGACGGGTGCTCGGCGTTTGGAGCCCAGTGCGCGTCGACTACGCCCTTGTCGAAGGCCGTGAGACGCACCGCCGGGTCGGCCGAGAGCAGCTTCTCGAACCAGCCCGCGTAGGACTTGGCGGCGTCGAAATACATGCCCTCGTCGCGCATGAACCCGAGGTTCCACGCGGTCGCGAGGACGATCGCGGTGTAGGCCGCCGCAAACGCGAGCCCGAGCCAGTGATCGGACACCTTCGGACCGCCGACCTTCTGCAGCGGGACGAGGAACCCGTCCTTGAACGCACCGCGTGCCGCGCCGAGCAGGGCGAAGCCGAGGAAGACGACGGCGGTGAGCGTGAGCAGCTTGATCATCGCGTCAATCCCGGAGCTCCGCCGCCACGCATGCGGTGCGGAACTGCGCGGAGCCCTCTGCCCACGTCTCGAGCTTCACCTCCTGCGAGGTGCCGGCCCACGCAGCGGTCGAGCCCTCGAACCGGAGCCAACCGTCGCCGTCCTTGTGGCGCGTGTGCGCGACCTCCTTGCCGGCGACCATCACGCGCGCGTGCACGGGGGATTTGGCCAGATCGCGCTCCTGGAAGACGTGGAGCCCGACGTACGCGACGACCTTCTTGCCGATCACGCCCGGCGGGTACGTGACGACGGTGCTGCTGTTGTCGAGCGGGTGCATCAGGAGGCAGCGGCGCGGCGTGTACTGCAGGTCGGTGATCGCGGTGATGCCGACGAACGTCCAACCCGGGTCGTAGGGTGGACAGAGGAACCGATCGACCGGGGTGCCCGGCCCGTTGAACAGGTTGGGCATGCGCGTCGCCCCGCGCTCCCAGCGACACGGTTCGATCACGCCGTTCGTCACGTGGGCGACGCTCGCGGACGGGCCGAGCTCGCTCACCAGATCGCGCACCAGCTTGTCGGGGTGAGGGTTCTCGAGCGTGCGGAGCTTCACCTGGCCGAACGACTTCTCGTCGAGCAGACGGAACCCCTTCGTGTCCGGATCGTCCTTGCCGCGGATCGACAGCTCGAGCACGCGCGTCGCGGTCTCGAGATCACTCTTGGCCACGGTCCTCAGATCGACGAGGGTCGGATCGACTGCGCCGACGCCCTGGCGCCCGAGCGGTCCGGCCCACGCGGGCGCCACGATCACCACGTCGCCCGGCTTCTTGGCGGCTTTGGCAGCCACGGCGGCCGCCTTCCAGTCCGCCTCGGTGGGGACCTTCCTGGCCTGCGACTGCGCGAGAGCGAGCTCGCCGATCCCGACGATTGGGAGCAGCGCACAGAGCAGGATCTGGACGAGCGGACGCATCGTCGACTGGCCCGGGTATCACGGGGTCGTTGCGGCCGCACCCCCTTCGAGGAAGAGTGCCTCGTGACCGACGCCCGGGTGCTTCATGGCGACAATCTCGAGCTCCTGACGGGCCTCGAGGCCGAGCTCTCGGCCGAGGTGGCGCTCGTCTACCTCGACCCGCCTTTCGGCACGGGCCGCGATTTCGGCGCCTACGACGACCGTTGGCCGGACCGCGCCGCCTTGCTCGCCATGCTGCGACCGCGCATCGAGGCGCTGCACCGGCTGCTCCGCGAGGATGGCTCGATCCTCGTCCACGTGGATCACCGCCTCGGTCCGGGCATCGCGACCATGCTCGACGAGGTGTTCGGCCCGGGCGATCGCGATCCCGCCCGGGGCGCGCCACAGCCGGGGTTCCGCAACGAGCTGATCTGGACGTACGGCCTCGGGGGCAGCTCGAGTCGGTTCTACCCACGAAAACACGACGTGATCTTCTGGTACACCAAGGGCTCGTCCTGGTTCTTCGACCCGCCCCGCATGCCCGCGCGTTCCATGCGCATGCGCGGTCAGGAGAAGAAGCAGCTCGATGTCTTCGTTGGGCCGCCCGCCCTCGACGACGACGCTCCGATCCTCTCGGACGTGTGGGACGTCCCGGCCATCAACAACATGGCCAAGGAGCGCACCGGCTACCCGACCCAGAAGCCGCTCCTCCTGCTCGAACGGTTGGTCGCCGCCCACTCGCGCCCGGGTGAGCTGGTGCTCGATCCGTTCTGCGGCAGCGGTACCACGCTGGTGGCGGCGCGGAGGCTCGGCCGTCATGCGCTGGGCATCGACATCGGCGCCGAGGCGGTGCGGGTCGCACAGGAACGTCTCGCCGCGCTGTGACGGAAGCGCGCTCTGAAGCGCGTTCAGCGGCGCGAGGCGATCAGCTCCGCGAGCTTCTCCGCGGCCTCTTCGATCGCCGTCTGCGTGTAGTCCTCGGACGACGTCACGCCGAAGCCGCCGATGCTGGTGCGGCCGCGGTTCTTCGAGTTGCCCGTCAGGTGGAACGAGCCGACGGGGTCCGGCGACGTTCCCCTCGTGAAGACCCCGTCGAGCTCCACTTCGGCGTTCGCCATGCCGCCCCCGAGCACCGACGACGCGCCGCCGGGCCGATCGATGCGGGTGAAGTTGAGCGTCACGACCAGGTCTGCCGGAGCGTTCGGGTCGAGGATCACCTGAGCGAAGACCTTCTGTTCGTTCAACTTCGAGGCGAGGTGCTGGGCGAACTTCCCACTGTATTTTCCGCCCTCGTCTTCTTTCGCGCCGGGCTTCATCCGAATCCCGAACGACTTGTACGCGACGACTCCGGCGGGGAGCGGCTTCGCCTCGCTGAGGGAGCTCGAAGTCGCACAACCGGAGATCGCGCAGGCCATCGCGAACGAGAGGCAAGCCGCAACCAAGAGACGAGGGAGACCGCGGGGGGAGAGCGAAGAAATCATGGCATCATGGACTGGACCGACCGCCTCGGCATTCACCACCTTGCCCAGGATCAAAAGGGTTCACGCGCGAAGCATGAATCGGCGGCCGCGGGAACGGCTCGGTTGCCGGAGTCGGTGCCGGGTTGCAGCCCGACCGTTACGGGGCGCGCGTAGGCGACCGGCGACGCGTAGCACGGCGAAGCGGTGCGAAGCGGCGCGACGGGAGCCATGCGCGCCGGGGGGTGTCGGGGGGGG
>Ga0208492_1001552_pt1 | contig 13774 bp, 20 predicted proteins | sample Subbioar_CSW14AB_FD_184820 | JGI IMG/M metagenome (GOLD analysis project Ga0208492, IMG submission 184820) | Serpentinite rock and fluid subsurface biosphere microbial communities from McLaughlin Reserve, California, USA - CR12Mar_CSW14AB (SPAdes) | ecosystem: Environmental > Terrestrial > Deep... | reverse complement strand
CTGCCGTAGCCGCCACCCGCCCCGCCCCCGGCCAACCCGTCACCTGGGTGCACGTGGCCCCGCTGCTGGCCACCCGCTGCGCCCAGTGCCACACCGACAACGGCGCCATGGGCCCCCCGCCCGAGGGCTACCGCCTCACCAGCTACGAAGCCACCCTGGCAGCGGCCGACCGCGTGCGCGTCGTCCCCGGCCAGCCCGGCGCCAGTGAACTGCTGCGCCGCGTGCAAGGCCACTCCCGCCCGCGCATGCCCTACAACGGCCCGCCCTGGCTCAGCGCGGAAGACACACAACTCATTTCAGAGTGGATCGCCCAAGGCGCCCGCAACGCCCAAGGCCAGCCCGCCCCGGTACCCGTGGGCGCCAAAGTGCGGCTGGGCGGAACGATGGACGCGCAGGGGCGGCTGGACGGCTTGCCGCTGCACATCGGCCCCGGGGTTCGGGTGGAGAAGATGCCTCGGGTGGGGGAGGCGGCGCAGGTGCGGGGAAGGGTGGGGGAGGGGGGACGGGTGGAGGTGGAGAGGGTGCGGGGGGAGTGAGACGCTGCTCTACCTCACAACGAATCCGTTTGATTTGGTTGACTGCTTTGCAGCCATAGCAGTCATCGAGCGGGTATGTCGTTGAGCCAGCCGCTCAAGTGTTAAGTTCCATTCAGAAATGACTCGCGTACCAACACCAACCTGAAGAGAAAGATTCATGAGTCCAAACGAGGCAATCAGGTCACTCCAAGCACTCGGGTTTGCCATGCTCTTTGGGCCTCAGTTGACTATGGCCTCACCAACTCCAAACGAGTTTGGAGAATGCAAGGCCGTTGCCTCGGCAGCTTTGACCTATTGCATCGACGCTCGTGGCGTAACCAGCCCCGAGGTAACGCAGTGCTGGCCACAGAGCGAACGGGCTTTCAACGCCTGCCGGGGCCGGATCCAAGATGAGCACAGTCCCCGCAGTCGGCGAGCGCACGAGGCTGCAGCACAAGCCGAGGCAGCACGAGCCGAGGCAGAACGCCGAAGGCAGCAAGGCCTGGAAAAACCAGGTCAGTAGCGCCTGACGGGATCCCTTGAAAGCCACATACCCGGCCAGATTCAATCGTGCAGCGTGGACCGTTCATTCATAGCCCTCACTCGAGGTAGAGCATCCCCCATTGGCGAGCCAGGCATACAGCAGGGGGAGTCGGGTTGTTACAAAAAAACCGCACTGAGAAGGGCTCGCGCCCACTTTGTTTACCGTTTTTATAGAAGACATACGCCTCTTGAGCGCGATCAAGCCTGACGCCGTTGACCAGCTTCCAATCCAGCCTATCGAGGGTGCTGCGCAGGTCCTCAAGTTCCGGGTAGAGGACGGATTCGGCGACCACCTTGAACTCGCCCACACGGTAGTACATGGCATGCGGGGATGTCATCCGGTTGAGTTCATTGAAGCTCGAGCCAGTCTCCCTGAGCTTGGCGTCGGCGGCCTGTAGCCTGGCATGAGCAGCCTCGACAGCCGTACGCAATGCACTCACCGAGGGACCCCCTACCAAGAACTCACCTAGCCTGAAATCATCGGTGGTGTCGAACCAGTTGCTGGTCTTGTAAAGCCTGGCGCCATCAGATTCGAACACGATCTCGACTTTGTCCAACCCGGCCGCGGTTGACCTCTCCATGCTGAAGTTCAGCGCGAGCGCATGGGCTGGGCCCATGACGCAGCCAAGGATGAGAGCGTATTTGCCAAGCATGGTTTTGCTGTACGTTAAAACTGACCCAACCGGACTGAAGTCATTGAACAAGGCTCCTTGTGCACGGCGCAGTGATTCTGCTTATAAGAACCGAACAGCCCAAAAAATCTCTGCGATACCATGATCATGAGCCATCCATATTGCAATCCAACCACCTGAAAAGTAGGCGCGACATGAGTATCAGCCCGAGAGTTAACTGGTTAAAAGCGATGACTGCACTTTTACTGAGTGCCGTGTTCAGCTACGCATCAGCACAATCCGAGGAGTGGTTCATTGGCGATCAAAGCATAAAGCTGGAGAAGTGCACGACTGGATTCTGTCGGATTTTTTGTCCCAAAGAGGGGGTGTGCTTGGCGAGGTTGTATTCCGAGAATCCGCTCAGGGGCGAGGTCGGTAGCGGTGGCAGGAACCCTAGCTCAGGCGTCTGCAGCCGGCGCAGCGGACAGATATCAATACTGAAGGACCGTACGGGCAACGAAATGCCCATGTGCAGATTCCGGGACGACTCCATGGTGAACCTGGATGGCTTGTGGATCTGGTGAGTAGTCGCTGGAGTGCTGCGCGTTTTACGGACACCTCGTCAAGGTGGAAGATGAGAGCGGAGTTGGTTCATGGCGAAAAGAAGGACATTCACACGAGAGCACGAGCTCCAGGCGGTCACACTGATCATCGAACGTGATTGGCTGTGACTCAAACAGCCGAGGACCCGGACGTTCACGAGAACGTGCTACACAAGTGGGCTCGTGGCCCTCTGCCGTGGTGTCGAAGACGAAGTCGTAGGCCCTCACCGCGTTGGCCTCGAAGGGCGTTTAGGCCCTCGGCCGACTGCTGGCACTGCGCCTGCGGGGGCGCTTCTTGGGCAGCAGCAGGCCTGCCTGGCGCCAGATGCGGTGGGTGCGCGACCAGCTCAACTCCAGCCCCTGGCGGCGCAGGAAGATCCGGATACGGCGGTAGCCGTAGCGCGGGTACTGCGCCGACAGAGTCCTCATGGCAGCAATGACGGGAGCGTCCTTGCCCGGCTGGCGCAACTCGTAACGCAGGCCCGATCGCGCCAGCCCGATGAGCCCACAGGCCCGGCGCTGTGACAGGACCCGCTCGCAGGCGAGGGCGACATGTTCGCGTCGGGCCTGCGGGCTCATCACTTTTTTGCGTTGATCTCCTTGAGCACCTCGATGTCCAGATCGCGCTCGGCCAGCAGCTTCTTGAGCCCGCTGTTCTCGATCTCCAGCGCCTTCAGCCGTTTGACATCGGCAGCTTCCATCCGGCTGAAGTGCTTGCGCCGGGCGTAGATGGTGGGCTCGCTGACTTTGTGTTTCTTCGCGGCCTCGGCCACGCAGGTCTTGTCTGCTTCACGCAGCACCGTGACCATCTGCTCTTCGGTGAATCGGCTCTTTCTCATGGGCTCCTCGCAGGTTGGGAGCCATCTTCCTAGAAACTATTGGTCCAAAGAAACCGGGCAGGTCAAGTCAGTCCCGCCTGCAGATAATTCCCGTGGCGTCTGTGATCGGCAGATGATAAGCTTTTACGCACAGGCTTTCTGCCAACGTTGAACCTGAGTCGCCGAATGGTTTTGGCGGAAAGTGGCGTGATTGATCTGTCGTATCCCATAGGATATGCCTCATAATTAATTCTCATATCGGAATAATCGCATGAAATCATTTGGCCCAATAATCCTTGCGTTAATGTTCCTTATCTTGGCAGTTCCTGGACTTACTCTGGCCCAAGGCAAGGCCGGTTTAAGGATTGTCTGTGAGGGGGAGGCAAGGAATGCGGATGTGATGATTAACGGTAAGCCCTCGGGGAGCTGTCCGGTTGATATTGAGATTCCTGCAGGAAAGGTTGATCTGCAGGTATCAAAAACTGATTCAAACGGTGTAGTTCGGCAGTACAAGGAAAGTTTCTCGATCGCTTCTAATTCTGTACGGCGTATAGAGGTAGTACGTTCCTCTATGAACCCCGTTTTTGATCGCACCAAAGATGAGACGATAGCTTGGATAATCGATAAACTTCAAGGGGAGATTAACGGTGGGCAAGACTACAGTGGGTCAAGGCTTTATGGCGCCAAGGTCAAAATTGATGAGGCTAATATTGAGATTGCTCATTCTACGGGGCCGTGCCCAGGATGCGGGCCGAATGGACGGGCTTCCTCATCCATTTTCAAAATGCCAATCAATGAAATAAAACAGGTTGATGTGTGGGAAGCGCCGGGATGCGGCCCCAAAGGCGGAATCACCTTTATAGTTCCAAAGAATTGTTCCAGCTGTACCGAGGTGTGGAACGGTTCTTCCCCTATGGCGTTGGGCGGTGCGGCGTCTATCTGTATTAGAAATTCTGAAGAAAACCTAGACGAGCGATTTAAGGATGCATTCCAACATCTAAAGCGCTTCTATCCTCAACCAAAGGTCAGGCGCGAAGCATTTTGATTGAATTTCCCTCTGCTAACAGCGCCAGTTTTGAATAGACCAGGGTCTAGTAGACGCCTCCGAGCCTCAAACTGAGGCCCAATAGGAGGTGCTGTGAAGACCTACCAACCATACCCTGAAGAATTCAAATCGAGGCGGTCCAGCAGATCACGCAGCGAGGCTACAAGGTGGCGGAGGTACCAGTGGGTACTACGCGTGGAAACGGCAACCGCAGAGCGCCCGCGCCAAAGACGTTCAACGGTTGCTGGGTCTGCTCAAGCTGGCGTGGCTGGAGCGCGGTGGCGTGTACGGCTACCGCAAGCTGACGCTGGACATGCGAGATCTGGGCGAGAGCTGCGGCAAGCACCGCGCGGCACGACTGCTCAAGCTCGAGGGGCTGCGCTCGTAAACAGGCCACCGGCGCCGACCTGGTGTGCGAGTTGGTCAGCCTCGTGTTGGCTTAATGCCGGTCCAGCGCCGTATCTGCAAACGGGCCACCGGGTAAGCTCAACACCAGCACAGAACAGTACAAGCGATGTTTTTGAAAGGTTCTGGTGCTTGGAAGCTGAGTCCTACCCTGCTGGAACGGTAAGGCAGCTTCGGAGAACTTGAGTCAAGCGGGATGCGCCTCTTGACGGTCTGACCATGGGACCCTAGCCTTTGGAGAACCAGAGATAAAGAATGATTGGCTCCGTACTTAAAGCTCTCCGATTGATAGCGTTTGCTGGACTCGCAACCACCTTAGGTGTCGCTAGCCATGCCAATCAAGGAACCATCTTCGATCGCATGGAGAAGTTCGATCGAATGGAGCAGCGTGATCAAGTCGAGATAGATGCGCTGCTTGAGCAGGCGAAAAAATGCTCAGACACCGGAGATTTTGACTGCGCCCGTTCTGCACTGCGGCGCGCAAAGACGGTTGCATTGACCGGAGAGCAAAAGAACAGGGTATCGGCAGGCGAGAGTTATCTGCAGTCGGCTATCAATACAAAGCAACGGCTGAAGCAAGAAGAAGAGGACCGCCAGGCGATGCTGGAGCAGCAGCGTCGGCGTGATGAGGACGCCAAGGCTCGCCGGCTTGCACTCGAGAGAAAAGTGGCTCGTGAGAAAGAGGATCGCGACCGTCTTGAACGAGAGGAGTTGCGGCAAAAGGAGCTGGATGCACTGCGCCAGAAGCAGCAACGTGAACAGCTCGCGAACAGTCAATTGTTGGAACAGCAGCGAAAGGCCAGGGAGAGAGAAGCACTACGGCTCCAGGAAGAGCTGGCCCGAAAGCAGCAATCTCAAACCCCACAGTCAAGAGGTACAGCCGCGACAAGCGACGCCGACGAAAGACGGCGTAGGCAGGAGCGGGAGCAAGCCGAGGCGAGGCTGCTTGAGACAGAACGAGCACAGCGCCTCCAAGAGGAGCGCGCCGAGCAGCAGCGAGTTCAGCGGGAACTGGCAGAACAGGCCAGGCGAGAGCGCGAAGAACAGGCCCAGGCCCGGCAAAGAGAACGAGACGAGCGCATTCGGCTCGACAACCAAGAGCGAGAGATCAAAGAGACAGCGAAGAGACAAGAGCGGGAAGCTGCCCTGCGAGAGCTGCGCGCGTCGGCCAGACTCGCAGCCAGAACATGCCCAGGAAACGACATACGGATCGTCGGAACATTGTCCCAATCACTCAAGAGCAAGCTCGGCGGGTGTGTCGACATCAGCTACTTGGCGCAATGCTCGAATGAGGGTGGCTCATCCGGCATCCGTGGAACGCTCAGGGGATTTGTGGGAGCGGCAAGCGATTGCTACATGGGCGATGCAGTTCCTCTTCCATCAACCCCAGCCTGCAAAGCTGAAAATCTGAGGATTACGGTTACGGACCTCAGGACGTGCAGCTAGAAGGTAGCTGCGTCGATGCGATTGAGGCCAGAGTAAAGCCAAATTGGATGCTATGTTGCATGAAAAGAGCATCGTTCGGATCTGCAAGAATACATAGACATTCCCAGGAGCAATGTTGAGAGCCCTGTCATCAATAATCCTTGCCGCGAGCTTGCTCATGGTCGGCGGATGCGCCTTCAATGAAAAGGCAAATGTCACATACATAGAAGCAGTGCGGACTGTATCGACACTGCCGAACCCTGATCAGACAGTGCACATCTTTGTAGACCGAAACGGAGATCTATATCCTCCGAGCAAGGCTGGGTTTACGCGGGAGGGAATGGAGGCGTCGCATGACCACTCAACCAGCGAGGACTACTCATCGCTGTGGCGCTACGCCAATAATCCGAACCATCGAAATCAAGTTATCTCCCACATCAACCAGGAAATGCCCGCAGCCCAAGTTTGCATCGACGGAACAATGCAAGAGTGCTGGAGAGGGTATCAAAAGCACCTAAAAGCGCAGACGGCCTTCAAGCTCCAAGAATTGTTGTCGCGGCATCCATGCAGGAGAATGGTCATCCTCTTGCATGGATACAACAATGATTACTCAGATGCAGCCAACTGGTATGACTCGGTCTCATCTGATATCAATCGCAGATACCCTGGCACGTTGTTCGTGCGGGTACACTGGGACGGCCTTGGGCAATCTATCCCGGTAGGTATATGGGGTAATGCGCAGAGCAACGGGCCGTTGGCTGGGGTAGGGTTGCGATACGTGTTCAACTGGGTCAACAACCGTAAGTTGGACAGAGAGACCGTTGTCATCACTCACAGTACAGGAGCGTTAGTCGCCGCAGCCATGTTGGGAGACAGCAGCGCTCCTCTGCCAGGTATGGCCGATGTGTTGAATTCCAAGCACCCACTCCCGAGGGCCGATCGGTTTCGAGTCGGCCTTCTGATTCCGGCAGCCGCAGCCAACACCTTCAACAACTACTTGGCCACAAAGAGCATTGGCGCCGACGCGCCTTCAAGTAGGACGCCATCGAGGCTCGTACTGGGGCTAAACAAGAAGGATGGTCCCACAAACAAGTATTTTCTTTCTTGCAGGGCCTCAGGGGATACCTGCATGAACACCGACGCTCGAGCTGCATGCCGGAATATAAGCAGCGCCTTCTCCCAAGTGGAAGATTTCGAAAACCGATTCAAAATCTATGAGTTCTCGACAGACAGCACCGGGAAGCCAAACTCGGGCAGCCTGTGGGAAGACCATTCGGTTACTTCGCAAATGACTCGCCCCAAGTGGGGTAGTTTTATCGATGCACTTATGTCGGACGATCCTGCGCCGCCAGATGATTCAAAGACAGTGTGCAGTCGTTGAACAGGCTATACACTTGACAACCAGCTCGGGCTGACGATGGTGCAAGATAAAAATTCGGCGTTGCCTGTAGGCGAGCCAACGTAAATGCACTTTGTTTAAGTTCTGTTTGCCGGAGCTAATTTACAAGGAAAATTATGGGAAATGCAATTGCATCAAGATCATTGCTAATCGCCGTACTCCTGTGCGCCGCCTCTATGGCGGCTCAAGCTTCCGGAAAGGGAGGGCTCAGAATCATTTGTGATGGTGAGGCAAAAAATGCCGAGGTGACTATCAATGGAAAGTCCTACGGCAGTTGTCCGGCAGATATCGAGGTTCCTGCCGGACAGGTGGATATCAAGGTGCTTAAATCAAGCGCTGGTGGAGTCACCCGATTCCACCAAGAGAGTTTCTCCCTTGGAAGCGGCGCATTGCGTCGTGTCGAAGTAGTTCCCCATTTGATGCGGCCTTTGGTCAGTCACACAAAGGAAGAGACTGCCGAGTGGATCATCAAAAAGATGAAGCAGGAAATGGAGGGCGCCAAGAGTACCGGCTATAAAAATGGGGATATACAATCCAGAGATATCCGAGTGAGATTTCAGGAAAACACGCTTGTCGTGGAAAGGGTGGCTGTCTACGCGAGCCCCAGTTCTTATCCATCCTCATATGTTTACCGCCTACCCATAGAGATGATTGAGCGAGTAGGGGTGCGTACCAATAGGAACAGTAATTCTTATTTGGAGATATTTGTTACAAAAGGCTGTGCTCGATGTACTATTCATGCCAGTGGTACAGAGGTCGGCAGTCAAGATCGAGAGTTTTCGCGTTTCGATTTTCTCATAAAGAACTCCGAGCCCGACCTAAACGAGAGATTTAATGATGCATTTCAGCATTTAAAGTCTTTTCGCGAACAGCCAAGGCCAAAGACGAGCGAGAAGTTTTAGCAGACCATGCTGTCAGCACTGATCTAATGACCTTCGGTCTTACGGTAACGCGGATCCGAGACGGCGTATCGCCATAAGCCTGGCGGCGATAATTTAATGTTGCATCGGATGAATGGCGCGCCACGATGTAGATTATGCTTTGCATGAAGTGGCTTGACTGAGATGCGTCTTGTTTTGTGGTTTTGATTATTGAACTTGGCTTTTCGTGGAGAAATCATGAGATTTGTATTGGCGTTGCGATCATTAATTGCCGCCTCTCTTCTGTGCGTCGCCTCGACGTCGGCCTTGGCATCGAATAAAGGCGGTCTACGATTGATCTGCGATGGTGAGTTCCGAAACTCGGATGTTTATATAAACAACAAACCTTCGGGTAGCTGCCCCGCCGACATAGAGGTGTCTGCTGGCACCATTGAGCTTCGGGTTACCAAGATCGATTCGAGCGGCGTGCAGAGAGAGTACAAGGAAAGCTTTTCGATTGCGCCAAACTCCGTTCGGCGAGTGGAGGTGGTCCGCGCTAATACAAGGGCGGTTGTGAATCACACCAAAGACGAGACAATATCTTGGATAACAAATAAACTTCAGCAGCAGATCGATGGCGCGCGTGATTCAGGCGGCTCCAGACTATTTGGCGTCAAGGTGAGAATTGACGATGCGCAATTAGATGTTGCCTATACTGCAGGCCCCTGCTCACAATGCGGGCCCGATGGCATATCGACAGTGTTTGCGTACAGAATCCCGATCAATGAAATTAATAAAGTTGCTGTATCTTCCAGTGAATTTTGCAGAGGTGCGGGTTCCATTCGGTTTGATATCCCGAGAAACTGCAAAAATTGCATGGTGTCCACCGATGGGGGCGTTTACGTGCCATTCGGAAGTGGGTTTGACATTTGTATCAGAAATTCAGAGGATAATCTCTCGGAGCGTTTCAATGATGCCGTCCAACATCTCAAGACCTTCTACCCCCCGCCGAAGCGAAAGAATGAGGCCTTTTGATCTTCCTTGGGGTGAGTTATTTGATTAATATATACCTTGGATTGGCGTGAAGTTCTTTTAGATGGCCTCGGGTTGGTGTGCAAGAGACTTGGCGGCTGTTGCGAATGTTTGGGCATGAGAGTGCTTGTCACCAATATGCGCGACCCTTCTGATTTGTCTGGTTACGAGATTACGTTGAACCACCCCGGGTTTAGTGTAGGCCGGTTGGTTTAAGTCAGACCTCCACCACGGAGAATGATGTGTGGCGGGAAGGATCGAAATTTATCTATTGCATCCTACTGGACGTGTTCCGTAATTGGTTGATGTGCCGGAGTAATCACATGAAATCGTTTGATCAAGCAATCTTCGCGCTAACATTGCTTATCTTGGGAGTTCCTGGTCTTGCCTTGGCTCAAGGAAAGGCTGGGTTGAGAATCATCTGCGACGGCGAGGTAAGGAATGCGGAGGTGAGTATCAATGGCAAGCCCTCAGGGAGCTGCCCCATGGATATTGAAGTCCCGGCAGGTAAGATAGATCTGCGAGTGACCAAAACAGGGAACGGGGGAACGACAAGATTTTTCAGTGAAACTTTTTCTCTTGGCGATGGTGCCATCCGAAGAGTAGAGGTTAATCTTAATCTGATGCGTCCTCTTGTCAATCACTCGCGGGGCGAAACGATTGACTGGATTGTTTCAAAACTTAAGCGGCAAATGGATGGGGCCTTTTCTGCTTCCAATAGATGGACAAACGCGAATGTCCAAATTGGGATAGAGGGCAATACTCTGGTTGTTCGATATAAGCTCACCCATGATGGGGCTGCTTTCGCCGGTTACTTGCACAAGATCCCGATCGATTCCATCAGAGAGATCCAGGTTGTGAAAAGTAGTGACTCGGCATCTTTGTTCATTGACATCGAACGCGGCTGTGCGCGATGTGAAGACTACTACTATGACGGCACTCCGATTAGGGATCCGGACTCGCGGCTATTAGGTTTTTACAATTTCACTATAAAGAATGATGAGGATCGACTTGGTGAGCGCTTCAATGACGCATTCCAACATCTGAAAGCGTTGAGTGCGCCCACTTCCAAGCCAAGTTCTGAGAAGTTTTGAGATCTTGAAAATGACTATTCAAGCCTGCCTGTCGTGCTGATTCCGACACCACCTTGTCGGTGATGCTGAGTTTCAGTGAAGATGCTTCGCTCCTCAAGAACCGTTCTGGAAGGCTAAACGAGGACGAAAGCCACTGGTCAAGGCGCTGCTCGATTCGCAAGCCGGTCGTGAGCGTTGGAGCGTTCGATCCTAGCGTCAGCGCTCGACCCGGGTGCGCTGTCAGTACACCACTTCTTGGCTCTGAAATGATTCCAACCGGGCGGCACCAATCAGCTGTTGATCTACGACGCCGACTGGACACGCTGCAAAGCGGTTTCTCCATTACGGATAGTGACTGACCGACTCCAGCCGGAAGCAGTCATCAATCGATATGCGCTGGAGCTCAGCTACCGTCGTTCCGATCCCACCCCGCCTTTCGATGTTGGCCCTGAAGTCCGCGCCACGCTGAGCACGGATAGCCTCGCGCTCAGGGCGTCGCCACATATCGGTTCCCATTGCCCTTGAACCCCTGCACCGCCTTCTTCAGATCGGTGTATTCCTCACATGGCAGAAAGCAGAGTTTGTCGAGCGCGGCCAGCTGCTTTTCCGCCTTGGGCAGATCGCCCTTCATGAGGTAGAGCTCGCCCGAATATTCCAGTGCGCCGCGGTGCTTCGGGTCGATCCGCAAGGCTTCCTGGTAGTAGCGCTCGGCGGCATTGAGGTCGGGCGTTGCTGACTTGCGCAGGCTGTAGCCCATCAGGTTGTTCCAGTCGGCCGAGGGGCTCTCGTTCACGCGCTTGAGTTCGGCCACCGCTTCGGGCCATTTCTTTTGGGCGATGAGTGTGCGGGCGGTGGTCAAGGTGTTGGTGGCGGGCGTGGCTGGGGTCATGTCGGCCGCCATGGCCAGTGGCACGGTGAGCGGGATGGCCATGGGCATGGCCAGGGCCACAACTACGCCTGCCAGGAAGGCCTTCATGAAATTCGAGCGGGTTGGCATGGGGGGTGTCCTTGGGGTGCGAGGTGTTGCGGACGTTACCGCAACGGTCTGGCCGGTTCACCCTATCCGAAGGTTCTGAGGGGTCAATGACCTGCCGAGGAGCCGAATCTCGATGCATTGATCCGCCGCATCCACCATTCCTTCCGACACCCGGCCCCCCATCGGCCGCAGACTCCGCTGACAATCCGCCCGGCTCCAAAAAGAGCTGGTGCTCAAAACACCGTCGGCTATTGCCCCCAGCACCCGCGCAAGCGGGTGCTCTTTCTGTCCACACAACAGTCTCACTGCCCATAGCGGCGGTAGTCTTCGTGCACGCTCGTGCACGTGTCGTTTTGCGGACGGGATGCCCGAAGCGGTAACGCTCGGGGCACGCCAACCGACGTGTTTTGACATCCCGTCCACCCTCTTTGCTATCCGCATCCGGGTGGGTTCTGTCAGCTTCCACGAGGAGTTGTCCCCATGTCCACCCCCGTTCCCCCGTCCGTTTCGCCCACCGCCGCGCTGGCCAGCCTGGCGGCGTTGTCGCTGGAGGGTCTGGATGGCCTGTCGGCCTTGTGCACTGTGTTGCGGCAGGCGCGCGAGTCGCCCGACTTTCTGCGCAACCCCGAGCTGCTGGACCACGCGCTGCTGGCCATGGCGCTGGTGGCAGACAACACCGCTGCGCTGGTGGCGCAGCAGGCGCTGGATGCGGGTGTGGCGCTGCCGGAGCAGCCGTGCCGGGCGCGGCGTTTGCGGGCGCAGGGGGTGGTGGCCTGACTACCGGGGGGCCACCGTCGACCGCAGCGGTTTCAGGTCCTGCAGTTCGCGCAGCAGGGCGGTCAGCAGGGTCTCCAGTTGTCTGACCCGGTCATCTCCCGGGGGAAGCGCCTGGCGTGCATGGACCCAGTAGCCGGCCACGGTGTCCCGCACGTCTTCCAGCACCGAGCGGTAGCGGTTGAGCAGTCGGGCCTGGGCTTCCGGGGGCTGGTCGACCGCGGTCACCAGTTCCTGGACCAGACCCGCCAGCACGCGGCATTTGTCAGGGAACGCCCGGTTCAGCCGATCGAGTTCAGGGCCGGGCGGAAGACCCTGGGGAAGTCGCAGTTCGCGGGGCGCTTTTGCCGGGTGCAGCGCGCCGGGTGCCTGCAGCGCCTGATGAGCGGCCAGGTTCTTGAGCACCCGGTTCAGGCGCAGCCAGCTCTCCTGGTGTTGTGCCAGGTGGCTCACCTGATTCACGTTCGGCTGGTAGGTGTCCAGGTCGCGCTTGTGCCCTTGCAGCACCATCTGCATGCGCCGCAGCTGGGTGGTCAGGTGGGAACGGGCAGCCTCCAGGGTTGGGGGATGGTTGGCGCGCAGGGCTTCGGCTTGTTGCAGCTGCTCCATGGCCCGTTTGAGCCGGGGCAGTTCAACGGCCATCGGCGAGTCGACGCCGGACAGGGCGGCAATGCCCGCCAGCCGGTCCAGAAACGCGGCGTCCAGCAGCCCGGTGCCCGGCGAAAGGCGTTCGCCTGGCTGTGCTGCAAGGCCTGCCAGCCGGGGGAGGTGCCGGGGAATGTGCCGGGGAGCGTGCCGGGGGTGCGCCCGGCTGTTCCCGGGTTGCTGGCGGGCTTCAGCCAGCAGCTTTTCCGGTGGCCTTTTCGGCTGCCTTTCGGCCAATGCGTTCGGGCGCTGTGGCTCGGGTTGGGTTGTGTGGCTTTTGTGTCCGGGCCGGTGTGTGGTGAAGCAATACATGGGAGTCCCTGGGCATGACATGGGGTGATCGGCGGGGGCCTGCAGCTCGGCCGCAGGTGGTCGCCCCTTCGTCACCGGTTCGTGATTTAAATCTCACGGATTCATGACCTCCCGTCAGACGCAGCCGTGGGTTGCGTAACCGCACTCGACCTCGACGCCCGTGGGGGGTACGCCCCAGGCTCCCCCCGAACAATCCGGCCTCTTCAACTCTGGAGGGATTCATGAACAGGTTTATTCGCGTCTTGAGGCAGACCTTGCAGACGTTGGCGGGCCCGCTGCTGGGCTTGGCTCCCCGAAGGCTCGATGCTTTGGTGCAAGACGGTTCACTCCAGGAGATTTGCCATGACGACTCAACCCAGGACGCCCCGTAAGGCGAGATCGACCGCCCGCAGCCCGCTGCTGCAGGCGGTGCATGAAACGGCGGCCGATCTCGATCGGCACGGGTTCATCGACAAGCGCCGCATGCAGAAGATCGAGGCGCTGTGTCTGGAGCCGGTGCCCGATGACGACAGCGCCCGCATCCGTGCCCTGCGCGAGCGGCTGCAACTCAGCCAGTCGGTGCTGGAGTCGCTGCTCAACACCAGCGACTCCACCGTGCGCAAGTGGGAGCAGGGCGACAAGCGCCCCAGCGGACCGTCGCTCAAGCTGCTCCACCTGCTGGACCGCAAGGGGCTGGAGGCGGTGCTTTAGTCAGCCGGGTTGGCCTTCGAGGGAAGCGTCTTCAAGCGTCTGGCGCTGA
>Ga0208492_1001551_pt1 | contig 13775 bp, 12 predicted proteins | sample Subbioar_CSW14AB_FD_184820 | JGI IMG/M metagenome (GOLD analysis project Ga0208492, IMG submission 184820) | Serpentinite rock and fluid subsurface biosphere microbial communities from McLaughlin Reserve, California, USA - CR12Mar_CSW14AB (SPAdes) | ecosystem: Environmental > Terrestrial > Deep... | reverse complement strand
CCGAAACAAAACATGCGCAAAAAACACCCTCAAAATGGCAGGGCCTGGGAAACTATTGGCCTCCCGAAACCAGGCTCACAACCGCGAAAAACCAATTGCGCTACGCTTGTTTAAGGTCTAGCGCAACCGAATTTCTGTTTAAGCAGCCCCATGTCGACCCAAAACGGAACTACCTGGCGGGCCGAGCACAGGCAGGGCCATTCCCTTGTGTACCGCTCTCCTGACTGAAGTCAGGCCACATATTGCGTTGGAGCGACCGATTCCTTTGCCGACCACAATCGCGAGCGCCTGCTATTTCTAACCTCTTATTTAATGAAATTTTAAAGGCGCACAGTTATCAGATTGATAAAATTTTTCAATCCAAAACATCATTTTGAATTGATAAAAGTACCGAAACATTATTGCCATCATATTATATGATGTTTTTACAGTGATTATTTATATATGCATATCAAACAGCCAATTATAAAATCACTTTTTTTTGAAATTGCAAATCCATTCAAATCATTTTCCCTAATCAGAACTGTACTGGAACGCGGTACACAACCCCTGGATTGCTAGAAATTTTGGCAATAGAAAGGGTTGTCACCCCGATAGTGATGTTGGCTGCCCCGGAATCTATCGAACATGGCACAAATGTCGGCACGCCGGTAATATTGCACAACAAATGATGCAGCGATTGAAAAGCTGTTTTATCTGGGTTTAAGTTTAGCTGATCGTTTTCCTCTATTTTATAGATATCTCTATTTTTATATAAATAATCAAGGACTAATCGGCAAATTGAATTAAGGTATTTAAAAACTAAAATTGATCTTCCACGGGTATCTTGGCAGCTAGGGCCTGCAAATCGATCACCGCCAAGGTCAACCAGGCTGCTATACTCAATAATCCCGGAAATACACGCCGTTGACGATGCGACTTTATAAACTATAAAGTCCTCGACCTGTTTTTTGCTATTATTTTCAACTGAAAATCTAAATCTAATACTCCGGTGAAATTTTCCAGGAACCCTACATTCTTTGGGTATTTTCCAAAAGGCGCAATCTCCAATATCATTAAGTTCTTCCTCCGTTGGTTCCTCGCGATCGGGCATAAGAATAGCGTATCGCGAAAACCAGAACAATGGAATACGATCACCAAATTTTGCAATTACAGGCTTTATGATATTGCCTATTATCGATTCTGCCCATCCTTCCTCATCCGGTTGACCTGAGCTCGCGAAAATTCTCACTTGCCTTTCTAACATGAAATCCTCCGTACTACTTATTGTTAAAATATTTATCTCGCAGACAACACGACACACTAATTATCTTATAAATAACGACACAACCTACTAGTGAACAATGCCATCGCCTTATTCTGCGACGGAATGCTCAGCCTTCAAGGGAAAAAAATTTGGTCTCCCGTTGTATGAAATCCTTCAATTAGATGATAGAATATGAATCCCTTAAATAAGCGCCTCTTTTAATGTATTAATTTGAAAAATTCATATTTTATAAAATTAATAACTATTTATAGTCTCAATTGAAAATTTTTCGACAACATTATTAATTAATATAGTTAAAAAAGATAAGCGTAAATATGGCGATAAAATATTATGCAAACTATGCATCAATCGGACAAAATAAGAATTTCCCCTTCCACGCCTTCACCAACGGATGCTCCGGCCCCGCCAGACGAGTAATCTCCTCCCCAAACCCCCGCTTATCACTCAACCACAACGGCACCCAAACCGGCGCACCTGCCCCGTGAGTCCCTGCCCGGAGGTACCGCAGTCCCAGGAAATTGATGGGGCGAATCGTGTCGATGCGGTCCCAGGGGATCGTGCGGTAATCTCCCCACAGCGTGTAGCTGCGCAGCCCCTCCTTGCTCACGTAAACGGGGAACAAGAGCACCGCGCCCCAGAGCAGCAGGGCGACGCCGATCGCGCAGACGGCCGGGGCCAAGGAAAAGGAATTTTAACGCAAAGGCGCAAAGGGGCCAAGGACGCTGGGAGGGGTGAAAGGAGAAGACATTTAACGCAAAGGCGCAAAGGGACCAAGAGCGCAAAGGAGGCTCAAGGGTGAATATTCCCAGGCTCCGTTGTCTTGTTCTCCGCGTCTCCGCGTGGAAATGTCTTTTCGGGTTGATCTGAGCTGACGGTGGGGAATGATCTCATTCGGTGAACGGCCAAAGAATCAGGGGGCTGACGCCGCCCCGCTCGCCTTCCTGCCTGGGTCAACGATTCTGACTGATGGAGCGAGGCCGTGGATTGTCTGATGAAACGAAACCGTGTTTTTCTGATCGATCTCACCCACTGCGGATGTTCAGAACCGGGGGGCTGACGCCACCCCGCTCACCCATATTGCGACAGGCCCCGCTGCGGTTTGAGGGGGCGCGATCAGGACGGATGATGGGGAAGCTGGCTGCGGGGAATGACGATGTTGACCGGTAAGTGCGGTTCGCCCTGTTTTTCTCTCTCCGCGACTCCGCGTCTCCGCGTGGAAAAATTGCTTTTGCCCTGCCCTCAAATCCTCGGAACCTTCACCCATTCAACGCGTTGACGAGCGCAGGGATACCGACGCCAACAAATCATCAAACCCATCAGAAGTGAATCCAGCCCAGGATCATGCAGAGGACAATGAAAACTGCCCAAACGATCGACACGGCCACCGCGATCGAGGCGCCCGGGTGACGCGAGATGGCTTTGCGCATTCGATAGAGCGGATCGTCGCGAAAAATCTCGACCACGTCGCCATGCAAGTACCTTTGAATATCACGCGCCAGCGCTGCGGGAGTCTGGTACCGACCTTGTGGCTGATACTCGATCGCCTTCATGATGATCCCATCCAGCTCGCCTCGAAAGCGGCGGTGGAATCCCGACGAGCGGCAGTTTCGATTGTGGGGAATCTCTCCCAAATACCGCATGCGCGCGAGCGCTTCCGATGGCGAGAGGGGAATATCGACACGAATCGACTGGAGGATCGCGTCGGTTTTTTTCTCGGGGTGGATCCTGGTGTAATGCGGATTGATTCCGGCAAGGAGCTCATAGAGCAGCACACCCAGCGAATACACATCGCTTCTTTCATCGACCTGGTCGGGGTCCAGGGTCGCCTGCTCCGGACTCATGTAATCGATCGTTCCGACCACGGATCCTTTATGAGTCAGCGCCTTGGGATCCAGAAGACGAGAGGTAAGCGACTTGGCGAGCCCGAAATCGATCACCTTGGGTACCGCCTGATTCTCGGAGACGCCCACAAGGATATTGCTGGGCTTGATGTCCCGGTGAACGATTCCCTTGTCATGGGCGTGCTGAATGGCGCGGCAAACGGGAAGAAACAGCTCCAGCCGCTGCTTCAGTTCATATTTTTGACCATCGCAAAATTTGGCAATCGACACCCCCGGAAAATACTCCATCGCATAAAAAGGGTGCCCTTTCTCACTGATCCCCGAGTCGTAAATCCGCGCGATGTTGGGGTGGTCCATGAGAGCCAGCGCCCGCCACTCGGAATCGAAGCGCTCGATGGATGTGTGGCGATCGTTCTTGGCTTTGACAAACTTGATGGCAACGAACCGCGTGATCGGATGGTTCTGCTTGGCCGAGTAGACCTTGCCCATCCCCCCTTCGCCAATCTGATCGATCAGCGTGTATTTGCCGTTTTCGATTTCGTTTCCGTTTTCCCCACCACCGGGGCCGGGCGCTTCACTCAATTGCTTCGAGTCTGGCCGAACCGCGTTGACCGGTTCGGTATTTTCCTCGCGCGCCAGCCACAGTTGGATGACGGCATTGCGCAATTGCGGATCGCCCGCTGTCTCTTTTTCAATCAGCTTAACCCGCTGCTTTTCGTCATCCAACAAAAGAAGGCGCTGAAATAGCTCGCGCACGCGCGATCGCTCGCGTTCGGGAGGTTCGTCCATGGGTCCAAAATCCTGGGAGAGATCAGCAGGTGGGTTTGGCGAAGATCTGGGCGCCGACCGGCGAAATACAGACGCTTCTAACATCACCCTAGGTCGGCCCCGCGCCCATTTCAAGTTCGCCGGTCCCCGGCGCGGTGGGCGGAAATGATCGCGGAACGCTCGCCAAAAAGCCGCGCCACGACCTGTGTTTTTCCCGAAAAAGGACTTTGGCGATCCATTGGGTCAACAAACGGCGCGCGCCGTCGCTGGCGGCGGGCCTAAAAAACTACGGTTACGTAGGATTTCGATCGGCTAGGAAAGATCTTCACACTCCCGCTGGTCAGCGCCGCGCGATTCGATACCAGCCCCGCATGCCACGGCAAACGGACCCTTCAACCGGGTCCGTCCTTAAGGAATATTTAGAGAAAAAATCTCATTTTTTGTCAAAAAAGGACACGGTTTGGCGCGGCGAGGCCATCATCGGCGCGCGGGCAAGACCCGACCTGGCCCAGCAATGCTTGGGCAAAGGAAATCAAGCGCAAGGCCTCGGCTTGCCTATACTGAAGTATAAGCCCGATTTTGGGTGCCTACCTCTTCCCGAGATCATTTCCACGGAACCGGCGGACATCAAGCCTTGGGTGGCGTCGCTTGCACCCAGTGCCTTTCCTGCGTTTCACACGGACAAGTGGTGAGCAGAGAATCGCCCGGTCGATCCAATGCCAACTCAGGAAGAATTCTGCCTTCATCGGCGTTTCCGCGATGATCGGCCGCAACGAGGTACCGTCGATGGCCCCTGGCAAAATCAGTGCAAAAGTTCCGATTCCCGAGCCCCACCGTTTGCTCGCCTACGTGGCCGAGTTGGAACTGGAAGTCGACCGCCTGCGCAAGCAAGGCAGTTTCATGCTGCAGGAAGTGCGGGTAGGCCTGCGGCGAATCAAGCTTGCCGCGGGCCGCGCCGACGCCCCAAACGAAACCGAGGCGGCAATCAAGGATCTAATGGGGGTTCTGGACGACCTCAACGATCCACCCGGCTATCACCCCGCGCACGATCAGGTCGTCCCGATCGCCATCCGGGCGATGGCCACGCAAATCTACCGCGCCCAGCGACGCTTGACGGGCAATTCCGCGGTCACGCTCAAACTGGAACTGGAGGTGGACCATGTCGATTGGTTCGCCGGCCGGCTCAGGCACATCCTCGAAAACCTCTTCTCCAACGCGTTGCGCTACCACGACCCCGATAAATCGGAGGCTTGGTTGCTTCTTGGGGTGCGTGCCTCGAATGAGGCCTATGGGTTCCGCGTCCTGGACAATGGAATCGGGCTCCCCGCCGCAGCGGCCGGCCCGGCGTTTGAACTGTTGTCCCGCGCCGCGCCCGTCAGAGAAACAGGCATCGGCGTCGGCCTGCAGGTCGTGCGCATGCTCGTGGAACAAAGCGGGGGCACCCTCACGGCGAGTTCGGAGGAAGGCCGCGGGACCGAGATCGTCCTCACCCTGCCTCGTTATGACCTGACCGACTTCCTGCTTTGATCGAACGGTCCGACGAGGTCACGAACGCGGTATCTAACCCGAAGGCGCTCCCGGTGCCCGCAAGTCACGCGGAGCATGCACCGGACCCGTTCCCAGGATCGATGGCCGCGCGGCGTCGATTCTCGCATGAACGATGGTTGTGGCTACCGCGATTTTGAAGAGGCTTTGCCTTGCTCGACTTACCCGAATCGCTCGAAGTTGACCCTACCGAGTCCATGCCCGTGGGCGCGAGCCACCGAACGCCAGCACCCCTGGCCATGCAGTTCTTGACGCTCGTCGCCATCGTGGTCCCCTTGACCGGGGTGATCGCCGCACCGTTTTTCGTGTGGGCCTGGGGATTTGGCTGGACCGATCTGGGCCTGCTCTTGGGCATGTACCTGCTGACGGCCTTCGGAATCACCGTGGGGTTTCACCGGTTGTTTGTCCATCGTTCTTTCGACACTTACACCTGGATCAAATTCCTCTGGGCCATCCTGGGGTCGATGGCGGTTCAGGGAACCTTGTTCCACTGGGTGGCCATGCATCGCCGCCACCACCAGCACAGCGATCGCCCCGGAGACCCCCATTCGCCTCATCAAGAAGGGGAAAGCCTGCTCGGCTTCCTGCGAGGCCTTTACCATGCCCATGTCGGCTGGTTCTTCCAGGGTGATCCGCCCAACCTCGACCGCTATGTCCCCGACCTCAGCCGCAGCTCGGTGCTTTGGGTCGCGAATCGCTTATTTCCGCTCTGGGTCGCGCTTGGTCTTCTGTTGCCGGCGTTGCTCGGCGGTCTGATCACCCTGACCTGGGGCGGTGTTTTGACCGGCTTGATCTGGGGCGGCCTGGTCCGCCTTTTCCTCGTCCATCATGTAACCTGGAGCGTCAATTCCGCCTGTCATCTGTGGGGCTTTCAGCCCTTTGCCAGCAATGATCTGAGCCGGGATAATGTTTTGTTTGGCATTCTGGCGATGGGCGAGGGCTGGCACAACACGCATCACGCCTTCCCCTCGTCGGCACGCCATGGACTAAGCTGGTGGAAACTCGACGTAAGCTACTGGGTCATCCGCACGCTCGCCCTGCTTGGCCTTGCCTGGAACCTGAAATTGCCCTCGGCGGAACTTCAAGCCCGCAAACGCAACATCGGCTGATCGCTCTCGCGACAGAACGGGCGCACTGCCGATGGGTTGTGGCACGCCGACGTTGGCGAAGCCCGTGATCGATCTCGCCGGCGCGAATCTCAGTCGGACGGGTATGCGGCAGCCGGTCAGGGAAAACTCTTCACGCCAAACCGGACCGGAGGCTCGCGGCCGGATCGACACGGCCTCTTGCCCGCGGCGCCCTATCCCAAGATCTTCTTCCCCCGTTCAACGTTTTGCCAAAAAGATCGCCCGGCCGGCCCCCACGGCCTTCATGGCGCCGGGAGGGCACAACGGGTTTGGCCCCTCAAGAGTAGAGCTTTTGAATGGGCGGATTGGCGCTGAGAATGTCCCCCTCTGGCGAGGATTGCACGAAGTAGCTATGCGCGACGATCAAGTTGGACGCGTCGGGGCCCGTGAGGACATTGACTCGGTAACAATGGTCCCAAAGGAGCCGTACGACCACATCGATCAGATGGGGAGGCCGGCCCAATAACGACAGGGTGCGGCTCCTGATGCGACCGCCGACGGAAGCCCGTTCGCGGTTTTCCTCATCACTTTGCAGTTCGCCTTCCGGCGATTCGACCCGATTTTTGCGCATGACCCCATCTCCTGTTCGTGTCTTTCCCTACCGGCGAGCCAGTGCTCGCCGTGAATTTGGCTTCGTCGTTTTGGAGAGGGATTGGGTCCCCATCGCGCAACCTCGCGGCCGAGGCCTTCGCTCACTTCAGACGGCTCTAAGTGACATCGGCGGTTGGGTGGACCAACAAAAGCGGCGGTCGAGGCCACCGTTTCCAAACAATGCGGAATTGGGAAGGCGTTGGGAACCGTGACGGATTCGTTCTCTCCCTTCAATCCTATGCATCCTGGCCGAAAAAGATGGCATTTCTCTCGAATGAAACCGGCATTTGAACGCGAAAGTGCAAAGGGACCAAGGACGCAAAGAGGGGTAAAAAAAGAGTTTTAACGCAAAGTGCGCTAAGGGACCAAAGGCGCAAAGAGGGGTGAAATGAAAAGACATTGAACGCAAAGTGCGCAATGGGACCAAGGACGCAAAGTGGGCCATGAATGGCTATCTTCGGGTTGAACTGAGCTGACAGAGGGGAATGATCCCATTCAGCGAAAGACCGGAGAATCGGGGGGCTCACGCCGCCCCGCTCACCTTACGGCGTGGGTGCACGATGCCGACTGATGGGGTGAGGCAATGGTGGGTCTGGTGAAACGATTTGGCCTGATCTCGTCGATCTCATCCACTGAGAGTTTTAGAATTGGGGGGCTCACGCCGCCCCGCTCGCCTTATTGCGACAAGAACGGTCTCGGTTTGTCGGGGCAAGGTTTTTTTCGGGCCTGAGGAAAAATCACGGCTGGAAGGGCGACGATGTCGATCAGCAAGAGTGGGTCGCTTTTGTTTCTCTCTCTCCGCGCCCTCCGCGTCTCCGCGTGAGAATGGCTTTTAACCACTGCCGCCTCCCCTACTCTGCGCCAGCCTGATCGAAGAGGAGCATGAGGTCGGCGCCGGGAATGTGGCGGTGGTTGGTGCGGAAGTCGGTCGTGGTCCAGAGGCCGTCGTAGTAGCGCAGGATGAAAGTCAGGATCACCCGCTCGGAGCCATCGCCGGCGATCTCGCTGGCGTAGGTGAGCTTCGCTTCCGTCGGTCCGAGCATCCGTGACAACTTCAATTCCGTTTTCACCTGCGTGTTGGCGCCCTCCTTGATCCACCACTCGTTCAGCTTCCCCGTCATTCTCTTTTGCAGTTTTTCGAGGCTTGCCTTCGGACCTTGCGCCTTCGTTTCGGTAGTGGCCCGGGCCAGGGCAACGCTGCCGAGTTCTCCCAGGCTCAGGGTGACGATGAACATGCCAATCATCAAGGCAATCAAACGGCGCGGACTCACGGCTTCTCCTTGACCGGGCATTATGTTAATCTTTTGTAAGCAAAAATGCGATGGGGACACGCATATTTTCTGAGAACGAATCTAGCCGCGATTGGTAGGCGAGGACAAGTCGATTGTTCTCCTGTGCGGAATGGGTTCTTCATTCGATCGGCGCCTGCCTCATTCATTCATCGGTCGTCCACGCCGAGTAGGCATGCGAAAGCAGATCGTCGGTGAAATTGCAGTCCGTCGGGCTGTACTAGGCCGGATCGGCCTTCGAATTCACTTGTACGGGGATCGAATCGGGACACGACTCGCATCGGAAAAGCGCCAATTCTACGGCCGCGCCAATTTCATGCAGGGATGATTCCCACGCCAAGTCGACACTTCTTCCGTTGAGATACTCAAAACCCTCGTTCGGCCCACGATTTCGTAGCGGGATCACTCTGAGCCAGCCCCCCTGCGCCTCCAAGCAAAGGCTCTTCGCATCGCGCGCAAAGCCCTCCCACGACTTCGCACCTGCCAGCTCCAATAGAGGTTTCCACCTGTCTTCGCGAAATTCCCATTGGGAGTTATCCCTTCCCGAGGCACGAAGAACCTCAACCGCGAATTTGCCCTTGGCCGCCGTGATGCAGTCCCGTTTGACTTTGAGAAAGGGAGCGATGGGAAACAACACATCGTCGGCCTCCCAGATGGAGTGCAAGTATAGGCTGTCGCCTTTTTCGTACACCCTGGCTCTGTCCATCAAAAAATCTCGTCACGACTTTAGCCGGAATCCGCACCGCAATCCCCGTCGCCATCAGGAGCCATCATGGCGTCGGCTTGAAATTCCGCGAACGATATACGAAAAAACCCGTGATCGCGGCAACCACGATGCTGGCGACGACTCCCACCACGGGCGGATAGAGGCCAAGGCCGACTCCCATGCCGCAGCAGCAGCCGGCAATCAGACCAGGGATGATGATTTTTGCCATGCGAAGCCGATCGGCCGCAGTCATCGGATTTCTCGGAAAAATTGCTCGTCGTAGGGGGACCAGTCTCAATTGAGATCTGGCCCATGCTAAGTAAGGAAAGAGGCGTGGCAATTGGTTGACAGGGAATTGAGGTGGGTCGATGAACGTCCTCGTTCAAGAGCAGCGAGAGTGGGGATTGCGAATTCCCATTCGTCGATCATCGCCTCCTACTCCGCAGTCTGGATATTCTCCGACTGGCTCGCCAGGCAACAATGCGTGTCCACACGCCCAGACGAAAACGCGTGTCCACATGCATTGCGAACAGGGGCTTACAACTCTACAATTTCTCTAATCCCTCCTTGCATTCCCCAATGCCCCTCGGGCGTTACTCCATGAAGCACCCCAGTACTTTTGCGCGCCGGCATTTCCTGCGGAGCAGTCTGCAGATCGGCATGACCGGGGCGCTTGGCCTTTCCTACCCTGCTCTCCTGCGGGCCGCCGGCCAGGGCGCGCTTGCGGGAAAAGGAGCTGGCTCGGGGAAAATTCAGGCGAAGAATGTGCTTGTCATCTTGGAACAAGGCGGGCTGTCGCACATCGATACCTGGGATCCCAAACCCGAGGTCGTGGCCGAACATCGCAGCCCCTACAAGCCGATCGCGACGAGCGTGCCGGGAATGCGCTTCACCGAACTGCTTGCGGAAACGAGCCGCGTCGCGCACAAGTTGACGGTCATCCGCTCGATGCATCACCCGAAGGAGGGAGCCAGCGGCCATCCCGAGGGAACGCGCTACATCCTGAGCGGCAGCCACCCAGCCAGCCTCGTCAAGATGCCCGACATGGGTTCGGTCACAGCGCATCTGTTGCAAAAATCGGGATCGGGCTTGCCCCCGTATGTCATGGTGCCGGGCAACCACGAACAGGCCGACCAGACGAGCCCCGGATTCTTGCCCGTGGGCACGAGCGTGTTCAAGACCGGCGGGCGCGACCTGTCGGCAACCGACTGGAAGGTGGGGGCCATTGAGCCCAGGGCCGACACCCCTTCCTCACGGATCGGTGATCGACGGGGCCTGTTGGGCGGACTCGCCGGCAGCATCGATCCTTTTTACTCGCAGGCATTTGACACGTTGACGAGCGCTCAAGTCGCCAAAGCTTTCGACTACCTGGGCGAACCGGAGAAAGTTCGCGAACGTTACGGCAAAGGCCACCGCGGCGCCTGCTACCTGGTGGGTCGCAAACTGATCGAAGCGGGCGTGCGCTTTGTCACGGTCGATGTGCGCTGGCCCTTGACCAAGGAAACGCCGGGCGGGGACAATTTGAACTGGGACCATCACGATCTCATTTACGCCCCCGGTTCGTGCGGCACCATCCGCGACAAGGCCGGCGGCGAGGGGAGATATGGCATCGGCCACTGGGTCATGATGGGTTCGACCGACCGGGCCTTTGCCGCGCTCATCAGCGACCTGGACGATCGGGGTTTGCTAAACGAAACGCTCGTCTGCTTTGTCACCGAGTTTGGCCGCACGCCCAGGCTCAACAAATTCCAGGGGCGCGATCACTGGCACCACGCCTATTCCATCGCATTGGCCGGGGCGGGTGTTCCGGGCGGCCAGGTGATTGGGGCAACCGACCGCGAAGGCGGCCGCGTGCTCAACGACCCCCATACTCCCGAAGCCTATGCCGCGACCGTGTATGAAAAGCTCGGCATCGACCGCGCGCGGCCCCTCTACACCGCCAACAATCGCCCGGTGTTCCTCAATCAAGAAGCGGAGCCGATTGCCGCGCTCTTTTAGCGGTCGCGAATAGAGAAAAACGTATTTTTTTATCTCTTAACTCTCGAATTTGAAGTGGTCTTGTGCAACGACTTTCTACCCTTTCGAACTTGACCCGCGTTGCTCTCCTGATGACGGCCTTGGCGGTTACGGCCGCCACGGCGTTCAGCCAGGATCCGCGGAATGATTGGCCGCAGTTTCGCGGGCCGAAAGCCGACGGCGTGGCCGATGGGCGCAATCTGCCCATTCAGTGGAACAAGGACAAGAATATCGTCTGGTCGGCCGAACTGCCTGGCTGGGGGAATAGTTCGCCGGTGGTCTATGGCGACCGGGTCTTTGTCACGACGCATGTGAAAAAGCCGCAGAAGGCGCTATTGACCCTCTGCTTTGACAAGAACACGGGCAAGGAGCTATGGCGTCATGACTTTGGTTTTGGCGTCGATCAGAACACCCATGTCAAATCGTCGCTGGCGGTGAATACGCCCAGTGTGACGAGCGATGCGGTGTATGTGGCCTTTGGCAATGCCGACATTGCACGCTACACCCATGACGGCAAGCTCGTCTGGGTTAAAAGGTACATGGAGCAGTTTGGCGACCCCAAGATGGCCTGGGGGTATGGGGTCAGCCCGCTTGTGCTGGATGACTCGGTGCTCTTTCCCTGGAATCATCACAAGGGCCCCTGCTACCTGATTGGCCTCGACAAGAAAACCGGGCAGATCGACTGGAAGCAAGACCGGCCAATCGGCACCGGCCATGCGACACCCCTGCTTGTGGAGCACCATGGCCAAAAAAATCTCCTCATTCCGGGCCAACATCGTCTCACCGCCTTCGATGCCGTCACCCACAAGCAACTCTGGGTCTATGGCGAGGGCGAAGGCATGTACAACGGCGAGGTGATTTCCAGCCCGGTGTACGGCGACGGGATGGTCTTCCTTCAGTTGTTTCGTGAAACGAGTATTCAAGCGATTCGCCTCATGGGAGACGGTCAGCCGCCCCAACCCCTCTGGAAGAGCAAGAAACCAGGACCGGTGGAGTCATCGGTGCTCTATTACCGGGGCCTGCTCTATGCGCTCATGGACAATGGCGTGATCGTTTGCCTCGATGGCAAAACCGGCGACGAGCTTTATCGAGAACGGCTGGCGGGCGCGAGCAATTCCTCGCCCGTAGCGAGCGACGGCCACATCTACCTGAGCGACAACGACGGCAAGACCTATGTCCTGGAAGCGGGGCGCAAGTTCAAGCGGCTGGCAACCAATGACCTGGGCGAGCGCATTTCGGCATCGCCGGCGATCACAGGCAATCGGCTGATCTACCGCACCGATTCTCACCTCTACTGCATTGGGGAGAAGTGAGCGCCGATCTGGCCCTGGCGCGCATCATCTCACTCCAGATTAAACGCCCGGCTCATAAGACAACTGCGGGTCTTCAAGATCGATACCAAGGGGTGGTCGCCATGTTGAATCGCAGGAATCTACTCGCCGCATCGGCATCGGGATTGGCCTTGCTGGGCGCGAGATCCGGCGGGCAGGCAGCCAGCCGTGTCGCGGCGAACGCTTCGCGGCCATTCCGTATCGGCGTCTCGACCTACTCGTTCTGGCACTTCAAGGGAAAACCGGTGCCGATTCTCGATTGCATCGATCAGGCCGCGGATTTCGGTTTCGATGGAGTCGAGATTCTTCATGTTCACATGGAGAAGGATGCCGAAGCTCAGGGCAAGAAAGTGGATGGCGCGCTTTTGGGTCAGATCAAGCAGCGGGCCTTTTCGCTGGGACTGGCGCTGATGGGTTTTTCAACACACCAGGGGTTTGTGTCGCCCGATGCCGAAGTGCGCAAAAAGAACATCGAGCATACCGCCAAATGTCTGCAACTCGCGCACGACCTCGGCATTCCCACCATTCGAGTCAACACCGGCCGCTGGGGCACGATCAAGAGCTTTGACGAGTTGATGGCGAACAAGGGCCGCGAACCGATCCCCGAAGGCCGCACGCTTGATGAGGGCTTTGCCTGGGTCAATGACTCGTTTGAAAAATTGCTTCCCACGGCGGAAAAACTGGGCGTGGTCATGGGCCTGGAAAACCACTGGGGCCTGGGGCGCGAAGCGACCGGCGTGCTGCGCGTGATTAACACAATCAAATCGCCCTGGCTGCGGGCGACGCTCGACACAGGCAATTTCCTGGAAGACGCGCCCGCCCAGATGAAGGCGATGGCCCCCGTCACCACGCTGGTTCAGGCCAAAACCTACTACGGCGGCGGCGAGTGGTACACCCTGGAAACCGACCACGCCGAAGTCGCTGCCATCCTGCGCGATGCCGGCTACAAGGGCTGGATCTCGCTCGAAATGGAAGGCAAGGAAGATCCGAAAACGGCCGTGCCGAAAAGTCTGGCGCTGTTGCGTAAGGCGTATGGTTGAGACCGGATCAGTCTGGATGAATCGAGTTCATCGGCTCTGCACCTAGGGACGCCGGTCACGAATGGATCGTGGACGCGGCAAAGAACTCACCAGCCCGAGCTTGTTCGATAGCGCTTTGCTCGCCGGATCGATGAATCGCAAAAGCTCGTGCTTCCATTCCTTGGCGTAGTCGATGCCGATTCGCGGCGTGGCGACCACTTGCGGCCGGTCGGCCGGATCGTCAAGCAGGTGCAAGTCATCGCACGTCATCATGA
>Ga0208492_1001550_pt1 | contig 13794 bp, 15 predicted proteins | sample Subbioar_CSW14AB_FD_184820 | JGI IMG/M metagenome (GOLD analysis project Ga0208492, IMG submission 184820) | Serpentinite rock and fluid subsurface biosphere microbial communities from McLaughlin Reserve, California, USA - CR12Mar_CSW14AB (SPAdes) | ecosystem: Environmental > Terrestrial > Deep... | reverse complement strand
TTCCTTTATCTTCAAAGAACTGATCGCCGGGCTTTTCTTCATTGTCGAAATCCATTTTGTAGGATAAACCGGAGCAACCACCTCCCTGAACAGAAACGCGAAGGAAGTAGGTATTGTCCAAGCTGTTCTCATGCATGAGTTGCTCAACCTTACTTTTTGCCTTATCTGTTACTGTTACCATTTTTTAATATGTCGATTTTATCTAAAATCAATATGAATATTGATTAGTGATGCGATTTAGGCAACTCTAATGCTTCCATTCCATTCTTTACACGATAATCATTGATCGCAGCTTTGATTGCATCTTCTGCTAAAACTGAACAGTGAATTTTTACCGGAGGAAGAGCTAATTCCTCAACGATATCCATGTTGTCAATTTTCATTGCATCGTCAATGCTTTTGCCTTTTAACCATTCTGTTGCCAATGATGAAGATGCAATTGCAGATCCGCAACCAAAGGTTTTGAATTTTGCATCTGTGATTACGTGATTTTCATCAACCTGAATCTGCAGACGCATGACGTCACCGCATTCAGGAGCACCTACTAAACCTGTACCAACAGCCTGACTGCTTTTGTCCAGGGTTCCGACATTACGCGGATGGGTGTAGTGATCAATTACTTTTTCTGAATATGCCATATCTTTTTGTGCTTACCGGTTCTCCGGGTATGTTTTTAACTAATATTATTATCGTATTTTTTGTTGGTTAATATTATTTGGTTTTAAAGCCAATTAATGCTCAGCCCACTCGATTTTATCTAAATCAACACCTTCTTTAAACATTTCCCACAATGGTGAAAGTTCACGAAGATGATTTACTGCTTTTTTAGTTTGTTCTATTGCAAAATCAACCTCCTCTTCGGTTGTAAAGCGTCCCAAGCCAAAACGTATTGAAGAATGAGCGAGGTCATCAGATAATCCCAGACTCTTCAATACATAGGACGGTTCCAGAGATGCAGAAGTACATGCTGATCCGGAAGAAACTGCAAGATCTTTCATAGCCATCATTAAACCTTCACCCTCAACATATTTGAAAGATATATTTGCAACATGTGGTAAACGGTGCTCAGTATTTCCGTTTACATAACTTTCTTCAAGAACTGTCAGTGCAGACTGAAGTTTATCACGTAAAGCTGAAAGACGTTTTGCTTCTGAATCCATTTCTAAACGACACAATTCACATGCTTTTCCGAGACCAACAATGCCCGGAACGTTTAATGTTCCTGAACGCATCCCTCTCTCATGGCCACCGCCATCCATTTGAGCAGTTACCTTAACTCTTGGATTTTTACGGCGTACATAAAGTGCTCCGACTCCTTTAGGACCATACATTTTATGTGCTGAGAATGCCATCAGATCGATACCATCAGCATTAACATCTACCGGGATTTTTCCAACTGCCTGAGTAGCATCAGTCATGAAAAGTGCCCCATGCTTGTGTGTAATGGCCGCAATTTCTTTAATTGGCTGAATAACACCAATCTCATTGTTTCCATACATGATGGTAACAAGGATAGTTTTTTCTGTGAATGCTGCCTCAAGTTCAGCCAAGTCGATTAAACCATCAGATTTAACCGGAAGGTAAGTTACCTCAGCACCCAGCTTTTCGATATGCTTACACGCATCTAAAACTGCCTTGTGTTCAGTAACACAGGTAATGATATGATTCCCTTTATCCTTATACATTTCAAAGACACCTTTTATACCAAGGTTGTCTGATTCAGTTGCGCCTGAAGTGAAGATGATTTCTTTTTCATTTGCCCCGATTAGCTTTGCAACCTGCTCACGGGCATAATCTACCCCTTCCTCTGCGGCCCATCCAAAAGCATGGTTTCTACTTGCGGCATTTCCAAATTTAGCATTGAAATATGGAAGCATCGCCTCAAGTACCCGAGGATCCATCGGAGTAGTAGCGTTGTTGTCTAAGTAAATTGGCAAATTCATTTTTAATTTATTTATAATCGTTCTAATCTTCAGCAAAGATACAAAATAATTTTTGGCTTAATTATCAATTTTGTCTATGCAGGTATAGATAAAATGGTCATTTTTATGCCATAAAATAAGGCTATGGAGAAAGTTGAACACATTGGAATTGCCGTAAGAAATTTAAAAAATGCGGGTTCATTGTATGAAAGATTACTGGGGTGTCCCAGTTATAAGAAGGAGACAGTGGATTCAGAAAGTGTTATTACCGAGTTTTTTAAAGTTGGTGATACTAAAATCGAACTTCTAGAGGCCACATCTGAAACAAGTGCCATCGCTTCATTTATTGAGAAAAGGGGAGAAGGAATTCATCACATTGCATTCGCAGTGGAAGATATTGTAGCAGAGATGAAACGTTTGAAAAATGAAGGTTTCGTTTTATTAAATGAAACTCCAAAAAAAGGAGCTGATAATAAACTGGTTTGTTTTGTGCACCCAAAATCAGCCGGTGGGGTTTTGATTGAACTTTGTCAGGAAATAAGAAAATAATTCCGAATGATATTGTCATTTTAGAACTTAATTTTTAACCACTGCAGATAAATTTTCAAATTACTTTTAATAAATAATAATATATACTATATTTGCACCTCTTAAAAAGTATTGAAGATGAAAGCTGAATTGCATCCCAAAAATTATAGATTAGTTGTGTTTAAAGACATGTCTAACGAGTATTCTTTCTTAACAAAATCATGCATTGATACCAAAGAAAGCATTACATGGGAGGATGGTAACGAATATCCACTTGTAAAATTAGAGATATCACACACCTCTCACCCGTTTTATACCGGTAAGATGAAATTGGTTGATACTGCTGGACGTATCGATAAGTTCCGTTCACGTTACGAGAAAAAATAATTTTTTTTAGTTTAATAATAAATAAAGGTCCCGGCTCTTAAGGTCGGGACTTTTTTTATTTTTGCTCAATGAGTGTTATCCTTTTCGATGATCAGTTCAGGAGTAATTTATTGCCTCTGGCGTTTACCAGACCCATCGCTGAGTTTAGGGTTGGTATATTAACTATTGCAGAAAAATGGCAGAAATATCTGAATGCCTGCACTTCTTATCTTACTGAAAATTATCTCAGCGAAAAGTATCCCCTTAAGATCAGTGCATACAATCTTTTTATAAATTCTGCAGTTTGTCCTGATGAATCTCTCCTTTATGCAATTGATTCTCTTCAGGAAGGACAGTCACTGTTTTCCGGTGATCTCCTCATAGCAGTCAGGCTAAATGAAAGTGCAGCAAAGGAATTTGATATCAGACGAACCGACATTTATGAGTCATTGCAATATGACGGTTCCTTTACCAGAATTGAATACCCTGAGAATATATTTTCATTTAATGACTCTGAAATACGCAAAGATTTTAAGTTACTAACCAAAGGGCGCACTTCAGCTGAAATCAGCAGTACAAACACGGTAATTGGAGATCAGATTTTCATAGAAGAAGGGGCGGATATTGAATGCTCTACGTTTAATACGAAAATCGGACCGGTTTACATAGGTAAAAGAGCACTGATTATGGAGGGCTGTCATATCCGCGGAGCATTTGCGATGGGCGACGATTCTGTACTGAAAATGGGTGCAAAAATTTATGGAATGACTTCAATCGGCCCTCATTGTAAAATTGGCGGAGAAGTTAATAACTCGGTTGTTTTTGCCAATTCTTCAAAGGGACATGAGGGATATTTGGGTAATTCAGTATTGGGTGAATGGTGTAATATTGGTGCTGATACCAATAATTCCAATATGAAAAACAATTACGCAGAGGTTAAACTCTGGGATTATAATAAGGAAGGCTTTCGCAAAACCGGTTTACAGTTTTGCGGACTGATTATGGCTGACCATGCAAAGTGTGCGATTAATACCATGTTTAATACAGGTACGGTAGTAGGGGTGAGCGCTAATATTTTTGGATCAGGGTTTCCCCGAAATTTTGTTCCTGATTTTTCATGGGGAGGTAATCAGGGCTTTGAGGTTTATCCTTTAAACAAAGTTTTTGATACCGCCAAACGTGTATACCTTCGGAGAAATACCGATTTTAATAATGCCGAAGAGAAGATTCTCAGCAAGGTTTTTGAGTTGACAGAAAAGTATAGAAGATTTTAAATATTATCTGGAAAAGATATGAGAAAAAATATAGTTGCAGGAAACTGGAAGATGAATCTGGACTTAAATGCCGGTATTCAGGTTTTTAATGAGATCAATACTTTGATCGGGGAAGAGGTAAAGGGTGATCAGGAGGCAGTTATTTGCCCGCCATTCATACATCTCAGCGCTTTTGCCAATACACTTAACCCGGGAATTAAACTTTCTTTGGGTGCACAGAACTGTCATCAGGCTGATTCAGGTGCTTATACAGGAGAGATTTCAGCAAGTATGCTGGCTTCCTGTGGTGTAAGCTATGTAATCATAGGGCATTCTGAACGCAGACAATACTTTAATGAAATCAATGATCTGCTGGCTCAGAAACTGGATAATGTTTTGAAAAACAATCTGACTCCGATATTCTGTATTGGTGAGACTTTGGAGCAACGAAACTCCGGCGAATATTTTAATGTGATTAAGGATCAGATATCTTCAGCAACTTTCCATTTATCTCAAGTGGATTTCAGTAAATTAATTCTGGCTTACGAGCCGGTTTGGGCTATTGGAACAGGCCTTACCGCCAGTCCGGTTCAGGCTCAGGAAATTCACAGATTTATTCGTAATCAGATTGCCTCTAAGTTTGATCAGAAGCTGGCAGATTCGATCAGCATACTGTATGGTGGCAGCTGTACCCCTAAAAACGCTGCCGAACTTTTTTCACAACCGGATATTGACGGTGGATTGATAGGCGGTGCGTCACTTAAAGCAAGAGATTTTGTAGATATTATTAAAACCTTCAATTAAATGATATACAGTGAACTTCAATTTAGTCTCTCTTCTTCTGAGGAGTTCCATAAGGATCTTCTGATCGATGCCTTATCAGAAATAGGTTTTGATACCTTTGAAGATGCTGATCAGGGCTTTAAAGCCTATATTCCATCTGCAAATCTCGATGAAGAAAAGGTTGATGAGTTAAGAGATGTTTTTTCTTCAATGTTTTCATTTACCTACATCCTGAATACTATCCCCCATCAAAACTGGAATGAGGTATGGGAAAGTAATTTTGAACCTCTTCTGGTAGCCGATCGTTGTTATATCAGGGCAACCTTTCATGAAGCTCATCCTGAGTTTGAGTTTGAGATTGTTATTGATCCGAAAATGGCATTCGGAACCGGACATCATCAAACAACGGCATTGATGATGGAATTTATGCTGAAAGAGAACTTCGAAGAGAAGAATGTTCTTGATATGGGCTGCGGTACTGGTATTCTGGCCATTCTTGCATCAAAGTTAGGAGCAAAAGATATCATTGCTATTGATTATGATGAGATCTGTTATGCAAGTACTATTGAAAACTCTGAACTCAACAGTATCACCAATATAATTCCTCTTTGCGGATCCAAAGAAGTTATTCCTTCGGAAAGGTTTGATATCATTCTGGCTAATATTAACCGGAATATCTTGCTGGATCAACTGGATCGTTATGCTGAAGTATCAGCGCCTGGTTCGCTACTTTTTTTAAGTGGTTTTTATCAGGATCCTGATCTGGCTATCATCAGGGAGAAGTCTGAATCTGTTGGATTCAGGTATCTTGAGCATAAGGTGCTTAATAATTGGGTTGCAGCTAAATTCAGCTTCTCCGGTATTAATTGTAATGATTTTGCTCTCTGACCTGTTTGCATTTTGATAAAGGAAGAAAGTTTTTCGCTTCTTTATAGACATGGGTAATTTCTGCTCAACGAAAGATTATACTTTAAAATTAAATTCACACGTTATTGATTTAAACAATATTCAGAAGATATTTATTTGAGATTGAATTGTTTAATAAAATGTGAAAAATATTAGTCTATAGTCGAACTATTTAACCTTTTTTTTCGTTAAAGTATGCGAAGAAGTATAATAATAGAGTCTTTATTCTGCTAAGGATAAATAGTTTTGTCTTTGAACTGAGAAGTAAAACTGCTTCTCATTCAGTTTTTTACCGGAATTGAAACCGGTAATTGGACAGGTAAAACTCAGTTCGCATCTACTAGAATAAAATAAATAAAATGAAAACATTAGGTAAAAAGATCCGGTTATTGAGGCATCAAAAGAGTTGGAGCCAGGAAGATGTTGCCAAAAGATTAGAGATATCAATTCCTGCATTTTCTAAGATAGAAACAGGAATAACAGATGTTAATGTTTCCAGACTGGAGCAGATTGCAGGCTTGTTTGAAATGAACGTGGTACAACTGTTAACATTTAATGAATCGGAAGGTATGCCTGTATATGCCTCAGAAATTGATGAGCTAAATCAGAAGCTGCTGGAGAGAGAAAAGGAGATAATCGATCTGCAGAAGAAGGTTATTGAATTATACGAGGAACTCTGGGGGCAAAAGAAGTAATAAAAAAGCTCTGACCTCAATCAGAGCTTTTTTATTAGAATGTTTTTCTCATCGTAGCATGTTTCTTACCTAAAGTTGCTCCGGTTGCTTCGTGGATTGACAGCATTTTATCATTAAAATCACCTACCCATGATAGTTCAAGTTCTTCATACTGATTTTTGGGTAGTACATATTCCTTTAATTTAATAAACAAGGCTGATTCCAGACCGTGCTTTTGATAAGCCTTCTTTGTTCCCATCACTACTGCACGCATTCTGTTTACTCCTTTCCATCTGTTATAAAGGAATTTTAATTTTTCAATAATGCCCAGTTTGCCCTTGAAACTTTTTATCATCTGATTAGCGTCCGGAATAATAACAATAACAGAAGCCGGTTCACCATTAATATAGGCAAACCAGATCAGTTTTTCATCCATAACGGGCTTCATTTTAGTGAAGCTTTCCAGAATGCCTTTTTTGTCGAGCGGTACGAAGTTTTTAAAATTCTCCCAGGCATCATTATAGATTTCGGCAAAATCCTCAGCATACTTTTCAAGCTTAGCTGTTTCAAGGTGCCTGAATTCATAACCAGGCTTGGCTGCCACCCATTGTGCAATTTTTGTAAAGCGTTCAGGAAATGGTTTTCTTACATCGAGATGATTTGTGATTTGCTCATAAAGGACAAAGAAGCCATAATCATCAAACATTTTTTTATAATACGAATGATGATAATTCATTCCATAAGATGGAGTAGTATAGCCTTCAATCAATAAGCCCCAGAAACTATCGTTTTCTCCGAAGTTAATAGGCCCATCCATGGCTTTCATTCCTCTTTTCTGGAGCCAGTTCTTTGCTGTATCAAAAAGGAGTTTTGCTGCCTCATAATCGTTAATGCATTCAAAGAATCCTATTCCACCTGTAGGTTGCTCGTTTTGATATGCCTTTTCCTCATTAATGAATGCTGCAATGCGGCCGATCAATTTTCCATTATCAGATTTCAGGATCCATCTTGTGCAGGTACCGTGGCTGTGGAAGACATTTCTCTTCGGATCAAAAACAGCTTCAACATCCTTATCAAGCGGACAAACCCAGTATGGATCATCCTTATATAGTTCTCTTGCAACATCCAGAAATTCGCGGGCTGCTTTTCCGCTTTTTACTTCTTCTAAAATCATCAGCTATGGCTTTAAATAAAAAAAGCATTCAGAGCGAACTGAATGCCTGTGCTATATATGGCAATATTTACTTAGAAATCATCGTCATCATCTACAAAATCATCAAATCCCGGAATATCATCATCCAATGGGATGTCAAAATCATCTTCATCATCTATGATCAGACGATTCGACTCTTTCGGATCGGTTATCTTGTTCTGCTTCTTTACCGGGCCTGCAGCAGATTTCTTCTTTGACCCCTCACTTTTGGTTACTTTTTTTGGCGACTTCATCTGTAGCAAATTACGCGTTCTTTATTTTTAATGTTATGATAGAGTAAAATTAACAAGATTTTGAATTATCAACCCTTCTTTTTTAATTTTTATTCAGACAAATAATTCTATTCTGTTTGTTCACCTATACTGTTGTTTTCAGATGTCAGCTCATTAATCTGAGGAAGATCATCTGTTGAGTTTATGCCAAAGTAATCCATAAATACATTACTGGTAGAATAAAGAAGAGGTTTTCCTACTGTATCTGATTTGCCGCTGATGCTGATCAGCTCTTTTTCCAGTAATTTCTGTACGGTATAGTCACAGTTCACACCTCTTATTTGCTCAATCTCCAGTTTAGTGATCGGCTGCTTGTAAGCGATAATGGAAAGTGTTTCAAGTGCCGCCTGACTTAACTTCTTTCTTGATCTTTGAATCTGTAACTGATTAATAACCGGATAGTATTCTTTTCTGGTCAGAAACTGAAAACCTCCATTTAGATTTACCACTTCTATGGCAAGGTTCAGCTCTAAATATTTCATCCGGATTTGTTCTATAAACTCAGCAATCTGTTCTGTGGAATAATTCTCCCCGTTCAGTTCAGCTAAAACCTGCTGTATTTCCTCAACTGAGATACTCTTTTCTGAAGCAAAAATTAATGCTTCAATCAAATTTTCAGGCCTTTCAAGATGCATGAACAAACATACTGACAATGCATTTAAACAAAAAAAAATCTTTAATAAAGATCCCTGTTTTCTGGAGATCTGAAAAATATGTGAAAAATAAATCTGACTTGTAACTGATATCGTAGGTATAGCAAATCAATACAAAAAATCAGGACAGATATGGAAAACTTAAGAACACAAAATGAGCAGCAAAGTAAACTGGATCGCCGCTCATTCCTGCAATTTGCAGGTGCAGGTGCAGCGGGCTTAGCACTATTTGCTGCAGGATGTAAAAAGGATGGAATGATGATGGAGAATTCAACAGGAGTTAATCTGGGAAGTGGGGATGTAGGTATTTTAAATTATGCCTACGCACTTGAGCAGCTTGAAGCTGCATTTTATACTAAAGTGGTGACTTCATTTTACACCGGAATTACTGAAAACGAGAGATTACTTCTGGCAGACATCAGAGATCATGAAATCGCGCACCGTGAATTTTTTAAAAATGCCTTGGGTTCCAATGCAATTCCGGGGCTTGAAGTAGATTTTTCGATGATTAACTTCAGTAGTCGCGAAAGTGTTCTGGCCACTGCTAAAGCATTTGAAGATCTTGGTGTTTCTGCCTATAATGGTGCAGGAGTACTGATTAAAGATTCTGCTTATCTGACCCTTGCGGGTAAAATTGTTTCGGTTGAGGCGCGTCATGCAGCATTGATCCGCGACCTGATCAACAATGGTAGTTTTGCCAATTCGGAGGTAGTTGACAGTAACGGACTTGATAAATCTCGCCTGCCAATGGAAGTGCTCAGTATAGCAGCTCCCTTCATTAAAACTAAAATTAACGCAAATGATTTACCTAAATCTTAATTTAAACAGCCATGAATTTACTGAACATAATAGAAGAAATCGAAAAAACTGATGCAGAGGTATATGAGCGTATTAGTCCGAGAAGAAAAGCCATGGCCGAATTTTATGGCTTTGGAAAGAAAGTAGCTCTCGCATCTTTACCATTTGCCCTTGGCAGCATGTTTAAGAAAGCTTATGCTCAAACAGCCAGTGCAGATGTAGAAGCCGTATTGCAGTTTGCATTAACGCTGGAATACCTGGAGGCAGAATTTTATACCAGGGGAGTAGCTGCTGCCGGACTCGTACCTGCAGGAGCAGCCCTTGCTGCCATCACCACCATCCGTGATCATGAAAACCAGCATGTGGCCTTTCTGAGAACGGCAATAAGCTCTCTTGGTAAAACACCCGTTTCAAAACCAACTTTTGACTTTTCGGCGGGAAACGGATCGAATACAGGCCCTTTTGCCAATGTGTTTTCAGATTATGATACCTTTCTTGCCGTAGCACAGACTTTTGAAGATACGGGTGTGCGGGCCTACAAGGGACAGGCTCCGGCTTTAATTGGCAGTGGGGGAGTACTGACCGCAGCATTGAACATTCACTCAGTAGAAGCCAGACATGCAGCACATATCCGTCAGATGCGTAAGGCACGCGGGGCAAATGTTAAGCCATGGATTATCGGAAAGGATACAGGCATTGGTGCGGCTGTGCAGGCTTCTTATGACGGAGAGGAACTTGAGATCCAGGCGGGGATTAAAATTACAGGCATCAACGGACAAGCAATTTCTATGAATGCAGCAACTGAGGCTTTTGATGAGCCTTTAACAAAAGCACAAATATTGGCTATTGTAGATCCGTTTATAGTGTAGTGGGACTGAGTATAGTTTGAACCGGGAGAAATATCTGGCTCCCGGTTCTGATTTACAATTCAATGGTAATCAGCACTTTGGTGCCAGAATCTCCCATTTGAGCCTGAGATATGCTGATTTTCTTTTCGTTAAGTTTGTTCAGCAGATTTACCCTTTCATGAATTAGTTCAAGCCCTCGGCTGATATGCCCGGAAGTTTTTGCATTCAATGAGTTTGAGATTCCGATTCCATTGTCAATAATACTTACAGTGAGTAGATTTTCAGTGAATTTAAAATCTACGTCGATCATTCCACCACCATCCTTTGGCATAAGACCATGCCAGAGCGCATTTTCAATAAATGGTTGAATCAGCATTGAGGGAATAAATATATCATCTTCATCTATTCCGGGAGTAGTATGAATATGGTAATCCATTTTCTTTGAAAATCTGATTTTTTCCAAAGAAAGATAGAGTTCTAAATACTGGATCTCTTCATGAAGTGATATCGTGGTATTCATACAGATTTCAAGATGCTTGCGCATCAGCTTGGCAAATTTGCTGAGCGTATTATTCGCAGCATGATTATCCTGAATGCCAATAAAGTATTGAATAGTAGTTAAGATATTGTAGATAAAATGAGGATTCATAAAAGCCTGCAGTGCCTTTTGCTCCAGAATGTTGATTCTGCTGTTGATTTCCAGTTCCTCTTTTTCTCTTCTCTTTTTTAGATGATGCCTGATAATCAATCCTGTAATGATAGCAAACAGAATCAATGTCAGGATAATCGTTAATATCCACCAGAATATGGTTTCTTTATATCGCTGATTCGCGATGATTAATTCCTTTTCCTGAAGCTTTTGAAGCTGTATATAATAGGTTGAGGTTTTGCCAATATTGTCTGACTGGTATTTTGATAATAAGAGGCTATCGTGTTTATAGACATGTTTAAGTCGCGTTAAAGCAGTAGAGTAATTTTTAAGCTTTTCATTTATTTCGAAGTCTTTATACAATAGATAGTTAATACTCGTTGTATCCTTTATTAAAGATGCATATTTCAACCCTTCCTCAACTCCCTTTTTTGCTTCATCATATTTTTCTTGTTCTAAATAAATAGAAACTAGAGGTATGTATGATCCTATTAAAACTTTATATAAGTCTTTACTTTTAGCTTGTTTTATTGCTATTGATAGATTAGCTTCTGCTTTTTGGTAGTTTTTCAATCCACAATATATCAAACCAGAATTTTGATAATAAATGGTTATGTAAGTTGAATCTTTAAGTTTCTGAAAAATTTTGTTGCTGTTTTCCAGATAGTATAATGAATTTTTTAGATCGTTCTTTTTTCTATGGATTTCGGATAGATTGAAATATAACCCTGCCATAAGTTCAGCATCGTTCAATTTTTTGGAAATCATTAAGGCCTTTTTAAGATAAAATAACGACTTCGATAAGTCATTAGATTTATATAAAATTCCTATATTATTATACACCCTTGCCTGCTTGTTTAAATCTCCTGTTTTGATGAAATGGTTTAGTGCCTCAATATAATTTTTAACTGCAAGTTCTATATTGCTCAGATATGCATATCCAACTCCCTTTACCCTGAAAGCTTCACCAATACCTGAAGAATAATTTAATCTTTCTGCAATTTTTAATGCACTGTCTGCTGTTAAAACAGTCTTATCCGGATTGGTTAATCTTAAATCAAATGCCTCTTTATTTAAAAGATCCACTTTGCTGCTATCTTCCAAACCTTTATTTCTTGCAGTACCGGCAAAGGAATCCCGGACAGAATCAAGGTAATTCGATCTTTTTGAATTGTATAGAAAAACAAAAGCAACAAGTATGCTTATTGTTACAGCAAGCAAAATAATTGGTTTTGTTCTCAATAGTTTAACTATAAAATATGAATCAGTGTTTTCACTGTATGTTATTATGGTTAGTTAAATTAACAAAAAAGGCGGAGAAACGCCCCAATCGTTTCATCCGCCGGTTTTGTAAACTCTGACTAAAAATTGTTTAGTGCAGTTAACAAAACTAAGTTAAAATGATACAGTGGTATTTCGTGATTTTATGATTGAGTGGTAGTTATTTCTGAGTAAACGGTCAATAGACTATTGATAAATCTTATCTCCTGAATTTAAGTTTTATCATTTTTAAAAAGCCTGCTACTTTTCTTCTGGCTACGATATGTTCTGAGTTGTCTGATAATGTAACAACCAGTTTGTTTTTATTGGAATAATCTGTCAGGTAATTGAGGTTGATCAGAGTGGATTTATGTATTCGGTAGAAGCCTGAATTTTCAAGAATCTCTTCGTACTCCTTAAGATGTTTTGAAACAATAATACTTTTTTGTGTATTTAAATGAAAGACAGAGTAATTACTGTCTGCAGTGACATAGATAATATCATTTGTGTCGAGAATCTGAAATCCATTTGAGTTCGGTAAATTAATTTTGGTGATTTTGTTTATACCGTCCAGATTTTCTTCCAGACTGCTTAATCTTCCTGAATTGATGTTATTTTTAGCTTTATCTGCTTCTCCGAGTTTTTTCCAAAAAAGGGCCTTTTGTATAGCATTGGCTAAATCTTCAATATCTATAGGTTTTAACAGGTAATCAACCGCACTTGCTTTTAGGGCTCTTAAAGCATATTTGTCGTATGCGGTGGTGAAAATCACTGAGGCCGAATTTTCTTTAAGATCCGGAAGCAAACTAAAGCCGTCTTCAACCGGCATGGCTATATCAAGAAAAACCAGTTCAATATTTTCTGATTTGATCTTTTTCCTTGCTTCCGCAACTGAATGTGCTATTCCTTTAACTTTAACTTCAGGACAATATCCTTTAATTAGAAAATATAAAGACTTGCAGGAATATTCCTCGTCGTCAACTATAAGTGCATTGATTGACATAGGCATGTTTTTATGAGGATAGGCCTAAACTATCAGCAATTTATAAAAATGATTCAGGAAATGAGTAAACGGTATATAAAATTGAGTATCAGTAGTTAATTACCTGTTGCTCTACCATTTCCGGTAGTTTTCTGAACTCATATTGCTGTGTTCTGAGCTGAGGTTCAAAACCTGCTTCACGGATAGCGTCCTGAATACCTTGTGAAGTAAACCGGTGTGGTGCACCTGCGGCAGAAACTACATTTTCCTCAATCATAATCGAACCGAAATCATTCGCTCCGGAATGAAGGCAGATCTGTGCCACGGGCTTACCCACGGTGAGCCAGCTGGCCTGTATGTTTTTGATATTGGGCAGCATGATGCGGCTCAGTGCAATCATACGGATATATTCATCAGCAGTAACCTGATTGCTGATGCCACGTACTCGTTTCAATAGTGTACCATCGTCCTGAAATGGCCAGGGAATAAACGCAATAAAACCTTTGGTATCAGCCGGTTTCTCTGCCTGTACTTCACGTAGCCATACCAAATGTTCAAAACGCTCTTCCAGGGTTTCCACATGTCCGAACATCATGGTGGCTGAAGTAGTCAGTCCCAGCTGATGTGCTGCACGCATCACATCCAGCCATTCCTGTCCGCCACATTTACCTTTAGAGATGAGCCTGC
>Ga0208492_1001547_pt1 | contig 13815 bp, 18 predicted proteins | sample Subbioar_CSW14AB_FD_184820 | JGI IMG/M metagenome (GOLD analysis project Ga0208492, IMG submission 184820) | Serpentinite rock and fluid subsurface biosphere microbial communities from McLaughlin Reserve, California, USA - CR12Mar_CSW14AB (SPAdes) | ecosystem: Environmental > Terrestrial > Deep... | reverse complement strand
CTTCCAGATCGCCAGCATGCGCGGCCTGCGCTGGGTGTCCGAGCGCATCCTGCCCAAAGCCATGGTGGCGTCGAGCGTGCGCAACGTCTTCGGTGACCCGGACAAGGTCACGCAGGACAAGATCGACCGCTACTTCGAGCTCAACTTGCGCGTGGGCAACCGCCGCGCGCTGTTCCAGCGCATGGACCAGTCCCAGTTCGGCAACAACGCGACGCTCATTCGGCGTGTGACGCAGCCCACCCTGGTGATCTGGGGCGAGCGCGACGAGATGATCTCGCCTGAACACGGCACGCTGTTCTGCCAGGACATCCAGCGCTGCAGGCTGGTCACCTACCCCAGCCTGGGCCACCTGCCCCAGGAAGAAGACCCGGAGGGCACGCTGCCCGACCTGGTGTCCTTCCTGGCCAACTGAGCGAGATCGCCCTCGATCAGGCCCCGGCGATGCGCCAGCGCGCCTGCTTGACCACGGAAGCCACCACGCGGTCGAGCACCGCATCCAGCTCGGGCTTGGCCAGGCGATCGGGGCTGGTGAGTTGCTGGTCGGCCAGCGGCAGGGCCAGCTGTTCGGGCACCACCACCATCGCGAAGTTGGTGCTCAGGTAGGTGCGCACGATCGGCAAGGCGCGGATGCCGCCCAGCGCACCGGGCGAAGCCGCCAGCAGGCCCACGGGCTTGCCACCGGTGGCACCGGTGCCCGAAGGCTTGCCGTCTTCCGCCGGGATCACCGACAGCCAGTCGAAGCTGTTGATCAGCAGCGGCGTCGGCAGCGCGTTGTACTCCGGGCTGGCCAGGATCAGGCCATCGTGCTCGGCGAACAGGTCGCGAAGGCGGCGTGCGCCCGCCGGCTTGCCATGGGCCTGGGCCCAGTCCTCGTCATAGACCGGCAACTCCAGCGCACGCAAATCGACCACCGTCGTCTCGGCGCCCAGGGCCTGTGCTCGGCGAGAGGCCATCTCGGCGAGCTGACGGTTGTACGAGCCGGTGCGGGCGCTGCCGGACATCACCAGCAGGCGCGGGGCCCGTGCGGAAACGGTTGCGGTCATGAAAGGACTCCAGTCTCTGATCAGGCGTTGAATTTTGCCGTCACTTCGGCCACGCGGGCGCCGAACAGGCGGGCCGTTTCCAGGTCCCCGGGGAGCATTTCGTCCACGCTGGCGTCCGACGGGGTCGACGCCATGGCGCCACTGAACGAGGCCACGTAGTTGACGTCGTTGCGGGTGGCGGCCTTGCTGTTGCTGGGCATCAGGCCCGTGCCCACCCAGATCATGCTGTGCTGCTGCGACAGGGTGAACAGGTAGTGCAGGGTCGAGAGCTTGTCGCCATTCATGGAGGCCGAGTTGGTGAAACCGGCGGCGATCTTGTCCTTCCACTGCTGGTGGTACCAGGGCTTGGACGAAGCGTCGATGAACTTCTTGTACTGCCAGGGCACGTTGCCCATGTAGGTGGGCGCGCCAAAAACGATGGCATCGGCCGCGGCCAGTTGTTCCCAGCCGCCTTCGGGCAGGTTGCCCTCCTGGTCGACGGCCAGCAGGCTGGCGCCCGCGCCTTGCGCCACGGCCTCGGCCATGCGCTTGGTGTGGCCGTAGCCGGAGAAGTAAACGACGACGATCTTCTTGCTCATGATGTTTCCTTTCAGTGGGACAAAAACCCGCTACCCTTGCGGGCATGTTCAGTTATCGACACGGCTTCCACGCGGGCAACCACGCCGATGTGCTCAAGCACATGGTGCTGGTGCAGGTGCTTGAGCACCTGCTGCAAAAGGACAAACCCTTCTGGGTGATCGACACCCACGCCGGCGGGGGCCTCTACGACCTCACCAGCAACTACGCCACCAAGAGCGGCGAGTTCGAAGGCGGCATTGGTCGAATCTGGCCCCTGCGCAAGGCGGCCGGCACGCCCGTGGCCGTCAAGGCCCTGCTCGACCAGATCGCCGCCCTCAACAACGGCACAGACCTGCGCTGGTACCCCGGCTCGCCTCAGTTGGCCGCCCAGATGCTGCGCCAGGGCGACCACCTCAGGTTGTGCGAGCTGCACCCGACCGAAATCGGCCTGCTGCGTGACCATTTCGCTGGCGTCAAGCGCGGCGTCAGCATCGAACAGGTCGACGGTTTCACCGACCTGCCCAAGGTCTTGCCGCCCCCCCCTCGCCGCGGGCTGGTCCACATCGACCCGCCCTACGAGATGAAGGACGACTACAAGAAGGTCCTCCAGGCGCTGCGTGCGGCCACCGAGCGCTTCGCCACCGGCACCTACGCGATCTGGTACCCCGAAGTCGCCCGCATGGAGTCGCAGCAGTTCGGGGGCCAGCTCAAGCGGCTGGGCGGCTCGCTGGCCAAGGTCGATTGGGTGCACGCCACGCTGCGCGTCAAGGGCGCCGAAAAAGGCGGCCTGGGGCTGTATGGCAGCGGCATGTTCGTCATCAACCCGCCCTGGACGCTCTACGACCGCCTGGCCGAAGCGCTGCCCTGGCTGGTCGAGACCATTGGCCTGGACGACTACGCCGCCTACACCCTCGAAGCGCAGCAGAGCTGACACGGCGTCACCTCGGCTCAGGCAGCCAGGTCGAAGACCAGCACTTCGGCCTGCTGACCATCGCTCAGCGACAGCGCCGACTCGCCTTCGAGCTTGACCGCATCACCCGCCTGCAGGGCCTGGCCGTTGACCGTGATCGCACCACGGGCCACGTGCACGTAGGCCTTGCGAGCCGGGTTCAAAGCCACCTCGGCGCGCTCATCTCCGTCGAACAGGCCCACGCTCAGCGAGGCGTCCGAATGGATCGTCACCGAGCCATCGCGGCCGTCCGGCGAGGCCACCAGGCGCAGACGCCCGCGCTTGTCGGCTTCACCGAAGTTCTTCTGCTCGTAGCCCGGGCGCAGGCCCTTTTCGGTCGGCTCGATCCAGATCTGCAGCAGGTGCACGCGGTCATGCAACGTGCGGTTGAACTCGCTGTGCATGATCCCCTGGCCGGCGGTCATGCGCTGCACGTCGCCCGGCAGGATGTCGGCGGTGTGGCCCAGGCTGTCCTGGTGGGTGAGCTTGCCTTCGAGCACGTAGGTCACGATCTCCATGTCGCGGTGGCCGTGCATGCCGAAGCCGCGGCCCGGCGCCACCACGTCGTCGTTGATGACGCGCAGCGGGCCAAAGCCCATGTGAGCCGGGTCGAAGTACTCGGAAAACGAGAAGCTGTGGAAGGACTGCAGCCAGCCGTGGTCGGCAAAGCCGCGTTCGTCGGATCGGCGCAGGGTCAGCATGTGGGGCTCCTTCTTCGTGGGTTTCACGTTGGTGGCCACGTCGTGTGGCCATGGGTTCACTGTAGGGATCCAAGCCCGGTCGATGGCTGAGCCGCTCTGATGGCATCATTCAAATGTTTTGAATGACCGAACGCCCGCCATGGACCGCTTCCACGCCCTCTCGCCCGACGCCCTGCGCATGGTGGTGACCATCGCCCGCACCGGCAGCTTTGCCGCCGCCGCCCGCGAGCTCGGCAAGGTGCCATCGGCGCTCACCTACAGCGTGCGCCAGCTAGAAGACGCGCTGGACGTGCTGCTTTTCGACCGCCGCAGCCGGCAGGCCAAGCTGACCGCCGCCGGCGAGGAGCTGCTGCGCGAGGGCCAGTTGCTGCTGCAGCAGCTTGACGCCGTGGCCAACCGGGTCAAGCGCGTGGCGTCGGGCTGGGAGACGGAGCTGACCGTGGTGGTGGACAAGGCGATCGCACCCCACGCGGTGTTCGACCTGATGGAGGCCTTCCTGGCGCTCAAGCCGCCCACCCGGCTGAAGATGCGCAGCGAGGTGATGACCGGCACCTGGGAGCCGCTGCTGCACGGCGAGGCCGACCTGGCCATCGGCATCTCCAGCGACCGGCTCAGCGCCCCCGACATCCGCTGCGAGCCCATCGGCCAGCACCATTTCGTGCTGGCGGTGGCCTCGCACCACCCGCTGGCCCAGGAGCCCGAGCCCTTGAGCCCGGCGACCGTGGCGCAGCACCGCATCATCGCGGTCGCCGATTCGGCCAAGCGCCTGCCCACGGCCACCACCGGCATCCTGCCCGGCCAGGACGTGCTCACCGTGCCCTCGATGGCCGCCAAGCTCGAGGCCCAGTTGCGCGGCATGGGCATCGGCTACCTGCCCGAACCCATGGTGCGCGCCCACGTGGCCGCTGGTCGCCTGGTGCGCAAGGAGGTGTCCGGGCCGCCCCGCGCCTTCGACACCCACTACGCGTGGCGCCAGGCCAGCAGCCAGCCCGGACTGGCGCTGACCTGGTGGCTGCACCAGCTCGCCAGCCCCCAAACCCGCCGGGCCCTGCTCGACCTGCACGAAGGCCTGGTGCTGTGAACCGCCCTGAGCCGCCTGCCCCCTCGGGGGGATACCGGGGCCGCTTCGCGCCCTCGCCCACGGGGCCGCTGCACGCCGGCTCGCTGGTGGCGGCGCTGGCCAGCTGGCTGGACGCCCGCGCCCATGGCGGCGCCTGGCTGGTGCGCATCGAGGACGTCGACACGCCCCGATGCGTGCCGGGCGCCGACGAAGTCATCCTTGGGCAACTGGCCGCCTGCGGCCTCACGCCCGACGAGCCCGCGGTGTGGCAAAGCCAGCGCGACCACTTTTACCAGGCCGCGCTCGACCGACTGCTCGCGCTGAACGGTGCCCACCGCTGGGCCTACCCTTGTGCCTGCACCCGCGCCGACATCGCACGCGCCCACGAGCTGGCCGGCCACCCCAAGGCGCGCCACGGCGAGCTGGTCTACCCCGGCACCTGCCGACCTGAAAACGGCGGGCTGCACGGCCGCCCAGCCCGGGCCTGGCGCCTGCGCGTGCCCGATGGCCAGCCGGGCGTGATCACTTGGCACGATCGCCGCCTGGGCCCGCAGCAGCAGGCCTTGGACACCGCCGTGGGCGACTTCGTCGTCAAACGCGCCGACGGCCTGTGGGCCTACCAGTTGGCCGTGGTGGTGGACGACGCCGAGCAGGGCATCACCGACGTTGTGCGTGGCGAAGACCTCGCCGACAACACCCCGCGCCAGTTGCACCTGCAGCGCCTGCTGGGGGTTTCTCAGCCCAGGTACCTGCACACCCCGCTGGTCAACGGCGACAACGGCGAGAAACTCTCGAAGCAGAACGGCGCCGCAGCGCTGGACCTCACGGACCCGGCGCGCACCGTGCGAACGGCGCTGATGGCCTTGACGGCCTTGTTGCCAGGCTGGTCTCCCACCGACGGCGCCTCGCTGAGCGAGCTGCTGGCCTCGGCCGTGGCGGCCTGGCGCAACGGGCTCAACGCTCGATGACCACGAAGTGCTTGCGCACCGCCTCCACCACCTCGAAGGCGCCCATGAACCCGGCCGGGATCACCGCGCCTTCGCCCGCGCGCACGTCCACCGCCAACCCTGACGCGTCGTGCAGCCGCACGTGCCCTTCGAGCACAAAGAAGTACTCTTGCTTGTTCGGCGCGAACGCGATGCGCCACATCCCCGGCTCGCAAGCCCAGATGCCCGCACTGCTGACGCCGTCACCCGACTCGTAGAGCGTCCACGTCTGGCGACGCGGGTTGCCGCGCACCAGCCGGTCGGGCCGGGGGTGATCGACCGCGCCAGGCGCGTCAGGCTGCGCCAACTTCACGATGGCAGGTAGCGCCGACACCGCCACCTCACTTCACCAGGAAGTGCTCGCGGTAGTACGCCAGCTCGTCGATGGACTCGTGGATGTCGGCCAGCGCCGTGTGCTTTTGCGCCTTGCGAAAGCCCTCGGCCAGGCCCGGCTTCCAGCGCTTGGCCAGCTCCTTGAGCGTGCTCACGTCCAGGTTGCGGTAGTGGAAGAAGGCTTCCAGCTTGGGCATGTAGTTGGCCAGGAATCGGCGGTCCTGGCAGATCGAGTTGCCGCACATGGGCGACTTGTTGGCCGGCACGTATTGCTTGAGGAAGTCGATCACCGCCTGGCTGGCCTCCTCTTCGCTCACCGTCGAGGCCTTGACCCGGTCGATCAGGCCACTGCGGCCATGCGTGCCCTTGTTCCAGGCGTCCATGAGGTCGAGCGTGGCGTCGCTCTGGTGCACGGCGAACACGGGGCCTTCGATGCGGTTGTTGAGCTGCGCATCGGTCACCACCACGGCGATCTCGATGATGCGATCGCTCTCGGGCTTGAGGCCCGTCATCTCCAGGTCGATCCAGATCAGGTTCTGGTCGCTCTTGACCAAGGTGGCGGGGGCCTGCTCGGCGCCGGGGGTGGTTTCGCTCATCGACATCCTCATGTGCTGACAAAAGCCGCGCCGGCATTGTCCTGCTCACCAGGGTCTTGGCCGCGCAGCCGTGGTCGCGATTGTGCGGCAAACGTACACTCCCGGGCATGCAAGCCAGCCTCGTCACCACGCTTTTCGTGAGCTTCGTCCTCGCCTCGGTGCTCGTGCGCCTGTGGCTCGATGGCCGTCAGGCCCGCCACGTCGCCCGCCACCGCGAAACCGTGCCCCAGCCTTTCGCCGACGCCATCACCCTGCGCAGCCACCAGCGCGCCGCCGACTACACCCTCGACAAGCTGCGTTTCGGCATGGTGAGCACCCTCGTGGGCACCGCCGTGCTGCTGGGCTGGACGCTGCTGGGCGGGCTCGACGCCCTCAACACCGCCCTGCGCGACTGGCTGCTGCCGGTGGGCGGCGGCGAACGCGCCCACCCGCTGGTCTACCAATTGACGCTGCTGGGTGCTTTCACGCTGATCTCCGCCCTGGTCGACCTGCCCCTGGAGGCCTGGCACACCTTCCGCATCGAGCAGCGCCACGGCTTCAACCGAATGAAGTGGCCCATGTGGGTGGGCGACCAGCTCCGCCAGGGCCTGGTCGGCGTCGTGATCGGTGGCCCCATCGCCGCGCTCATCCTCTGGCTCATGGGCGCCGCCGGCGACACCTGGTGGCTGTGGGCCTGGAGCGCCTGGGTGGGCTTTGCCTTGCTGATGATGATCGTCTTCCCCATCTTCATCGCGCCGCTGTTCAACAAGTTCGAGCCCCTGAAGGACCAGGCCCTGGCCGAGCGCGTGAAGGCCCTGATGGACCGCTGCGGCTTCACCGCCAAGGGCTTTTTCGTGATGGACGGCAGCCGCCGCTCGGCCCACGCCAATGCCTATTTCACCGGCCTGGGCCAGGGCAAGCGCGTGGTCTTCTACGACACCCTCTTGAGCAAGCTCAGCCACGGCGAGGTCGAAGCCGTGCTGGCGCATGAGCTGGGCCACTTCAAGCACCGCCACGTGCTCAAGCGCATGGTCATGATGTTCGGCCTGAGCCTGCTGGCTTTTGCGCTGCTGGGCTGGCTGTCTCGCCAGGCCGACTTCTACCTGGGCCTGGGCGTCAGCCCCAACCTGAACGCCCCCAACGACGCGCTCGCGCTGCTGCTGCTCATGCTGGCGCTGCCGCCTTTCGCCTTCTTCATCGTCCCGCTGATGTCGGGCTTCTCGCGCCGCGACGAGTACGAGGCCGATGCCTATGCCTGCGCCCAGTCCAGCGGCCATGACCTCGCCAACGCCCTGGTCAAGCTGTACCAGGACAATGCCTCGACGCTCACGCCCGACCCGCTGTACGTGCGTTTCCACTACTCGCACCCACCCGCGCTGGAGCGCCTGGCCGCCATGCGCGCCATCTCTGCCCCCACACCCGCGTGAGGAGCCCGCCATGACACCCAGCACCCCGCACACGCCGCTGAGCGCCCAACGCTGCAGCCACCAGACCGGTCCAGCCCTGAGCGACGAGCAAGCCGCCAAGCTGCTGGAGCAGCTCACCGCCTGGACCATCGAGCGCGAAGGCGATGCCGTGGTCCTGACCCGCACCCACAGCTTCCCTGACTTTCACCGCACCATGGCCTTTGTCAACGCCGTCGCCTGGATCGCCCACGAGCAAGACCACCACCCCGACCTGCTCGTGGCCTACAGCCGCTGCACCGTGAACTGGTCCACCCACTCGGTCGGCGGCCTGTCGATCAACGATTTCATCTGCGCGGCCCGGGTCGACGCCCTGCTCGCATGAAGCGCGGACACGGCAGTGGCCGCCCCGCGCGCAGCAAGGACAAAGCCCCCAACACCGAAGGCACCGAAAGCGGCCTGGTCGTGGCCACCCATGGTCGCCACGTCGTCGTCGAGAACCCCGATGGCGAGCGACTGATCTGCCACCCCCGTGGCAAGAAGAGCGAAGCCGTGGTCGGCGACCGCGTGCGCTGGCAACACATTGAAGGCGGAGACGAGGGCGTCATCGTCGCGGTCGACGAGCGCCGCAACCTGCTGTGGCGCCAGGATGAATGGCGCAGCAAATCCTTCGCTGCCAACCTCGACCAGTTGCTGATGTGGATCGCGGTGGAGCCCGTCTTCAGCGAAATGCAGCTCACGCGCGCCCTGATCGCCGCGCGCTCGGCCGATATCCCCGTGACCATCGTGCTCAACAAGGTGGACCTGCCCGGCGCCGACACCGCCCGCCAGCGCCTGGCTCCCTACCGCGCCATGGGCTACAACGTGGTCGAGCTCTCGCTCAAAGACAAAGGCCAGGGCGAAGGCGATGCCGCCCGCGAGCAGGTGCTGCCGATGTTGCAAGGCAAGGCCTCGCTCGTGCTGGGCCCTTCGGGCGCCGGCAAGAGCACGCTCATCAACACCCTGCTGCCCGACGCCCGCGCCGAGGTGGGCGAGATCTCGCAGGCGCTCAACTCGGGCCGCCACACCACCACCTCCAGCCTCTGGTACTGGCTCGACGAGGCCCGCACCAGCGCCGTCATCGACTCGCCCGGCTTTCAGGAGTTCGGCCTGCACCACATTCCCCCGACCGAGCTCGTGCGCCTCATGCCCGATTTGGCCGCCCACTTCGCCGATTGCCGCTTCCACAACTGCACCCACCGGCAGGAGCCGGGTTGCGCGGTGCGCGCGGCGGTCGAGCGTGGCGAGGTCAGCCCCATCCGCCTGAGCCTGTACACCGACCTCTTCGAGGAACTGAGCCAGCCCCGCTGGTGAGCCCCCTGAGCCCATTCAACATGACCGACCGCCTCTCAGCCCTGCCCGCCACGCTCGACGCCTTCCGCCTGGGGCAACTGCCGCTCACCGAGCTGACCCGCACCTGGCGCCAAGCCGCACAAGGCCACGAGCCTGCGCTGCCGCAGCGCTACCACGACGTGCTCGAGCGCGTGCTCAGCCAACTCGAGAGCGCCGCCCTGTTCACCGAAGAAAGTTGCTCGTTCAGCCAGGGCGACATGGTCGATGCCCTGGCCGACTGGCTGGCGCGCGCCCGCGCGCTCTGAGCTTGGCGCCGGGCCTCAGCCCACCAGGTTGGCCAGCGACAACAGCGCCAGCAGCAGCATCCACAACACCACCGAGCGCCAGATCAGGCCCACCACGCTGCGCAGGTGCGCGAGCATGGGCGGCGAGCCCTGGGTGCTGCCCTGGGCTTCGATGACGTCGGGCGAGTCGCCCTGGGACATGGTGCGGCTGACATCGGGCGAGCCCGACACCGGGGCCACCTGACCGCCCAGGCGCACCCCGAGCGCCCCCGAGGCCGACGACAGGATGGCGCCCTCATTGCGGCGCACCCACAGCGAAGCATGACGACGCCAGGCATCGATCGCGTCCTCGAAGTTGCCCACCACCGCGAAACCGAAAGCGGTCATCCGCGCCGGCACGTGGTCCAGCCAGGTGAACAGGGTCTGAGAGAGGTTCATCAGCCGGTCGTGCGTGGGCGTGCCCGTCACGCGGCTGCGGTAGGACCAGTAGCGGCTGGCGAATTCGGAGAGGCGATAGAGCACCGCACCGGCCGGCCCCAGGCCGACGGTCGACAGCGCCACGAACCAGAAGAACACACCGAAGACATGGCGGTGCGCGGCCAGCAACGAGTACTCCAGCACGTGGCGCAGGATCTCGGTGCGAGGCAACTCGCTGGCGTCGAGGTTCTGCCAGTGGGCGAGCAACTCGCGGGCGCGGTCTTCGCGGCCGGCTTCCAGCGCATCGCGGATGTCGGTGAAGTGGTGACTGAACTGGCGAAAGCCCAGCGTGAAGTACAGCACCGCCACATCGAAGATCAGCGACAGCACCGTGCTGTAGCGATCGATGAAGTAGTAACTCACCGCCACCAGCGAAGCGGGCGCCAGCACCGTGATGGCCCACACCACGCGCGCGTGCACGTCCGCCCCCGCGTCGAAATTGCGGCCAGCCCAACGCACCCAGGCCGCCAGCGCGTGGTGGATGGGGTTGAGGTTGGACAGGGGCTTGAGCTGCTCCGCCAGCAGGGCGAAGAGCACGGCGAAAAAACTCATGCGCCGATCATAGCGGCGGTGCCGCTGCCAAGTCCGCCGAATTGACCGCGAGGGGCCTCGCCTCGCTCAGGCCGACAGGAAGCGGTATAAATTTCGCAACATCGCCGCCGTCGCCCCCCAGATGAAGTATTCCTTGTCGGGCCGGGGCGACCAGGGCATCGCGAAGAAATCGAGCTGGGTGCCCGACATGTCGAAGGCCCGGCGCTGATGGTGGCGCGGGTCCATCAGGAAGTCCAGCGGCACCTCGAAGGCCTCGGCCACCTCGCCCGGATCGGGTCGCATGATCAGCCCCTCGTGCTCATCGGCTTGTGGCGTGATCAGGCCCACCACCGGCGTGACGATGAAGCCGGTCCCGGTCGTGTAGGTGGGCAAGCTGCCCAGCACCTCGATGCGAGCGGGGTCCAGGCCCACCTCTTCCTGCGCCTCTCGCAGGGCCGCGGCCACCGGCCCCAGGTCGGTGGGCTCCATGCGACCGCCTGGGAAGCTGATCTGCCCGGCGTGTTTTTTCAGGTGGGCGGTGCGCTGGGTCAACAGCACCGAGGCGCGGTCGCGCATGACCAGCGGCACCAGCACCGCCGCCTGAACGGGGTCGGGTGCCCGATACCACTTCTCGACCTCGATGTCCGGCTGCCAGATCGGCGGCGACGCAAACCGCGCGCTCAAGGCCTGCCGTGAAAAACGATCAGGCGAGACGGGCGGCAGGTGAAGGTCGTGCCCCAGCAATTCGGCGGCACGCGGGTCGATGATCAGGGACATGCGCCAATGATAAAAGCCGCCGTCGCGGAAGCGAGGGCGGCTTGGGCAGTGTTGACTGCGCAGGAAGACCGGCTTAAGCGAGCTTCTCTTTGATGCGGGCCGACTTGCCGGAACGCTCGCGCAGGTAGTACAGCTTGGCGCGACGGACGTCACCGCGGCGCTTGACTTCGATCGAAGCGATCAGCGGGCTGTACAGCTGGAACGTGCGCTCCACGCCTTCGCCGCTGGAGATCTTGCGGACGATGAAGCTGGAGTTCAGGCCACGGTTGCGCTTGGCAATGACCACGCCTTCGTAGGCCTGGACACGCTTGCGGGTGCCTTCCACCACGTTGACGGACACGATCACGGTGTCGCCAGGGGCGAAAGAGGGAATGGTCTTGTTCAGACGAGCGATTTCTTCTTGCTCGAGCTGCTGGATGATGTTGGACATCAAAGGCTCCTTGATGATCGTGCCCGCGCGTTGAGAAATTGGCGCCAGCGCCTGCCTTGAAAACCCAAGGCGGCCCCAGCAAAGCCGGGCAGAGGATCGGAAAACCGCAGATTATAGCGTCAAACCGCGAAGAAAGTCTTCGTCTTTTTTCGACAGCTCGCCACGGGCCCTCGCCGCCTCGATCAGGTCGGGGCGGCGGCGTGCAGTCAGGGCCAGCTGCTGCTCGCGACGCCAGCGCGCGATCTGCGCATGGTGGCCTGACAGGAGCACAGGCGGCACAGCCTGATCGGCAGCGCCCTGCGCGCCAGGCAACACCTCCGGCCGGCTGTAATGCGGGCAGTCCAGCAGGCCGTCCGAGAAGCTGTCCTGCTCGTGCGAAGCCGCGTCGTGCAGCACGCCGGGTTGCAGGCGCGCCACCGCATCGATCAGCGTCAGCGCGGGCAGCTCGCCCCCCGAGAGCACGTAGTCTCCCAGGCTGAGTTCTTCGTCGACATGGGAGTCGATGAACCGCTGGTCCACGCCCTCGTAGCGGCCGCACACCAGCACGGCGCCCGGGCTGGCAGCCAATTGCTGCACGCGCTTTTGCGTCAGGCGCGGCCCGGCGGGGCTGAACCAGATCACCGGCAGGCGCTCAGCGCCTTGCTCGGCCTGCTGCATGCGGATGGCGCCCAGGCAGCGCTCCAGGGGCTCGACCAGCATCACCATGCCCGGCCCGCCACCGAATGGCCGGTCGTCCACGCGGCGGTAGACGCCCTCTGCGTGATCGCGCAGTTGCCACAGGCGCAAATCGACCTGGCCGGATTCGAAAGCGCGGCGCGCCACCCCGGCCTGCTGGAAGGGTGCGAACAACTCGGGAAACAGGGTGATGACGTCGAAGCGAACGGCCATGGTCAGCCTCCCCGGCGGTGCGCCGGCATCGGTGGCTCAGTAGTCGAGGCCCCAGTCGGCCACGATGAGCTTGTCGGCCAGGCTGACGCTCAGGATGTAGGCCGACACGAAGGGGATCAGTCGCTCGGCGGGCTTGCCGTCGGCGTCGGCGTATTCGCAACGCAGCACGCTTTGCGGGCCGGTGTCGAGCAGGTCGGCCACGCGACCCAGGGCTTCGCCTTGCGGGTTGCGCACGTCCAGGCCAATCAGGTCGACCCAGTAGAACTCGCCTTCGTCGGGCGTCGGGAAAGCCGAGCGCGACACGAACACGCGCGCGCCCTTGAGCGCTTCGGCGGCGTTGCGATCGACCAGGTCATCGGCGGTGACCACGACCACATCGCCCTGCTCGCGGGCCGATTTGACCTGCAGGAAGCGGGGACGGGCCAGCTTGGGCACGCCAGCGGTGGTCATGCCCGCAGGCGAGGCCGCACCAGGACGGGAAACAGCGCCCGCGCTGGCTTCAGCGGGGCGCAGGAACCATTTCTTCGTGCAGAAGAGGGCCTGGGGGTCGGAAGAAAAAGGCTGCACCTTGATGCCGCCCTTGACGCCCCAGGCGTCGACGACGCGCCCCACCTCCACCGCGTCTTCGGGCCAGACGACACCGTCGTCCAGCACCAGCGGCGTGCTCGGGGCGCGATCCGTCATGCCCGATCAGGCAGCGGGCTGGGCCTTGCCGGCTTCGCGCAGCAGGCGGGTCACGGCGGCGGAGGGCTGAGCGCCGCTTTCCACCCAGTGGTTCACGCGGTCGAGCGACAGGCGCAGGGTTTCGGCCTTGCCGGAAGCCACGGGGTTGTAAAAGCCCACGCGCTCCAGGAAGCGACCGTCACGACGGTTCTTCTGTTCGGCAACGACGATGTTGTAGAAAGGGCGCTTCTTGGAGCCGCCACGTGCAAGTCGAATCACGACCATGATGTGTCCTTCAGATCAGTTGGCGGCCACCTCGCCCGGGAGACACTCGGGGATCGGCGGCCAGAGCAGGCACCGCCGCGTTCGATGAACGCAGCCTGCCGGCGGATGGATTTTCCCGGGGCCGATTAGATACGCGCAGACCGGCCACTTTCAACGCGGCCAGCCCAGCTCGGGCCGGAAAACCGCGAATTATAGTCTGAGGAGACGGGAATGCGCAAAACCCGCGCTCTCCCTCCCCCGATCAGCCCCATCAGAGCCCCACCGTCACCCCATGGCGACCACCACCCCGACACGCACGCCCCGCTCCAAGACCCTGGCCACCTGGCTGGCCCTGCTTGGCGGCCCCCTCGGCCTGCACCGCTTCTACCTGCACGGACTGGGCGACCTGCCGGGCTGGCTGCTGCCCGTGCCCACCGCCATTGGGCTGTGGGGACTCAACCGGGTCGCGGAATTCGGCCAGGACGACCACCTGGCCTGGGTGCTGATCCCGGTGCTGGGCTTCACCGTGGCGGCCACGATGCTGCAGGCCATCCTCTACGG
>Ga0208492_1001545_pt1 | contig 13829 bp, 15 predicted proteins | sample Subbioar_CSW14AB_FD_184820 | JGI IMG/M metagenome (GOLD analysis project Ga0208492, IMG submission 184820) | Serpentinite rock and fluid subsurface biosphere microbial communities from McLaughlin Reserve, California, USA - CR12Mar_CSW14AB (SPAdes) | ecosystem: Environmental > Terrestrial > Deep... | reverse complement strand
CCACCAGGCGCGTTTGGCAGGATCGATCGACTTCTTCCGACGCATGACCGCCTCCGCTTCGACACGCGGAGAGCGATGTGGATCGGGCGGGGCTGGAGCCGCAAGTGTGCAGCGACCGGACGCTTACTACGGGGATGCAGTGGAATGCAAGATAAAGCACGTGCCGTGCTGCGGGCCTTACAGCCCTGTCTGCACATAGGTCTTTGCACCGTGGATTAGCGCCACGCTTGCAGTGCATGCGTGGCGTTTCGTTGTGAGGGTGCAAGCGGTGGAAATCGCCACGCCGCCAATGATGATGTTCGTCATCATGGCGACGCGCGACAACGAATTCGAACCGAGGCTTGGCAAGCCGCCCGCTGACAGGGCACCGAAGCTCAAGGGGGTACGCGCCGCCGTGCGGCAGGCGACGCGCCAGCCTCGCGCCTCCGGTCCCAAACCCCGTCAGCCAGGCGTGCGGGCGCACTTCGCCAAAGGGTCGGCTGGTCGAACACGGCAGCAGTCTGTGGCCGCACGGCGCGTGGTCGTGAAGATGCGCTACGCTGCCAATGGCGGCGGGCGGGCGGCGCCCCTGCGGGCGCACGTCGCCTACCTCTCTCGCGAAGGGGCGCAGCGCGGACGCTCGCCCGAGGTCGCCGCCGATTCGAAGCCTGAAGATCCCACACGGTCAGTCGACTATCTGACGCGCGAGGAAGCCGGCGGATCAATCCACTTCGCATTCTACGATCGGGCGAGTGATACGGTGGATGCGAAATCGATTACCGCGGGCTGGTCCGAAGACCCTCGGCACTTCCGGATGATCGTCAGCGCCGAAGACGGCGCAGCGCTTGGCGACCTCCGGCCCTTCATCCGGGAGGTCATGGCCGGGCTTGAAGCCAAGCTCGGCACCCGGCTCGAATGGCTGGCCGTTGATCATCACGACACTGACAATCCGCACACCCACGTCCTGATCCGGGGACGGCGGCCCGACGGCCAGGAACTGTTCATTCCGTCCCGGCTGATCTCGTCGGGTATCCGGGAGCAGGCGCAGGAAATCGTCACCCGGGTCCTGGGACCGAGGCTCCACGTTGACCTGGTTCAGGAGCGGTTCGCCGACATCAGCCGGATGGCAGTGACGCCCCTCGACCGCGAGTTGGCGGCAGCCGCTCGTGCCGGTGCCCTGATGCCGACGAGACCGGATCTCATCGCCCGGCTGGAGCGGCTGGAGGGATGGGGGCTGGCCGAACGGGGGACGGAAGGCTGGCGTCTCGACGGCGGCCTGGCGACGCGGCTCCGGGCCATGGCCGTGCATGAGGACGTGGTGCGAGCAGTTGCGTCAGTGCAGCTGGGCAGGGAGCCGCGCCTTGTCCTCGAAGCCGATCGCGATACTCCCGTCATCGGGGAACTCGTCCATCTCGGCCTCGTCGATGAAATTGGCGATCAGTTCCTGGCCGTCGTCGAAACCGGCAGCGGGGAACTCCGCTATGCGCGGTTCGAACGTCCGCAGGATCTCGCTGTCCTCGGCGGCGCTGAACAGGGGGCAATAGTCAGCTTTGAGCCAAATGTTGCGACGGTCCGTGCCTCGGATCAGGCTGTCGCTCGGATCGCCGCGAGCAGCGGTGGTATCTACTCGACGCGAATCCACGGTGAGCTGGAGCCGAACGTCGACCACCGGCTCGTTGCCGCCAACGTTCGCAGGCTCGAGGTCATGCGGCGCATGGGGCTGGTTCAGCGGTCGGGGAATGGCGAGTTCATCGTGGGCCAGGATCACCTCGCGAACGCGATGGCGTTCGAGGAGCGTCTGGTTGGCAGGGCGCCGTTCTCAGTCCAGGTCGCGAGCTACTGGTCGCTGGGTGAACAGGTCGAAGCGAGAGCCCCGACACATCTGGATCGCGTCCTGATCGGTGACGTGGAGGGCCCTTCGGGTGAGGCCAGGATTGCGCGCGAGTTCGAGCTGGCGCTCCAGCAACGGCGTCTCTTCCTGATTGAGCAGGGATGGATGGCGCCGCATGAGGCAGCGCCATCCAGGCAAGCGATGCAGCGGTTGGCGCAGCTTGAACTGACGAACCGGGCGAGGGTCCTTTCGGGTGATCTGGGAATGCCGGTGCTGACCTACGACGCCCATCGCGTGTCAGGCGTCTACGCGCGCAAGATCGATTTGGCGCAGGGGCGCATGGCGCTGATCGTCGGGGAGCGACAGGCCAATCTGGTGCCCTGGCGACCGGCGCTTGAGAGGTTTGCTGGCAGGGAAGTTGAGGGTGTGATGCGCGGACAGGGCCTGTCGTGGACCCTGGCGCGAGGGATCGGACTGGGGATTGGATGACCGATGTTGGCGCCTTCTGGCCGTTCGGCACGCGGCTGCCCTAGCTTGCTCGGCCGTCGCTGAAACCTTCGGCGCACTCGTCGTCGACCTCTGCGGAATCTGTTCAAACCGCTTTAATTCCAGCATCATAAATAGGGGTAAGCCGGGGGGTGCGATTGGAGTAACGCAATGATCGACGGAGATAGCGACCGCTCCACCGCGACGCTACGCTTGATTGAAGTACTCGCGGGTGTCGGACATTGGCGGTACGATCTCGCAACGGAGCAGGTATTCTGGTCGGACGAAGTCTACCGGATACATGGTCTCGAACCGCGCTCCATCGCTCCGGACTTCCCGACCGTCATTGCCGCCTATCATGTCGATGACCAAGCAGTGCTGGTCGGGCTTGTGTCGAAAGCCATAGCTACCGGACAGGGTTACGCTTTCAAACTGCGTCTTACGCGCCCCTCTGATGGCGATCAGCGGATCGTTCGCGCAGTGGCTGAGGCTACGTGTGATGCTGAGGGGCGCACCGTGGAACTCTTCGGCGTCTTTCAGGACATAACCGCCGACGAAACCGCTCGCATGCAGATTGCCGAAAGCGAAGCAAAGTACCGGTTGCTGGCCGAGAACGCACGCGACATCATTTTGCGCGCCGGGCCGCAGGGGATCATATCCTACGTTTCGCCCTCGTGCCGGCTGCTTGGGTTCGAACCGGAGCAGGTGATTGGCCGCTCCACTTTCGATTTCGTCGCCGGTGAAGATCATTACGAAATTACAAATGTAATATAACCTGATGTATCGTGCTGACAGCGCGCGTGTCAGATTCTGCCGATAAATCCTTGCTCTAGACGCGATCGGCAGAGACATGCGCTTCCTACTATTTCCTCAGGTGACCTCCAGTTTCCAGTCACGGTGGTTACCCGGTGCTTCTCCGGGACGACTCCGCCTGACCCTCACACTGCAGTACGGTGTTTTGCTGAGCCATATCCAATACGCAGCGGTCGCGTTGTCAGATGTTGCCTGCTGCTTCCTGCTATTTCCGAAACTCGAGCGGAATTCCCCACCGCGTTGCCTCTCCTATTCGTCTCCGTTTTCGCTCCATAGCGTAGCGCAGAATTTGGAACTGGTGGCTGCGTGAAGCTTACAAAACGCAATATCGAAGCGCTCGCAGCGCCGAAAGAAACTCGCATCGTATTTGACGAAGATCTTCCTGGATTTGGTTTGCGGATGGCTCCGTCAGGCAAGAGAACGTTCGTCGTTCAATACCGCGTTGGCGGTGGCCGAGCAGGCCGGCAGCGACGCGTCACAGTCGGCGCTTTCGGTAAAATCGCGCCGGAGGATGCGCGCACCGAAGCGAAGAAGATCCTTGCGCGCGCGCATCTCGGTGATGACTTTGCGGACCAGCGCGACAAGACACGCAACTCGCGGACCGTGAGTGAGCTTATTGACGAGTGGTCCAAGGGCGGAGCGCTCATCAACCGGCGGACTGGCACGAGACGACAGCAGGTCAATATCAACAACGACATCGCACTGGCCAATCACCATCTGAAGCCTCTGATTGGCAGCCGCACACTGGAAAGTCTCTCCAAAGGCGACATCCAGCAGCTGCGCAACCGGATCGCTGGCGGTGACACCAAGACAACGCGCAAGGGCCGTCCACGCGGCAAGATCAACGTCAAAGGCGGCGAGGGGACTGCAACGAGGACGATCCGACTGTTCTCGTCGATTCTGTCCTATGCGGTTGATATGGAGCTGATCCCGCGCAATCCCGCTCTGGGTATCAAACTGCCGCCGGGTGGCCAGCGCCATCGCTACCTGTCAGCGGATGAGCTTCGCCGGTTGGGGGAGGTGCTGGAAACACCAGCGTCCACTACGACCGCAGGCACCGCCGCCATCATACTGCGCCTGCTCATCCTTACTGGCGCGCGGCGCGGCGAGATCGAGGGGTTGAAATGGTCCGAGGTCGATTTCAATTTCGGCATGCTGCGCAAGAAGACCAGCAAGACCGGAGCCAAGGTCATACCGCTCGCGCGAGTCGCGGTCGGGATATTGGAGGAACAAAGACACTGGGTGGATCGCAGCCAGATATGGGTTTTTCCCGCCGCGCGAGGTGATGCTCACTTCGATGGCCTGAACAAGGAATGGCACCGCATCCGCAAGCTTGCCGGGATCGAGGACGTTCACATTCACGACCTCAGGCACACCTTTGCGAGCGTGGGGGCAGGTGGTGGCGTGGGGCTGCCTCTCATCGGTGGCATCCTCGGGCATCGTCAGGCTTCGACGACGCAACGATACGCTCACCTGGCTGACGGGCCTCTGCGCACAGCAGCTGACTTGATTGGTAGTGAGTTGGCTGCTGCGCTTGCTGGTTCCCCGTCTCGGTAAGACTACAATGCTGCCTTGAGTGTTCCTGCGCGCGCGACAACCAGATCTTCAAACGCCTGCATTGCGCGATGGAAGGACGCATCAAAGCTGGCGCGTGACTGAGGCGCTTGAGCTATGATTTGACCGGCCAGACTTGCCGCCCGACGCCGGATGTACGGCTCCGTAAGCCCGGTCTCCTCGGCGAACTTCGTCCAGTCGCGTGAGAATAAATCTTCCAGCCGCGCATGCCTGGCGATCTTCATGGCTAGGTTGGGGCTTAGGTCTGGATAGGCCACGGTCGACAGGAGGTCGTAGAGCGGCGCCATCACAATGGCATCGGCATGGTAGAGCAGGCTGTAGTTTTTGCCGTGAGCGTCAGCATTGCCGATGATCAGATTGAACAGCGCGGCATCCATCATCTTGAGGACTTCTACCGCAGGGCGCGTCGCCGCACGGCGCAGAAGAGCAAAGCAATCGCGGAAAACCGGGCCGCCATCAGCCGCGTATTTCTGGGCGGACGTGTATCCCATCGCCTGGCAGAAATCCTCTTGGTGCAGCCGACGCGTCTTACCGTCTGCGTTCGCCGTCCGATCGTACCGCTTGATCAGAAGGAAGCTTCGACCACTGACGGTGCGTATCTCGACCTCGGCGACTTCCAGCCCAATTTTCTGAGCAAGGCGCATCGCGAATGCTTCGTTCTCCGTTGTGTCCGAGAAGCGTGCGATGGGCGGCTTGAGGATGTGCGTGGTCGGCTCACCTGGACGGGGAAGGGCGAGACCATCGCTGGTCGCTATCAAAGGAACCTTCGCTTGGGCGCCGGCCAGCGACAGACGTAGTCCTCCCTCGCCGGCGAGGAGTGGTCGTGCGGGAAGTCGATCTAGCAGCGCTACGACAGCTTCGTCAGACAGTTTCTCGGCAGGCGAATCCCATGTCGTCTCCGGCGGGGTCACGTCTTTCGGCCAGAGCGAAAGTGCACCAGCAATTTCACCGCCGATTGCTTCCAGCAACCTGAACTCGTTCTGCTGGGAAATGCCGAGCGCTGCCGCCACTGCTATACGCTGGCTCTCCTCGGGCAGCAGACCTTCGAAGAACGGGCGGCATTGGCGGCGAGAGAACGTTTCCGTCTGCAGTGGAAGCGAAACGGAAATGGCGCGAGCGCCAGGAGCTTCTCGCCAGCTCTGGGCGTAAGTGAATTCCGCGTCGCCATGGCGGTCGATGGATAGGACGCCGACGCGACGGTTGTCCCACCAGACATTGAGAGATGCGGTCATCGCCTGTCGCTCTATGGCGTTGTGATGCGAAGTTTGCAGCCGAGTGCCTCCAGAACAGCAAGCGCCTTCGCGAGCTGCGACGATCCCTTGCCGGCCTCAAGTTCGACGAGGAAGCGGAGACCGACGCCCGAGGCGGCGGCAAGCTGCGGCTGAGTCAGTCCCTGAGCCTTGCGGGTATCGCGGATGAGTTGGCCAATCTCGGTCGCCGTCATGGTAAATGTCCCGATCGGGAAACTATGACTCGAAAGGCTGAAGATCAAGTAAAAATTTCCCGATCAGGAAAATTTCGATGTTTCAACGGAGAAACATTTGGAAATATCCCGATCAGGATATTTTTTAAAAGAGGCCCAGAGGCAGGGAGGGGGAGCGCTTCAGAAACCCTTGGACTCTACGAATGGATGAGGGAGCCGAGGGGCTCATGTGTGGACGGCCTCCGATTGGCAAGTGCGTATTGGAGCTTTTTGACAGATTGGTCGGTGGCGCTCATGTGTCCGGCCTGTTGGTGCGGCCTAAGCGCCGCTGGCTCTGATGAAGTCCGCAGATCAGGTCCCATCCAGACCACCGCGCTTTGATGCGCTGAGCCCCAATCACGGGTTGGCCCGATCCCGGTTTCAACCGTCTGTCATCATGCTCCGTGCACTTCCCAATACTTCGACTAGGCGCGCGGCTGCAGCGTGAATCGCTCGCCTGTGGTCAACAGCGCCCAGACTATTCTCGCCATCTTGTTGGCAAGGGCGATTGCCGCAAGCTTGTAGGGCTTGCGCTCCAGAAGTCTTGCTGCTCCGGGGATCCCCCTGCTTTCGTTGGTTCGACCCACACGCAACGCCGAGAGGGCGCCGACAACGAGCAGTCGTCGTAGGTAGGTATCACCCTTCTTCGTGATTGCTCCGAGCCGATCCTTTCCTCCCGAAGAACTCTGTCGCGGCACTAGGCCCAGCCATGCTGAGAACTCTCGCCCTCTGCGGAATGTCGAAACATCCGTAATCGTTGCAACGATGGCGCTGGCGGTGATTGGGCCGATACCCGGAACTGACGCCAGCCGACGGCTCGTTTCGTTTTGCCGATGCCATACCTGTATCTCCAGGTCGAAGGCACTGATCTTCGCTGTCGTCTCCTCGATCTGGCGAACCAAGGGAAGGAGCGCGGCTCTCACTATCGAGGGTAAGGAACCGCTTCCTTCCTGTCTAACCAAGCCGAGCAGCGACTGAACCCCAACATCGCCTTGCCGGGCGACGATCCCCAGCTCTGCGAGAATGAGCTCGCAGGGCGTTGATCGTCATGGTGCATTGCCGGATCAGAAGTTCACGCCCGCGATGGAGCATAAGCACGCCCTGCTGTTCTTCGCTCTTGATCGATACGAACCGCATTGTCGGGCGCGTCACCGCTTCGCAAATCGCTTCGGCGTCAGCGGCGTCGTTCTTCTCGCGCTTTACGTAGGGCTTGACGTAGGTCGCCGGCATCAATCGAACTTCGTGGCCAATCGCTTGCAACTGACGGGCCCAGTGGTGGCTTGTGGCGCATGCCTCGATCCCCACCAGGCATCGGGGCAGCTGCGAGAAAAACCCTAGAACCTCATGACGCCGGAGCTTCTTGCGAAACAAGACGGATCCAGCGGAATCAACGCCGTGCGCATGAAAGATCTGCTTCGCGATATTCAGGTCGACTGTGCTAACCTCATACATGGGCGGCTCTCCTTCCTGTGTGACCCCAACAGCCACACTCTGGCACGATGATGCCGCGGATGGAGGCCGTCCACCTCATCAGACCATGCGCAGCCACTGCGCCGAGTTCGGTATGATTGCCCCACAGGGCGCACGTCGGTCGGCCGATCACATCGCGCAGGTTCGTGAGTCGGAAGCGTCGATCTTACCAGATCTGGCTCGATCCACCCTCCTGATGCTCGCCGGTCAGGTCGACGCGCTGGCCGCGCAGATCCATGCTCTCGAGCGTCAGCTCATGATTTGGCATCGCCAGGACGAGGCCAGCCAGCGCCTGGCGACTATCCCCGGCGTCGGGATCATCACGGCGACCGCGTTCGCCGCCTGAATTACGGATCCCAGCTTGTTCCGATCAGGCCGGGAACTCGCCGCCTTCCTGGGTCTCGTTCCACGCCAGAACTCCTCCGGCGACAAGGATCGCCTGGGTCGAATCTCGCAATGGGCGATGGCTATCTGAGGAAGATACTGGTGGTTGGGGCGACATCGGTCATCAGGCGCGTGCCGGATAATGCGTCGGCGACCGGCGCTTGGGTGAGATCTTTGCGGGAACGCAAACCAAGCCGGGTCGTCACCGTCGCGATGGCCAATAAAACCGCCCGCATCGCCTGGGCCGTGCTTGTCTGCGGCGAGGTCTATCGCGCGCGGCGATGAACTGATGGAGTGTCCGTCGTCGGATAACTTGAGACAGCGAGGGCGGCTTCCTAACGGAGGATTCTGTTCATCTGGTGTTGGTGTTTAAGCAGCGCGTCTGGCGTGCTGCAAGCGGCGTTGTTCGAAGGTACGCTGTTTGATGGCCTCCCGTTTCATGAGGATGGTCTGGCCGCGGCCTGAGTAGACATCGGCGGGTGTGAGATTGCCGAGGCTCTCGTGGTAGCGGCGGTGATTGTAGCGGCTAACGAAGTCGCCGATCTGCGCTTCGAGGTCTCCCGGCAGATAGTAGTTCTCAAGCAGGATGCGGTTCTTGAGCGTCTGATGCCATCGCTCGATCTTGCCCTGCGTCTGCGGGTGGTTGGGCGCGCCGCGGACATGACCGATGCCCTGTTCCTCGAGCCATTTGGCGAGATCACCGGCGATGTAGGACGAGCCGTTGTCGGAGAGCAGCCGCGGCCGGTGAGCCCTGGGTCTCTCGTCGAGTCCGGACGCCTGCAGCGCCATCTCGATTGTGTCTGTCACGTCGGCCGCCCGCATTGTGGTGCAGAGCTTCCAGGCGATGATGTAGCGCGAGAAGTCATCGAGGATGGTGGAGAGATAGAACCAACCCCAGCCTGTGACCTTGAGATAGGTGAAGTCGGTCTGCCAGAGCTGGTTGGGCGCGGTGGTCTTGTCGTGGAACGCATCGGCGGCCTTCATCACGGCGAACGCCGGGCTGGTGATCAGGCCATGTGCTCGCAGAAGCCTGTAAACACTGGCTTCCGAGATGAAGTAGGCGCGTTCGTCGGTGAAGGTGACGGCGAGTTCGCGCGGACTGAGCTCAGGCTGTTCCAGGGCGAGGTCGATGAGCTGGCCGCGCACCTCGTCCGGGATGCGGTTCCAGACGCGGCCAGGGCCTGAACGGCGATCCTCAAGTCCGGCTTCGCCAAAGCGCTGGTAGAGATCGCACCAGCGATAAAAGGTCGGCCGAGAGACACCTAGCTTCTGCAGTGTCTGTTTGACCGACAGGTGCGAGCCCTCGACCAGGCGGATGATCTCCAGCTTTTCGGATGCGGGATACCTCATGCGGGGTCGTCCCCATCCGCGATCATGCTTTTTTTGAGCAGGCGGTTTTCGAGGGTGAGGTCAGCGACCGCCTCCTTCAGCGCGCTCATCTCGTGGCGCAGGTCCTTCACCTCGCCAGAGGAGGCCTCCCGCGCCGTGTCGCCCGTAAGGCGGCGCTTGCCAGCCTCCAGGAACTCCTTCGACCAGCTGTAGTAGAGGCCTTCGGCGATCCCCTCCCGCCGGCACAGCTCGGCGATCGACGCCTCGCCGCGTAGCCCGGCAAGGACGATCCGGATCTTCTCCTCTGCAGAAAACTTCCTCCGCGTCCGTCGGCGGATCTCCTTCACATGCTTCTCGGCCGACTGCTGACGCGGCCCGGAATTCTGTCTCATCTTCGCTACCTCAAGGGCTGCGATGATCCAGAATTCCTCCGTTAGCGAAAGACCTCAACCTGTCTGACGGTTGCTGACGCCCAACAGCCATCATGCCCACTCGGGCTGGCCCGCATCTCTCAGGAATCTGACGCGCTTCCGCCGACCACTGTCGGGCGGAAAGGCGCCGAGGCTGGTCTTGCAAGGACGTTGAGAAGCTCCGCGACAATTTCGGCCTCGAGCCAGTCTCCGGCTCTGCCATCGGAGGGCGCCTGTGCTGATCGTGCATTCACGAGGGTTTCAAGCCGCCGGGTAATCTGATCCCTGGATAGGCTGCCGGCTCTTTCGAGCTCTTCAACAAGTATTGCGATCAGGCCAACCAGCGTACCCGTTGCCGCGATAACGAGGTTGGTTTCCTGCAACGCGCGACGAGCCTCCTGAACACAAGACTAGGCAGCATGAAACGTCCTTGGCAACAGCCCGACTCGCCCGATGGACGGGACTGCTCATGCTATCGAGCGACCGTTCCCAGTTCCGAAAAGGTGACTGGTTCTGACCGCCCAACACGGAGAGTGAAAACCAGTTCATGCCGGCAGGATACGTAGACAATTGAACAGGCCGAAAGTTCATACGCAAACGTAAAGCGCCGGTTCGTGGAGGTTTCTCTATCGTGGTATGAAATATTCCGACAAGTTGAGAAGCCCCGAACGATTTAGTGGTATTGGTAACCGAAAAGGCAAACGCTTTAAACCAATCTTGAGTTTGCACCAATAGCTTGCATCATCATCAGTGGAGCGAAGCCAGATGTATGGGATGATTCATCGCGCAGCGCGCCAGATGGTCACTGATCAGTTGGGGGCCGCCATCTGGCATCAGATCGAAACGACGGCCGGTGTGAGCGAAGATCACTTCATCAGCGGCGCGACCTACGACGACAGGATTACACTTTCGATCATTGAGGCAGCAGCAGTCGTGACAGGCGCGGCCCCTGTCGACGTGTTGCGTGATTTTGGACAGTACTGGATCAGGTATGCGGGGGAAAGTGCGTTTGCTTCCGTGATGGAGATGGCCGGCGATGATCTCCCGGCATTCATCTCAAATCTCAACCGCATGCATGGCGCGATACAATCGTCCATGCCAGACGCTATCTTGCCCGAATTTTCGCTTCTCCGAAGTGACGAGACCGGACTTTCTGTTCAATACGTCTCCGACCGCGTCGGACTTGAGCCCTTTGTTGCCGGCTTGCTTGAGGGGCTTCTCAATCGCTTCGGGATTGATGGTGAGGTCAGTTGGTCAGCCAACGGCGCGCCGCCAGTTTTCGACATCGCGTATCACCGGTCGCGCGCCGGCTGACCCCGATATGACGCTCCTGCTCACGCGCCCGGAATTGGACCGGATCTTCCCGGCTCATGCGGTTCTTGACGCAAACGGCCGGATACGTCGTTTGGGGCCTGCGCTGCGTCGTCGCCTTAGCGCCGATATTGTCGGCGCCGAGTTCATGGCGCTCGTCGAAATCGCGCGACCAAAGTCTGTCCTGTCCTTCGAGGCGCTGCGGGCCACGCGAAGCCTCCTGATCATGACAATGCCAGCAGCTGGTCATTTTCGATTGAAGGGTATTGCCGTCAATTCGGGTGATCAGACTTTCGTCCTGCTTAGCCCCGCAATCGACCATCATCGTGTGGGAGAACCCCATAGCCTTCGCTTTGACGACTTTTCGGAGATCGACAGTTCTCTCGATGCAATTCTGGCAGCGGAGTTGCAGCGTAACAGCCTCCTTGAAGCAGAGACGCTGATTTCACAATTGCACGTGGCGCGTGCAGCGGCAGAATCGGCTGATCAGGCAAAGTCTAAGTTTTTGGCCGACGTAAGCCACGAAATCCGCAACCCGCTGAATGGCATTCTTGGCATGTCCGAGATCATGGCCGGTGACGCGGCGGTCCCTCAATCGATCAAGACGAGGATCGATGTTATTCGATCAGCTGGCAGGACCCTCGAAGCGCTGCTGAGTGATCTTCTTGACCTCGCAAGCGCCGAAGCTGGCAGGCTGCGGATCAGTTACGCACCATTTCATGTGGCATCCGAACTCGTCGCCGCCATTGGCCTCAGCGAGCAGCAGGCACGCACGAAGGGCCTCAACTTCAGCGTGGAGTACGCACCGGACGATCTCACCTGGGCCATGGGCGATGCTATCCGATTCAGGCAGATCGTCGCGAACCTGACAGGTAACGCCGTGAAGTTCACCGAAGTCGGGAGCGTAAGCGTGAGCGTGCTTCAGGCTGACGGCGGTCTTGTGGTCGAGGTGGCTGATACGGGGCCTGGAATGAGCGACGAAGCCCTTGGGCGTATCTTCTCCCGCTTTCGTCAGGCCGATGATCGGATCGTCCAGCACTTTGGCGGTTCTGGTCTGGGCCTCGCGATCTGCCGCGAGCTCGCTACCGCCATGGGCGGGGAGGTGTCGGTCGAGTCTGCGGTTGGCCGCGGCGCCCGGTTCAGGCTGAAACTTCCCTTTGAACGGGTGGGCGAGCCTGCTGTGCATCGCGTCTCTCGTTCTACAACCCCGGACATGGACAAACTCCAAGGCGACCCGCAAATCCTTATCGTCGATGATCAGGACCATAATCGGGAAGTGGCGCGGCAGATGCTGTTAGGGCTTTCTGAAAGGGTTGTGCTGGCGGTGAGCGGGGAAGCCGCCGTCGATGAATGGCAGGCAGGTAAATACGGATTGATCCTAATGGATCTTCGTATGCCAGGTATTGGAGGGCTTGAAGCGACGCGGCGGATCCGGGATATCGAACGGCAGACAGGACGCGACAGGACCCCCATAATCATTCTGTCTGCCGATGCTTCGGAAGCCGATCGGCGGCGGTCACTCAACGCAGGCGCTGATGATCATTGTGCAAAGCCCATGCGCCCGGATGAACTGATGGAAAAGGCGTTGCGTCATCTGACGAAGACCAATTCGGAATGATCAGTCCGGGGTAGCTGTCTCGCCTAGCGATCAGTCAATTTATGATGTTTCCATCACATACTGCACGCCGGCGCCGTAGCGGCTTGTGAGCGCAAAGCGAGCAGGTGACTTACCGAGTTGACCTCGCTGGCCTCCCGCTGACCTCAAAGACAGGAATGGACTGCTGCCGGCTGTCTAGGTCTTCTGTCGAGGTTTCGCTTGCGGCGGATCATCCTAGAATCAACGCAACCTGTTGGGCGTAGGGGGCATGTTGCGGCATGCGCCTTGAGAGCGACACGTCAGTTGGGACATGAAGGTGAGCGTCGATGAGCCATGGTCTTCCTGCGCCCTTTGCCAGCATATCCGGACAGACGCCCGTAGCAGAAGCCTTTGCTACGTTCCTTCGTATGCTGCAGGATCTTCAGGCAACGTATGGTGACGACTATGAAGCAATCGCAATTGTTGCGCTGGTTCATGAGGTGACCTTTTCCGATTGCCGGGAGAATCCCATTGCACGGCGATCAACCCAATGTGCACCGCCTGACGCGCAGGCCTCTGTCAGTCGTCTGAAGGTAGCAGAAACGCTTGGCATCCCGCGGGAGACGGTGCGGCGCAAGGTCAACGAATTGATCGCACGTGGTGTGATCGAAGAAGTAGATCGGGCACAGCTCGTTACCGCCAGGCAGCACAAGCAAGTCGCTAAGGAGCTTTCTGCGTCGATGGCCCGGCATATCCTTACTGCCAAGCCTGGGAAGAAAGACCGCTGCTAGGCTGAGAGTTCGCGAGTTCCAGATGCCGACTTCGCCACATTCGTCACGTTACCTGGTGCGTCACGCGCCCCAAAAGCCGCAATGTGTTCCGGCGAAAGGCACCCACGCAGGAATGGCCGTGCCGTTGCAATGAGGCTGAGGTCGATCTCGGCTTCATCTAGGTCGAGCCTCGCATAGGCTCTCAGCCCCTGCGACGTATCCAGATCATGATCTTTCTTGTCGCTGACTCGGATTGCTTTGCGCCTCGGCATACGCCGATTAACCGGTACACTTGTCTGCTATGGCCCGCCTTGCTGATCATGCCTGTTGGCAGCCACGCCGTCATGCGTCAGTCTATCGGCGGATGACGACTGAGGATTGCCACCGCTTCGGCTCTGCTATTGCAGCCAAGGGCTCGAAAGATCGCGCTCAG
>Ga0208492_1001544_pt1 | contig 13837 bp, 11 predicted proteins | sample Subbioar_CSW14AB_FD_184820 | JGI IMG/M metagenome (GOLD analysis project Ga0208492, IMG submission 184820) | Serpentinite rock and fluid subsurface biosphere microbial communities from McLaughlin Reserve, California, USA - CR12Mar_CSW14AB (SPAdes) | ecosystem: Environmental > Terrestrial > Deep... | reverse complement strand
TCTCCACCCCCCACCTCTGCCAAGCCCTCAACGACCCCCACCTCTCCACCCTCGACGTCATCACCTGGGTAAACGATCCCCGCACGCAGCAGGCCCTCGCTGACCTCCGCCGCGCCCATGCCCTCTTCGAGGAACTCCGCACCGCCCGCGCCCGCTTCACCGCGATCGAGTCCCTCGAGCACCTCTGCACCCACGCCCCCAACCCCACCGACCGCCGCCGCGCCGCCACCACCCTCTTCAACGGCCGCGCCCCCATCCGCCGCGAACGCGCCGCTCAAACTTCTGTCAATGGCCCATCAGACCCTGTGGACCCAGGCCCTCGGCACCTCCACGATCCCTCAGCAGAACACCGCGATCCGCCACAGCGAGACGCAGTAACCAACGGGCCACAGCACCACCATCAGCCGCCACCACCAAGCCCCCTTGAGCAGGATCAGCAGCGGGAACACCACGCCCGCGACGACCAGCACCGGGAACATGAGCTCGCCCACCCCGACGTGCAGTTCGGAGTTCCGGCCGAACTCCCGCAGCAGGATCCACCGCTCCGCCCGCTCAGCATCGATCCCGTCCCGCCCGTACGCGCGGATGAGCGCCCAGTGCGCACCGGGCTCGAGCACCAGCCAGCTCCCGATGTAAATGACCAGCACCAGCCACCACCGTCGCACGAGGCCGGGGTCCACCATGAGCACCCGCCGGCGCCGATCGAGGCTGGAAACCCCGCACTCAGGGCACTCGACCCCCTCCGGCCCATCCAATCCCTTGAGCCCTGCGAGGCTATAGCCACAGTCACGGCAAACACTTACGCCATTGTCACGCCGGGCCTCCAGCTTCCACCCGAAGCTTCGCCCCGCCCTCGCCCGCCGCCTGACTGACACCAGCATCGCGCCCGCGCTCGCCGCCGCAAACGCCGCCGTCGCCAACACGAACTCGGCAAATCCGTCCATCGCGCACGGTTGTACCACCATCACCCCGCCAGGGCCGCACTACGCCGTGCAGGCCCGTGGCACAACTTTTGCACACGTTGCTTCTCCCTCCCCGCTTGCCAAGCCCCTTTGAAACCCAGATACTCCCCCACCTGCCCTGGCAACCCTCCTCGTGAGGGCCCGTCGGGGCACCCGGTCCCGCCCCGCTCGCCTGTCGCGCGCTGGTCGGCCCGGTCGTCCGTTCGTGGGTGTGCAGTACAACAGTCCGCGCGGCCTCTCGCAGGCTCCCTTATCCCCCTCCTCTCTCCCTCCCGGGCGTGTGGCAACGGGGGAGAGGGTCCGCAGGGGCCGGATCAGATAAGGGAGCCACGCAATGTCATTCGAAGCCGTCGTCAACGCCCAGGCCATCGAGCTCGACCGTCTCTCCCTTGAAATGTGCGCCGCCGCGGGCTCGGGCCATCCCAGCTCCGCCATGTCCCTCGGGCACATCGTGACCGTGCTCATGTTCCAGGCGATGCGCTGGACCCCCGAGTACCCCGATTACCCGACGAGCGATCGCCTCGTGCTCAGCGAGGGGCACGCGGTGCCGATCGTGTACGCCGCCGCCGCCAAGCTCGGCGTCATGGTCGGCAAGGGCGAGACCCGCAAGAAGCTGACCGTCGATGAGCTCAAAGGCCTGCGCATGGGCACGAGCGTTCTCGAGGGCCACCCCAACCCGATGGAAGGCTTCCCCTTCTTCGACGCGGCCACCGGCTCGTTGGGCATGGGCCTCTCGGTGGCCGCGGGCCTGGGTGAAGCCGCGCGGCTCGACAACATGGACAAGCGGATCTACTGCATCCTGGGCGACGGCGAAGCCCGCGAGGGCCAGGTCGCCGAGGCGATGGACTACATCATCGACCGCAAGCTCCGCAACGTGCTCCCCATCTTCAACTGCAACGACTACGGCCAGGCCGACCGCGTCAGCAACCAGCAGTCCGCCGAGGTGCTCGCCGAGAAGCTCAAGGCCTACGGCTTCGAGGTCAAGGTGATCGACGGGCACAACGCCACGCAGATCAAGAACGCCTTCGACGCTTTCGCCACGCTCCAGGACAACCGCAACGGCACGCCCATGGCCGTGGTCGCCAAGACCATCAAGGGCTGGGGCAGCCCTTCGGTCCAGGGCGGCGGCTGGCACGGCAAGCCCCCCACCGGCGACGCCCTCAAGAAGGCCCTCACCGAGCTGGACCAGAAGCGCGTCGAGATGACCAGCGCCCTCGCCACCAGCGACCAGTTCACCATTCAGAACCCCGTGGACGCGCCGGCGAGCGACTACACCAGCCCCGAGTACCCGACGCTGACCGAGGCGATGAAGAAGTTCGACATGGAGTCGATGATCCACAGCGGCAGCATGGCGACCCGCCGCGCCTACGGCATCGCCCTGCGGGCCATGGGCCAGATCAACGACAAGATCGTCGTGCTCGACGCCGATGTCAGCAACTCGACGTTCGCCGAGTACTTCAAGAAGGACACCAAGACCGCGCCCCGCTTCCTGGAGTGCAAGATCGCTGAGCAGAACATGATCTCCGTCGGCGCGGGCGTCGCCGCTGGCGGCAAGATCCCCTTCGCCAGCACCTTCGCCAAGTTCGTCACCCGCGCGTACGACCAGATCGAGATGGCGATCTACTCCGGCGCCAACCTCAAGATCGTTGGCAGCCACGCCGGCGTGACCCTCGCGGCCGACGGCCCCAGCCAGATGTCCCTCCCCGACGTCTCCTGGTTCCGCGCCTTCACCACCATGAAGGACCACCGCGGCAACCCCGGCTGCTACGTCCTCCAGCCCTCCGACGCCTACGCCGCGTACGGCCTCACCCAGGTCATGTCCGAGTACGAGGGCGTCTGCTACATGCGGACCCTCCGCGCCGACACCGAGTTCATCTACAGCGACGACGTCGTCTTCAACCTCGGCGGGTTCGAGGTCCTCAACGAAGGCCGCGACATCGTCCTCTGCGCCGCGGGCTACATGGTGCACGAGGCCAACAAGGCCGTGGAGCTCCTCGACAAGGCCGGCGTCTCCGCGACGCTCGTCGACCTCTACTCCCTCCCCTTCGACACCGACGCCCTGCTCGACATCGTCGGCGCCAACAACGGCCTGTGCATGACCATCGAAGACAACTTCGGCGGCGGCATCGGCTCAGCCGTCGCGGACGCGCTGCTGGAAAGCGGCGACGCCTTCAAGCTCCAGCAGATGCACGTCAAGCGCATCCCCAAGTCCGCCCGCACCCCCGAAGAAGTCCTCGCCATGTGCGGCCTCACCGCCGCCGACATCCAGAAGAACGTCATGAAGATGCTGGGCGTCTGAGCCCACGCAAACAACCCGATTCCCCGGAGAGCCGATCGCGCAAGCGATCGGTTTTTCTCTGTAAAGGCCACTCCACCGCCCGGTAAACTGCCCCATGCCCGACGACCCCACCCCAGGTTTCATGCTCTACCAGTCCCCCGACGGGACCGGTATCCGCCTGCGCCTGGAGGGCCAGACCGCGTGGCTGACCCAGGCTCAGATGGCTGAGCTGTTCCAGACCACCAAGCAGAACGTCAGCCTCCACGTGCAGAACGTCTTTGATGAGGGGGAAGTTGAGGCGGCGGCAACCGTCAAGGATTACTTGACAGTTCAGCAGAGGGCAAGCGCCAGGTCCAACGCTCCGTCCAGCACTCCCGGAGGGCCGTGATGAGAGCGCTACACCCGCGGCAGCGCGCAAACCCCGTGATACCTGATCGCGACGATCGTCTGGTCGTCGTCTCGCGTCGCCTCGGTGCGGTGGGCGTACAGCGACTTGTGGATCGAGTCCACGACGCAGTCGGGCGCGCCGGTACACAGGTCGAGCGCGGCGTCCATCCGCTCCACGCCGAACTGCTCGCGGGCGGGGCTGAAGGCCTCGGTGATGCCGTCGGTGTAGAGGATCAGGGTGTCGCTCATCTTGAGCTGCACCTCTTCGACCACTGCGTTGAGCTGGTCGAGGATGCCCAGGGGGAGCGTCGTCGCGCGGTCCACGGCCGAGATGCGGCCCGTCAGCCCGCACTTGATGCGGGGCGGGTTGTGGCCGGCGTTGCTGTAGCGCAGGATGCCGGTGAAGGGGTCGATCACGCCGAAGAACGCCGTGATGAAGTTGCCCTCCAGGCCAGCGGCGATGAGGCGGTCGTTGGCGAACTCGAGCACCGCCGCGGGGTCGATCTGCTGCTCGGCGGTCCCGCTGGGCACGTAGCAGTGCAGGATGGCGTGGAGCATGGCCATCACTGTTGCGGCCGCGGCGCCGTGGCCGGAGACGTCGGCGATCAGGATGCCCCAGCGTCCACCCGGCAGCGCGATGAAGTCGTAGTAGTCCCCACCCGTCTCGTTGCTGGTGAGGTAGCTCGTGGCAACCTCAAGCCCCGGGATGTCGGGCGTCTTGGAAGGCAGGAGCGCCTGCTGCACGCGGGCGATCTGGTCGATCTGGTCGCGGAGCTGCTGGTTGAGCTGCTTGGCTGTGTTTACGGCGTGGAGCTGCCGCCCCACCAGGCCAAGCATGTTGCTGACCAGCTGCGCTTCGCTGACCTCGCGCGGGTCCTGGAGCTCGGAGCAGCTGAAGCCGAAGGACCACTTGCCCACGCTGTCGCCCTCGAAGATGGGCAGCACCATGCACGAGCTCGCGTTGCCGACCATGCCCCGGAGGACCGGGTCGTCCTGCATGGAGAGGTCCATGGCGTACTTGGGGTGGTCGTCGGCGATCATGCGGCCGATGAAGCCGCCGCGATGGACGGGGAGGCTGGCGAAGCGGCGCTGATCGACGTGCGTGCGGTCAAAGGGTGTTCCGGCGGGCTGGCACCACATGATGCGGTAGGCATCGGGCGCGGAGGCGTCGGGCAGCACGCCGACGAAGTGCGTGACCGGCTTGAGCTTGGTGTACTTGGAGATGAAGGTGTTGTACGCCCCGGCGGTGTCTTCCGCGCGGGTGAGGTCGCGGAGCATGGCCGTGAGGCCGGGCAGGTGAGGGTCGGAAGAGAGGTCGAGGAGTCGCACAGGCTGATGTTAGTCCGGGCGGGGTGTGATTCTGGCGGTTCCTAGAGTTCCGCGATGCAGCCCACCCGGCACGATGAGCCAACCCCGCCGGCCAGTCTTTTTACGCCGCGGGTCGAGCTCCGCGCGTCGATTGTGGCGGGGGTTCTGCTGGGCCTGGGCTACCTGCTGCATGTGTGGCAGGGGCACGCGTGGGCGGAGTGGCTCATCTGGGGCAGCCTTGGAATCGGGATGGTGTACGGCGGACGGGCCGCGGTAGAGTCGCTGCGCGAGCGGAAGTTCGACATTGACGTGCTCATGATCGTGGGTGCCGGGCTCGCGGCGTACATCGGGCACCCGGAGGAGGGCGCGCTGCTGCTGTTCCTCTTCGTGCTCGCGGGGGCGCTCGAGGACCTGGCGATGGAGCGGACCAAGCGGGAGGTGCAGGCGCTGCACAAGCTGATGCCGACCGAGGCGCTGGTGCTGCGGGATGGACAGTGGGTGCAGGCGGCGGCGGATTCGCTGATGGCCGGTGAGCAGCTGCGGGTGCGGCCGGGCGAGCGGGTGCCCGCGGACGCGGTGGTGGTTGAGGGGCAATCGACGATTGACCAGTCGGCGATCACGGGCGAGTCGATGCCGCGGGCGGTCAAGGCGGGGGACGAGCTGTTCGCGGGCACGATCAATACGGATGACCCGCTGGTGGCGCGGGTGCTGCGACCGGTGAAGGAGTCGAGCCTTCAGAAGATCCTGGACCTGGTGACGACCGCCCGCGAGCAGCGCGAGCCTCTGCAACGAACGATCGATCGGATCAGTGAGCCCTACGCATTGGGGGTGATGGGTCTGAGCGTCGTGGTGTTCGTCGTGTGGTGGCTGGGGCTGGGGCGCGAGTGGAACGACGCGTTGTACACGGCCATCACGCTGCTGATCGTGGCGTCGCCCTGTGCGTTGGTGATCGCGACGCCCACGGCGACGCTGGCCGCGATTGCGAGAGGAGCGCGCGGGGGCGTGCTGTTCAAGGGCGGGCAATCGATAGATCGGCTGGCGAGCGTGGGCGCGGTGGCGTTCGACAAGACGGGGACGCTGACGTTTGGACGGCCGCGGTTGTACGAGGTACACCCGGTGGCGTGGTCGGATGGCGCGGAGCTGCTGGCGATCGCGGCGGCGCTGGAGGCGGATTCGACGCACCCGATTGCGGTTGCGATCAGGGAGGCGGCGGCGCAGCGGGAGGTCGGGACGGTCGAGATGTCGGAGATCAACCATGTCGTGGCCCGGGGCATCGAGGGGCGGCAGGATGGGGTGCTGGTGCGTCTGGGGAGCTACTCGTTCACCGAGGAGGTGATTCCCGTGTGTTTCCGCAACCGCGTGAAGGAGGTGCTGGCGAAGATCCAGCACCGCGGGCACGTGGCGGTGGTGATCGCGCGGCAGTTCAAGGCGGAAACCGAGAGCGAGCCGGGCGGGGACGCGGCGGTGCTGATCATGGCGGACCAGGTGCGGCCGGGGGCGCAGACGCTGGCGCGGGAGTTGCACGCGCTCGGAATTGCGCCGGTGGTGATGCTGACTGGGGATAACCGGTTGACGGCGGCGCGGATTTCGGAGTCGCTGGGGCTGGACCGGTTTGAGGCGGAGTTGCTGCCGCAGGACAAGGTTGACGCCGTGCGCAAGCTGAAGGAGGGGGCGCGTTCTGCACCGAAGGGGAGGCGGGGCGTTGCGGTGATTGGCGACGGGGTGAATGACGCACCGGCGCTCGCGGCGGCGGATGTGGCGATGGGGATTGGGACGATCGGCACCGCGGCGGCGCTGGAATCTTCAGATATCGTGCTGCTCTCGGATAATTTGGCGACGATCCCCTGGGCGATTTCGCTGACGCGGCGGGCGCGTCGGACGGTGAAGCGAAACCTGATATTCGCGATCAGCGCGATCGTGGTGATGGTGCTCGTAACGCTCGTGGGCTCGCTGTTTCACTGGGTGTTACCGCTTTCATTGGGTGTGCTCGCGCACGAGGGGGGGACCCTGCTCGTGGTACTCAACTCGCTGCTTTTGTTGTGGGCAGGGAAGGGTGTGGTGAGGGGCGAGGGCGACAAACCCACTCAAATAACCGCAATTCCAAGGGAATCTGGGGTATCCACAGCCGTGGGGTGATTTCTCGCGGCGGCGGAGTTTTGGTAAGTTGGGCGAGCGTTCTCTTCAAGTCCCCTTGAATCCGCGCTCGGGGGGGCGTGGCTGCTGGAGAGTAGAGTGTTCTCGCAAACTACTGAATACGCCCTCCGTGCGATGGCGTGCCTCGCGACGGCCCCCGGCGAACTCGTTCCCACTACAACCCTGGCCAACAAAACCAACGTCCCAGCCAACTACCTCGCCAAGGTGCTCCAGCAGCTCGCGAGCTCTGGCCTCATCCGTGGGCGGCGGGGCGTGGGCGGGGGGTACATGCTCGCGCGGGATGCGGGCGACATCAACCTGCTGGAGATCGTGCGGACGGTGGGCGAGCTTTCGCCGACCGACCGCGTGAGTTTGAGCTACGGCCCGCCGTCGGATGTGGGCACGCTTCAGGACACGCTGGCGAGCGTCAAGTCGATGGTGACCAAGACGCTGGAGGGCGTGACGCTGGAGGCGCTGGTCAAGGACTCTCCCAAGCGGCCGAGCGCTCGCACGCCGGTGCGGGCGGAATAGCCGCGGCGGCCGCGTCGGGCGGGCGGTGTGCCTAAGAATGGGGCCTATGGCAGAGACCACACATGGGTCGGAGGGATCGCACCGCCTTGAGGCGCAGCGGCGCAGCAACCGCGACGCCACGCTGGCGCTGGGGCTGACGCCCTACGGCACGCGCACGCCGGGGCTGCGCGACAACGCGGCGGCGAAGGCGCTGTACGACGCGGAGGCGGACGCCGAGCAGCAGAGCAAGGGCAAGGAGCCGGGGTTTGTGGACCGGCGGCCGGTGGCGACCATCGGCGGGCGGGTGGTGCTGCTGCGCGACAACGGCAAGCTGGTGTGGATCCAGCTGCGGGACGCGACGGGCGATGTGCAGGTCGCGGTGAGCCAGCGGGATTGCAGCGAAGCGGGGTTCAAGTTCGCCAAGCTGACCGACCTGGGAGACGTGATCGTCGCGACCGGGCGGGTGATGAAGACCAAGTCGGGCGAGGTGACGGTGTGGGCCAGCGAGCTCAAGCCCGGCGCCAAGTGCCTGGTGCCGCCGCCCGAGAAGCACGCGGGGCTGACGGACGTGGAGCTGCGGTACCGGCAGCGGTACGTGGACCTGTGGTCCAACCCCGAGACCATGAAGGTGTTCCAGGTGCGCTCGCAGATCGTGAGCGAGATGCGGAAGTACCTGGATGCGCAGGGGTTCATGGAGGTCGAGACGCCGATGCTCCAGGTGCTGGCGGGGGGCGCGGCGGCGCGGCCGTTCGTGACGCACATGAACGCGCTCTCGATCAACCTGTTCATGCGGATCGCGCCGGAGCTGTACCTCAAGCGGCTGCTGGTGGCGGGGATGCCCAAGGTGTACGAGATCAACCGGAACTTCAGGAACGAGGGGCTGGACAAGCAGCACAACCCCGAGTTCACGATGCTCGAGGCGTACGAGGCGTTCGGGAACGCGGAGACGGTGATGGCCCTGACCGAGGGCGTGACGCGGCACCTGGCGTTTTTTGTCGCCAAGGCGATGGGGATTGATACGACCGAGGGGCTGAGGCTGCCGTTTGGTGAGTGGCAGATTGATTATGGATCAGCGTTTGACCGCGTGACGTACGCGAGCCTGTTTGAGACGGCGCTGGGCTTCTCGATGACGGACATGGCGCGGGCGCGGCAGGAGGCGGTGGGGCGGCACCTGATGAGCCCGGAGGCCGCGGGAAAGCTGGATGATGTGCTCATCCTCAACGAGCTGTTCGAGGAGTGCGCGGAGAAGTCGCTGGACCCCTCGCGGCCGACATTTATTACGGAGTATCCCGCGGCGATCTCGCCGCTGACGCGGCCCAAGGCGGACAACCCGAGCGTGGCGGAGCGGGCGGACCTGTTCATTGGCCACATGGAGGTCGCGCCGCACTACACGGAGCTGAACGACCCGGATGTGCAGGAGGCGAAGTTCCGTGAGCAGCTGAAGGGGCTGGACACGGAGAAGAGCGCGGAAGAGAACACGTTCCGGACGATGGACCACGACTTCCTGCGGGCGCTGAAGGTGGGCATGCCGCCGGCGGGGGGGATGGGGCTGGGCATCGACCGGCTGGTGATGCTGCTGACGAACCAGCGGACGATCCGGGATGTGGTGCTGTTCCCGTTGATGCGGCCGGAGGAGTGAGTCAGATAGGACTCATAGGACTCATGGGACTCAAGGGAGTCATGGGAGTCATGGGACCTATGGGAACGAGGCACAGCAGTTCACGACTTAGTGTGAACCTTCGGTCACGCGGAGGACCTCGGACACGGTGGTCATGCCCTTGGCGACCTTCCGCATGCCGTCGGAGCGGAGGGTGACCATGCCGCGTTCGATGCAGAGGCGGCGGAACTCGGCGACGTTGGGGTTGCGGGCGATGAGGTCGCGGAGGGAGTCGTCGACGGTGAGGAGCTCGTAGATGCCGACTCGGCCCGAGAAGCCGCAGTTGCGGCAGCGGTCGCAGCCCTTGGCGGCCCAGATCTCGTCGGCGTCGAAGCTGTGCATGGCGAGGAACTCGGCCATTTCCTCGCTGGGCTTGGTGAGCTGCTTGCAGTGGGTGCAGAGGCGGCGGATGAGGCGCTGCGCGAGGACGGCGTTCACGGCGGCGCCCACGAGGAAGGGCTCCAGGCCGATGTTGACCAGGCGCGTGATGGAGCTGGGGGCGTCGTTGGTGTGCAGGGTTGAGAGCACCAGGTGGCCGGTGAGGGCGGCCTGCACGGCGATGTGGGCGGTTTCCTGGTCGCGGATTTCGCCGAGCATGATGACGTCGGGGTCCTGACGCAGGAGGGAGCGGAGGGCCGCGGCGAAGGTCATGCCGATTTTTTCGTGCATCTGGGTCTGCGTGAGGCCGTCGAGGTGGTACTCGATGGGGTCCTCGACGGTGCAGATGTTCATCGAGTTCTTGTCGAGCTGGCGGAGGGAGGCGTAGAGGGTGGTGGTCTTACCCGAGCCGGTGGGGCCGGTGACCAGGACGATGCCGTGGGGCGCATCGATCTGCTTTTTCCAGATCGTGTAGGTGTTCTCGTCGAAGCCCAGGCCGTCGAGCTCGACGTTGATCGAGCGCGTATCGAGGATACGCATGACGACCTTTTCGCCGTAGCCGGTGGGGAGCGTGGACATACGCAGGTCGAGCTTGCGGCCGGCGACGGTGCAGCGGATGCGGCCGTCCTGGGGGAGGCGGCGCTCGGCGATGTCGAGGTTTCCCATGATCTTGAGGCGGGAGACGATGGCCGGGCCCATGGAGACGGGCGGGTTCATCATCTCGAAGAGCTCGCCATCGATGCGGAAGCGGACCTTGAGCTTCTTCTCGCTGGGCTCGATGTGGATGTCCGAGGCGCCCTCTTTGACGGCGGTCTGGATGATGTAGTTGGCGAAGCGGATGACGGGGCTTTCACCGGCGATTTTCTCGAGGTCGACCTCGTCCTGGGACTTCTTCTCGACTTGGACGTCGGTCTCGACGACCTCGGAGAGGATCTGGTTGACGTCGTCGGTGCCCTGCTCGGACTTGCCGCCGCCCAGGATCTCGAAGGCGCCCTTGAGGTCAAAGGCGGGGACGAGGACGATCTTGACGCCCGAGCTGCCCAGGGCCTTGCGGACCTCGTCGAGGAGGAAAACGTTGTCGGCCTGGGTGGTGCCGATGACGACGCGCGACCCCTCGGTGCGGAGGGGGATGAGCATGTTCTGCTTGCAGAACTCGACGGAGATGCGCTGCACGAGCGCGCCGTCGATGCCGCCGTCCAGGCCCTTGACGAGGTCGATGCGCTCGAAGGGGATGCCGGAGACTTCGGCGACGCAGGACTGCACGGCGGCTTCGTCCGCGCCCTGCTCGACGAGGACGTCGGGGAGCTTGCGGTTGGGTGAGGCCTTGACCACGCTGAGGGCGGTGGTCATTTTTTCAGGCGTAACAACCTGGCGGGAGAGGAGGAGCTCGGTCAGGGTGGGGTTCTGGCCCGCCTCGAGGACGGCCTGGGGCGTGTAGATCTCGCTGATGGCGGGGCCGACGGCGGGGCCGCTGCTGCCCTTGGTCTGCTTGACGGCGGGGTCGGGGGTGGTGACCACCGCTGTTTCCATGCCGTAGGTGCGCTGGTTGGCGGGGCTGGCGGGGAGGGGCGAGAAGGTGGATTCCGCCTCGTCCACGCGGTGCTTGAGGGGCTCTGCGGGCTTGCCCTTGGAGTCACCGACGCCAAGCTCACTCAGGATGTCATCGATGTTGTACTTCGCCACGGTGGCCCCAGTTGCGAGTCTTGGTGCGGTCGGATTGTGGAATCAGCGGGTGACGGGCGAGGTTCCCATGCGGGTGGAGGACTTCTTGGGCCCGGCCTTGGGCTCTTCGAGGGTGAGGGTGAAGGTCTCGCCGTGGGCCTCGAAGGTGACGGTGCGGCCGCTGACGGCGGTGACGGTGAACATGTCGATGATGTCACCGGCCTTGACGGTGAGGTCGTCGATGCGGGCGACGGAGCCGATGATGCCGCGGAGCTTCATGCGTTTGAGGGTGTCGACGGCTTCGGCGCGGAGGCGGTCGGTTTCGTTCATGCCGACTTCGACGGGGCCGGCGTCGGGGGTGACGTGGGCCTGCTGGCGCTCGCGCATGAAGGGGGACTTGCCGAACTCGGTGAGGGTGACGTCCAAGGGCTTCTGGATGCGGTTGAGGTCGGCCATGATGCGTTCGTAGGTCCGGGCCTTCATGCTCTCGTCGGACTTGAAGTCGACCTTGACTTCGTTGAAGGTGAAGCCGGACTGCATGCCGTAGCGTCGCATGCCGTAGAGGGCGCCGGCGCTGACGCAGAGGATGAGCAGCAGCAGGGGGACCTGCGAGGGCATCTTGGGCTTGCGGGCCATGGGGATGTTCAGGGGGACTTCGGCCGCGGGATTGGGGACGTCCATGTTGGTGCTCACTGGGTGCCTCCCTGGGCAAGCTGGGCTTCATCCTGGAAGTAGATGCTGAGGGTGAAGTCGGCGCGGAGCTCCACGCCGTCCTTGGGGTTGCCGGTAATCTTGAGGTCGTGGATGCGGGTGATGCGGGGGAGTTTCTCGATGCTGGCGAGGAAGGTGAAGAAGCCCAGGAAGTCGCCGCTGACCTCGATCTCGATGGGCTGCTCCATGTAGAGAGCGGAGCGGATGGGCTTGAGGGACTTGAGGGCGGGGGCCTGGAGCTTGCAGGTCTCGGCGAGGTCAGAGACCTTGCGGACGACGTCGTCGACTTCCTTGTTGGAGGGCAGGCGGGCCTCGATGATCTTGATGCTGTTCTGGATTTCCTGGTTGGACTTCTCGAGGTCGGCGTTGCGGGCGGTCTCCTCGCGGAGCTTGCCCAGGAGCTGCTCCTTGTGCTCGACCTCGGCCTTCTGCTGCTCGATTTCCTTGTTGAGCGGCTTGAAGACGAAGAAGTAGCTGGCGATGGGCATCGCGATGACGACGAGGATCAGGAGAGCGCGGAGGTGGGTATTCATTATGGGGTCTCCTGCTTGGGGGCCGCGTCGGAGACGGCCATGCTGGGCTTCTTGTTCTGGAGGTCCTTGCGGCCGCCCTTCTCGAGGATGGCGGTGCGGGCCTCACGGAGGTTGGTGAGTGAGGAGGCGAGGGTCTGGCTGTCGACCTCGGTGCGGATCTGGGCGGAGACCTCGAACTTGCGGAACTCCTTGTCCTTCTCCCTGGCCTCGCGGATGAAGGTGAGCTCGACCTTCTCGAAGATGGGGCTGTCCTTGAGGCTCTTGAGGAAGTCGGCGACCTCGGCGTTGTTGTCGGCGCTGCCGGAGATGGTCATGGCGTAGGAAAAAGTCGGGGCGGAGACCTTGACCTTGACGGGCGTGGGGGCGGGCGCGCCCTTGACCTTGTCGGTCAGGCTCTTGACGAGTGGGGCGGGCTTGGGCGAGCCGGGGGCGTTGGCGGCAGGGGTGACAACCGGGTCCTTGCGGGTGCATTTGATCACGAGCGAGTCGAGCGTGGAGGACATGGGCTTGCGGAGGGTGACCTCGCCCAGCACGGCCCAGCGGGGGACGCGCTCGATGATGGCGGCGGTGATCTCGGCCTTCTCCATCATCTGGGCGCGCTGACCTTCGAGGGCCTTGAGCTGCTCGATTTTCTTGCCTTCCAGCTCGAACTGCTCGCTCACGGCCATCTGGCGCTCGCGGATGGCCTTGCCCTGGCGGTTGGTCGCGAGGAACGCGCCCACGACGCCGGCCATGACCAGCATGAAGAGGGAAAGGATGAGGACGTTGACGCGGGTTTCGGTCTTGCGCGCGATGTAGTCTTCCGGGAGGAAGCTGCTGCTCGCGGGCGAGACGGGTCGGAACGGATTGCTCATCGAGAGCTCCTCAGGGGGTCACAGGTCGGTGGGCGAGATGCACAGGCCCAGGGTCACGGCCCAGCCGGGCTGGGGCTGCTTGAGGTCAACGCCGATGGCCGGCTCCGAGCCGGTGCGGGCAATGCGTGCGAGGGGGTCGGCCATCTGCGCGGGCAGGCGCAGGGACTTGGCGATGGTCTGGCAGAGGCCCTTGTGGCGTGCCTCGCCGCCGACGAAGATCGCCCGCTCGACCCGCTTGCCGGGGAACTGGCTCTCGTGGTAGCGGACGCACATGAGCACTTCGTCGGTGAGGCTTTCGAGGGGCTCGCGGAGGTCGACGTTTTCGGGGGCGTAGGAAGAGGGGGGCTGGGTGTTGAGCTCTGGCGTGAAGCCGGGAGCGAGGGGGAGCAGGCCGCGGTCGTCGGTGCGGGAGCGCTCGGGTGTCTCACTGGGAGCGCCGGCGGTGACGAGGGCGGGGGCGGGGG
>Ga0208492_1001543_pt1 | contig 13844 bp, 16 predicted proteins | sample Subbioar_CSW14AB_FD_184820 | JGI IMG/M metagenome (GOLD analysis project Ga0208492, IMG submission 184820) | Serpentinite rock and fluid subsurface biosphere microbial communities from McLaughlin Reserve, California, USA - CR12Mar_CSW14AB (SPAdes) | ecosystem: Environmental > Terrestrial > Deep... | reverse complement strand
CCAGCCGCTTCGCCAGCGTGCCCTTGCCAGACGAGGTAGTGCCGTCGATCGCGATGATCATTGGCCGTCTTTCTCAACCTGCGCGCCCAGCGTCGCCATGTGATCGAAGAATTCGGGATAAGATGTGGCGATCATTGCAATGTCGTCGACCGACACCACATCCTTCGCAGCAGACCCCATCACCAGCGCCGACATCGCGATCCGGTGGTCGTGCCGCGCCTCCACCAGCCCGCCGCCCGGCGCCCCACGCGCGCCCCGGCCGGTCACGATGAAACCGTCCGGCAGTTCGTCCACCACAATGCCGTTGACCGACAGCATGGCGCAGATCGCCTTGATCCGGTCGCTCTCCTTGACGCGCAGCTCGGCCGCGCCGGTCACTTTCGTCTGCCCCTCGGCGAACGCCGCCAGCACGGCAAAGATCGGCAGCTCGTCGATCATCGACGGCACCAGCGCCGGGTCGAGCACGATGCCTTTGAGCTTCGACGCCGACGCGATCACGCGCACCGTCTCTTCGCCCGTCGCCTGCCCGTCGCCTTCAACGCGCAGCACGCCGCCCATTTCCTTCGCCGCATCGAGGAAGCCCGTCCGCGTCCGGTTATCGAGCATGCCCGTCACGCTGGCCTCGCCCTCGCCCGCGATCAGCGCCATGGCGATCGCAAACGCTGCCGACGACGGATCGCCCGCCACAGACGCGCCCTTGATTGCGTGCAGCGACTGCCCACCTTTGACGGAGACGACCGGCCCGCCCTCTGCGCGCTCCGTAACACCAACCTCCACGCCGAACGCCCGCAGCATCCGTTCCGTGTGGTCGCGTGTCGCCTCTTTCTCTTCCACCACCGTCACGCCCTCGGCGCGCAGCCCAGCCAGCATGATCGCGGACTTCACCTGCGCCGAAGCTTCCGGCGGCGCATAGCGGATCGCTTTCAGCTTGCCGCCCTTGATGACTGCCGGCAGCCGCCCGCCCGGCGCCGTATCCGCCGAAACGCCCATCTCGCGCAGCGGCTTCAGCACACGCTCCATCGGACGGGATGAAAGCGAGGCATCGCCGATGAAGCGGGCGGTCATGTCATGGCCGCCGGCCAGGCCCATCATCAGCCGGGCCCCGGTTCCCGAATTGCCGAAATCGAGGTCGCTGGCGGGAGTCTCAAATCCCCGCGCGCCGACGCCCGCGATTGTCCACGATCCCTGTCCTGTCCGCTCCACCCCGGCCCCCAGGGCCTTCACGGCGCGGGCGGTGTTGAGAACGTCCTCGCCCTCCAGCAGGCCCGAAACAGTCGATTCGCCGTGCGCCACGGCGGCCATCATGACCGCCCGGTGCGAGCAGGACTTGTCCCCCGGCGCCCGGACTGTTCCGGTGATCCGGCCAACAGGTATTGATCGCGCGCGCATGGGCCTCAAAAGCCTTGTGGATAGCCTCGCCAGACGCCATCAGCCCGGCAGAACAGAGGCGCTTTACAGCTTCGCGCAGACATGGCAAGCGCCGACCCAAGCATGGGGATATGACCTTGGCTAATAACGATCTTGGCGAGAAGCACGTCTGCCCGGAATGCGGGTCCAGATTCTATGATCTCGGCAAACACCCACCCGTCTGCCCGAAGTGCAAGACGGTCATCACGGTAACCGCGGAAGCGGCCAAGCCGAAACGCGCGGCTGCCGCGAAACCCAAACCCGCGCCTGCCAAGAAGGCTGCCGCGAAGAAGTCCGACGAGGATGACGAGGACGAAGACCTCGAGGACGACGAGGATGAAGACGAAGACCTCGAAGACGAGGATTCGGACGACGAAGACGAAGATGAAGACGACGCCGAGGACGAGGACGACGCGGAAGAGGAAGACGTCCTCGAAACCGACGACGACGAGGACGACGATCTCGACGACGACGATGATGATGAAGACGAGGACGACCTCGACGAGGACGACGACGATCTGACTGTCATCGACGAGGAAGACGATCTCGACGAGGACGACGATCTCGAAGTCGAGGACGAAGAGGAATAGCTCCTCCGCCCGTGAACATTGAAACGGCCCGCGAGATGATCGCGGGCCGTTCTGTTTCGGAGCTAACGAAACCGGCTCAGCAGCTGATCGAAGAACAGGCGCGTATAGACCGCATCCGCCTTCCAGTCCTCCACCGGCTCACCGCCCTTGCCCCGGCCCTTCTCGCGGCACCAGCCGATATAAAGGTCGACAAACTCGGGCAGGCTGGCGCGGATCAGCGGATCATCGCCATCCCACCGGCCTCGTATCAGCAGCGCGATCGTCCGCACCTGTTCGGCGTACCAGGCGGGCTCCGTCATGTCGAAGGCAGTGTCCGGCCCCACGCCCAGCGGCAGCTGCGCGAACTTCTCCCTGTCGCCGGCACGGATCACCGGGATGTAGTTCATCGCCCCGCCATTCACGAGCTGCATGCCGTAGTGCCATTCCTCCATCACGAAGCTCCAGGCGGTCTCGCTTTGCCGCTCATAGCCGCCATAGCCCAGCCGCTCGATGTAGGACGGGGTGAGGATGGGGATGAAGGTGTGGCAGATGAACGGGCAGATGCTGGCCATCTCGCCCAGGAACGCGATCAGCCACGGGTCCTTCGCCGAGCGCACCGCGAAGATGTCCCGCAGGTCCTGGTCGATGAACACATCGACCCCGTTGGCCCGCAGGTCAGCCGCGAACTGCGCGACCCACGCCCGGTGCTGTGCGCTGCGAGCGTCAATATCGGCGCCCGCCTCATGCTCGACATGGCGGTAGGACAGGAAGGCGCGTGGACGCTGCGACGGCATGGGCCGCTCCCCCGCCGGAGAACCGGCGCGCGCGCATCATGCCAGAAACCCGCGTTTGCGTCACACGCCCGGAACTTGCCTCGGAAACGGCAGGAATGGTGGAGCCAGACGGAATCGAACCGACGACCTCTTGCATGCCATGCAAGCGCTCTCCCAACTGAGCTATGGCCCCACATCCGTGGTCCGGGTCTGGCCGTTTCCGGCCCGCCCCGATTTGGGAGCGCGTTGCTTATAGCGAGAGTTGCCCCGGATCAAGCGGGGAAACACAAGGATCTGGAATGGCCGAAATCCTGACCTTTCTGCCCGGAACAATGTGCGACCAGAGGCTCTGGCAGCCGGTCTGGCGCGCGCTGGGGCCACGCTTTTCCTGTGATTACGTGCCGATCGAGTCGGAGATGACCCGGGCCGGCATGCTTCACCTGATCCACGCGGCCGCCGCGGCAGGCGATCCGCTCCATATCGTCGCATTTTCCATGGGGGGCTATCTGGCCCTGCAATACGCGCTGGATAACCCGGGCCGGGTCGCCTCCCTGATCACGGTCGGCTCGTCCGCCTTCGGCCTGACGCCCCAGGAGGCCGCCGAGCGCGTGCGCGCCCTGGAGCTGCTGGAGACGCACGACTATCGCGGCATGCCCACCAGCCGCCTCAACCAGTTCGTCCACCCCAGCCACCAGTCGGACCCGGCCGTGGTCGACGTGATCCGCGCCATGGACCGCGACCTCGGCAAGCCCGTGCTGGTGGCCCAGCTCAGGGACACGAGCACGCGCGTCTCGCTGGCCCCGCGCCTGCCCGAGCTGGACATCCCCGTGATGCTGGTCGGCGCCGACAGCGACCCCTTCGTGCCGTGGAGCGCAATCGAGACGATGGCGAGCCTCATCCCTGGTGCACGCACGGAGATGGCAAAGGATGCCGGCCACATGATGCCGCTGGAACAGCCGCACTGGCTGGCCGCCCGCATCGCTGAATTTCACGCTCGAACCTGATCAGGCCGCGTCTGTATGGAGCGTGCCCGGCGCAAGGATCGCCAGCACGGCTTCTTCCGTTTGCGCGCCACGCAGCGCGTCGCGGATCGCTTCCTGCCGGAACATGCGCGCCGCCTTGGCCAGCGCCCGCAAGTGATCCGCGCCGGCGTCTGTCGGCGCCAGCAACATGAAGATCAGGTCTGCCGGACGCTCGTCGATCGCCTCGAAGTCCGCCGGCTCCAGCAGGCGGGCGAAGCCGCCCACGGGCCGCGACAGGCTCTCGATCCGCGCATGCGGAATCGCGACACCCTCGCCCACGCCGGTCGAACCGAGACGTTCGCGCTCCTGCACGGCGTCATGAACCTCGCGCACGTCGAGCCCCAGGGCCCGCGCCATCATGCCGGACATTTCAGCCAGCACCTGTCGTCGGCCCTGCCAGCGGGCGCGCGCCACGATTGCGTTCGGGAGGAGAAGTTCACCCAGACTGGACATCACTTGCCCCCGCCTGACGAAACACGACCTGACGTCATCACTCTACCTTGTCCATCCCCCACGGGACGTCCCGGCCGGCCCTATAGCCGAGGCCGGGCGCCAGAATCCAGCCGTCACCGGCAGTCATCCACCCCGATCGAGAAAAACACCTGCAAATCTTCAGCCGTCCTTGCCGGGGTCCACCCAGCCGACATTACCGTCGGGCCGTTTGTACACCATGTTCAGCCGCCCATGGGCGGCGTTACGGAAGAGAACTGCCGGAGAATCGGCCAGTTCGAGCTGCATGACCGCCATGGAAACGGTCAGTGTCTGGATCCGGGTATCCGATTCCGCCACGATGGCCGGGCTGTCGCCGGAATCAGCGTCCACGCCGTTCGCCCCATTGGCGTCATCGTCGGCGTCATCGCCGGACTCCTGTAGCGGGAGAATGATCCGCTCCAGTACGATTTCGGCGGACGCGCCATCCTTGGCGCCGCGATGGTCACGCAGCCGGTTCTTGTAACGGCGGACGCGCTTCTCGATCTTGTCGAGCGCCATCTCGAAAGCCTGGTAACCGTCATCACCTTCGCCATGCGCCTGCAGCGTGACGCCGGACGGAAGGTGGATGGAGCAATCGACATTGAATGCCCAACCGGGCTTGGAAACTGTAACGAACGCTTCGCCGGTTCGGTTGAAGTATTTCGAGACCCGAGACTCAAGGCCGAACGCTATGCGCTCCTGCAGCGCGGCGCCGATCTCGATCTTCTTGCCTGCGATCTGAACTTGCAACGGCGGCTCCTTGTTCCTGAAGCATGCCAGCATGGGACACGCTCTTTGGCTGGCCCGACCTCACTGTCCCGCATCGACTGTGGGATTGCAAATCGTTCAGGTCAACGCCTGCGTTCAGCCACCGCTGGCGAAAATGCGCCTGCGTTCAACCGACGAGGGTATGCGGAGCGACTCGCGGTATTTGGCGACAGTACGGCGCGCGATATCAATTCCGTGCGCGCGAAGGCGCTCGACGATCTGATCGTCGGACAGCACGGCTTCACGGCTCTCCTGATCGATCATTTCCTTGATGCGGTGCCGCACGGCTTCCGCCGAATGGGATTCCCCACCCTGCACGGCAGGAATTGATGCGGAGAAGAAGTATTTCAACTCGAAAACACCACGCGGCGTCGACATATACTTGTTGGAGGTGACGCGCGAGACAGTCGACTCGTGCATCTCGACTGCATCCGCAACCGTCTTGAGATTGAGCGGGCGCAGCGCGCGAACGCCGTGGACGAAGAATGCGTCCTGCTGGCGCACGATCTCGCTCGACACTTTCAGGATCGTGCGGGCGCGCTGGTCCAGCGACTTGATCAGCCAGTTGGCCGACGCCTGGCATTCCGACAGGAACGACTTCTCTTCATCCGTCCGCGAAAGTCCTGCGACCTCGGCATAATAGCTGCGATCAAGAAGAACGCGCGGCAGCGTATCAGCATTGAGTTCGACGGCGAACGCGCCGTTCGGCATCTCGCGCACGAACACATCCGGCGTCACGGTCGGCGCGGCTTCACCCGCAAACGCAGCGCCCGGGCGCGGCGTCAGCGTACGCAGCTCGGCCAGCATGTCGACGACGTCTTCCTGGTCGACGCCGCAGATCTCGGCGAGACGGCGGAAATCGCGGCGCGCCGCGATCTCGAGATTGTCCATCAGCTTCTGCATCACCGGATCGAAACGATCGCGCTCGACCAGTTGCAGCGTGAGGCATTCCTGGAGGTTGCGGGCCATCACGCCCGTGGGCTCGAAACCATGGCAGACGCCAAGCACGGCCTCGACGTCCTCGACATCGGTGCCCAGCGCGGTTGCGATCTCGCTGATGTCGCCGCGCATGAAGCCGGCTTCATCGGTTTCCTCGATCAGGCGCAGTGCGATCAGGCGGTCGGCATCGTTGAGGCCGGCAATGTGCAGCTGGTCCTCGAGGTGATCGCGGAGAGTCTTCTCTTCCGCCGTGATCGCTTCGAGATCGTAGTCTTCGGACACCTGCTTGCCCGATCCGGCCTTGGACCAGTCGAGCTGTGCGGACGGGCCGCTCTGGCTGGCGTCCATCGCACGTTCGGACGGGCCATCGGATTCATAGGCGTCATCGGAAGACGCATCGAGTTCACGGCTGGCCTTGTCGGCGCCATCGGACTCATCGAGGCGCATTTCCTCGCGGCGTTCGGAAACCTTCTCCGGTGTGTCGCCATCGGCCGGGCCGCCCTCGCCTTCGGCGCGCGTCAGCAGCGGGTTACGCTCGATCTCGGTCTCGACGTATTCCTGCAGTTCGATGTTGGAGAGCTGGAGCAGCTTGATCGCCTGCTGCAGTTGCGGCGTCATGACGAGGGACTGGCCCTGCCTCAGCTGCAAACGATGCGCAAGCGCCACCTGGTTCCTCCACAGGCCGCAGGATCCACCCCCTGCAGCACCTGAACTTTGATTTAGACTACCCTATTCCCGCGGTATTAAAATTGCATTCTCGGTGAACCGCATACTTTCATGCACTTCCAACCGGTTACCAGGTTCTTAAGTCCTGTGACGGAGCGCGCGCACTGCTGCCGCCGCGCAACAATGTTGCGCGCGCAAACGATAGCGATTGAGTACAATCAGGACGCGTTGAAACGCGCGCCGAGATAGACGCGGCGCACGTCCTCGTTGGTGAGAACGTCGGCGGGCGCGCCCTCGAACAGCACCTTGCCATCATAGATGATCGAGGCGCGGTCGACGATTTCCAGCGTCTCGCGGACCTGGTGGTCCGTGATCAGCACGCCGAGGCCACGCCCCTTGAGATAGCGCACCAGGTCCGAGATGTCAGACACGGCGAGCGGGTCGATGCCGGTGAACGGCTCGTCGAGCAGCATGAAGTGCGGACGCGAGGCCAGCGCGCGCGCGATCTCGACACGGCGGCGCTCGCCGCCCGACAGCGAGTTGGCGTTCTGCTTGGCGAGGCGCGTGATCTGCAATTCTTCGAGCAGGGACTCGGTCAGCTCCTTGCGCTTGGCCTTGGAGTCTTCCGTGAGTTCGGCCACGGCCATGATGTTGTCCCAGACGCTCATGCCGCGGAAGATCGAGTTCTCCTGCGGCAGGTAGCCGGCGCCGAGGCGCGCGCGCTGGTACATCGGCAGCGAGGTCACGTCCGCGCCGTCCATCGTCACGCGGCCGCCATCGGCGGTGATGAGGCCCATGATCATGTAGAAGCACGTCGTCTTGCCGGCGCCGTTCGGACCAAGCAGGCCGACGATCTCGCCGCGCCTCAGATGGAGGCTGACGTCCTTGACGACCTGGCGACCCTTGAACGACTTGGCGAGGTTGCTCGCCCGCAGTCCGTCGCGGTCGTCAGCCTCGAAGGCGATGGGGGCCGTTTCGTTGCGCGCGTCCATGCTCGTCTCAGTTCGGGGTCGGCGCGGGCGTGGTCGGGGCCGGCGTGGTCGGCTGGGCCGGCTTCTTCGCGGTGTTGAAAACGGTGACGACGCGCTTCTCGCCAGCAGTGATCACGGTGCGGCCTTCGGCAATGCTGTAGACAACGCGCGTGCCCTTCACGACGCCATCCTCGCCGCGCGACAGGATCACCTCGCCGGTGATGGTGATGGTGTCGCTCGGGAAGTCATACTGGGCGCGGTCGCCACGGATGCGCACGTCGGGCGCCATGTAGTAGACGCTGCCTTCGGCGATCAGCTGCTCAAGTTCGTCGCACGACGGCTCGCCATTGGCGCCGGCCGGGCCCTTGGAGCAGACGGCGGTGAGCTTGTCGGTCTTGATCTGCGCATCGCCCTGCGTGGCGACCACATTGCCCGTATAGACGCCGCGGCCCTCGTTCTGCAGGTACTCGCTCTGCGCCGAGGTGATCTCGATCGGCGCATCGCGCTGCCCGATCTGCGCCAGCGCCGGCAGCGCCACAACAGCGACTGCAACCACAGCTGGAACCACCAGTGCAACCCGCGCCACAACCATCACCGTCATCCCATCAACCACGCGCAAGACCTACTGCGCCTTTTTCTTCTTCCGCTGGAACCGCGTCCAGACATTGCCCTTCAGCACGATCCGTTCGCCGTTCTGGAAAACCTCATAAGAGTCCGCCTTGACCTCGCCAATCGGGCCAACGCCCGTAAGCGGTTCCTGACCCTCGACGCGGTTTTCCTTCACATACATACGTGTCTTCTGCGAGGTGAACGTATAGCCCCCAGCGTCAGTCATCACCACGTCACCTTCGAGATCCAGCACCTCCGTCTCGGCGTTCCAGACGCCGGTGCGGGCCTGCACGGTGGTCGAGGCGGCATCCTTGAGGCTCGGGTTGACCAGATCGACCAGCGCAACATTGTCCCGCCGGCGCTGCGCCGTAAGGGCGGTCAGGTTGTAGGGGCGGTCATTGTCGTCGAACCCGTCGAACCGGGGACCATGCACCGTCACGCTGACCCCGGCGGCGGTCGGATCGGTGTGGCGCTCGCGGAATGAACTCTCGATCACGGTCCCCACCAGCCACCCAGCCGACAGAACGGCCCCGATCGTGAACAGCAGCCGCAGGATATGAACCAGCGCCGTGCGCTGCCGCGCTTCCTTCAGCGAGGTGGCGCGACGCGGGCCCCAGAGGGCCATGTTGCTCTGCGAGATAGCGGCAGGACTCATGGCCTCAACCTAGAACGGGCGCTGTTTCGGGGAAACCAGCGTGTCGCAGCGAAACGTCCCAGATGGGCGTAAATTAGGCCGCCGGAAGGCCTTGCCCGTCCGAATTCCTCAGCTGTGTGCAAAAATGTCCTGTTCGGCCCAGCCGGACAGGTCCAGCGCCGCTCGAACGGGCAGGAAGTCGAAGCAGGCCTGGGCCAGCTCGATCCGGCCTTCCCGCTCCAGCATCACGTCCAGCCGCGACTTGATTTCGTGCAGGTGGAGCACGTCCGAGGCGGCGTAGGAGAGCTGGGCGTCGGAAAGTTTCTCGGCGCCCCAGTCGGAGCTCTGCTGGGCCTTCGACATGTCGATGTTGAGGAGCTCCTTGGACAGCTCCTTCAGCGAATGGCGGTCGGTGTAGGTGCGGGCCAGACGCGAGGCGATCTTGGTGCAATAGACCGGGAAGCACGGCGCCCCCAGCCAGTGCTGGATCATCGCCACGTCAAACCGGGCATAGTGGAAGATCTTCAGCACGCGCGGGTTGGCGACCAGCGACTTCAGGTTCGGGCAGTTGTAGTCCGGCCGGACCAGCCGCACGACGTGGGCATCGCCCTTCCCGTCCGACAGCTGGACCACGCAAAGGGCGTCACGGAACGGGTTGAGCCCCATCGTCTCGGTATCGATGGCCACGGAACCTTCGAACTTCACGTTCGCCGGCAGGTCGCCCTCATGGTGGTGAATGGCCACGTCAGTCTCCTTGGATTGCCGCGACCAATGGCGGGAAACGGCCCGAAACACAACCCGGGCGGCTCGCCGCGCCCTTCATGACCTGAACTGGCGTCAGGCCCGTTCCAGATAGGCGGCCGTCGCCATGCCGCCGGCCGTGCACACCCCCACCACCGCCTTCTTCTTCCCGCGCCGGCCCAGCTCCATCAGGGTCGACCCGAGATAGCGGATGCCGGACATGCCATAGGGATGCCCCAGCGCGATCGCCCCGCCATTGACGTTGGTGCTCTCCCACGGCGTCTCCAGCTGCGCTTGATTGTAGAGCGTGGTGACGGCGTACGCCTCGTGCAGCTCCCACAGGTCGACATCGCCGTTGTTGAGCCTGTGGTGCTTCATCAGCTTCCGGATCGCCGGGGTGATGGCGATGCTCATCTCCTCCGGCGCCACGGACGCCAGCTGCATCCCCCGGAACAAGCCGATGATCGGCAGGCCACGCTTTGCCGCGAGATCCGCATCCATCATCACCACCGCGCCCGCGCCATCGGAGAGCTGCGAGGCATTGCCCGCTGTCGTCGTGCCGCCCTCGTAAACCGGCTTCAGCTTGGCCAGACCTTCCAGCGTTGTGTCTGCACGCGGACCTTCGTCGTGATCGAGCGTCACCCGCTGCTCGCTCACCTGCCCCGTCGCCTTGTCGGTGACCTTCATCGTGGTGGTGAAGGGAATGATCTCCTCGGCATACTTGCCTGCCTTGCGCGCCGCCTCGACGCGCTGCTGGCTGCCAACAACGTACTGATCCAGCGCCTCGCGGCTGATGCCGTACTTCTTCGCGACGAAGTCGGCCGTCTCGTTCATTGTCCACCACACGGCGGGCAGGCGCGCCTGCAGTGGCGCATAGAAGAACCCCTCCACCGCAATGCCGATCTGCACTAGGCTGATGCTCTCGACCCCGCCCGCGATGCCACAGCTGATCTCGCCCGTGGCAATCCGCGTCGCGATCATCGACGCCGCCGACAGCCCCGACCCGCAATACCGGTTCACCGTGATCCCCGGCACATCGAACCCGGCCTCCAGCGCCGCAGTCCGCGCGATATTGTGCCCCGTCGCCCCCTGCGGCAGTCCGCAGCCAAGGATAACATCCTCGACCTCGCGAGCCTCAATACCAGCCCGGCTAACAGCGCCCTTCAACACGTGCGCTGCCAGCGGAATCCCGTGCGTCTGGTTCAGCGCCCCGCGAAACGCGCGCGCAATCCCCGTCCGGCAATAGCTGACGACAGCGACATCCTTCATGACGCGATCCTTTTTCCACGACAGGCGACATTCTCACGCCGATCCACAAGTCACCCAATGATTTTGCCGGGGGATTGCGTCGGTCGATCGAGAAATGACGTCGATAGAATGACTGACGCCAATGCCACGACTTCCGGTTGTGCCGGCGAAGGGCAAGGCGCCCCAACCGCAAGCATCCTTCGATAGACGCAACGGAATTGTTGCAGCGCGTCATGACAATCTGTCATCAAACCGTCATATTAATTTCATGAAACTGATACAGACGGCCTTGGTCGCCCTCGCGCTCGCTCCGTCAGCCTTTGCTGAAGAGCGCAGCTCTCAACCCGTTCCATTCAAGATTTCGGTGAGCACGCCCGAGGCGCCCGCCTCGCATGCCGATTACCGCTACCCATACGCCGCAGCCCGACAGGGTGTGGAAGGGTCGTGCGAGCTGACCTTCACGGTTGGCCAAAACGGCAAGATGCAGCGCATCCAGGCGATGGAATGCTCGTCACCTCTATTCGAGAGCGCTGCGAAATCGGCCGTCAAGGGGATGGTGTTCTCGAAGTCGGATCAGCCGCGCACAGGACAGGTCGCCACCATCCGCTGGGACATGCAGCCTGTACAGTTGGCCAGCGCCTACTAGGCTGACCTAGGCTTTCTTGCACCCGATCATGCCGCCAACCGGCAGGATGGTTTCAAAGCCAGCCTTGTCGCGCGTGCGCAGGACGCCGCGCTGGATGATCGCGCCGTCCTGGACCTTGCCATCGCGCTCGTAGGTGAGGTCGAGGTCGAAGCGGTATTTGCCGCCAACGAAGCTCTGCTTCTCATAGTGGCCGAGCGTGGCCTCGCCGCCAGTGGTCTTGCGCGACATGCGGTATTCGCGACCGTCGATCTTCACGAGCGCCTGCGCGGGATCTTCATTCGCGAAAAGCACGAAGACCGGGCGCTCCGTCTTGCTCCACAGGAAGAGGCTGCAGCGGCCGGGCGTGAGCTTCTGCGATTTGAGCGCCTGCAGCTCGATCTCGCCGAAACTGACACGATCGGCGACGCTTTGCGCAACCGCGGAGCCAGCCGAGACCATGATGAGCGCGGCGCAGGCAAGGCGTTTCAGAACGGAAGCCATCGGGTCGCTCCCCTTTTTGCAAAAGAACCGGTTTCGGATTGTGGCGTGAGGCCGAGCATGGCGAGGCGGCCAGCGAGCTCGGGTTTGTCGGTGCGATAGACCATCGACCATTGCGCGGCGCCGTTGCCGGAGAGATCCAGCACGAGTTCGGCGCTGTCGCCGTCTCGCTCGCCAGTAAGCATCAGACGGCCGACGGGCCCGTTACAGGCCGCAACACCAGAGAGCGTGGGACCGTTGCCGCCGAGCAGGTCAGCGCTGCGCTCCAGCGTGTTGCTTTGCAGGACGCCCTGCGCGTCGCGGCAGGCGTCGCCGTCGAGCAGCATGTCGAGGTTCTGGATGCGGGTTTCGCCGGGAAGCATGACGCCGTCTTCGAGCGGCAGGCCGGAAATGCGAAGCTCCTGCGCCATGATGCGCCGCTCGCCACCGAGGCCGAGCTGCAATCGCGCCTTGCCGGCGATGCCTTTGCCATCGAGACCGATATCGGCGACGACGCGGCCCAGGAAGACGTCCAGAGGCGACACGCGAACGTCGAGATCGCCGGCATCAAGGCCACCGAGGGCGGCGCGCATCAGGCGGGCGTTCCAGATCGTGCCGTCGGCTTCTGCGAAGGTCAGACCATCCTTCACGGGGTGGAAAAACATGCGCGCCGGCGCCATGGCGCCCACTGCGATCGCAAGAACCGCGACAAAGGCAGCGATGTGCCAGGGCCTGATCATGAGCGGCGCGCCGTAACGCTGGCGTCGGCCTGCACCACGTCGCCGCTCCCCGCGCGCACCATGGCGATGCGGGTGACTACGAAACCGGCGCGCTCAACGGCATCGACCCAGGCATAGACACCCGAGGATGCAGCGGGACCGAAGGAGATACGGACGCCTGTCGGCCCTTCAGGCTCCACGTGCGTAGGCGCGAGGCCAACCGCGGATGCGATAGCAGTGGCGGCGCCGCGAGGCGTGCCGTCTGACGTGACCGTGGGAGGCGCGGCCGTGGTCGAGGACTCCAGCCTTGCGACGTCGGCACGGAGCTGCTGCGCGCTCGCGAGATCCGATGCAGCAGAACCGCGAAATGCGTTGGCCGACTGCCAGCCCCAGAACAGACCACCGCCGACGATGAGAACAAAAGCGCCGAGCTGGAGAAGGAGCTGTTCACGCGCCGTGCGCGACCGGAGCCATGTGGCGAACGCGCCCATCAGCCAATCCCCATCGCGACGGTGACGGAGGAGCGACCATCAATGGCCTGCATCGGGCCGACATCGATGCGGCCCGATCCCTGGCGCAGGCCTGCAATGACGGAGTCGAGTTCGGGCGGCATGTCGCTGGAAAAACGCAGCGACACCGACTGGCCCGGCGCTTCGTGGCGGATCTCATCGAGTTGCACCGCGGGATGCGCGACAAGCACGTCGGCAACTGCAGGGCTGATTGCTAGAACCGGGTTGGAGGCCGGGCGGCGCGCGCTGTTGAGCTGGGCCGATACCTGTGCGCGGAGATTGGTAATGCGCTTCACGTCTGGGCGCGCGGCACGGAATTCCTTCTCCGCGGAGGCCAGCGTCGCTTCGGCAGCCTGTGCGTCGCGCAGGCCATCGAGCACGGTAACACCAATCTGGAGCAGCCCCGCGGTGGCGGCAAGACAGGCGGCAAGAAGCCAGGGCGTAACAGGCGAGCGGGCGGACGTGCTGCGCCCCGCTCCGCCCCGCGCAATATCAGGAATATGAGTGGGTAGCGCCGTGGCCGCCAGAGCGAGCGTGGCGACCGGATCGGCAATATCCAGCGATGACAGACGCGGCGCCTCTGCAAGCACGCCGGCCGGAAGTTGGTCCGGACGCCAGCCGGAAAGCCGGATTTCGGAGAAGGCGGCGCCGGGCTGCGCAAGCCAGGTTTCGATAAGCGCAGGCGCGAGACTGGAG
>Ga0208492_1001542_pt1 | contig 13848 bp, 14 predicted proteins | sample Subbioar_CSW14AB_FD_184820 | JGI IMG/M metagenome (GOLD analysis project Ga0208492, IMG submission 184820) | Serpentinite rock and fluid subsurface biosphere microbial communities from McLaughlin Reserve, California, USA - CR12Mar_CSW14AB (SPAdes) | ecosystem: Environmental > Terrestrial > Deep... | reverse complement strand
CCGCCCTTGTCTGGGCTGTCCAAGGCTTGCGCCACCTCGACCTGACCCGGAGCGACTATGATGTCTGATGCCCCCACCTTTGCCCCCGTCGCGATCATCGCGGCCAAGGACATCCGCGATGCCACCCGTGACCGGTTCATCCTCATCGTGACGCTGTTCCTGGCGCTTGGGGCCGTCGTGGCCCTGATCAGCGGCGCGATTGCCTTGCGCACCGACGCGGCAACCTACGCCGCCGCCAAGGAAACCCTTCTGGCGCTGGGTAAACCCGTCGACCAGATCGCGGCCCCCGAGTTCTACCCGCTGAAACTGCTGCGCGGCGCTGTGGAACAGATCGGCATCGTCGGCGCTGCCATCGCGATCCTGATCGGCTACCGGGCCGCGGCCAGCGAGCGGGGGCGTCAGACGCTGGCGCTGATCCTGACCCGCCCGATCCGGCGCTGGCAGTTCCTGGCCGGCAAGATGGCGGCTGGTCTGGCCTTGCTGGCAGTCGGGCTCTTTGCCGTGCTTGCGGCGCTGGCGCTGGTCGCCAACCTGGCCAGCGGCGTCGGCCTTGGATGGTCCGACTTGCCACGACTGGGCGTGACCTGGCTCGCTGCCGTTCTTTACACCGCGTCGTTCTTCTTTCTCGGCTTCATCCTGACCCTGACCCTGCGCAAGCCCGCAACCGCGCTTCTGCTGGCCTTTGCGGTCTGGCTGACGCTGGTTCTGGTCGCACCGCAGGTCGGCGACACGCTGGACCCCGACAACCAGGTGGCGGGCGGTGTCTTCAAGTCCCTCAGCATCGCCAAGCCTGATCAGATCGAGATCATGAAGCAGTTCAAGACCTACGAGACCCTGCGCGACGGGATCGAGCAGGCCTCCGTCACCAAGCATTTCGAGCGGTTCACCTTTGCCGTCCTTGGCATCAAGGACACCTACACCGGTGTTCCGCTCGGCCCCATCCTGATCGAGAAAACGGGCGATCTCATCTGGATCTTCCTCACCGCCCTTGGGCTTGGCCTGGTTGCCATCGCCCTTCCCCTCAACGCCGACCGGCTTTCAAAGGAATGACCGAAATGACTGCCAAGACCCCCACCCTGATGGCTTCGCTGCTTGTCCTGTCGCTTGCCATGCCGTTTGCCGCACAGGCCGCAGCCACCGACACCGACGGCGATGGAGTTCCCGATGCCGCGGAAGCCGCACTCGGCACCGATCCGCTGGTAGCCGACACCGATGGCGACGGTGCCAATGACCTGAAGGACACAAACGCCACCTTTGCACCGAACCCGATCGACATGACCGGCGCCCCGGCCCCCTTCACGATCAGCGAACTGCTGGTGGAAAACAACGTGGAACCCGGCACCAGCAAGGCCACGTCCGACCACCTCGAGATCGCCGTGAAGAACAGCGGCACGACGCCCCTGACCGGCTTCTCGATCTACTACACCTTCACCGACAAGGACACCGGCAAGGTCGACAGCGTGTTCCGCAAGCTTGACGGGTTCTCTGTTCCCGCTGGCGGCGAAGCGCGCATCCAGTTCGACGACGGCACGGTTGCGGGTCATTTCCGCGCCAACCCGAATTCGATCTACATCACCTCGCAGGCGGCCAAAGTCGTCGACGTGATGCTGAAGCTTGACGGCTTTGCCCCCGTGTCGGCCCAGGTGAACAAGGACAAGGGCGGCGCGGAAAAGGCTGACTGACCCCCGAGACCACGGAAAAAGGGCCGCCGGACTGTTCCGGCGGCCTTTGTCTTGACCTCACCCAAGTTCACGCGGGGTCACTGAACCGGGAAGCAGATGACAAACATTCAACCCAACCGTCAGGCAACCGGCAGCTCGGACACCCAGATTGAAGTCATGGCGGCGATGGTCGCTGCTAGAGACGAAAGGAAAGACTGATGGAAACGAAACCCAATTCGCGTTTTGCCAAACTGATGCTTGCCTCGCTGGCCGGTTCGCTGGCTCTGGGCGGGGCTGCCGCCACCATGGCGCGCGCTGAAGCCAGCAGCGACGATGCTGCCACGATCCAGGCATTCGGTGCGTCGAAGGTGACGCTTGCAGAAGCGGTCCGTACTGCAGAAGGCGCGGGCAAGGGCATGGTCGTGGGCGCGGAGTTCACGCTCAAGGACGGCAAGCCGGTCTACGACGTGACGACCCAGGATGGCGCAACCGAAATGGACCACCTGATCGACCCGGCAACCGGCAAGGTGCTGGCAAGCACGCCCGCCGTCGAGGACGCACAGGGTGACGCGGGCACCGACGAGGGTGCGGAAAAGACCGCGCTCCAGGGAGCCAAGGTGACCTTGCTGCAGGCCATCACGGCGGCCGAAGGACAGGGCGGCAAGGCCCTTTCGGCCGAGTTCGGCCAGGATGGCGGCGCGCTCGCGATCCAGATCGAAGTCGCCGATGCGTCGGGCAAGACGGTCGAGCTGCAGGTTGACGCGATGACCGGAAAGGTGATGGCCGTCACCGAGAACGCCAATGACGAAAATGGCGGGAACGGCGAAAACGGCGAGAATGGTGAAAACGGCGAGAACGGCGAAGGCGCCGAAGGTCAGGAAGGCTGATCCATCGTTGTTGCGGCCCGTCACCCGACCTCGGGTGGCGGGCCACTCCATCGGCCGACCCCGAAACGGGTCGGTTTTCCGTTTCTTCCTCTGCCCCAGGGTGCCATCTATGCCGGAACCGGAGACACTTCAGGGCCTTGTCGTGATCGGGCCTTCGTCGACGCTCCTGCTTTTCGGCCGGGCTGCCGAACTTCTTCTGCCGCACTTCCATGCTGCCGATGGCTTGGGTCCAGAGGTCAACATCGCGATCCTTGACGCCCTGCAACGGCTTGGGGCCGCGATCATGGCCGGCCCCGAGGCGACGGTGTCGTGGAGGGTGGTCGATCTTCGCAGCCCGCCTGTTGCATCCGATGATCGGTCGTGACATCTGCCTGCCGTTGCAAGGGCTTCATATCACTCGCATACTCAAGTAAGACCAGACGGACGGGGGGCGCATGTCGGCAGACCATACGGTAAACGACCCTCGGGCCGGGTCCGGCGGCTTGATCGCGTTCTGGCCGCGCTTGCGCAGCGTCGCCCCCTATCTGCTCGCCCTCGGTCTTTTTGGCCTGGGCCTTTACGCGCTCTACCGACTGCTTGCGCCGGTCAACTTCTCCGATGTCGCTGCCCAGATCCGGATGACGCCCTGGACCATGCTGGCCCTTGCCGGACTGGCCACGCTCGGCGGCTATCTTTCGCTGGCGGGCTATGACTGGTCGGCGCTGCGCTATATCGGCAAGCCGCTGCCGATCCCGGTCGTGCTGACTGGCGGGTTGATGGCCTATGCCTTCGGCAACACCATCGGCCTGACGGCCGTCTCTGGTGGAGCGGTCCGCTGGCGGGTGTATTCCGGCCTCGGTCTTGACGGCTTTGACGTCGCTGCCGTTTCGACCTTTGCGGCGGTCTCGTTCGGCGTCGCGGCGACGATGGTGGGGCTTGGGGCGCTTGCGCTCCATCCCGGCGCATTGGGATCGATCCTGCCATTTCCGCCCGCGACCATCCGCGGCGCCGCCATTGCGCTGATCCTGGTGCAGGTTCTGCCTCTGGTCTGGGCCTCGGCCACCGGGCGCAGCCTGCGTGTGGGGCGCTTCACGCTGCACGCTCCGTCGCTGCCGATCCTTGCCGGGCAGATCCTGTTCAGCCTCGGTGACATCGGCTTTTCGGCGCTGACGCTTTATGTGTTCCTGCCCGCAACCGACCTGGGCTTCTTCACCTTCCTCGCCGTCTTTGCCGCAGCGACCATGGCCGGAATCATCAGCCATGTGCCCGGCGGGATCGGCGTGTTTGAAACGGTGGTCATCGCCGCGATGCCTGCAGGTACCCCGGTCGAAAAGGTGGCGGCGGCGCTTCTGCTTTACCGGCTGGTCTATTACCTCGTCCCCTTCGTCATCGCCTTGGCCGTGCTGGCGATCTACGAAGGCTGGAAGGCGGCGGGCGGGCGCGTCGCGGGCGGAGGGCTCGGGCGGGCACTGTCAGCCATCGAACCCGCCCTGCGCGCCGTGGCGCCCATGGCCCCGACGGTTCTGGCGGCGCTCGTCTTCGGCTCCGGCCTGTGGATGAGCCTGTCGTCGCTGCTGCCGCCCGCCTCCGAGGCCGCCGAGGCCGCCGAGGCCCTGTTCCCGCTTGCCTTCGTCGAAGGCTCGGCGCTGTTGTCAAGCACGCTCGGCGCGGCCCTGATCCTGCTGTCGCTGGGCATCCTTCGTCGCAGCGCAGGGGCCTTCCTGCTGACGGTCGGCGCGTTGATGGCGGGAATCGTGGTGGCGCTGGTCCAGGGGCTCGACTGGGAACGCGCGCTGTCGCTTGCGCTTGTCGTGACGCTCCTTCTGCCATTCCGGCACGCCTTCAGCCGCCGCACCCGGCTGACTCATGCCGCCTTCGAGCCGGGCTGGATCGCGCTGGTGCTGGCAACCGTCGCGGGCTTCGGCTTCGTGCTGTTCTTCGCCCACAAGGGCACGCCCTATGCCCAGGACCTCTGGTGGCAGTTCGCCGTCGACCAGCGCGCACCCCGCGCCTTGCGCGCCGGTCTGGTGGCCAGCCTGATCATCGGACTTGCGGCCTTGTGGCTGCTGCTGCGGGCACCCGTGGTCCGCACGGGTCTGCCGGACCCAAAAGACATCGCCCGGGCCGCCGCCGTCATTGCTGCGGATGACAACCCCGACGCAGGCTTCGCGTTGACCGGAGACAAGGCGCTGGTCTTTTCCGATGACAGCCGCGCCTTCGTGATGTTCGGCGTCTCCGGCCGGTCTTGGCTGGCCTTCGGTGCGCCGGTCGGGCCGAAAGACGCGGGCGAGGACGCCGCCTTTGAATTCGTCGATGCCGCGCGCCGCGCCGGAGCAAGACCGGTGTTCTACGAAGTGAGCGCGTCCGAAGTGCCGCTCATGCTCGACCTTGGCCTTGCGCTGCACAAGATGGGCGAAGAGGCCGTGGTCGACCTGACCCGGTTCTCGCTCGACGGCCCGGACCGCAAGAGGCTGCGCGCCGCCCATGCCCGCGCGCTCCGGGATGGCCTGACGCTGGAGATCGTCCGACCGCCGCATGACGACAGCAGGCTCGCCGACCTGCGCCGGATTTCCGACGACTGGCTTGCCGCCAAGAAAACCCGCGAGAAGCGCTTTTCCGTCGGGCGTTTCGATCCCGACTGGCTGAACCGCTGGCCCGTCGCCCTTGTGCGGCAGGGCGACCGGACCGTCGCTTTCGCCAATGTGTTGACCTCGGGCGACGGCACCGCGGCGACGGTCGATCTGATGCGCCATTCCGCCGATGCGCCGTCCGGAACGATGGAGTTCCTCTTCACCGACCTGATGCTGCGCCTCAGGTCCGAAGGCTGTGCCGCCTTCTCGCTCGGCATGGCACCGCTTTCCGGTCTCACACCCGAGCGCAGCCACCGGCTCTGGGACCGGTTCGGCGCGCTGATCTACCGCCACGGCGGAAACTTCTACAACTTCGAGGGACTGCGCGCCTTCAAGGACAAGTTCGACCCCGACTGGCACCCGCGCTATCTTGCGGCACCCTCGTCCATGCCCCCGCTGTTGCCGCTCGCGGATGCGGCCCGGCTGATCAGCGGCGGCATCGCCGGTCGGCAGACGGCGCAGGGGTGACACGGCAGAAGTCGGTTCCGGACCCTTGCCCCTTGCTTGTCGGCCTATTTGCGCTGGATGCTGGCCGCGCGCAGATCGGTCTTCACCTCCCCGTCCAGCGGCTCGGACATTTTCACCTGCAGGGCTGCTGCAGCCGCTTTGCGCAGCTCAGGCGACTCAAGGCTCATGATGGACGGCGCGGCCGGTGTCCTGCCTGTCCGGCAATCCATCGCACCGCGCCACCGGTCGAGATTGCACCTTTGTCATCTTGGCGAAAGCTACGCGACAGCGTCGTGCCCCATCTGTTGCCTACAGAAACAAGGAGTACCGGAAATGTTCGACAAGTTGAGACTGTTCGCGGCGCGGGCGATGTTCGCTCTCGTTCTTGCGATGAGCCTGGGGTTCGGCCTTCTGATCGCGGGTGTCGCTGCAATCCTTGGGCTCGTCATGGTCGCTGCACTTTGGGTCGCGGGTCTGGGCGCGAACCGGAGGGCGAACACCATGACTGTGGACCAGGAACCCATGCAGCGGGCAGAAGGCGATCCGGCTGCACAGCCCGCGTGACGGAATCTGCACCGCGACCGCGCGGTGCAGGTTTCATCATCCAGGCATTTCGCCTATTCGGAATGTCAACGCGTTTCCCTTGACCCTATGGTCCGTGCCTATGAAACTGCTGCTGATCGAGGATGACACCACAATCGCCGACTATGTCCTCGGCGGACTCCGGCAAGAGGGCCATGTCGTCGACCATGTGGTCGACGGGCGTGAGGCGTTGTCGCAAGCCATGGCCGGCGGCTACGAAGTGATGGTCGTGGACCGCATGTTGCCCGGTCTCGACGGGTTGTCCCTGGTGCGGGCGCTTCGCGCGGCGAAGGTCATGACCCCGGCCATCTTCCTGACCGCCCTCGGCGGCGTGGACGACCGGATCGAAGGGCTCCAGGCCGGAGGTGACGACTACCTGGTGAAACCCTTCGCCTTCGGTGAACTGTCGGCGCGCATCGCAGCTCTTGCCCGCCGCCCGGCGCAACAGACCACCGAAACCGTCCTGTCGGCAGGTGACTTGCGCATGGACCTCATCCGCCGCACCGTGAAGCGCGGCACCGTCCAGATCGACCTCTTGCCACGGGAGTTCGCTCTTCTGGAACATCTCTTGCGTCGCAAAGGCCGGGTGCAGACCCGGACCATGCTGCTTGAGGCGGTCTGGGACATCAGCTTCGATCCGCAGACCAACGTCGTCGAAACCCATGTCTCGCGCTTGCGCTCAAAGATAGATCGTCCCTTCGACACCGAGTTGATCCGTACGGTGCGCGGTGCAGGCTACAAGATTGATGGCTGATCCGATCGTGCGAAGGGCAGTCGATCTGTTTCGCTCAACGCCGGTTCGTCAGGCGCTTGTCGTCGTAGGGCTGACGACGGTCATCAGCGTGACCACCATCGGAATTTCGTTTCTTCGCGTCCGCGAGGGTCTGCAAGAGTCTCTCATGACTACGCTCGACCAGTCTGCGGCCAGCTTTTCGACCGCTCGGACAGCCGAAGACCTGCGGAAACAGGTCATTGCAGAATCGGCGGCGGCGGATCCTGAATTGCGGGTTGTGGTGCTGATCGCGCCGGACGGGTCAACGGTCGGCAATGCGGTTGCCGACATGAGGTCTGGAACACCACAACTGCACCCGGCAGGCGAAGACCGATCGCTCTCCGATCAGGGATACGAAGTCCGGGTGATTTCGGACAAACGGGGCACACTGATTCTTGGCGAAAGCCGCGAAGCCGTCAACGAGATCGCCCAGATCTTCCTCTTTCTTGTCGGGTTCAGTCTGGTGCCGACACTGATCCTGTCGCTGGCCGTGGCGCTGCTGATCGCGTCCCGCAGCGCCCGCCGGGTGGCGCGCATCGAGGACACGCTCGCCCGGCTGACCAAGGGCGACTTGCAGGCCCGCGTGGCAGACGACGCGGCGCAGCAAGATGACCTTTCGCGGATCGCCGCCGGTCTTGACCGGATGGCTCAAGCACAAGAGCATTCGGTCGCGGCCTTGAAACAGGTGTCGGCGGACATTGCCCATGACCTGAAGACACCCGTCCAGCGCATCGCTGTCCTGATGTCGGACCTGCGGGACCGCGTTGCGGACGGCTCGCCCGAGGCCGTCCTCGCCGAACGCGCAGTTGCCGAATCCGAAAGGGCGGTCGGTGTGTTCCAATCGCTGTTGCAGATCGCGCAGATCGAAGGCGGCAGTCCACGGGCACGGTTCCGCACCGTCGACCTTTCCGCGATCGTCGCGACCTTCGCGGACATCTACGGACCGGCTGCGGAAGACAGCGGTCACTCCCTCATCATCGACATGCCGTCGCAGCGACCGGTTCCGGTGCGTGGCGACAAGGATCTGCTTGGGCAAGTCGTGGCGAACCTCATCGAGAACGGGCTGCGGCACACTCCGTCGGGAACGACCCTTCGCCTGGCTCTGCGGCAGAACGCCACCCATGTGATGCTTTCGCTCGCCGACAACGGCCCGGGCGTGCCCGAAGCCGAACGCGCTCTTGTCCTTCGCAGGCTCTACCGACTGGAACGCAGCCGCACGACGGCTGGGAACGGATTGGGCCTCGCACTCGTTGCGGCCATTGCCGAGCTGCACGACGCCAGACTGGAACTGACTGACAACGCTCCCGGGCTGGTCGTGACACTTACCTTCGCGACCCCTTCCGCAAAAAGCTCGCCGGAGGCCCCGGATCGCGCGACGCCTGCGCCGACGTGACCGCGCGTTCCCTCCCCGACTTCATGGTGTCCCGCTTGAACGTGCGGACAGGCTCCAGAACACCCTCTCACGGCGTCGGCGGAAGCGGCAGCGGGCCGCTGATCCCGGGCCGGGCGCGGACCGCGGTCCCCGGGGCGGGAACACGCGACCCCGGAAAGGCCTGCGGTCAGCCCCGACCCGCGGCTTCTGACGGGCACGTCCGCGCGTCAAAGATGGTTAGCAAATTCTGAGTGTCCACAGCCAAGCCCTTGAAATCACGCACATGGGATTGGCTGACCACCGTGGACATCCTAGGCTGCAAGGTGGTCGGTCTCCAGCTCGTACAGCCCCGCAGCCCCTTCACGAACTTCGGCCAGAAGGGCGGCATGCTCGGGCAGGATCCGCCTGATCATCACCCGGGCCAGCGCCCCGCGCCCGGGATCGGCAAGGGCCGCCTTCAGATGGGCGTGCCCCCCCAACACCCGTGCAAAGGCCCGCAGATACGGCACCGCGCCCGCAAAGCGGTCGTTCAGCGGCAAGGCCAGCAGTCCCTCGGTTCCCTCCCGCAGCGCCTCGGCTGCGGCCCAGACGTCACCCGCAAGATCGGGCTGACCGGCACGGGCTGTCTCGGCCCCCCGCTGCACCTCGTCGATCAGCCGGAACGCGGCCTCGCCCCCGTCCGCCATCTTGCGACCGACAAGGTCCATCGCCTGGATCCCGTTCGTCCCTTCATAGATCGGCAGGATGCGGGCATCCCGCAGGAACTGCGCCGCGCCCGTCTCTTCGATGAACCCCATGCCTCCGTGGATCTGCACCCCCTGATGCGCGACCTCGCAGGCGATGTCGGTGCAGAAAGCCTTGGCAATCGGAGTCAGAAACGCCGCGCGCGCCTTCCAGTCCGACCCGCCGGTCGCGGAAGTCATGTCGATCGCCACCGCGCAGGACAGGGCGATCGACCGTGCCGCGAACACCTCGGCCCGCATGCTCGCCAGCATCCGGCGGACATCGGCGTGGTCAACAATGGTCCCGACCCCCGGAACTGGCGTGGTGCCTTGTCTGCGGTCCTTCGCATAGGCCAGCGCATACTGAAGTGCTGCCTCGGCCACCCCGACGCCCTGCGCTGCGACGGACAGGCGGGCGTTGTTCATCATCGTGAACATCGCCGCCATTCCGTTGTGCGGCGCGCCGACCAGCCATCCTGTCGCCCCGTCGAACTGCATCACGCAGGTCGGGCTGCCGTGGATACCCAGCTTGTGTTCCAGGCTGACCACCCGAAGGCTGTTGCGGGTGCCCGGATTGCCCGCGGCATCGGGTATGAACTTCGGCACCATGAAAAGGCTGATCCCCTTGGTCCCCTCGGCCCCGTCCGGCAGACGTGCAAGGACCAGATGGCAAACGTTGGCCGTCAGGTCGCTGTCGCCCCAGGTGATGAAGATCTTCTGCCCCGAAATCGCGAAGCTACCGTCACCGTTCGGTATTGCCCTGGAGCGAAGCGCGCCGACATCGGTTCCCGCCTGCGGCTCCGTCAGGTTCATCGTGCCCGACCACTCGCCCGACGTCAGCTTCGGCAGGTAGAGTGCCTTCTGCTCGGCCGACCCGTGATGCTCCAGTGCCTCGATCTGGCCCTTGGACAGAAGAGGTTTCAGATGCAGCGCAAGGCAGGCGCCCGACATCATGTCATCGACCCCAAGCGCAAGCGAGATCGGCAGGCCCATGCCGCCATGATCGGGGCTTGCCGCCATGCCGACCCATCCGCCTTCGGCAATCGCCCGGTATCCGTCCGCAAAGCCGGGGGAAGAGACGACAGTGCCGTTCTCGAGCCGCGCCGGGTGGTGGTCCCCGCTTCGGTTCAAAGGTGCAAGGATGTCGGCGGACAGACGCCCCGCCTCGGTCAGAATGGCGTCGGCCATGTCAGGCGTCGCGGCCGCGAAACGATCCGTGGCGGCGACCTCGGCGAAGCCCACGATGTTGTCGAGGATAAAGCGGATATCCTTGACCGGGGCGAGATAGGGCATGGCGGACTCCTTCGGGACAGCGCTTGGCAAATTGGGGGGTCTAGCTTAAGGACGGCCCCGGGCAAAGGCTATTCCATTCGCCAAACCCATCAAGCTGGACGCTACGTCACCATGACCCGAACCCTTTCCGCAAATGACGCCGGAATCGCCGAGGCCGCGCAGCTTTTGGCGGCGGGCGAACTGGTCGCATTTCCGACCGAGACGGTCTACGGTCTGGGCGGCGATGCACGGTCGGATGCGGCGGTGGCCCGGATTTATGCCGCCAAGGGACGTCCGAGCTTCAATCCCCTCATCGTCCACCTGCCGGACCTGGCGGCTGCCGAATCGATTGCCGTCATCGGACCAAACGCGCGCAAGCTGGCGCAGGCCTTCTGGCCGGGGCCCTTGACACTCGTCCTTCCGCTGCGGGCAGAATCGGGGATCTCGCCTTTGGTCACCGCAGGGCTGGCGACCGTGGCGGTGCGGGTTCCGGCGCACCCCTTGGCCCAGAGGCTCTTGCGGGCCTTTGGCGGACCGGTGGCGGCCCCTTCGGCCAACCCGTCGGGTCGCGTGTCGCCGACCGAAGCCGTGCACGTGCTGGACGGGCTTTCTGGCCGGATCGCAGCGGTTCTGGATGGCGGAGCCTGCCAGGTCGGTTTGGAAAGCAGCATCGTCCTCGCCGATCCCAAGCCGGTTCTCTTGCGCCCCGGCGGGATCCCCGTCGAAGCGCTGGAGATGGCGCTGGGACGTCCGTTCGGCCTTGCGGACTCAGAGGCCAGGCTGATGGCTCCGGGGCAGCTCGCGTCCCACTACGCGCCCGGGGCGGCCTTGCGGTTGAACGCAACCAACGCGCTGGGGGAAGAGGTTCTGGTCGGGTTCGGTCCGGTCAAGGGGACGCTGACCCTGTCAGAGACCGGTGATCTGGTCGAGGCCGCCGCCCGGCTGTTTGCTTGTCTGCGCGAGGCGGACCGCCTCGCAGGCCTGAATGGCCGTATCGCCTTTGCCCCGGTGCCAGAAACCGGCCTCGGCCATGCGATCAACGACCGTCTGCGCCGGGCGGCTGCGCCGCGCGAAGTGTAGACAGTTTGTCGGCTTTTCGGACGCACTGGCCCGGATTGTGGCTTTTCTGGGAAATTTCCCCGTGCTGACTTGCACGGTCATGTGCCATAGTTCCCGTGGGCCAGTGCGCCTTTGCAATCAGAACACCTGCCGCCAAGGGCAGGCGAAGCAAAAGGGAACCGTGAAATGCTTAACGAATTCAAAGCCTTCATCATGAAGGGCAATGTCCTCGACCTCGCTGTTGGTATCATCATCGGCGCGGCCTTCACCGCTATTGTGACCTCGCTGGTCGACGACCTGATTCAGCCCTTGATCGGCATGATCATCGGCGGGATCGACTTCTCGTCCTGGGGCTTCTCGATCGGCGACGCCAAGTTCAACATCGGCAACTTCATTACGGCCGTGATCAAGTTCGTGGTTATCGCCTGGGTCGTGTTCCTGTTGGTCAAGGCTGCCAACGCTGCCATGCCCAAAAAGGCCGAAGCTCCGGCGGCCCCGGCTGGCCCCTCGGACAATGACCTTTTGAAAGAGATCCTGATCGCGCTGAAGAAGTGAGGACCTTGGGTCTAGAAAAACGGCCCGCGAGAGCAATCTCGCGGGCCGTTTGCATGCGTGGCAGCGACCGACGGCCCGTAGGGGCGACGATCCGACCGCTTCAGATCTTCAGCGCATCCGCCGCGGAAATTGTCGGCAGCTTCAGCGCGATGCCGACCGCATCGTAGGTCAGCTTCCCGGCATGCACGTTCAGACCGTTCAGCAGATGGCGGTCCTCGGCGCAGGCCTGTTTCCAGCCCTTGTCCGCCAGCGCCAGCATGAAGGGCATCGTCGCGTTGCCAAGCGCCTGGGTCGAGGTGCGCGCCACCGCGCCCGGCATGTTGGCCACGCAATAATGCATGATCCCGTCAACGTCGTAGATCGGGTCCTGGTGGGTGGTCGCACGGCTGGTCTCGAAACAGCCGCCCTGGTCGATGGCCACGTCGACGAGGGCCGCGCCGGGCTTCAACTCCTTCAACTGGGCCCTGGAGATCAGCTTGGGCGCGGCCGCGCCGGGGATCAGCACAGCGCCGATGATCAGGTCAGCCTCGCGGGCAAGGGTGATGGTGTTTCCGGCGCTCGCGTAGGCGTTCTTGAACTGGCCTCCAAAGACATCGTCCAGATAGCGCAGGCGGTTGATCAACCGGTCAAGTACGGTGACATCTGCGCCCATCCCGGCGGCGACCTTGGCGGCGTGGGTGCCGACGACCCCGCCGCCGATCACCAGCACCTTGGCAGGCGACACGCCCGGCACGCCGCCCAGCAGCACGCCGCGCCCGCCATTGGCCTTCTGCAACGTCCAGGCGCCCACCTGCGGCGCCAGACGGCCCGCCACCTCGGACATCGGGGCGAGAAGTGGCAGGCCACCCCGGTCGTCGGTCACGGTTTCATAGGCGATGCAGGTTGCACCGGATTTCAGCAGGTCCTTGGTCTGCTCTGGATCGGGGGCAAGGTGCAGGTAGGTGAACAAGACCTGACCCTCGCGCAGGCGCTTGCGCTCTACCGGCTGTGGTTCCTTGACCTTGACGATCATGTCGGCCTTTTCAAAGACCTCTTCGGCGGTGTCGACGATCTTCGCGCCCGCCGCCTTGTAATCGGCGTCCGAATATCCCGCACCGACCCCGGCGTTCCGTTCGACAATCACCTTGTGGCCATGCGCCACAGCCTCGCGCGCAGCGTCCGGGGTCATGCCCACGCGGAACTCCTGCGGCTTGATCTCTTTCGGGCATCCGATCTTCATGGTTCTTTTTGCTCCCTGCGGGACCTGGTCCCTGTAAGACGATCCTGAACCTAATCTCTGGAGATACTTTGAATTCTGGTTGGCGGATTGAGCGATGGATCGTAACATCTTCGGTGAACAGCTCCAAATACCGAAGAATCTTTCATGACCCCCGAACTTGACGCAACCGACCGTCGCATCCTGACCGTGCTGCAAAAGGACGGGCGGATCACCAATGCCGAGCTGTCCGAGGCGGTCAACCTGTCCCCTTCAGCCTGCCACCGGCGGGTGCAGCGCCTGGAGGACGAGGGCCTGATCGCGGGCTATGTGGCGCTTCTGGATGCCCGGCGGATGGGGCGGATGACGACGGTCTTCGTGGAAATCACCCTGCAAAGCCAGGCCGAGGACCTTCTGGACGCTTTCGAGCGCGAGGTGGCAAAGGTGCCGGACCTCTTGGAATGTCACCTGATGGCGGGAACGGCGGACTACCTGCTGAAACTGATGGCCGAGGACACCGAGGATTTTGCCCGCATCCACCGGCAATTCCTTAGCCGCCTGCCAGGGGTGCGCCAGATGCAGTCAAGTTTCGCGCTGCGGACCGTGGTCAAGACGACAGCGATTGCGGTCTAGAGCCTGTCCGACAAAAGTGGAATCCGGTTTTGACGAAAGACAGGCGACCACCAAAGACCTGGAGGCTGACCGACGCTTCTAT
>Ga0208492_1001541_pt1 | contig 13864 bp, 4 predicted proteins | sample Subbioar_CSW14AB_FD_184820 | JGI IMG/M metagenome (GOLD analysis project Ga0208492, IMG submission 184820) | Serpentinite rock and fluid subsurface biosphere microbial communities from McLaughlin Reserve, California, USA - CR12Mar_CSW14AB (SPAdes) | ecosystem: Environmental > Terrestrial > Deep... | reverse complement strand
TTCTCCTTCTTTAACAGGTTCCAGCCATAAAATACCCTGTTTAAAAAAGAGATGCTGCTCAGCGAATATTTCTTGTACCTGCAGGCGCTTTTCAATGTTTGTTCCTGAAAGTATAAACTGTATCGTTTCACCGGTTGGAAGCATTCCCCGATGATTACCTGTCTTTACACCTCCGAATTCGGGAAAATCGCCGCCTGAGGGCAAATAATTCATAATGACAGATTCAAAAAAATTAGTTTGAATGTGCGGAATAAGAGAAAACATAACGATTATCCATTCCTCTTCATTTAAACCCGGAATTTTTGATCTGATATCTGTCGGGATAAATTCCTTTGGGTGTCTTTCCAACCACTCTTCAAGATTTGCAGGCTTATCATCAAAGTACGACTGAATTCGCCAGGCAAGCAAATCCCTCATAGAAGCTAATACACTTTCAATTGAAGATTGAACCGGTCTGTGTTTATGAACTGGAGTTAGCACCGTTTTTATTTCTAAATTAAAAAAATCTGATCAATTATCTTTCGTTTTATCCTTACAGCATAAATCAACAGGTACAGTAAACGGGTCGAGAGCTGCGCTTTTAGCCTCAGCAGATGATTTTCTTCTCTGAAATTCCTGTTCAGCCAGGTTCTCCTGATAAGATGTATAATCACTTTCACAGCCCTTAAAATTTATGGCAAGTGATGCTGTACCATCAAAAGTTTCAAAGGCTTTTACATGCTGCTTTTCATGCTTAAGCAGGGGACCATTAATTGCAGCTCTGACTCTTTCCTGCTGACACGGACTAAGGTTTTCCGGAACTACTGGTAAGTTAATTTTTGTATTTACTTTAAACGGAACTTTTAATGTGCCCGTAATATTTACACATTCATCCTCACAGTCGCTACATCCCTTACTTTTCTTGGTTTTTTCGTTCACTGCACTTCCCGCCTTCTTTACAAAACCAGCAGTTGTTTCAGCTTCAAGATCAACAGAACCGGCAGTACATGGCTCTTCGGACTCATTTTTCTCTTTCTTTGACAAAGCAGCATTGCTCTGTTGTACAGTATGAACCAGTTCATGAGCCAGAAGTTTCTTTCCTTCAGAGGTGGAAGGATCATATTCACCACGGTTAAAAACAAGATGATTTCCAAAGGCATAGGCTCTTGCATTCAATTCTTTAGCAGAGGCCTCCGCATCAGAACCTGTATGAATTTTAACTGATGAAAAGTCATGGCCGATACGATTCTCAAAGAAGTGCTGAATATTTTTTGGAAGAGCATTTCCCTTTCCATGAAGTGTATTAATGTATGCTAAGGTATTTCCGGCACCCGTCTTTGGAGCATTGCCTTCTTTAAGATGTAACTTTTCATCCTCCTCCTTATTTTTCCTCTGAAGCTTTTTCTCCTCATCTTTTTCTTTATCATCAGATTTAAGCTGAATCTTCTTCTCCTCATCTTCCTTTTGATCCGGCATACGCTGAAGTTTTTTATCTTCCTCCTCTTTTAAAGGCTTTCTCTGAAGGGATTTTTCTTCTTCCTCACAACTGGCACATTTTCGCTGAACCGCTGCCGGGCTATGCTGGAAAAATGGAATCTGAATCTGATCACTAAAAAAGCTTTGATCAGATTTATTTTCTTTTCTGAAAAATGCCCCATCAACAGCAGATCTTCTGCGGCGATAGATAAGACGGGTTGGTGATGCTTTCATAATTTTGTCAATTATATTACATGGTTTAAAGCATTACTATTTGTACTACATATTTTAGATTAAGTTCTTTCTATTTGTTTTATGAATTCACTAAACTTCTACATTAGGATCATCTTTAATTCGGTTAACTGCTGTTACTCCAATCCCTTCAATTTCTAATAAGTCATCAATCTGAGTAAATAAATTCTTGGATCGGTAAGCTATTATGGCGTCAATTTTAGTTTGGCCGATTGCCGGTAATCTTTCCAGATCTCTTCTGCTACCAGTATTTAGATTAATTTTCGATGAGGCCACGGCTCCTCCAAATCCAGGGATACCTGATGTGTCATGCTGAATATTGCCACTTGCTGCAATGGCCCAGGCGGGCTGTGTTGCCATTGGAACCCAACTATCATTCTTGAATTCAAGTTCCTGTATCGTCATATCAATACTATCTGCAATCTGACCTTCAGGATAAGTTGATGCAGATGGATCAAGATCAGCCTTATAATTTACTCTGACCCTATAGGAAATTACTTTACCTTCAGATAAGACGTTGGCTTTGGCCTGATTCTCGGCTTTTAATTTCATTGCATTATTCGTTGCATGAGATATTGGAGTGAGATTCCATCGTTGATTTCCAGGCCCGTGCAGCTTGTGATTTAACAAATGGCCTTCAACTAATTTTCCGGGATATCGTCTTAGCAATTCAGCACCCATATCTGAATCCATGGTTGGTTCAGTACCAATTAGCCCACCCGGATTTAAACTTAAGGGATTAATGAATACGTGTCGTCCCATTAAGGCGGTTCCGCTTCCTCTTGTCTCCTGAACAGCAGCTAAAGTAGACGGAACAGGATTACCGGTAACGGTATTTAATGCAGCAATAATCCTATCAAATGCCGCCTTTATTTCTGTACCGGCAGTAACAGTCTGGTTAGTCCTGCGTGCATCTATGTAAGCTGCTTCCGTTTGAATTTGTGCAACTTTCGGATCAGGTATACTCTTACCTAACCATGATTTTGAGGCAATCACAGATTGCAGGGTTTTGGGATCTTTACTGGCAAGAATAATGGCAGCCGTTGGTGATTCACCATCAAAATATAGTTCATGTTCTTCGCCATTGGCAAGATGGAAAGTCTTCCTGAAACCTAACCAGCCAAGTACCGTATTCGCTGCGGATCTTCCCATTTCAAGCAATCTTCCTCCAACATCCACTGCCTTATTGACCAGCCAGGTTAATGCCTGATCCACCAGATCCCGGGCTGTTTCTATCATTTCCCCAATTCTTCTACCGATTCCGCTCAAGCCAACCTGATTAGCAAGGAACCCAATAATGACTGGTATGCTTCTTGCCAAAGTTCCTTCCAGATAATCGGCTGCACGTTTGGTATTTCCGCTGGCAATTTCAACTACTCCTTCCACAAATGAATTAACAATTTCAAGCATCTCACGGATGTATTTGATGAACGACTGAATTGCGCTGTACAATGCAATGGCACTATTTACCACAGCCATAATACCTGTAGGATCGAGCATAGATAATAATCTGGTTACTATTCTGTTCACAATCTGTTCCATGATCCAGTTTTTAACCGCTCCCAGAACTGTATCCCATAAATTAGTAAGCTGTTCCTTTATCTTATCCCAGATAGCTGCCATTCCTCTTTCCTGTACATCTTTAATGAATGTCCAGATCCCTTCTAAAGTATTGATCATACCTCGGATCCGTGCCACTCTTTCAGGACCAATACGTGGATGGGCAGCCAGTTTTTCCCAGATCTTTTCCATCGTAATATTGAGAACTTCCAGTACCCAGCTAATGATTCCACGCAAACTAAAATCCTCCGGTGCTTTTACTCCTGAATCCTTTAATTCGCTGGTTAGCCAGCCTACCAAACCCGCCATCAAATGCTTTAAGATATTATCAAAGAACTGTACAAAGCCTTGTTTAATTGCTTTTAGTAAATTCTTAAGGAAACCAACCGGATCAGCTTTAATCAGATCAAATGCCTGCATGGCTTTGGTGATGATGTTACCTATAAGAGCTATAGGAAAATTCATCACCTGAAGAATCACTTCAATTACTATACGAATGATCTCGACCACAAACGCAATCAATCTTCCTATAGGTTCTCCAAACCGGGCAATAATCCGCTCAAAAGCCTGTATTGGATGGGCCAGATCGTTTAAACTAAATGAATTCCACAAACCGGTAAACAATCGGACAATATAGGCTGGAGTCATATTCAATCTGGCGACTGCAGCCTCAATACGGGCGGTAGTTCGCTCAATCGCACCCGATTCTTTAAGTTGATTAAACTGTTCTTCCCCGCCTTCCATCAGACTCATAAATCCTCTGATCAGGTTTTCCATTGTCCGGGGAACAATTTCATCGGTAAATGGATCTTTTCCGATAATTACGGTCACCAGAGCAAAACCTCTGACTGTTCTTGCCCAGGTAGATAATCTCCGCATCAGAACCTCCTTGATAAACCGGAGGATGACAATTGCTGTTTCCCTTACGAAATCCCAAACTCTTTGTACCGGTGCAGCAAACTGATCATAAATCATATTAAAAGTATCAACAGGATGCATTAAACTCTCTATCGACACTCTGCTCCAGATCGTAGTAAATCCGGTTTTTATCTGATCGTAAGCATCACTAAATACACCTATGCCTCGATCTATCCATTCGGCTACCTTTTGAAAGGTTCCGGTTTCCTGCATTTTGGTACGCTGGGCAATACCCTCTTCACCACCCAGTTCAAGCAAAGCATTCAAAATGGTTGTGCCATTACGTTCAACAGGCTCGTCCGTAATCGGATCCTGACCAAGAACCACAATTAACAGCGGATAAGCCGTGGTATGATTTCTGACAAATTCTACAATTTGTGTTAAAAGGAATCGCTTTACAGTTTCAAGTAATTCGGTAGCGGCCGTAACAGCAAAATCAATGATACTTCGAATGGTTGAGTATATAATATCTCCGGCCTCTTCAAACAATCGGCGCGGAGATGCCAGACGTTCAAGGCTTAAACTCTCAATAAACCGACTGATACGGCTGATCACACCCTGAACTAATCCATGCACAGTAATTATCTGCTGATCAACCCAGGCAGCTGCGTCATTTAATGCACCAAGTTCATTCAGTTTCTGGTGTAACAACCTGCCACCGGGCATAATATCAAATGCAGCTTCAATAAAGGTATGCCCATTCTGTTCAATCTCTTCCCCGGTAATCGGATCCTCACCTAAAATTACCCTGAGCGCACGATAACCCGGTATCGCCATAACAAAATCTCTCGCTTCATTGAGGAAGAAACGTTTTCCGGCTTCCAGAGTATCGGCAACGAAAGATGTTACAGCAGAAAATGCATCATCAAACCATGAACATTGAACGGAGTTACTGCTCATTCTTCGCAGAACCGGCGGTCCGCGGTTAGGTGAAGAGTATTCTTTCTGCTTTTGTATAGAAGATAAATTGTCTGATATACCAGTATTCCAAGCAGAATTTATCAGATTTCCAGAGTCACTGGATTGTGCAATATTTTCTGTTTTATTGAAAGGCAAATGATGAATAACGGAACCGGTTTTTCTTTGCAAACTATGCTCAGTAAGTCCTCCGAATCTTTCATCCTCCTGTTCTCCTTCCTCTTTGGCCTGGATTTCATTTTCCTGACTAAGATTAGCATTCTGAGCTTTAACCAGATCACCGGTATCACTAACGCTCCAATTACTTAACGAAGATTTAGCCTGAACATCTGTATGATCAGCTTTGACACTTATTTCTTCCTGATCTGTATCTTCTTTGCGATCGATATGAAACAACTCTTTTCTGAGTTCTTTTAAGGTTTTTGGCTTTTCCTCAACCTGTGTATCCCCTCCGTCACCAAGAGCACCGGTTTTCAATTTTAAAGGATCAAAAAATGCGGTCCAGCCGGACATTGGGTGATCACGGGTTTGTACCTGAGCTCCCAGATTGTCTTCGCCTGAAGTATTTCCGTTGACCGTAGTGACAGTATTTCCGGTTACTTTCTCCACAATTGCAAAATGAGAAAACTGATTACGATAGGCTATATCTCCCGGCTGAGGTATTTCGCCGGGTGCTCTTGCCGCCTCAGGACTAACCATGCGACCACCTAATTCCCATTTTTTCATAGGAATTCCGCCTTTGTTTAAGGCCCAGAACACAAAAATCCCACACCAGCTGGGCATAGCATCACGCATTACCCTGTCGTCTGTACTTGGTCTTGGCTGGTTTGGACGCATTCCCATCACCTGCCGTTTCTTCTTAATATCCATCTCACTAACGGCTCCCCTTACTGCAGTTCCTCCATTTCCACTGATAATTTTGTCTTCTCCAAAGGTAGTCTTGAAATATTCCAGCAATCGTTCCCAGCCCTCCCGATAACCATCAGGTCCCTCTTTGTTAGCATTCACTTTCCCCTCTTCTCCTTTAGCTTTTACCAGTGCATTACTTAACTGCGGAACAGAAGAATTTGAATCAGGGCTTCGCTGAATTAATGCTTTTCTTGAAACAATATTTGGAGTTTGATTCGTTTTAACAGCTCCCTGCTGGACTGTATGAGTAAGCTCATGAGCAAGCAATAAACCTCCATCAGCAGTATTTGGAGAGTATTTACCACTGTTAAAATATATATTATTACCATGAGTAAAGGCCTGAGCATGAATACTGCTACTCAATAGTTCTGCCGTACTTCCGGTATGTATGCGCACATCATCAAAGTTGGCATTGAAGCGACTTCCCATAAAACTTCTGGTTTCAGGTGACATCGCGCTTCCACCTCCAGTGGTGCTGTTCAAAGTATGTTCGAATGATGATACAGTTTGAGGGGGACCTCTCCCACTGCACTTAATTACATTTGACTGAAATAAGGAATTGGATTTTCTATCGACCGAATACTGTTCAACTGATACCTCGCAACAGGAATCACTAAACTCATTATTCTCTCCGTAATCTTTTCTCTGCAGGCCTTTATAAAATTTTGCCTGAAGACTATCTTCCTCTTCTTTGCACTGTACTGAACTTATTTGCGGAACCTGAAGTTTTGGCTGTATATTTTCCTCTTCTTCTTCCTTTAACTGTACTTTTTCTTTCCTCGGATCTCCTCCTTCAATATGATTTGCGGTATCAGGCATACGCATTACCGTTTCGGCTACCTGATCTGCTTCCTTTTCGTATGGATCATCCGGCTGACTGATATTTAATTTTGCCTGTACCGGAGGCCCAAAAAAAGTACCTGAACTCTTTTCGCTAAAAAAGCCGGGTTCATCAGCTTTACGGAAAAAAGAAACGCTTGTATCTGCCTGTTTCCTGGCGATGCTTTTGCTTTTCGTAGTACTTTCAGGAGTTGTAAACACCTTATTAATCCTTTAAAATTTATATTCTATAAACATTTGCTTTCAAAACATATATCCTGTTTTATTCAGGATACGATACTGATGATCATTAATCACATCCACTCTGCATGAAGCATACTCTTCATCCAGGATAATTTTATCAAACTGATATTCCAGGGGATATGTGATATCAGCATATCATATGATTCCTGTCTTACTTTCAGATACCAGTTATTATTTTCAAAAGTCAATTTGCCCTCCCTTTGAAAAAACGCACTTCTTAATCCCTGAGTAGAGGTACTTTTTAATACAGTCCAATGCTCAATAATTGATTCAAGCAATTCGTTTACTTTGATTTTTTCTTTTCTGCTTAACTTATATTCTGAAATTGGGTCACTTATTTCTACTCCACAGAGTATTTTAGGTAAAACGACTTCAAATTCATGGTATTTATCTAAGCCAGTGACCATATATTGCAGCACTGCAATTGCCTTATTGCTATCCAAAATCCCCGTTTTAGACAGTAGTTTGATATCTTTAAAAAATACCGGCAGGAAGGCTGAAACAATGATTAATCCGGCATTATTGATGTAAATTTCTTCGATTACCTTCTGACTGATTTGCTCAGATCCGAAGTCTTCTGGCTTAGTTTTTTCAATTATTGAACGATCAGGAGTATTTTTCCTGTCAGATAGCTTAAGTAGATTATCCCTTGTTTCTTTCGCTTTCTTAACCAGCAACTTTTTCAATTCCGGGGTTTTGATCTTATTCAAAATGACTTCAGATGAAATGACTTCGGGATATTCATTTTCTAAACCATTAACCAGAATATTTGAAAATAAGTCAAACAGATTAGTGTCCTGTTTGCTCTCCCCAATCGCATAAAGGAAGAGCTCTTTAAAAAGCAGTCCGAAAGCATACTGTTCTCTGACATCTCTGAATTTCTTCTGAATAATTTCATAGTCAGTTTTCAGTCCGGCAAAATCAGCAGAGTTTAAGTAACCAATCAATTTCCAAAACTGCTGAAGATTAAGAATAACTGATAACCGGGTTCTGACTTGTTTTTCCTTAAGCAACGGATATAATACAGACCAGTCTAAACCTTTATTTTCCTCAGAAAAAAGTCTGTTTAACAGTTCTTGCCAGTCAGATGACGTTTTAACACTACTCCACCAGGGTAAAAAACCATGAGATATGTAAAAATTAAATATCCGTATCAGATTATCTTCTTTTGAGTAGCTCTGATCCTCAAAGCCCTTTTCTCTATGACTTATTTTTTCATTTAATTGTTTTTCAATTTCAGCCAGTATCTTCTCTGCAAACAAATTTTGAAAGTCTGATAAACTATTATATTCTACCTCAGCAAGTAGTAAGTCAATGTGAACTATATCTTCGAGAGAATTATATTTTAACATCAAATTTTCCAATCCACTCTTCAATTTAAGCCGGCAAAGATTTTCAACATCATTCTGAATCTCAAATTCATCAACCGATGCATTGATAATGATATCAATGATCTGCTTTTGAATGATGTTGCTGTTTGTTAAAACCATTTTATAAACTGATTGACTGAATTAGCTCCAGCATTTTGCGGATTAATTCGAAATACAGAGGCTTGGTTGCTTCTTCTCCATTTTGTTTAACTCTTGTCAGTTCTGCCGATACATCTTCTGTAAGTACTTTTATAAGCTCTTTCAAAGGATCAGAAAGACCGGGAAGTAAAGCAATCATATTAATCTGCTTGTTAATCAGATCAAAAGTATTGGCCATAGAAATTTTTGCTTTATCCACATCCTCATTCTGAATACATGAGATATACATAGAAAGATTTATGAGTATCCTGTATAAACTTGTTGCCAGCACCTGAAGGTCACTTTTCAGAACCAGCTCGATCAGTTTTTCCAGCCATTCATTAATCCGGCTATTTATTTCCCAGGAAGCTAAAAATTCAATCTGCTTATCAATTTCCTGAGTAGAAACCTGTTCAAATTCTTTAAAAAATGCGGCAATATCATTATAAGAAGGATAAGCATTAACAAAAACTCTAAAAAGCTGTAAATCTGAAGATTCCAACTTCCTGAACGCATCAATCATCTGATTTACAGGCAGGCAGGTTTTAACAACCGGTTTTTTTATTTCTATGACTTTACTGATAGAGTGAGAACATATTCCATTGTTTACCTTTAATTTAACTGTAAAACTTCCGTTGCCGGAGTAAACATGAGTCGGACTCTTCTCTTCAGACTTTTCTCCATCTCCAAAATCCCATTCATATTTCTCAGTAAACTGGGAGTTATTGACGAAACTGATTTCATTTTCCTTAATGCCGGCTTTAAAATCAAATGAGGCAACAGGTTTCCTGTAAACTATAACATTCAGTTCAGCGCTCTTGCTATCCTTTGTATAAACAATTTTTATACTTTTCTGATCAGAAGACTGAAGATTAACAATAGCAGGCTTGAAAGTAGTCTTATTATCTGCGGCGGTGACTGTGCCTTCACCATTTATCGTTCCTCCCGAAGGGGATACTATGATATCATAGGCCTGCTTATCATCTGAGCAGAATTCCTTGGTTTTTATAGAAATGGAAAGTTCTTCGGCAGGTGGTCTGCTTTCATTAATAATATAATTGATTGGCGGACAATCAGAATAACACAGATATGGCAGATAAAAATCAGCGATTACAGTTCCATCATTTATTTCTCCGATAAGGTTATCTAAATTCTCATTGATTTCCTTTCTCTCAAAGAGTTCCCGGAGTATTTCGGTATCACTTTTAGAAAAAAGATCATCCTCATCTTCAAGGTCAATTGCTACAGATCTGTTAAATGTTTCTTCCTTAGAGTTAGTGGAACCAGATGAATCAACATACCTTTTTTCCATGGCATTGGTAACCTCCATTCGCTCTGTCTGAATGTCTCTTTCATGATAAACCAATATGAAAGTTCCACCAATGGTTACCCCCGCTTTATGCTGTATTCCCGGATGCTTCCTGATAAAAAATGCAAATTTCTGTTGTAATAACAGAGAAAATAACCGGATCAGATAATCCCGATACAGGGATAAAAACTGGGCTTGCTTACAGTTATAGATCAGAACATCCAGATGATCAATCACATCCTCTGTTAAGCTGTTCATATTAGTTGCCTTAGCTGACCCTAGTAAATTCTTTAAGTATTCAGCTACTCTGATCAAATCTGCCTGTCTTCTGGCAAAAATCTTTAAATCGAAAGAACTTAGGTTTGATGAAATGCTTTCAGAAAGCATTTCAATGTAATATAATAACGCGTAAGCGGCACTACTACTTTGTGACCCCTCTTTAATTCCAAATTGATTGTTTAAGAAAACATTTGAGCTGATGTAATCATCGTCCTTAATATTTTTATAAAACTCCTCAAATTCATGACCTAAAGTATTTGCCGTAAACCTGAATCTTCTGTCACATTTCTTTAATAATGGTACCTGAGGAACTGTAGATGAAGGAGCCGGTAAGGTTGTGTTACCACCAGGCATATTGTAAAAGTATTTCATCTCATTACACAATGTGCACGTAAGTCCGGTCGCAATTGTATCATATATAGATTCGAGATCCTGAAACTGGCACTTTATTGCTTCCGAATTCAAATTACCCGGCAAAGTTGATTTTGATCCTGAAGACAACTCCCTGATTTGTGTACGTATTGATTTAACATCACCATTTAAAGCAATGACCTCAAACGGTAAACGTTTTTCCTTTTTTATAGCAATAATATCCCTTAAGGCATCCTTATAATGAAGTCCGACATGCCCCTCTATTCTAAGGAAGTTATTAGGCTCCAGATCATAATTAAGCGGGTTTATGATATCATCATCGCTGGTATTATAATCCGTAGAATTATATGATAAAATTTTCTTTTCCCTTCCTAAACTGTTTTTTTCATAGTTCCAAAACCGAAACAATTTATCAGCACCGGTAGCGGCATTATAATAAAAGGGTATAGATTTTTCAGAAAAAGGTATAGCTCCAAATTTACTTGGAGTAATTCTGACTCTTTTGGTATTTTGATATTTTTCCTTAAAATCACCTGCTGTAACCGGCGGAAGAGAAAACTTCCCGATTAATAACACAATACGCTTAAATAGAGATCTTAATTCCTTCGTCAGATGAAAATTGGCACTCAAAACAGGCGAAGGGATAAAATAATCCCTGTACTCAACCGAAGAATTCAGGGTATCAGCACTGGCTAAGCCAAGCATTAAATGCCTTGGGAACAAATTGCTATCCGGACAACAAATACTTATAGCCTGAGTTGCAAGCAAACGAAACTCTTCATAAGCCAAAAATAGATCCGAAAACAAATCATAATAGTATTGAATATTGATTAACTGCCTGTCAGTTATAGATTTATCGTTAATAAAATTAAAATTATCCGTAAGGTTCTTAAATGGATTAGTTGGATACAAATCAATTATAATAGGTGCTATAGCATTATAAGCATCAGTTAAGACCGATTCTGTTTTATTGAGGAATGTATAATCCAAAACCTTCTGGTAAGCCTCAAATATGGCTGCTGTATCTGCTAATAAAGTTGCCGGAATATCAAACCGGGGCATTCTCAATTCGTCAAGCTCCCTGAATTTATTAACGGATCCTCCTTTATCTTCGTTCATCAAGGACTTTGCATCATTTACATCAATTAACAGAGGTCTGAAGCTTACGGTAACATTAATTCCCTTATCATCACAGGAATTTGGATTACAGTTCTTAGCTCCTTCTTCAAGTAGTTCAACAAACAGCAGAACTATTTTATTTTTCAAAAAACCGGCATCCAGTTCGCTTGCTTCTTCCACTGAGTCCTGTAATAACTCATCAATATGAAACCGGGCTTGTCTTCCGCTATCCACAAACTTGTTATACAATCTGTCCTGAACAGGATTAAAATCTTTATATTTTGTATAATTTATTCCTTCAACTGAAATCAGATATCCTTCTGATGTTACTCCGCAACCTTTCGTGATAGTAATTGACTTACCATCTGCAGAAGGTTGAAGCTCCAAGCCACAAACTATACCTATGCCAATCAGGTTTGTCCTGCTAAGCCTGCCCTGTTCCTCAAGATATTCGAACAACTGATTTAGGTGTTCCGAGCTAAGTAGCTGATCTGGAATAAATTCCGGATAATTGAGTTTTGAAGCTAACATAACGAAGGTTTTTAATTTCTATATTATTGTTTGATCCAGATACACCCTGTTTTCGTCATTTCCATCTGCACAGTCATGTAAAGAAGCTTTGGGGTATACTGATTTAAGTTTTATAAATTCGTCTATGAGCAGCGTTAATTTTGTGTGGAGTTTCAATGGATTCTGTTCCTCACTGGCAAGTTCATTCAACCATGCACAATACAATTTTTCAAATTCTGCAAGCTGCTTATTGCTGACCCAGCAAATTTTGATTGCCAGATGAGCTGGGATTTCCATACGAATGGTTTCCTCTGCAAACCGGCGGAAAGCAATACCTGAGTTAGAAAGTCCGGCTTCTCCATTCATCACAATCGTCATTCTGAATGAATAAGGATCTTCCTGACCGCATAAATTACAGGAACCCGGAATACAAATATTTAATAAAGGATCGCCTTTAATAATCTCAGTTCCGGGTATATTTCTCGGACGCAATAAAAGATGCTCTACAATAAATATTTTGTTTGAAAGCAGTAGCTGCTTAACATATTTTATAATTTCATCGCGGGCTTCAATTGCCGCTGATTCAGTAGCGAAGCTTTGTTTTCGGGTGGCTATAGTTTCGCCACTCGCATTTTTTAAATTAAGTACCCACTTTTTTTCCTTCTTGATTTCAAAGCTGGTTTCGGTCGTAATATATTTGAGTACCTCATCAATTTCTTTTTGGGCTTTTGATTCTGCTTGCGTTAAGTCGGGATCAGTGTATCTGGTACTGCTGCTAATATAAATATTCCCTTCATCATCAACTAAACGCCATCTTTGTTCGAAGGAAACATTGTCTACATCCCGCTCTTCATATAGTTCAAAATAATCTTCGGCCATTTTAAGTCCAAGAAGACGTTCAATTCTCATTTTTAAACCGGCAATATTTTCGTTATCACACACATGGCCGGAAGCTTTATAGTTAAGCGCTCTTGCCCTGTTGGCAGTCATAAATGGCAGATCTTTAAGAAAATTGATCTTGTTGTTTATGAGAATTTCATCTGCCAGTTTTTTATTCTTCTCATAAGAATAAAGCATCAGAGCATAATCAGCAAAACGTTCAGCAAAACGTGCCATTAAACTATCCAGAAAACGGTTTCTACGATCAAGGAAAACTGAACGGGATTCGGTTAGATCGTTCAAAATTGTCTGATTAAATACAACACCATCTACCTGCGCATATAAATCACTGATTCCGTCAATATCAGCTTCATCAAGAAACCTGCTGAAATATGTTCTGGAAATCGTTTTATCGAGTGAAAATAAATCCTTTACGTGACTTAACTGTTCCAGATAATTAACCATGATTTGCTCAAACACAAGCAAAAACGCCTTTAATTGCTTTGCCTGAGCGCGTCTTTGATCAGATGCATTTTGGGGTAAACCTTCCTTACTCAGGCCATAAGTTAATGGCAAACCGTATTGAACCGGCTGATAATTATTCAACTGATGATATGTACCTTCAGGAACGGGCAAATCATTATCAATCAAAGAGAATTGAAAAGATGAATTCGAACCTCTGATGACCTGAAGGGAATCTGAAAGCTCAAGCTTGTCGGGCAAAAAAGGAAGTCCATTTTTAAACAGTAAAAACTTAGATCCTTCAATGTAAAGCCTTGGCTGATGATTTGCT
>Ga0208492_1001539_pt1 | contig 13873 bp, 15 predicted proteins | sample Subbioar_CSW14AB_FD_184820 | JGI IMG/M metagenome (GOLD analysis project Ga0208492, IMG submission 184820) | Serpentinite rock and fluid subsurface biosphere microbial communities from McLaughlin Reserve, California, USA - CR12Mar_CSW14AB (SPAdes) | ecosystem: Environmental > Terrestrial > Deep... | reverse complement strand
TCCGGATGGTCCTGTTTATCAGGCGGGTACATTGTCAGGAAACCCGGTGGCGATGGCAGCTGGTATTGCCCAGCTAAGTGAACTGGCTAAATCGAGTTTCTATAAGGACTTGAATAATAAAACTCTGGAGTTTACCGAATCGATACAAAGGTTTGCAAGTGCCAGAAATTATAAATTCAGAGTGTTTACCATTGGCTCTATTTTCTGGTTTGCATTTACCGATCAGGAGAGTATCCGTTCTTCTGAGGCAATCGATCCGGCGAGCATGGAGAAATTTAAGATTATGCACCGCGAGTTATTAAACAGGGGAGTTTACTTCGGGCCTTCAGGATATGAAGTTGGTTTTGTATCTTCAGTACATACCAAGATCGATTTAGAAAAGGCCAAGCGCGCGATTTTTGATAGTCTGGATATTGTTTACCGGGGATCAAGAGCTTAGTAAATCTTATGAGAAGACCACTCCTTATATTTTACTCACTGATCATTTATGCTGTTTTACAGCTAATATGGTGGGGCAGGCTGTTGCTTATTGCAAAACCTAACAGTAAGGGGATGATCGTAGGCGAAACTGCTGTTTTTGTGTTTATTTTCTTTGTTGGGGCTTACTATATGCATAAAGCCATGAACAGGGAGCGTAAGCTGCATCGCCAGCAAAAAAATTTTCTGTTGTCTGTTACTCATGAATTGAAATCGCCGCTTGCTTCTATAAAACTTTATCTGCAGACGATACTGAAAAGGGATCTGGATGTTACTCAGCAGAAGACATTTATAACCAATTCATTAAAAGATATTGAACGCCTTGATGATCTGGTTGAAAATATGTTGCTGGCTACCAAAATTGAGAGTAATTCTTATACCTTCCCAAAGGAAGAATTTAATTTTTCTGAACTGGTGGCATCAGTTTCTGAACGTTTACAGGTGCATACCTGCAGCTCGCAGATCATTAAAACAACAATTCATCCCAGGATTACCATACTCGGTGATAAGTTTGCACTTACTTCAATGGTTACGAACCTGATTGAAAATGCTGTAAAATATTCACCTCCCTGTTCTGAAATTGAGGTTAGTCTGATTCGTAAAAACGGACTTATTCAGTTTATCGTGGCAGATAAGGGGATTGGTATAAAGGATGAAGAAAAAAGCCGTATTTTTGATAAGTTTTACAGGGTTGGAAGTGAGGATACACGTAAAACGAAAGGTACAGGTTTAGGCTTGTTCATAGTTAAGCAGGTGCTGTATAAGCATCAGGCTACAATTAAAGTGAAAAATAATCAGCCTTCGGGAACAATTTTCGAAGTAACATTTAATGATGCATATGGCAAGTAAACAAAGAATCTTATTGGTAGAAGACGAAGAACACCTTCTGGAGGCTATCAAATTGAATCTGGAGCTTGAGGGATACAAAGTATCAACCGCTACAGATGGTAAAAAGGCGCTTAAGATATTCAAGGAAGAACGTTTTAATCTTATTATTCTTGACGTGATGTTACCGGAAATCGATGGATTTCAGGTTGCTGAAACTATTCGTCTGGAAAATTCTGAAGTGCCTATTATGTTTCTTACTGCCAAAAATACCAGTGAAGACCGCGTATTAGGCCTGAAGAAGGGTGCAGATGATTATCTGGTTAAGCCTTTTAACCTCGAGGAGCTTATTCTCAGAGTAGGAATACTCGTAAAGAGAAGTTTAAAAGGAGATGAACTGAAAGAGATGAATTCTTATCGGATTGGAGATAAAACCATTTATTTTAACTCTTTTGAGCTGAAAAGTGATGATGGAACGATTATTCCTCTGACTAAGAAAGAAACGATGCTGCTTAAGCTTTTAATAGAGCGAAGAAATGAAGCGGTGTCAAGAGAACAGATTCTGGAAACTGTATGGAACTATGACGTTTATCCTTCAACAAGGACGATCGATAATTTCATACTTACTTTCCGTAAATATTTTGAACCTGATCAGAAAAACCCGACTTATTTTCATTCGATCCGCGGAGTTGGATATAAGTTCATTGATAATCATTAGAAATGTTAACGAAAAAAGCCCGTTTATGGGTTATTTTTATTGCAATGATACTTTTAGGCTGGACAATCAGCCAAAAAGTTTATGAGATTTCAGCAGTTGTCGGTATCGGTATCGGCTTATTGATATGGGGTTATTTCCGTGAAGGTACTGTGGTAATGGCTGCACGTGAATTTCATGCTAAAAACTATGAAACTGCCGAAGAGCTGCTTAAAGAGATCGATGATCCTGATCGTTTAGGCAAACATCGCAGGGGTTTCTACGAGTTTATTTATGGCAATATTGAGCTTCACCGCCATAATTATGAGGAAGCAGAAAAGCATTTCCAGATAGCCACGAAATTTCCTCTGAGAAATCAGAACGATAAAGCCATTGTATTGGTACATCTTGCCAATATCAGTCTCAGGAAGAAAGACCTTGAAAGGGCAAGGGCTTATACCGAGAAAGCAAAAACCTATAAAATTACTGCCAGAGTAAAAGATATTATTCAAAAGATTGAATCAGAAATAAATAAAGCATAGTGAGCGAGAATAAAATACAGGATAGCCTTTTTCTAAGGGCAGCATTTTCAAAGAGTACAGAGCGTCCACCCGTTTGGATGATGAGACAGGCCGGACGATTTATGCCCGAGTACTGGGAAATAAAAAATAAATACTCCTTTCTGGAGATGTGTAAAATACCGGAGATTGCTGCAGATGTAACGATGCTGCCGGTAGATCTTTTAGGTATTGATGCCGCTATTCTGTTCTCAGATATTCTGGTAACAGGTGAGGCCATGGGCGGTGATCTGAGCTTTTCACAGGGTGTTGGACCTAAGTTTGCAAATCCTGTAAGAAATCAGGCGGATGTTGATAATTTACTTTCGGATGTAGGCGATAAGCTTCAGTATGTTGCTGATGCCATTAAGGTAATTCAGCAAAGACTTAACGGAAGCATTCCTCTGATCGGTTTTGCCGGTGCGCCTTTTACTGTGATGAGTTACCTCGTGGAAGGGGGCTCATCCAAAGATTTTAAATTAACCAAGCTGTTCATTCACAATCATCCTGAACTTGCACATCAGTTGCTCGCCAAGATCGCAAAGGTAACTGTCGCTTATATGAATATGCAGATTGCTGCAGGTGTAAATGCTTTACAGTTATTTGACAGCTGGGCTCTGGCATTATGCTGGGATGATTATAAAGAGTTTTCACACCGTTATAATGTTGAGATTATCTCTCAGCTAAACCGTAAGGATATTCCGGTAATCTCTTTTTGCAAAGGTAGTTCGGTTTTTGCACCATTAATGAGTGAAGCTAAACCGGATGTGATCTCGGTTGACTGGAACGCAGATCTGCTGGATATCAAGAAAAAATTGCCTGCAGGAATTGCAGTTCAGGGAAATCTTGATCCTCATATTCTGTATGCTGATAAAAAAGTGATTAAAGAACGTATTCACCGCTTATTTGAAAGAATGAGAGGGGAGAACGGATTTATATTCAATCTGGGACATGGTATTATGCCGGATATCCCGTTTGATCATGTGAAGTACGCAGTCGACCTGATAAAAGATTATCGCTACTAATATCTTTATCGTTCGACTTAATATAGCTATAAATGGCATATTTATATCTTAAGGCTATTCATATAATTTTTGTCGTGAGCTGGATGGCCGGACTATTCTACATTGTCCGCTTGTTCATTTATCATGTAGAAGCAAATGAACGACCTGAATCTGAGCGAAATGTCCTTCAGCGTCAGTTTGAGATCATGCAGCATAAACTTTGGTACATCATCACTACTCCTGCAATGGCTTTGTCAGTACTTGCAGGCATCGGGATGATCTGGGTTAATCCTGAACTGCTTACGATGAGCTGGATGTTGGTCAAACTGGCTTTTGTACTCGGTCTGCTGCTCTATCATTTTATCTGTCAGAATATCATTAATAAATTAAAAAAGGGTACTTTCAGTTGGAATTCAACCCAGCTCAGACTCTGGAATGAATTGGCCACAATATTCCTGGTGGCCATAGTTTTTACAGTTATCCTGAAAAGTGCAATCGACTGGATTTATGGATTAGTCGGACTGATTGCCTTTAGTGCAGTGATTATGTCTGCGGTTAAGATTTATAAGTATTACAGACTAAAGGAGAAATAAAGTTATCTGGGAAGAGCTTTGTCAGACTGCTGAATCAAATGAAAAGAATCCTTGTTTTTATAGTCTTGTTTAATATTCTGAACAGCTCAAATGCTCAGATAGCTACCGACAGTCTGGAGTATCGTCTTCGTCCCGATAGTCTTAAAGCCGGTGAACTTCACCTGAGTATTAATAATTTTAATTTTCTACGCAATCTTGAATACTTTAATAAAATTCAGGATGGGTACACGCTTTTTGGTGCTCAGCTGGAGCCTCAATTGGTTTATTATGCACATCCCCGACTGGCAATTACAGCGGGCGTTCATATGAGAAAGGATTTTGGTGGACATGGAATTTACCGGACTCTTCCACTTTTTAGCGTCAAATACCAACATGGAAATACAACTTTAATCAATGGAGTGCTGGAAGGAAATGTGAATCACAGAATGCTTGAGCCGATCTTTGATTTTGAAAAGACAATAACCGATCCGGTTGAATACGGTACTCAATTCATTGTTAAGAATAAATCTCTTTTTCTGGATGCCTTTATCAATTGGAAAAGAATGATATATAAACCTTCTCCGGTGCAGGAGCAGATTCTTGGCGGACTCTCAGCAGATCTGAAATTAATAAAGAAAGAGAAGATAGGTCTGAGTATTCCCCTTCAGCTAACTGTTTTTCATCAGGGAGGGCAGATCGATGTGACTTCCGAGCCCTTGCAAACCCTCGCTAATTCTGCACTTGGTTTTAAACTTAAAGCGGCTACTTCAGGTTTTATAAATTCTTTCAGAACAGAAAACTATCTGATCACCTTCAATGATTTTTCATTTACTTATGTGCATCCTTATACTGCAGGTTATGGTCTTTACCTTAATGCCGGTGCTGATACGAAATATGGTTCTTTAATTGGTACTTACTGGAATGGAAGAACTTTTATTTCTCCGAACGGGATGCCTTTATACCAAAGTGTCTCTCAGCATATTGGTAATACAGGTTATACAGAGGATAAACGAAGGTTGATTATGCTTCGATATTCCTACCAGAAGCAGCTTATACCTAATCTGTATCTGGACTTCCGCTTAGAACCATTCATTGATTTAGGGCGACCTGTTGGATCAAGAAAGATCGAATTTTCAAATTCATCCTACCTGGTTTACAGACATTCATTCAGACTGCTGAAAGTTAAAGCAGATAGATAGCTGCCAAAGCCAGCATAGCGGGTAATCCCTGAATGTAGAATATTGATCGTTGCACAGAAATGGCACCATAAATTCCGGCGATAGTAATACAGCTTAAAAAGAAAACAGCAATATTGCGCGACCATTCAGGATCTTTTATGATTATCGACCAGATCAGACCGGCCGCAAGAAATCCATTGTAAAGCCCCTGGTTTGCGGCCATGGATTTTGTCTTTTCAAAGAGTTCTGCCGACATCGATTTAAAAGTTCTGCGACCTGCGCTTGTCCATGCAAACATTTCCAGCCAGAGAATATAAAGGTGCTCAAGTGCCACAAGAATAATCAGCAGTTTAATAATCAGATTCATCTTCAATTAGTCTTAAATCAAAAAATGGTTTAAATGATTGATTATCTTTAATTTATGGATAATTGTTTTAAAGACGATGAAAGGTTGAGAGTTTTTTTTAATGTTGATGCAACTAATTTGCTCCTTTAAGCATCTTACCTTTAAAGCATATGAATGTGGATTATAGAAATACTATAGACTCCCTGCTCGAAGGATGTAAAAGAGGGGATCGAAAAGCTCAGGAGAGCTTATATAAGATTCTTGCTTCCAGGATGATGGGGGTTTGTATGCGCTATGCAAAAGATTCATATGAGGCCGAAGATGTTTTACAGATGGGATTCGTGAAAGTATTTCAAAAAATTTCAGAATTCAGAGGCGAGGGATCATTGGAGGGTTGGATCAGGAGAATTATGGTCAATACAGCCATCGAGACTTACAGGAAAAATCTGAGAAACCTGAATGTAGTTGATATAGATGAGGTTTATGACCAGCCCCAAAGTACTTTTGATATGAACGGACTGGAATTAAAGGATTTGCTGAATCTTGTACAGGAATTATCGAATGGCTATCGTCTGGTATTTAATATGTATGTGATCGAAGGATATTCTCATAAGGAGATTGCTGAGTCTTTGGGTATAACAGAAGGAGCCTCAAAATCACAGCTTTCAAGAGCAAGATCAATACTTAAAGAAAAAATATTAAAAATGGAGGGTTTAAATTATGCATCCAATATCGGATAAAGAACTGGATAAATTATTCCGTCAGCGTTTTGATGAGTTCGAAGTCGAGCCTTCTGATGCAGTCTGGGGTAAAATATCAGATCAGCTTAATGATCAGAAGATTGGTAGAAAATCCTACTCATCATTCTGGATGGCTGCTGCAGGTATCATTCTTGTTCTCTCTGCCGCCTTATGGTTGTTCAGGCCGGTAGAAGTGATTAAACTGCAGGGAGTTGCTCAGATTAAAGAAGAAAGTAATCTCGCGGCCCCGGTTCATGAGCCGGCTAAAGAAACTATAACTACAGCCCCGGCTAATGATTTGGATTCTAAGCTTTCTGCTGCAGTCGGAGATACGAAAGTTTCTGAAAAGAACACGGAAATGTCAAATGCTCAGATTAAAGTTCAGGAAGACGTACAGCCTCTGGTCGGGAAGGAAGTAATTATAGCAGCTGTGAATAAGGATAAAGCACCTCTTATTCAGGAGCCGGTATCTAAGCCTGTTATTTCTCATGCAGATTCTTTTGACAAAGTCGGAGAAGGTGATGTTTATGCCCGGTCGCTGGCTAAATCAGAGATTACAGAAGAAATTCAAACTGAAACTGCAGTAAGTACAGGTCAGCGAAAAATTAAAAGTATTGGTGGTCTGGTAAACTTTGTAATTGCAAAAGTCGATCATCGGGAAGATAAGATTATCGAGTTTAAAGATGGGGATGAGGGGACGGAACTTGCGGGACTTAATTTAGGATTAGTAAAATTTAGAAGCAGAAAATAAATTAATACAAAATGAAACAGATACTGGTTATTGCTCTTTTATCAGCTTTTGCTACAGAGGGCATTGCACAAAACAAAAAGGATACGGTACTGGTAGTTACCAGGGATACTTCCGAGAAGGATCAGAAGAGTGTTACCATCAAATTGAAGGATCAGAATAAGGATGAGGACAATTCGGAGGATGAAAATCAAACAAAGGGTAAATTTTCATCTCAGTTTATTGCAGCCCGTTTCGATATTGGATTGAGCACTTATACAGATAACGGTAGTTTTACCTTATCGCCTGCAAATTCTTATCTGGAGCGTGAGACCTGGAAAAGCAGCAACTTTGGATTTGAATTTTTTCAGATCGGATACAGGTTCAGTAGTTATTTTAAGATCTATGCAGGTGCAGGTCTCGACTGGAACCATATGCGATTAAAGAATAATATTACTATCCAGCAGGATAAACCTACTTTATCTTATACCACAGATGCGGTAGATTATAAGAAAAATCGTTTTTCCAGTCAGTATCTGCGCATTCCTTTATCGGTGCAACTACGAACAAAGCAGGACAAAAATGGAGATAAGCTGAATTTTGTTTTTGGCCCGGAGATTGGATTTCTGTTAAATGGAAAAGTAAAACAGGTAAGTTCTGAGAACGGAAAAGATAAGTTCAAGGATGATTTTAATCTGAATCCTTTCAGATACGGCGCTTTTGCCCGTTTAGGTTACGGTGGTACCGGAGTTTACGTGAAGTACTATGCAAATGATGTGTTTGCAGACGGTCAGGGGCCGACAGATTTTAAGAATCTTTCATTCGGATTGATGTTTGGATTCTAAATTTTAAGAATTCAAAGAACCCTGCCTGCTGGAAATTAACAGGCAGGGTTTTTTATTATATTTGAATCCATGTCTGTTCCTCTTATTTCTCTCCGTAACGTAAGTAAACATTATGCCGAAGATTCCGATGCCGGTGTCAGTGCAATTAATTTAAAGATTAACAAAGGTGAGTTTATTGCTGTTGTAGGAGAGAGCGGAAGCGGGAAAAGTACCCTTTTGAAATTAATTTTCGGGTTGCTTAGTCCGGATTCAGGTGAGGTTGATTTTAACGAAACCAGGGTAATGGGACCGGAAGAGAAGTTAATTCCGGGGCATGATTCCATGAAAATGCTCAGTCAGGATTTTAACCTGAATACGTATGCCAAAGTATACGAGAATATTGCATCCATGCTTTCCAATGAAAATATCAGAAGAAAGGAAGAGTTGACGGCAAGAACGATGGATTTGCTAGGTATCAAACATCTTGCAAATAAAAGAACTGTTGATCTGAGTGGAGGGGAACAGCAGCGTGTGGCTCTGGCAAGAGCAATCATTACAGAGCCGGAAGTGTTATTGCTTGATGAACCTTTCAGTCAGTTGGATGCGGTCTTAAAAGCCCAGTTCCGTGCAGATATCAAAAATCTCTCAGAGAAGCTGGGAATAACCATCATCATGGTCTCACATGACCCGGTGGATGGATTGACTCTCGCTGATAAAATGATTATTCTGAAAGGTGGTAAATTGATAGAATCCGGCCGACCGGCAGATATCTACTCAAACCCCTCTCATATTTACTCCGCGAGATTACTTGGAAATGCCTTTTTCCTGCCTGCAGAGGAGGCCAGACAGATGGGAATTAGATCTGCTAAGCAATTTGTTATGATTTATCCGGAATGGGTTCAGCTTAAGAGCAGCTGGAGCAGTAAATCCTATTATGTAAGAGATATCTTTTTCAGAGGTTTTTATGAAGAGCTTTTACTTGAAAGAGAAGGGATCACGATTGTTGCGATAAATCTTAAACCGGGAGCATATCACAAGGGCGATAAAACTCAGGTTATAATTAAAAATTATCTCGAGTTTGATTAATTCAAATAAAATAAAAAGGCTTGTGATGTGTTATACTGCAAGCCTTTTTATTTGTCATTAATTTTTGATTAGATATTTTTTGCCAGCCAGTCTCCAACTTCGCTGGTTTTGTAGGCTTTATTTTCTCCGGCCAGATCTTCTGTAACAATTCCTTCAGCAAGAGATTTGTTTACAACATCTCTGATCAGTTTAGCTTCTTCTTTTAATCCGAAAGCATCTTCAAACATCATTGCTGCTGATAATACCGTAGCTAATGGATTGGCAATGTCTTTACCTGCAGCCTGCGGATAAGAACCGTGTATAGGCTCAAATAAAGACGTGTGAAGGCCGATTGAAGCGGAAGGCATTAATCCCATTGAACCGGAAATTACTGAAGCCTCGTCGGTTAGAATATCGCCAAACAGGTTTTCGGTGATCATGACATCGTAAGAGCTTGGCCATTGAACCAAACGCATGGCAACTGCATCCACAAATTCGTATGAAACTGTAACTTCAGGATAATCTTTTTCCATAGCCTGAACCGTTTCTCTCCATAGACGCGAACTTTCCAAAACGTTTGCCTTATCAACGCAGCATAATCTTTTAGATCTTTTCATCGCCATTTCAAATCCAAGTTTTGCCAGACGTACAATCTCTTCACGGGTGTAAGTACAAGTATCAAATGCAGTATTGCCATCGTCTTTTCTGCCACGCTCGCCGAAGTAAATTCCTCCGGTCAGCTCACGAAGAATAATCAGGTCTGTTCCTTCTATACGCTCTCTTTTTAACGGAGATTTATCAATCAGTGAAGGGAAAGTAAAGGTTGGACGCACATTGGCAAATAAACCCAGTTTCTTGCGCATTAATAATAAACCCTGCTCAGGACGTACTGGTGCCTTAGGATCATTGTCATATTTAGGATCACCTATTGCTCCAAATAAGATGGCATCAGCAGCCATACAAATTTCATGAGTTGCATCAGGATAAGGTTCACCTACAGCATCAATTGCACAGGCACCGGTAATAGCTGAAGTCCAGCTGATCTCATGATCAAACTTTTTGGCTACTGCATTACATACCTTAACTGCCTGATCAATTACCTCAGGTCCAATTCCATCTCCGGCTAAAAGGGCGATATTTAATTTCATTTTTTTCGGGTTATACTTTTAATTATAAATTAAGAATTAAAAATTAAGAAGGTCTAATTACTAACAACTAACAACTAACGACTAACAACTAAATTATATTAAGCATTTTTTGTGTTGCCTTAATTGCACATACCGTCTGATCTGAATCAAGACCACGGGTAATAAATTTTTTGGAATCAGTTTCCCAGGTAATAATTGTTTCACACAAAGCGTCTGAATTACTACCGGGAGCGATGCGCACAGCATAATCTATGAGTTTAGGAAGGTCAGCCTTTTGTTTGGCATACACTTTTTCCAGGGCTTTCATAAAAGCATCAAACTGACCATCACCCTGGGCATTTTCTTCGAAGCGTTCCCCGTCTATCCGGACGCTGATCGTTGCCGATGGTCTTAACCCTTTTGAATGTGTTAAAACATAAGATTCAACCACCACCTTATCAGAGGCAGTTGGACTGTTCAGTACATCAGAAATAATATAAGGCAGATCTTCTTTTGTAACTGTTTCTTTCATATCTCCCAGTTCAATCACGCGCTGAGTAACTTTTTTCAGATCCCCATCGCTGAGTTTCAGACCGAGTTCCTGAAGGTTTTTTTCAATATTTGCCTTGCCTGAAGTTTTTCCTAATGCATAGGTTCTGGTTCTTCCGAAGCGTTCAGGAAGAAGATCATTAAAATAAAGATTGTTTTTGTTGTCACCATCAGCATGGATACCGGCTGTTTGAGTAAATACATTCTCTCCGACAATTGGTTTGTTGGAAGGGATGCGGATACCTGAGAAAGTTTCAACCAGTTTACTTACGGTATAAATTGCTTCCTCTCTGACATTAATCTCTACTTCAGGAAGAAAATCATTAATCACTGCAACTGCACTGGCAATGGATGCATTACCAGCCCGTTCACCCATTCCATTAACAGTTAAGTGTAAACCATCTGCACCGGCTTTTAATGCTTCAAGAATATTGGCATTTGCCAGGTCATAATCATTATGAGCATGGAAATCAAAATGAATCTTAGGGTAACGTGTTTTAATTTCCGAAATGTATTTGAATGTTTCACTTGGAGTTAAAACCCCGAGTGTATCCGGTAGGAGAATTCTCTTAACAGGCAGGGTAGAAAGAAAATCCAGGTACTGATACACGTATTCCGGAGAATTGCGCATCCCATTACTCCAATCTTCGAGGTAGACATTACTGGCAATACCTTTTTCAGAAGCTAATTGAATAACGGCCTTAATTTCTGAAAAATGCTGCTCAGGTGTTTTTTTTAACTGATGAGTAAGGTGATTCATTGATCCTTTGGTCAACAAATTCTGCACCTTTACACCGGCTTTTGCCATCCATTCAATAGAAACTCCCTGGTCAACAAAGGAAAGAACCTCAATCTTATCGGTAAAGCCATGAGTGGAGGCCCAGTCCATAACAGCTTTGACGGAGGCAAATTCGCCTTCTGATACTCTTGCAGATGCGATCTCAACCCGGTCAACCCGTAATTCTTCCAGAAGAAGCTGTGTGATTGTCAGTTTCTCTGATATGGAAAATGAAACTCCGGAGGTCTGTTCACCATCCCGGAGTGTAGTATCCATTATTTCTATTTTCCTTTTTTCCATGAATATGGTCAATTATAAAGGAAGATTTGAAGCGAATTGTTGTATTTCCGGTTTCATATTTACCAGATAGTCGATATCATCAAAACCATTCATCATGTTGCCTTTCTTGTAAGAAGAAATATCGAATGATTCCTTATCGCCGGTGGCAATAATTGTAATGGTCTGCTCCGGGAGGTTTACCTCAATTTCAGTGTTAGGATCTTTTTCGATTGCGCGGAAAATCTTTTCTGCAAATTCAGGACTAACCTGAACCGGTAAAACACCAATGTTCAGACAGTTATTCTTGAAAATATCAGCAAAGAAACTTGAAACAACGCATCTGAATCCATAGTCATAAATAGCCCATGCAGCATGTTCCCTTGATGATCCTGAGCCGAAGTTCTTACCACCGATAAGTATTTTACCACTGTAAAGAGGGTTGTTCAGTACGAATTCAGCCTTAGGAGTATTATCAGAATTAAATCTCCAGTCGCGGAACAGGTTATCTCCGAATCCGACACGTTCTGTTGCCTTTAAGAAACGGGCAGGAATGATCTGATCGGTGTCCACATTTTCTATTGGTAATGGAACCGCTGTACTTTTTAATATATTGAATTTATCGTATGCCATTTTTATGTCTTTATGCGAATCTCGCTAGTTATTATAAAAGTGTTCTCGGGTCAGTTACAACTCCGGTTACTGCAGCAGCAGCAGCAACCAAGGGGCTGGCAAGCATGGTTCTTGAACCCGGACCCTGACGTCCTTCGAAGTTTCTGTTCGAAGTACTTACTGCATATTTTCCTGCAGGGATTTTATCGTCGTTCATTGCCAGACAAGCTGAACATCCCGGTTGACGGAGTGTAAAGCCGGCTTCTGTGAAAATATCCAATAAACCTTCATCCTTAATCTGCTGTTCTACGATGTGTGATCCGGGTACCAGCCAGGCAGTAACGTGATCTGCTTTCTTTCTGCCTTTGACAATGGAAGCAAAGGCTCTGAAATCTTCGATCCTTCCATTGGTACAACTTCCGATAAATACGTAATCAACCTTTTTACCCATCATTGCTTCGCCTTCATGGAAGCCCATGTAGTTTAATGATTTAGCATAAGTTGCAGCACCACCTTCAACTTCTTCCGCATTTGGAATAGAGTGGGTGATACCCATACCCATACCCGGATTAGTACCATAGGTAATCATTGGCTCTATTGTGGAGCCATCAAAGGTATATTCCTTGTCAAATACTGCATCGGCATCTGTTTTCAAAGTCTTGTAGTAAGCAAGTGCTTTATCCCATGCTTCGCCTTTCGGACTAAACTCGCGGCCCTTAACATAATTGATGGTTGTTTCATCCGGAGCAATCATACCACCTCTTGCACCCATTTCGATACTCAGGTTACAAACAGTCATACGACCTTCCATAGTCATGTTCTCAAACACTTCACCTGCATATTCTACAAAATAGCCGGTTGCACCGGAGGTACTTAACTGAGAAATGATAAACAATGCCACATCTTTAGGTGTTACTCCCTTACCTAATTTGCCATTGATATTGATTCTCATCTTTTTGGGTTTAGGCTGCATGATACACTGGGTAGTCAGAACCATTTCCACTTCAGAAGTACCGATACCGAAAGCAATTGCACCAAAAGCACCGTGAGTTGATGTGTGTGAATCGCCGCAAACGATTGTTGCACCCGGTTGTGTAATACCATATTCAGGACCAACTACGTGTACAATTCCATTTTTCTGGTGGCCTAAACCCCAGTAGCTGATTCCATACTCTTTTGAATTAGATTCCAGAGCTTTCAGCTGATTGGCAGAAAGTGGATCGGCAACAGGTAAGTGCTGGTTAATTGTAGGAGTATTATGATCTGCAGTAGCGAATGTACGTTCAGGATATAAAACTCTTAATCCTCTGCTCTTTAAGCCAAGAAAGGCTACCGGGCTTGTCACTTCGTGTACCATATGACGGTCGATGAATAATACATCCGGCCCGCCTTCGATCTTACGAACAACGTGAGAATCCCACACTTTGTCAAACAATGTTTTGCTCATTTTTCTCTGTTTTTATTAATATTTATTAGTTCATACCTTCTGACCGGCTTATTTATACATTTATCCGATACCGGT
>Ga0208492_1001538_pt1 | contig 13873 bp, 17 predicted proteins | sample Subbioar_CSW14AB_FD_184820 | JGI IMG/M metagenome (GOLD analysis project Ga0208492, IMG submission 184820) | Serpentinite rock and fluid subsurface biosphere microbial communities from McLaughlin Reserve, California, USA - CR12Mar_CSW14AB (SPAdes) | ecosystem: Environmental > Terrestrial > Deep... | reverse complement strand
GGCTGGCCCTGCCGATCCTGCACAAGGCGGACCCGATCTGGACCGAGGGCAGCGCATTGGCGTACGGCCTGACCGGCATCTTCATCGCAGGCCTTGGCGCGATGGTCGCCTTTGCCGCGCAGATGTCGATGGGATCGTCCTGGCGCGTCGGAGTGGCAGCGGGGGCGTCCGGGGAACTGGTCGAGGGCGGACTTTACCGCTTCAGTCGCAACCCGACCTTCGTCGGTCAGGCGGCGCTGCTGTCGGGGGTCGCGCTGGCGGTTCCGTCCATTCCGACGATCCTTGCGCCTGGGCTGTTCCTCTGGTCTGCTATCATGCAGGTCCGGTCGGAAGAAGCCGTCCTGCGCGCAGCCGGTGGCCCGGCCTATGACCGCTACGCCGCGACGGTGCCCCGTTGGCTTGGCCTTCCGAAGGAGGCAGACGGGCGATGAGCAGCACACAGGACGATGGTCACGCTCATGGCGGCGCGCTTGACACCGGCAACGTTGGCCGGGTCCGGGCGGTGTTCTTTCTCACCGCCGGCTACGCGGCGGTGCAAGCCGTGGGCGGCTGGTTCTCCGGCTCGCTGGCGCTGATCGCCGATAGCGGGCACATGGTTTCGGATGCCGCTGCGCTGCTCTTGTCGCTGATCGCCTACCGGGTTGCAGCACGAGCAGCGGATGCGACAAGGACCTATGGTTTCCACCGCGTCCGCGTGCTCGCGGCGCTGGCCAACGGCGCGTCGCTATTGCTGCTTGTTGCCTGGATCACCTATGAGGCCGTCGGTCGGATCGGAAAGCCGGTCGAGATCCTTGCCGGGCCGATGCTGCTGATCGCCGTGATCGGCTTGTCGGTCAACCTGTTCGGCGCCTGGTATCTGTCGCGCGGCGACAAGCGCGACACGAACCTCAAGGGCGCGTTCCTGCATGTGGTGGGCGATCTTCTGGGGTCGGTCGGCGCGATTGCGGCGGCGATCGGCATCATGCTGACCGGCTGGGTGATCCTGGACCCGCTCCTCTCGGTGCTGGTGGCGGCGCTGGTGGTGCGGTCGGCCTGGACGCTGGTGTCGGAGTCTCTCCGCGTGCTGTTGCAGGCGGTGCCGCAGGGCGTGGACGCGCGCGCCGCGGAAGCCGATCTAGCCACGCTGCCCGGCATCGCTTCGGCCGGGCATTTCCACGCCTGGGTGCTGTCGGACAGTTCCACGGTGGCGACCGTGCATGTCACCCCGGCACAGGGAGCGGACCCTTTGGCGCTGCCAGACCTTGTCGAGAAACGGCTTCATGAGCGCTACGATATCGATCATGTCACCGTGCAGGTGGACCCGCCCGGCACCGAGATTTCGGCCCACGGATCCTTGGCTGCCATGGCCAGACCGAAAGGATGAACCATGTCTGAACCGACTGTCAGCTTGCGCGAACCCGGCGGAGCGCCCGCCGGGATGCTGTGCCCGGTCTGCCGCGTCGATCTGGTGATGGCCGACAGGCAGGGCGTCGAGATCGACTATTGCCCGAAGTGTCGCGGCATCTGGCTGGACCGGGGCGAGATCGACAAGATCATCGAGCGCAGCCTGGCGCAGGACGCCCCGCGCGCTGCCCCCTACCCCGATCCGCCGCCGCAACAGGGCTATCCCCAGCAAGGCTATCCGGCGTCCCCCGGCTGGTCGCATGGCGGGCATGGCGGCAGTCACGGCGGCAGTCACGGAGGAGGCCATGGCTCCTCGGGCTATGGCAAGCATCGGCGCCGGTCCTGGCTGGGGGATCTCTTTGACTGACGCTGTCTTGGTTGCTGAACGAAAACTCGGCCCCGCCGTCCTGGTCGCGATCGTCGGGGCGGCGATTGGCCTGGACCAATTCACGAAATGGCTGATGGTCGAGGTGGTGATGCAGCCGCCACGGGTGATTCCGGTCGTGCCGGGCTTTAACCTGACGCTCGGCTACAACGAAGGGGCGAGCTTCGGCATGCTGTCGGGCTGGATGGCCGGCAGGCCGCTGGCCATGGTTGCCATGACGGCGGCGCTGACGCTGGTCTTTGCCGTCATGGCGGTGCGGGCGCGTCATCCGCTGGAGCGCGCCGGTCTTGCGCTGGTCGTCGGTGGCGCCCTGGGCAACATCGTCGACCGGTTGCGGCAAGGGGCGGTGACGGACTTTCTTGACCTTTACTGGCGCGACTGGCACTGGCCCACCTTCAACGGCGCGGATATTGCCATCACGATTGGCGCGCTTTGCGTCCTTTTCGCTGCACTTCCGTCCCGTCGCCGCAAGGAGGCTGATTTTGACGAACGCTGACGCCCCGACCCTGTCCCGCGACGACCTGCCGCTGATGGCCGCGTTCGTGATTGCGCTTGCGGCAACGCTGGGTGCGCTTTTCATTGGTGAGGTGCTGGGGCAGATGCCCTGCACCTTGTGCTGGTATCAGCGGATCGCGATGTTCCCGCTGGTGCCGATCCTGGGGTTGGCGCTTTGGCGCGGCGACGGGATGGCCCGCCCCTATGGCCTGCCGCTGGCGCTGGCGGGATTGGCCGTGGCGGGTTGGCACTCCGGGCTTTATGCGGGTGTCCTGCCTGCGCCCATCGTTCCCTGCACCGAGAATGGACCCTCCTGCACAGGCGAGGCCCAGATGATTCTCGGCGTACCGATCCCCTATCTTTCCCTGTTCGCCTTCGCGGCGATCCTTGCCTGTCTTCTTTTGCCGAAAGGAAATCGCCCATGAACCGCCGCACCCTTCTTATCGGGGCTTCTGCTGCCGGAGCCGCCGCGTTTGTCGGCGGTGCCTACGTCCTGACCCGCCGCCGCGAAGCTGAGACGGCAGCGGCGGCGGCAGCGGCGCCAGCGGTCGATCAGTCATTGCTGATCCGGCCGCATTCCCCGATCCTCGGCCCAGTCGACGCGCCTGTTACGCTGGTCGAATTCTTCGATCCGTCATGTGAGGCCTGCCGCGCCTTCCACCCGATCCTTGGCGAAGTTCGCCGCCAGTTCCCGACGCAGGTACGGATCGTCATGCGCTACACGCTGTTCCACAAAGGGTCCGACGAAGCCGCGCGCATCCTTGAAGTGGCGCGGATGCAGGACAAGTTCGAACAGGTGCTTGGAGCGCTTCTGGAGAAGCAGCCGGAATGGGCGAAGGACGGGGGCCCGCAACTGGACCTGGCCTGGCAGGCTGCGGGCGCCGTGGGGCTAGATCTTGCCAAGGCCGAAACCGACAAGTTGTTCCCCGGGATCACGGCCACGATCAATCAGGACATGGCGGATGTGAAGGCGCTTGGCGTGGACAGGACACCGACCTTCTACCTTCAGGGCAAGAAGCTTGAAATCGTCTCGGCAGAAAAGTTCGTCGAGGATGTCCGCCTTGCCGTAGAAGGCAGCTGACGCGCAGGGGTCAGCTTCGGGAGACGAAGGCCGCAAAAAGTTCCAGCGTTCGCTCACTGACGTAATGCTCGATCCCCTCGGCGTCCCGCTCGGCCGTCTCGGGGTCAAGCCCGAGGCCCAGCAGGAACCGCAGCACGATCTCGTGCCGATGGCGGCATTCCTTTGCCAGAGCCCGGCCTTCATCGGTCAGGAAGATCGAACGATACTTTGCACGGGTGATCAGGCCGTCACGGGCCAGCCGGTCGAGAGTCTTTGCGACGGTTGGTGCGGTGACGCCCATCCGGCTGGCGATATCGACTGGCCGCGCTTCGCCCTGAAGCAGGATCAGTTCGGCAATCAGTTCAACGTAGTCCTCTGCCAATTCGCTGCGCCGCGCTGCACGCACGCCCTGAAACGCCTCTGCGCGGGTATCGGCGGGGCGGGCATCGGCAGAGCGGTTTTCGGTCGGTGCAGGCACCTGCGTCTCAACTTCGAGCTGTGTCATTGGTCAAGTGTCGCATGGAGAGGGTTGACAAGTAAAGTCGCGCCACAGATTGTTAGCACCGTCTAACTTTATGCGCCAAGCCTATGGGTGCGGCGAACTGGCCACAGAAAGCGCTGTCCAATGTCCTCGAACGCCTGGCGCCATGAGCGAGAGACGCCATCCCTGTCCGAAGTCTTTCGCAGCATCGCGGTCGGCAATGGTGGCACCAGCCGGTTCCGGCGCTTTCTGGCCTTCGTTGGCCCCGGCTATCTTGTGGCTGTCGGCTACATGGACCCCGGCAACTGGGCGACGTCGCTTGCCGGCGGAGCGGCCTTTGGCTACACGCTGCTGTTCGTCGCGCTGCTGTCAAACATCATGGCGATCCTGTTGCAATCGCTGTGCGCCCGGCTGGCTGTCGCCTCGGGTCGCGATCTGGCACAGGCCTGCCGGGACGCCTTTCCGAAGTGGATGTCCGTCCCGCTGTGGCTTTTGGCCGAAGGGGCCATCATCGCCACCGACCTTGCAGAAGTCATCGGAACTGCCATCGGTCTGAATCTGTTGTTCGGCATCCCGCTGGAAATTGGCATCTTCATCACCGCCGCAGATGTCTTCCTGATCCTTTGGCTGCAGAACAAGGGGTTCCGCTGGATCGAAGCGCTGATCATCTCGCTGATGGCGCTGATTGCCGCCTGCTTTGTTGTGCTGATCGCGCAGGCGGACCCGGTCTGGGGCGAGGTCATCGCCGGATACGCGCCCAGCCGCGAAATCCTCAACAACCCGACGATGCTATACCTGGCGCTTGGGATCATTGGCGCGACCGTGATGCCGCACAATCTGTATCTGCATTCCGGCATTGTGCAGACCCGGGCCTTCGGCCTTGATCTTCCCGGCAAACGCGAGGCGCTGCGGCTGGCGACCTGGGACAGCACGATCGCCCTGATGTTCGCGCTGACGATCAACTCGGCGATCCTGATCCTCGCGGCGGCGGCGTTCTACACCGCAGGCCAAAACGATGTGGCCGAAATCGACAAGGCGCACCTCCTGCTTGAACCGCTGCTGGGTTCATCGCTGGCCCCGATCCTGTTCGGGGTGGCGCTTTTGTGTGCTGGCCTCAATTCCACCGTCACCGCCACCATGGCCGGGCAGATCGTGATGGAAGGCTTCATCAACCTGCGCCTGCCGCCCTGGGCGCGTCGGCTGATCACCCGAAGCATCGCGATTGTTCCCGCGGTGTTCGTGATCCTGCTTTACGGCGCTGAGGGGGTCGGACAGCTTTTGATCCTTAGCCAGGTCGTGTTGTCGTTCCAGCTGCCCTTCGCCATCGTGCCATTGGTAATGTTCACTGCCAGCCGCGCCAAGATGGGCGAACTGGTGGCCCCGCGCTGGCTGACCGGACTGTGCTGGTTGATCGCGGCGGTCATCATCGTGCTGAACGTCAATCTGCTGTCGACGGTTTTGCTCGGCTGACGCCTCACCATTTTGTGACGAGGTGACTTCCGGCTTGCAGCTCAAGCGGGTCGAGGTTTTAGACACCGGAAAAATAGGAAGAAAGAGGCGGCGACGTCTGGACTGCTGGTCCGCCGCCTGCTTACAGATCACGCGCTACTTGCCAAGGACCCACGAATGCGCCTTAGAAACCTGCAGATTGCCCTCTGGACCTTGGCGTTGGCCGCATCGGTCGCTTTCGTCGCGCTGCGCTGGTGGCCGGCCGGCACGCCCAATGATATCGAGGCGGCGTTCGTGCCGACCTTTCAACTTGCCGATGCCCAGGGAACGATGCGGACCTCTGACGAGTTTCGCGGCAAGTTCCTTCTGGTTTTTTTCGGCTTTACCAGTTGCCCGGACATCTGTCCGACGACGCTGTCGGAGGTCGCACAGGTCATGGACGATCTGGGAGTGGACGCGGACCGGGTGCAACCGATCTTCATTTCGATCGACCCCGAGCGGGACCGGCGACTTGGTTTGCAGGCCTACACCGAAGCCTTCCATCCGGCGATCCTGGGTCTTGCGGGAACTGATGCGCAGACCCGCGCCGCCGCAGACAGCTTCAAGGTGTTTTTCGGACGCGAGGACGATGCAGCCGCGTCGGACGGCTACACCATGTCGCACAGCCCGGGGCTGTTCCTGATCGGGCCGGATGGGGCATGGTTGCGTCAGTTCGCCTACGGCACCCCTGCAGCCGACATCCTGTCCGACCTCCAATCGAGATTCTGAGCCATGAAGTCCGTGACCCTTTCCGCTTTGCTGATGCTGATCGCGCCCGCCGCATTTGCCTGTGAAACAGTCAGGGTCGGCGACCTGACCGTCCAGCATGCCTGGTCCAAGGTGACCATCGGCGCGGGCCGCCCGGGCGTTCTTTATGTCGAGATCACCAACAACGGCAGCGACGACGACGCGCTGATCGGGGTTACGACTCCGGTCGCCAGCATGCCGATGCTGCATGAAACCGTCGTCACCGACGGTATCGCTTCAATGCCCCACGCCATGTCGATTCCCGTCCCGGCTGGACAGACGGTCGAGCTGGCCCCGGGTGGCTATCACGGGATGCTGATGGGTCTGACAGCGGCGCTCAAGGACGGTGACAAGTTTCCCGTCACGCTGACATTCGAGAAGGCGGGCGAGGCGACGGTCACTGTCGACGTCCTGCCCTTGCGGGCGGAGGGGCCGGATTGCGCCGACGCCGAGCAATAGCCCTGGGTCTTGGCGGAGCGGCGGGTGCGGTGGCCTTCATGTTGGGCCTTGGCGCCTGGCGCACCCGAAACCGACCGGCAACGAACGCTGCCCTGCCCTTGCCCGTGACCAGGATGAGCTGGCAGCTTACCGATCACCGCGGCAAGACCGTGCGGCCCGCTGACTGGGCCGGACGACCGGTCATGGCCTTCTTCGGCTTTACCTGGTGTCCCGATGTCTGCCCGACCACGCTTTCCGACATCTCGGGCTGGCTTGATGAACTTGGCCCCGACGCGGACCGGTTGGCCGTGGCGCTGATTTCGGTCGATCCCGACCGCGACAGCCCGCAAGTGCTGGGTGACTATCTGGCGAACTTCGATCCACGCATCACCGGGCTGACCGGATCGCCGGACCAGATCGCCCGCATCGCTGCGGATTTCCGGGCATCCTACCGGAAGGTGCCGCGTGACGATGGCGACTATACGATGGACCACACCGCCGGAGTGTTCCTGTTCCGACCGGACGGGCGCTTTGCCAGCATCATCGATTTCCATGAGGACCGGCGCTTTGCCGTTCCAAAAATCCGTCGGATCCTGGCCTGAGCCGCCCCCGACCGGCCCAAAGCGACGTGGATACCGCGGCATCCGTCCTGGCTAAAGCGCGCCCATAATCTGATCGATGGCGTCGCTGCTGTCCCAGACGAACGGACCTTGCAAACGTCCGATCTCGCGGGATTGTCGGTCGATCAGCAGCGTCGTCGGCAGGCCGATGAAGGACAGGGCAAGCTGGACCCGCAGCGGCTCGGCCCAGAACAGCGGCAGGTTGACCAGGCCGATTTCGTCGTAGAACTGTCGCCCCCGTTCAATTCCGGCCTCGTCGATGCAAAGCGGCAGCACCGCAAAATCGGCTCCGCCGATCCGAGCTTCGAGGCGATCAAGCGTCGGCATCTCTTCCCGGCACGGCGGGCACCAAGTCGCCCAGATGTTCAGCAGGACCACCCGACCGGCAAAGTCGTCCAGGCGGCGGGTGGTGCCGTCTTCGTCCAGGATCGGCGGCGACAACAGAGGCTGCGGGTCCCTGCGAAGCCGGAACGGCGGGCGGGCTTGCGCGGGCAAGGCGACGAACGGCAGGGCAAGTCCGGCAAGGACGGAACGGCGGCCAAGGGGGAATGGCATTGATACGTCCCTCCGGAAAGGCCCGGACCCGCAGCCTGGCGGCGGGTCCGGGTGTGGGTCAGGCCGAGACCGCGAACTCGGTCATCATTCCGGTCGCAAGATGCGGCATGTGGTGGCAATGCAGCATCCAGCGCGCCGCTTCGCCCGCGTCCACGGCCACCGTTACCATGCCCATGGGCGGCACATGCACCGTGTCGCGCACCGCGCCTGAAAAGCGCCCTGCGCCCATGTCGACCACCTGGAAGGCATGACCGTGCAAGTGCATCGGATGCGCCATCATCGACATGTTGTGGAACATGATCTCCACCCGGTCACCGGACTTTGCGGTTACCGGAATGTGGGTGCCCCAGGTCTGGCCGTTTATCGTCCAGACATACGGCATCATCGACCCGCCCAGCATCAGCATCGCCTGTGATGTCGCGGCACGGTCCGGCAGCGGAGTGACCGCACGCAGGGCGGCTTCCTGCGTCAGGTCGGCGCTGAAGGCCGGGTGGTCGGCCTCCGACATGTCGGCGATCTTGGTCACCGCAGCCCCCGGCGTGGCCAGGATCAGGCCGGTCCGTTCCTTTGCCCCTTCGCGCAGCGCCAGGACCGGGAAAGCCCCGCCATCGCCCGGAACGTCAAGCTCGATGTCCAGCCGCTGCCCCATCGCCACGCCGAAGCGGCTGCCGGGCAGGGGTTGCACCGGCTCGCCGTCCACGGCGACCAGTCGGCCCGGCAAGGTGCCGGTGTCGATCCAGAACACTGTCGCCGCCGCCGCGTTGATGACGCGGACCAGCACGCGACCGCCCTTGTCCACTTTCACCACCTCGGGGTCGTCAAGCGTGCGGTCGTTCGCTAGGTAGGCGTCGAAGTTGTAGTCGTTCAGGTCCATGGCCATGCCGCCCATGCCCGGCATCGACATCGCGCCATTACCCATGTTGCCCATGTCCATTGCGCCCATGCCGGTCTGCGCAGTCTGGCCGTGGTCCATCCCCGCCATCGACGCGCCGCCAGTGATCTCGGCAAGCACCTCGGCTGCCGGGCGGAACGAGAAGTCGTGCAGGAACATCACCACCTCCTGCCGGTCCGCCGCCACATCCGCAGCCGAGCGCACGATCAGCGGTGCCGCAAGCAGTTCCATCTCTTGCACGGCGATGTGGCTGTGCATCCAGTGCGTCCCGGGTCGAGCGACGTAGTCATATGAGCGCATTTCGCCCGGGCGCAGGGCAGGCATCGGCAGGTCGGGCACGCCGTCCTGCGCGTTGGGCGGGATCTGACCGTGCCAGTGAATGATCGTGTCCACGTCAAGCTCGTTGGTCAGGTCGACACGGAACTGCTGGCCTGGGTCAAGCACCAGGCCGATGTTTCCGGCGGCATTGACCACACCTTTGACGGTAGCGGCCTGACCGCGCACGTCAAGCACGCGCGTCGTGGCGCGCAACGACAGCACGTCAGACGCGGCACGGACGCGGGCGGGAATCATGATCGAAGCTGCCGTAGCAGCAGAAGCGGCCAGAAAGCCGCGGCGGGAAAGCAAAGTCATGCGAATTCTCCTGTATCGCAACGTGAGTATACCACACGGCCTCCGGCACAGGCCGGAACCGCAGAATCAGATCACGGCGATCTTGGGAGGCGGCCCGGGCGGCGGAATGGCCAGCAAGGCGGCAGGCAACGGAATGGTGACCGCAATTTCGGTGCCGCGCGCCACCGTCCCGACAGCGCGATGCGATGGCGGAAGCGCAGCAACTGCGTAAAGGCAATGCTGCTGGCAGAGCAGCATCTGCGTGCTTCCGTCTGCACCGTCCATCCCCGGCATCTGCGCGGAATGGCCGGCCATCGCCATCATCCGCTCATGGTCCGGTTGCGACTGCTGACGGCCTTCGTCCCATGCCAGGACGGGCACCAGCATTGCAAGCAGATAGGCAGCAAGGATCAGAAGGCGCATGTGAACGGTGGATTTTTCCATTGCCGCAACTCTATCAGACTGTCCTGAGGCCGTCATCTGACAGATTGGCACATGATGCCGATCTGCCGCAATCGGACCGTGGAGCGCTGGTAAACCGGGCTGCTGAGGTATTCCTGATATGGCAGGCGGGCCAAGGGTCGGTAATTTCCTTGTGAAGCCCCGTGAACGGATTCGATTCCCGCTCGCCAGACCGCAAGCCCGGCGCTAGGCCTTTAGGATGATCCGACATGAGGCCAAAATGAAGATGACGCGGCGATCCGTCCTTTGGGCGGGAACCAGTATCCTTGCAGCTACCGCCACACCCATGCTTGCAGGGCAGGACGAGGCGATACATGTCGTGAAGGATCCGGGGTGCCCATGTTGCGGCGGCTGGATCGGACACCTGCGCGACAGCGGCTTTCGCGTGACCTTTGAGGAACGCAGCGTCGAGGACCTCGCGGCGTTCAAGCGCGAGCGGGGAATTCCCGACAGTCTGGTTTCCTGCCACACCGCCACCATCGGCGACTACACGGTCGAGGGGCACGTTCCTGCTGCCGACATCCGGCGATTGCTGGCCGAACGTCCCGTCGCAGTCGGCCTGGCTGTTCCCGGCATGCCTTACGGTTCGCCCGGCATGGGTCCCGAGACCGCGCGCGAGGCCTATGAGGTCCTGCTTGTCGGCAAGGACGGCTCGGGCACTGTCTTCACCAGTTACCCGGCCGCCTGATCCGGCCGGATCCTGCAAGACGGCACCTTTGGCGTTGGCCCCATGATGGGTCTGACGGTGGCTGCCCGCCGTCCCTACACCGATAGACCAATGTGCCCCGATCCGCGCAAAGGTATGCCGCATTGCAACTGCGAAAGCGTTGAACCGTCGACAGGTCATGTGTCCCCGAGATGCCGGATGACAGGATGCAACAGCGAGAAAACTGGTGCGTTCTTCTTTGGGCGAGCCGTCTTCGGGCGGAGGCGACCAATTCGTCCTGAAAGCATTTTGGTCCCGGAGATCATGTTCGGCTTACCCCAAGCGCCATGCCGTCCGGCGGCAGGATGCGTTCTGACAGCAGGGCCATATCCTCACGAACCCGCGCCCTTTGCGAGGTCGGATAGGCATCTTCGGGCGGCAGGCCGCCGTGCTGCGCAAACAACATGATGTCCCGCGCGACCGGTGCGGCAGCCGTAGACCCTCCACCCCCATGTTCCACGATCACCATGACGGCATAGCGCGGCGCGTCATAGGGTGCGAAGGCTACGAACAGTCCGTGATCCCGCTGGTTCCAGGGCAGCTCATCCTGCGACCTGACGCCTGACGCCCGCTCGGCCGCCGTGATCGAGAAGACCTGGCTGGTTCCGGTCTTGCCCGCCATGGCTTTTGTCGGGTCTGCGATGCGTGAACCGTAGGCCGTCCCGCGTTCATGGTTCGACACTTCGAACATTCCCTGTCGCACGATGGCCAAAGCTTCGGCCGACAGGCCAAATGCTGCCGCAACCGGCTTGTCCGGGGCTGTCTCGCCGACCGGCCGCACCAGGCGCGGCACGACCGCCCGGCCCGATGCCAGCCGCGCCGTCATCGTGGCAAGCTGGATCGGCGAGGCCAGCGTGAAGCCCTGACCGATCGAGGCGTTGATCGTATCGCCGATCAGCCAGTCCTCTCCATACTTTGCCTGCTTCCACGCCCGGGACGGGTTGCTGCCATGCACCATGCCCGACAACGGCAGGTCGTATTTCTGGCCCAGTCCCAACCGGTCGTTCATCGCGAAGATGCCGTCGATGCCGATGCGCTGCGCGACCTCGTAGAAGTAGACATCGCAGGATTCGCGGAGCGCGCCGACCATGTTCACCCGGCCATGCCCGCCGCGCTTCCAGCAATGGAACCGGCGACCCGAGATCTCGACATAGCCGTTGCAGGTGACTGTCTCTTCAGGATCCATCACGCCGGTTTCCAGCGCGGCGAGCGCGTTTGACATCTTGATCGTCGAACCCGGCGGATAGGCACCCTGAACCGACTTGTCGGACAGCGGGCGAAACTCGCTGTCGCGCAGCAGGCCATAGTCGCTGCCGGAGATTCCACGCACGAAGAGGTTGGGGTCGAAGGAGGGAGCCGAGGTGCAGCCGAGCAGATCGCCGTTCGTCACGTCCATCACGATCGCGGCGGCGCTTTGCCCTTCCAGCCGGACGCGCATGAAGTTCTGCAGATGGTGGTCGAGCGTGACCTGCAGATCCGGCCCCGGCGTGGCAGGGTCCAGGGCCAGTTCGCGTATCGTGCGGCCCGACACGTTGACCTCGACGCGCTGTGTTCCCGGCAGTCCGCGAAGATCGCCTTCGTGGCTGCGTTCGACCCCGGACTTGCCAACCTCGAAATCCGGCAGGCGGAGCAGCGGTCCGTCATCCGCCGCTTCCTTTTCCAGATCGCTGTCGCTGACCGGTCCCACATAGCCGATCTGGTGGGCAAAGTCCGGCCCGAAGGGGTAGCGCCGCGACAGGACCATCTCGGGGCGGACCCCTGGAAGCGCAGGAGAGTTCAGCGCCACGACGGAAAGCTCTTCCCAGGTGACGCGGTCCTTCACCGTGATCGGATCGAAGGCGCGCGACCGGGCGATCTGTTCGCTGAGGGTGGCAAGCGTTTCCGCGTCCAGTCCGAGCAGAAGCTGCAGTTTCTGCAGCGTGGCCTCGACATCCTGGGCCTCTTCCCGCACGAGGGTAATGCGGTAGGCCTGTTCATTGTCCGCGATCACCTTTCCGGACCGGTCAAAGATGCGCCCGCGTTCGGGGCGCACCAGCCGCAGGCTGATCCGGTTTTCCTCGGCCAGGAGGTAGTATTGCTCGGCATCCCGGACCCCCAGTTGCCACATCCGGAAGCCAAGAGCGCCGACCACCGAGGCCATCGCCCCGCCAAGAAGCACAGTCCGGCGCGTGGTCTTCCTGGCGGCCTCGGTGAGAACGCGATCAGACCTGCGCATGGGTTCCGTCCTTTCCCGGCAGTTCGGAAGCGCGCCTGGCCCGGACGGTCCGCAGGTAGGCCGCGCCGCGCAGACCAAGGACAAGAACCACCAGCCCGACGAACCAGGGCTGAAGCGGGTTCGGCGGTGGCGTTTCGCGGTGGAAGCTTAGAAAGTGCATGAACAGGAAGTAGGCGACATGCGCCACTGTCAGCCACCAGAGCGGCAGGACGCCCATTTGCAGGAACTTCCAGCCGGAAATGCCAAGACGGCGCATCGCAAGATCGCTTGACGTGGCCGCAAGCAGGATTGCCAGGACAAGCGCCGCGATCCCGATGGCATTGGCAAGCCCGAAACCGTGCTGGAACATGACATAGGTCAAAAGCTCGGGATGCCATTCGAACCCGAAGAGACGCATCAGGTCCCATTCGACCCACCCGACAAGGACGATCATCGCATGAACGATCACCAGCAGGCAGGCATGGATGCCCATCTCGCGACGGAACGGCAAAAGCGGCACGGCGGCTCGCATGAAGCGGCTTAGGGGCCCAAGCCCCATCGACACCGCGATCAGCACCACCGAGGCGTCCCCGAACGCGCGATTCCAGCGGTGCATCGGGCTGAAGTTGCCATGAACCGCGGAAAAGCCCATCACCAGCGCCATTGCAATCACTGCAGTAAGCGCATGTCGGACAAGCGATTTCTTCGAAATCCGGCGTGTCATCGACAACGAAGCAGGTGCGGTTGTCACAGCGGATCTCCTGACATGGAAGCTTCAGTGTCGACCGAGGCGGTGAGGCCAGACTGGAAGTCGCGAAATTCCCGCCAGGTTCGCACGGCCGCGATGCCCATGACGATGACACCCGCCGCTGCAAGCCACGGCCTGACCGGGTCAAACCAGGCCAGCAGGGCGGGACCACCGAAGATCAGCATGAGGATCTTGTTGCAGGTCGGACAGGCGATCCCGAGAAAGCTGGCAATACCGCCGGTTCCCGATGTCCGAAGTCTGCAGCGGGGAACCCAGAGGGCGACCGTCACTCCGGCCAGCATCGCCGTCAGGACGGTTGCCACGAACTCCCAGGGGCCGACCGGGGTCATTCGGATAAACAGGGGGTTCGCCCATACTGCGGTCACGGTGCCAAGCACCGCGAACAGCCCAAGACCGGCAGCCGTGCCGCGCAGACCCCGACGCAATGCGTCATCGTGGCTTGGCTCTTTCGATGTGGCATCATTTTGCATCGAACTCGACCTCCGCAAATTCCTCGCTGAAGCCGACATTCACGATCCAGCGACCGGCCATGGGCAGTTCGACGTCAGCCCGCCAGACGCCAGTCGCAACCAGTTGAAGCGGCGGG
>Ga0208492_1001537_pt1 | contig 13876 bp, 13 predicted proteins | sample Subbioar_CSW14AB_FD_184820 | JGI IMG/M metagenome (GOLD analysis project Ga0208492, IMG submission 184820) | Serpentinite rock and fluid subsurface biosphere microbial communities from McLaughlin Reserve, California, USA - CR12Mar_CSW14AB (SPAdes) | ecosystem: Environmental > Terrestrial > Deep... | reverse complement strand
AGGACCGCCTCGCGCTCGCCCCGACCACCGAGCACATGCACTGGCTGGGCACCGACATCCTCGGCCGCGACATGGTCGCCCGCATGCTCGTCGGCCTGCAGATCTCCCTCGCCGTCGGCGCCATCGCGACGTTCGTGTCGCTGGTGATCGGCGTCACCTGGGGCGCCATCGCCGGCTTCGCCGGCGGCCGCGTCGACCAGTACATGATGCGCCTCGTCGACGTGCTCTACGCCGTCCCCTTCATCTTCTTCGTGATCCTGGTCACCGTCGTCTTCGGCCGCTCGATCTTCCTGATCTTCCTCGCCATCGGCGCGGTGGAATGGATGACCATGGCCCGCATCGTGCGCGGCCAGACGCTGGCGCTGAAGCAGAAGGAATTCGTGGAGGCCGCCCGCGCCGCTGGCGTGAAGCCGCTCGGCATCATCGTCCGCCACATCCTGCCCAACCTGCTCGGCCCCGTGGCTGTCTACGTGACGCTCACCATGCCCGTGGTGATCCTGCAGGAGAGCTTCCTATCCTTCATCGGCCTTGGCGTGAACGAACCGCTGACCTCGCTCGGCCAGCTGATCTCAGCCGGCCAGAAGGAATTCGCCTATCCCTGGCTGCTCTTCGCCCCCGCCACGGTCATGGTGATCACGCTGTTCTCGCTGAATTTCATCGGCGACGGCCTGCGCGACGCCTTCGATCCGAAGGATCGCTAGCCGCCACACTTCCCCATCGCCTGCCGCGCCAGCGCGCTCGCCGCGTCCAGCATCGTCAGGTCGAACACGGCGCTCGCCAGAACGCCGCCATCGCCCGTCGCCAGCAGCCGCGCCTCCAGCTTGCGCGGCCAGCTCTTCTGCATCGCCTGCAACAGCCGCCCCTGCATCTCGCCCGAGTCCGCCGCGCCCGCGGTCATCACGCGCCCATCATCCAGCCGCGCCGTCAGGTTCACATTGCGCAGGGAAGGCGTCTGCCCGGTCTCCAGGTCCGAAATCCGCGTGATCGCCACTTCGAGCCGCTGCAGCGCGCCAAGCGAGCCATCCGCCTTCAGCGCAAAATCCAGCTCCAGACCCGGCCGCGCAAACTGGCTCGACTCCTCGCCATGCAAGACCCCGCGCTCCACCACCCACAAGGCCGTCGCGCCCTGCGCATCGCGCATCACTGTCACATCACCCGCCTTGCCCGAGACCGTGACCTCACATGTCTGGGCAAAAGACGGCGCATCCAGTCCGAAGACCGCGCACAGCATCAGGGCGACAACCCGCGTCATCCCCTGATGCTACGCCCGCTCGGCTGGTTGGTCCATTACGCAGCGCAGCCCGAGCCACCGCCGCCAAGCAGCAAGCCTTGGATCCGCTCTTCCAGGTTCGCGACCAGAGTTGCCCGCTCGTGATGGATAGCGAATTCGCCAAAAACGAGCGCATGAATCGCATCAATGTGGTCGTGCAGAAGCGCCATGTCCGGCGTCTTGCCCGAACCAAGCCCTGAGATGTAGCGCCCGAACGATCGTGCGGCTTCTCCCAGGGTCGCGTCTCCATCCTGATCGTCACGGGTCTCCAGCGTCATGACTGACTGATAGACCTCCCGAAGCTTGCTGTACTGCGCGGGGCGTAGCTGGTCCCGGTACTCGCTCATCTTCTGGACGCAAAGCCGCACAGCAGAGCGATTGCCTTCCATGCTCCAGAGTGGACCTGACGGCGCCGCCTTGGCTGGATCAGCTGCCCGGCGCAACGGCCCCTTGTAGTCCTGCAGCATGACGCGCCGTCGACACGGACCAACATAGGCAGGACAGTCAACGAACGGACGCGGACGGTCGAGCACAGATCGCAGGCGCGCCATCAGGGCCTGCGTCGTGAAGGGAACGGCGACGATTTCGTCCACGCCTACCGCCCTCGCAGCTTCGAGAAACGTGCGCGTGGGTGCATTCGTCAGCAGGATGATCGACGTCTCGCGCGGCACAAAATTGTATCCCGCGCGGATCTGCTTGGTGAAAGCCAGACCGGACAGGTCGGGAAACGCCGACATGAAGATGACGCCCGGCCGATGCTGGTCCACCAGCCCTCGCAGATCATCTGCAGACGCAGCCTGCAGCAAGTCGCGAAAGCCAGAGCCGCGAAGGATATCGCAGATAATGGCTCGCGAATGCCGGCCCGGATCGGCGACAAGTATTCGAGGCGAAGTCGCCATCGACATATTCTCCCCACCTGCCAGTCAGCCTCTTGTGAAGGCCGCCCCGAATGGCGCGTTTCGTCGGGGGCAAGATGGGGGCGTGCCGTTGAGATACTGCTAAATTGGCGAGGCCTGCCGCTGGGGCACTTGTGGTGATCGTACCCAAAGTGAGCAGGCGCGGGCGCCTCATTCCCAATATCCGGCGGCAAGATCGCTCAACGCGCCGGCAGGAACCGGCTGTTCCGCAGCAGCGCCGCCGACACCAGCGAGATCACCACCGCGATCGGGAACATCTCCAGGAAAGTGATCCCCATCCGCGCCACCGGATTGGCGTACATCACCGCGAATGCCTGGTTGTCCTTCGCCACCTGCGCCAGCTTCTCCGCGTTCGCGCCGTCCTTCTGGGCCTGCTCCAGCATCATCTGGCCGTACATCGAAGCGAAGTCGAACTTGGTCGCCATCAGCGAGATTTCCCACGCGATCACCCAGCCGAGACTGGCCACGGCCCCGATCCCCAGCCCGACGCCCAGCGCCGGCCAGAACTTCACAACCCCGCCCAGCTCACGGTCCCGGTAATGCTTCACCCCGAGGAACACCCCCGTCAGCGCGAGCAGCATCGTCGTATAGCCGATGATCGCGCCGTTCTCGGGCATCTCCCCGGCGCTGACGTCGAAGGTCAGCATCCCCCACAGCATCGGCGCTCCTACGATCACGCCGCCGATGATGCCGTAGATGAGAATGATCCTGAGCATGCCTGCCTCCCAATGCGCTGCTGACGTGTGCGTCTGCTGACCGGATCAGGAAGGGACTGCCCACAGCCTCCGCGCAATCGCCCGAAAGGGTGATCCGCGCATTTTCGTCCGTTTTCCGCGCGTTACATGCGAGGTTACTGGATCATTCCCAGCTCGCGCGCCCGCACGATCGCCGCCGTCCGCCGCGTCACCTCCAGCTTGCCGTACAGCTTCGCCACGTGAGTCTTCACCGTGTTGGGCGAAACGTTCAGCGCGTTCGCGATCTCCTTGTTGGATCGCCCCGCCGCCAGCAGGCCCAGCACCTCGAACTCGCGCTCGCTGATGCCAAGCGTCTCGCGCGCCCGGTCGTTGACGACGAACCCCTCGCCCTTCGCCCGTCGCGGAAACAGCCGCGAACCAACCCACACGCCCAACGCAAGGAATGCCGCCGCCAGAAGCAGGATGTACAGCTCCCCGGGATGCGTGCGCACCAGCAGGTTGTACTCGATCCATTTCAGGCCGACGGCCCCCACCGCCAGCAAGCCGCCATACAGCAGGATCGTCCGCCACATGGTTCGGCCCTAGCTGATCCGGCGCACGCGGATCGCGCGTCCGTCCTTGATCTTCATCATGAAGCTGCCGAGCGCCGCCTTGCGGATCTCGCCCGGCACAGGAAGGCTGCCCAGCCCCTGCACCTTGTCGGTCTCCACCTGCTCCCACACCTGCCCGTTGGCCAGCGTGAAACGGTGCCGCCCGTCGCGCGCCTTCACGGCCTTCACGATGCTGACGCTCACTACGTCGGGTTCCGGCGGCGGCGGCGCGACGCCCACGGCTGCGGCCTGCGCCTTCTGGGAGGCAGCGCCACCCTCGCTGAACCCGAACGTCTCCTTGGCAACCGCTGCCTGCTTCTCCGGGCTGATCACCGCAACTCCGCCGGAAGCCTCCGCTTTCTTCAGCCCCGCCACCGCGGCGTCAAAGCAAGCGAGGCGCTCCTGCGCCCCCGTGATTCCGGCGCATGCATACACCTTGGACAGCGGCGCCTCCTGGGCAAACGCGCTGCCAGCACAGAGGGCGGAAATGGTTGTAATGATCAACAAACGCATGCAAGCACCTGACTCTATTCCGGGCCCGGAAGCAAAGCCCTTTCAATTGAGCGCACTCTGACGCTAGTTTCCGTTCAGGAAAAGCCGCCGGGCTGCTTGGCCGGGCCTAAAGTCAGAAATCCCGCCGGGAGTCTTGAATGCGCCTCAGGTTGTCTCTGTTCGCAACTGCGATCACCGCGGCCCTTATGCTTGCAGCCTGTGGTGGAGAATCCAGCCAGGTCGCCAGCGAGCGCTTCACCCGCGGTATCGGTTCCCAGCCCAAATCGATCGACCCGCAAAAGGTCGAGGGAACCTGGGCCAATGACGTGATCGGCGACATGTTCATCGGCCTTTACACCGAAGACGCGAAATCCGAGCCGATCCCCGGCGTGGTCGACACCGCCACCACCTCAGAAGACGGCCTCACCTGGACGTTCAAGCTCAAGCAGACCAAGTGGTCCGACGGCGTGCCGCTCACCGCCAACGATTTCGTCTACGCCTTCCAGCGCCTGTTCGATCCGAAACAGGCCGAGATCGCCTACTCCTCGATCCAGTACGGCATCAAGAACGGCCGCGCCGCGAAAGAGGGCCAGGCCCCGCTCGACCAGGTTGGCGTGAAAGCCCTCGACGACTACACGCTCGAGATCACGCTCGAATACCCGATGCCCCACCTGCCGGGCGTCCTGAAGCACTACACCGCCTTCCCGCTGCCCAAGCACGTCATCGAGAAGTTCGGCGACAAGTGGACGAACCCCGAGAACATCGTCGTCAACGGGCCCTACAAGCTGGCAGAGATGCGCCAGAACGACTTCATCCGCTCCGTGAAGAACGAGACGTGGGAAGGCGCCGACAAGCTCTGCTTCAGCGAAGTCATCTACCTTCCCGTCAACGACCATGACGCCATGGTCCGCCGCGCCATGGCCGGCGAGATCGACATGAACAACTCCTTCCCCTCGGGCCAGCTCGAAGTGACGGAAAAGAACCTGCCCGGCTGGCCGCGCGTTTCCCCCATGAACGCCACCACCTATGTCGTCACCGACACCAAGCGCGAGCCGTTCAACGACCCGCGCGTCCGCCAGGCCATCGCCATGGCGATGGACCGCGAGCACATCACCAAGAACGTGCTGAAGGGCGGCCAGATTCCGTCCTACAACTTCGTCCCCACCGGCATCGCCAACTACACGCCGGCGGACTTCACGTGGAAGGACCTGCCTCGCGCCGACCGCCTGAAGAAAGCGGCCGAGCTGCTGCAGGAAGCCGGCTACGGCCCCAACAAGCCGCTGTCGTTCGAATACCTCTACCGCTCGACCGGCGACAACCCGCGCATCGCGCCGGTGCTGCAGCAGAACTTCAAGGAGATCGCCCCCTGGGTGAAGCCTGAGATTCGCCGCGTCGAAACGCAGGCGCTCTACGAAATGCTGCGCGCCAAGAACTTCATCATCGCCGACACCGGCTGGGTCGCGGACTTCAACGACGCATACAACTTCCTGTACCTGCTGGATTCCCGCACCGGCCCGATGAACTACGGCCAGTACACCAACCCCGGCTACGACGCCCTGCTCGATCAGGCGACGAAAGAGCCCGATGGCGCCAAGCGCGCCGAACTGCTCCACCAGGCCGAAGCCCTGATGCTCAGCGAAACCGCCGTCCTGCCCCTGCTGACCCGCGTCACGCAGGACATCGTCTCGCCGAAGATCACGGGATACGAAGACAACGCCGAAGACATCCACCGCACCCGCTACATGTGCCGGAAGTAGCGGGCTTCAGTCCTCGAATTCTCGGGTCGGGTCCTGGCCCGGCCCGAGAATACGCTCGACCAGAACTCCGAAAGCTTGCTCGCTGTAATAGATCGCGTGCGCCGCATGCACGTGTTTGCGTAGTCCATCAGCAATGTGGCTTTGGTCCGTACCCATGTGCGGAAAGGCCAGAAGCATCTCGATGGCTTTGCGCAAGTCCGTGCTGTAGCGCTTCTCCTGAGCAAGTCCGAACCTGCCCGCCGTGAACTCAGCTATGAAGTAGAGATCGGCTTCAGCGCTTCCTGAAAACCTGACTTCACGCTTCACGACGCTTGGTCCGACCTTTGGCTGCGCCAGCTTCCCAGATCTCGTCGAACGTTTTTTCACTGACGCCGCTCGCACGTGCGTCCTCGATCATCCGCCCCAGCTTCTCGCGCGCTTCACGCTTCTCCTGATCGCGGCGCACGAGGTCGCGGAAGTACTCACTCGTATTGTTGTATTCGCCGGACTTCACGCGCTTGGCGACGAACTTCTCCATCTGGTCGCTCATTGAAATTGAAATCTTGGCCATGGGTTCCTCCAGCGATTGCCGACAGGATACGCCGATCGGAACAGTTCGCAACTGTTCCTACCCGTTAAACGCAGCAGGAATTCCGACTCAAGCCTGGAAAACCTACGAAACCTGCAGCAACTCGCCCAGCATGTCCTTCACGAGCGCAGCATTGCCGCCCATGTCATGCCCCTGCATGCGGCTCGTCGCGCGCACGTCCACGCGGCTGCCCGTGCCATCCGGCGTCACGCGCACGGCGATGTCATGCACCAGCTCATACCAGGGCGACCGATAAGTCGCCTCCACCACCCCGGCTTCCGCATCCGTCCGCGTCACCGTCCAGCCCATGCGCTCGGCCGCCTTCGCCGCGCCGGCCGTGACCTGCGCCACCGAACCGCTCATCTTCTGCGGCGCGATGTCGACATAGAATTTCGACTGCGCCTCGGCGAAGCTCATGCCGCTCCAGCGCCCCTCATGCTCCCCGATCATCGCGTCGTCGCGCACGCGCACGGCGTGCGCCTTCTCGCGCTCCTTCAGCGTCGCCTCGGTGAACGCCACCGGCAGGGCCCAGTCCGTCTGCACGTCATGGATCGGCGGCAGGTCCTCGCGCGAGATGTTCCGCCCGAACAGGCTGCCCGCCATCATCCCCGCCAGCGCCGTCACCAGCACGGCGACAATCCCCGCCCGCTGCTTCGCACCGGCAAACGCCAGCACCAGGCCAAGCAGCCCCAGACCCGTCGCCGCCGCAGCCGTCCACATCGCCGCCAGCTGCACCGGCCCCATCGCCGTCGCCAGATCAATCAGCCCCATGCGGAACAGCATCGGGCCCGACACCATGATCAGGCCCGATACGATGATCAGCAGAACAGCCAGAACGAGCAGGGCGACACGCGCGAAACTGCTCACGCGCCCCGTCTCTTCCAGCGTCGACGTCCGTGTCATTCAGCCGCCTGGATGGTCGGCAGCTTGTGATCCTTGAACGTCGCGCGCAGGGCCAGCTTGTTGATCTTGCCCGTCGCGCCCAGCGGGATCTTCTCCACGAAGGCCACGTCGTCCGGCATCCACCATTTGGCGATCTTGCCATTGAGGAAGTTCAGGATCTCCTCGCCCGTCGCGCTCGCGCCCGGCTTCAGTTCAACGATCAGCAGCGGACGCTCATCCCACTTCGGATGCGGCAGGCCGATCGCAGCGGCGTTCGCGACGGCCGGATGGCCGACAGCGAAGTTCTCGATGTCGATCGAGGAAATCCACTCGCCGCCCGACTTGATCACGTCCTTCGCGCGGTCAGTGATCTGCATGTAGCCATGCTCGTCGAGGTTCGCGACGTCGCCCGTGTCGAAGAAGCCTTCTGCATCGAGGATGTTACCGCCGGCATTCTTGAAATAGCCCTTGGCCACCGCCGGCCCGCGTACAACAAGCCGCCCCGCCGTCTTGCCGTCGCGCGGCAGCAGCGTGCCCTCGTCGTTGATCGTCTTCATCTCGACGCCGAACGGCGCGCGGCCCTGTTTCAGCTTGTAACGCACGACCGTCTCGCGATCCTGCGCCATCACATTCTCGGTCATCGAGCCGAGCGAACCCAGCGGGCTCATCTCGGTCATGCCCCAGGCGTGCACGACTTCGACGTCATAGTTTTCCTCGAACGCGCGCAGGATGCGCTCCGGGACAGCCGAACCACCGATCACCACGCGCTTCAGGATCGGCAGCTTCAGGTTAGAAGCTTCCAGATGCTGCAGCAGCATCAGCCACACGGTCGGCACCGCGGCCGTGAACGTGACCTTTTCGTCGTTGAGGAGCTGATAGATCGACTCGCCGTCCATCTTCGCGCCCGGCAGCACCAGCTTCGCGCCGACTGCCGGCGCCGAGAACGCAATGCCCCAAGCATTGGCGTGGAACATTGGCACAACCGGCAGCACCGTATCCTTCGCGCCGATGCCGATGGCGTCAGCCTGCATGCCGATCAGCGTGTGCAGCACGTTGGAGCGATGCGAGTACAGCACGCCCTTCGGATCGCCCGTCGTGCCGGACGTGTAGCAGAGCCCGCACGCCGTATCTTCCGGGAAGTCGCCCCACACAACGTCGGTCGACTTGCCCGCGATATACTCCTCGTACGTCCGCACATTCATCGTCGTCTGCGGCTTGTGCGCGGCATCCGTCAGCACCACCCAGTGCTTGACGCTCGGCACCTTGTCCTTGATCGCCTCGATGATCGGCTGGAACGTGATGTCGTAGAAGACGTGCGTGTCTTCGGCGTGGTTGATGATCCACGCGATCTGCTCCGGGAACAGGCGCGGGTTCAGCGTGTGCAGCACGGCACCGATGCACATCGTGCCATACCAGGTCTCGATATGGCGCGTGGTGTTCCACGCCAGCGTCGCGATCCGGTCGCCTTTCTGGACACCGTCAGCAAGAAGCGCGTTGGAGACCTGGCGCGACCGGTAATACAGGTCCGCATAGGTCGAGCGCACGATCGGCCCCTCGACGGTGCGGGTCACGATCTCGCGCTGGCCATGGTTCTGGAAGGCATGGTCGATCACCTTGTCGACCGTCAGCTTCCAGTCCTGCATCAGGCCGTTCATCGGCCCGCGAGGAATGGAGACGGCTTTCGGGGCCGCAGCAGCCGGCGCGGGCGCCGCCTTCGCCGGTTCAGCCTTCTCCGGCTTGCCCTTGTCCTTGCCAAATCCAAACATCTCACCGCCTCCCGTGTGCGCCTTCTGGTGCGCTATAGCCCAATCCTAGACGCCGTCACGTACCCTCGCAATTCTTTCAAGGCCAGAACCGCGCGAGCGCACGCTGTAATATGTGTTCCAGCCACATGTCGCGCTGCGGCATCCCTTGATTGTCATTCCGGCCGAAGCCCGAAGGGCGAAGAGCCGGAACCCAGGGGCGACGGACACCGATGCCTGCCGCCCCTGGTTTCCGGGTCTACGCTTCGTCCGGAATGACATGCCGAACGCCCTCGCGGCTGGCTGTGCGCGCGATCCTGCGCTATCGCAACTACTGGAAATCCGGGGGACTACATGCGCTTCACACTGATCGCCGCCGCTCTCCTCCTCGCCGCTTGCGGCCAGCCCAGCGACCCCACCGCGGCCGCCTCCACCGACGCGCCCGAAGCCCCAATCTCCGGCCCCGCCGAATCCCCCGCGGAATCAGCACCCGCCGCCACCAAATCGCTGCCGGCCCGCCTCGACTGCCTGCGCGAAACCGGCGGGCTGCTGCTGATCGGCCATCGCGGCGGCCCGCGCGGCGCCTTCCCGGAAAACGCCATCGAAACCTTCGAGCGCACCTTCAAGGCCGGCACCCGCGCCATGGAGGTCGACATCGCCGAGACGAAGGACGGCAAGCTCGTCCTGATGCACGACGACGAGCTGGACCGCACCACGACCGGCACGGGCCTCGTTGCCGACCACACCCTCGCCGAAATCCAGGCCCTGAACCTCCGCGCCGCCGGCAAGCCCACCGACTTCCACGCCCCCACGCTGGAGGCCGCGCTGGAGTGGGCCGTGAAGACCGGCGCCTTCCTCGAACTCGACAAGAAGCGCTCCGCCTCCTACGGGCCGATCATCGCCGCCATCCGCGCCGCGAAAGCCGAGAACAACGTCCTCCTCATCACCTACACCGACGACCAGGCCGTCGAGGTCCACAAGCTCGCGCCCGAGCTCGTCATCACCGCCACCATAGATACCATGGGCGAATTCCATGGCCTCGTAGAGCGCGGTGTGAACCCCCAACGCCTTCTCGCTTGGACCGGCGTCACCGAACCCCGCCCGCAACTCTGGAAAGAACTCGCCGAGATGGGCGTGGAGAGCGTCTTCGGCACAACCGGCCCGCGCGACACCGCCTACGACACGCTCTACTGGGCCGACGACAATGGCGACGAATACAACACCCTCGCCGCCGACGGCCTCGCCATCTTCGTCACCGGCCTCACCGACAAGACCAGCCGCCAGCTCGGCAAGGAACTCGCGAAGGGCAAGGCCTGCGGGTTCTGACCGTTGGACCGTAGGGCAGTCACCCCGACTCATCCGGCACACGCTTCACCACGGTAACCGGTGTCAGGAAATCCCCTCACAGACCCTCACGCAGACCTGAACCTTTCCCCGTCCCATCCCTCACCGAAAAAATGCAGCGCGCTTGTGCATCGCAACAGGCCAAAGCTTTCGCGTGTTTCGCGCCATGATGGAGTTCTGCGCCAGAATTGCGCAGCTGTTTGATGGTTTCCGCCCCCGAAACACCGCTACCAGGCCGTTACAACTGCTGCGGCGCGGCGACGCACGGCGCCAAGATTTCACTCGACGTCATGTCTGTCGGCTGGGTAATTGGGCAATCACGAGATCGCCTCAGGCGCGTACGCGCTGCATGGCGGCGGCAGGAGTCGGCTTTTTGCTATCCTTATGCGCCGGGCAGGCTCCAGGGCTTGCGCGGCAGTCTGTTTCAGCCGTCGGGCGAATCCACGCCCACTGGCTCCAGCAGATCACCGGATGGCACACGGCATGCTCCCGGAACGTTGTTGAGCCGTAGCGCCGCATGGCTGCGCACGGGGGTGGCATTCGGGGAGTGGTCGGGTATAGCGCCCGTTCTCCGCTCCGGGTTGGTTAAGTGGGAATACGCTGACATGAGCACGTTCGTCGAACCGGTGAAGTCCAAGGACGCATCCCGGTCCACAGGCGCCATTCCGGGTCTCGAGCCCGCCCCGACCCGCCATGCGAAGATGATCGCGTGGGTCAAGGAGATCGCCGCGCTCACCAAGCCGGATCGTGTCCACTGGTGCGATGGCTCCGACGCCGAATTCGAAACCCTCACGTCCGAGCTGATTGCGCTTGGGACGCTGAAGCGCCTCAACCCCGCCAAGCGCCCCAACTCCTTCTACGCAGTCTCCGATCCGAAGGACGTCGCCCGCGTTGAATCGCGCACCTTCATCTGCTCCGAGAAGCAGGAAGACGCCGGCCCGCTGAACAACTGGTCCGACCCGGCCGAGATGCGCGCCAAGCTCAGCGGCCTGTTCGATGGCTGCATGCGCGGCCGCACGATGTATGTCGTACCCTTCTCGATGGGCCCCATTGGCTCACCGATCTCCGCCCTTGGCGTCGAGATCACGGATTCGGGCTACGTCGCCATCTCCATGCGCGTCATGACCCGCATGGGCCGCGCCGCCCTCGAGCAGATCGGCGACGATGGCTTCTTCGTCCCCGCCGTCCACACGCTCGGCGCGCCGCTTGCCGCTGGCCAGAAGGACGTTCCGTGGCCCTGCAACGAAGACAAGTACATCGTCCACTATCCCGAGAGCCGCGAGATCTGGTCGTATGGCTCGGGCTATGGCGGCAACGCTCTCCTCGGCAAGAAGTGCTACGCCCTCCGCATCGCCTCCGTCATGGCGCGTGATGAGGGTTGGCTCGCCGAGCACATGCTCATCCTCAAGCTGACCTCGCCCGAGAACGTGGTGAAGTACATCGCCGCCGCCTTCCCGTCGGCCTGCGGCAAGACCAACCTCGCCATGCTCGAGCCCACGCTCAACGGCTGGAAAGCCGAAACCATCGGCGACGATATCGCGTGGATGCGCTTCGGTGACGATGGCCAGCTCTACGCCATCAACCCGGAAGCCGGCTTCTTCGGCGTCGCCCCCGGCACGTCGGCCGCCACCAACCGCAACGCGCTGGAATCCTGCGCCAAGAACACCGTCTTCACCAACGTCGCGCTCACCGCTGATGGCGATGTCTGGTGGGAAGGCATGACGAAAGAGCCGCCCGCCGGCCTCACCGACTGGCGCGGCCGCGCCTGGTCGCCGGCGATGGGCGAGCCCGCCGCTCACCCGAACGCCCGCTTCGCTTGCCCGGCCGAGCAATGCCCGATCATCGCCTCCGAGTGGGAGAACCCCGCCGGCGTGCCGATCAGCGCCATCCTGTTCGGCGGCCGCCGCGCCTCCGCGGTTCCGCTGGTCACCGAAGCGTTCGACTGGGAGCACGGCGTGTTCATGGGCTCGACGGTCGCCTCCGAAGGCACCGCTGCCGCCGAGAACAAGGTCGGCGAACTCCGCCGCGACCCGTTCGCGATGCTGCCCTTCTGCGGCTACAACATGGCCGACTACTTCGCGCACTGGCTGAAGATCGGTCAGAAGCAGGGCGCCAAGCTGCCGAAGATCTACTTCGTCAACTGGTTCCGGAAGGACAAGGCCGGCAAGTTCATCTGGCCGGGCTTCGGCGAGAACAGCCGCGTCCTCAAGTGGATCGTCGACCGTCTCGAAGGCAAGGCCGCCGCGAACGACACCGCCATCGGCCGGGTCCCCGCGAAATCCGCGCTCGACATCTCCGGCCTCTCGCTCACCGACGAACAGATGGACACGCTCCTCGGCGTCGACCACGAAATCTGGCGCGACGAAGCCTCGAAGATCCCCGAGTTCTTCGAAAAGTTCGGCGCCCGCCTCCCCGCCGCCCTCTGGGAACAGCACAAAGGCCTCACCCAGCGCCTCGGCTAACAAGAGATCGCCGGTCGGTCACCCGTCCGGCAACGGACGTCATAACAAGGCCCGCTCTCACGAGCGGGCCTTATTGCTTTTGCGAACTGCCCGTCCCAAGACTGAAGACATCGGGGAAGGGGCTATCATGACAGAAGCGGAATCCGGCACGCTCGCGCAGTCTGGCTTCCACGTCCCACCCCGCCACAAACCTCCGCGCAAGTCCGGGCTGGTCTTGCAAGCGATGTTGCTGGTGATGGGCGCGACGACGGCCTATGTCGCCTACATCAATTTTGCCTACCTCCATTTCCTGGAGAGCGTTCGCGCTGGCGAATACATCAGCCAGGCCGGCTATTTCGACAACGCAGAACCGATCGAAGAATTGTTCGCGTCCATGCCGAGCGCCATGAATGGCTCGTTCCTCTTCGCCGCATTGTCATACCTGGTGTTTGTGTACTGCGCCGCGACCAATCTCGAAAACGCGCGCGCCGTGGACTTCAGGCTCTGGCCCAATGGCGCCGTCTTCTTTTCCCTGATCCCAATCGCCAACTTCTACCTGATTTATTACGTGATCCGGGTCATCTGGGTTGCGTCGCGCAATCCGCTGCAGGGCAAGGAAGAGCCATCCAGCCAGCTCGTTCTGGGATGGGTCTTCTTCCTCGCTGGCGTTCTAGGCACGCGCGTAGTCGACAACATGTTTGTCGACGCGCTGACCAACGAGGACCTTGAACGCGCAACCAACGCCGCATGGCTGAACGTCGCGGCCACAACGTCGGTTGTTGTATCTGTCATCCTGCTCACGATTGTTGTGCGCGACATCGTGCGCGGACAGGCGCGCTGGCGCGAAGCGTCCGCACAACAGGAAACGCGTGCGTCTGGAGCCCCCGCTACTGCATAGATCGCCCCGCCTGTTTGCATTCGCCGCAGCCTCGTGCAAGCTCTCTCCAGCGAACACCGTCGGGGGGACGACATGAACGACACTGCTGCCGCGCCACCGGTCGATGACATCTGGGCGACGAAGCACCCGGAACTGGTCGCCGGTCGCGGCTACGCCTGGTCGCCGCAGGCCAAGCCGCTCGGTGATCCGCCCCCATTGAAGTGGTCCGCCCTTAGGTATGTCTTCGGACAGGATGGAGGAAGCGGATGGCAAGGAAGCGTTACAAGCCGGAGGAGATCGT
>Ga0208492_1001536_pt1 | contig 13888 bp, 13 predicted proteins | sample Subbioar_CSW14AB_FD_184820 | JGI IMG/M metagenome (GOLD analysis project Ga0208492, IMG submission 184820) | Serpentinite rock and fluid subsurface biosphere microbial communities from McLaughlin Reserve, California, USA - CR12Mar_CSW14AB (SPAdes) | ecosystem: Environmental > Terrestrial > Deep... | reverse complement strand
TGGCCCGCCGTGCCGAGAACCGCCAAGTCTCAGTCCGCTCCCGGGCTGCCCACCGACGCCTCGAGCGGATCGGTGCTGGCCCGGTAGCGGCGATACCACGACTTGACCTTGACCACGTAGTCCTGAGTCTCGGGAATGTTCGGGATGCCGCCGGCGCGGATGACCGAGCCCTCGCCGGCGTTGTAGGCGGCGATGGTGAGGTCGAGATCGCCGTTGAACATGTTGGCCAGCACCCGGAGGTAGCGACACCCGCCGAAGACGTTCTCGCGCGGGTCCCACGAGTCGGTGACCAGCATGTGGGCGGCCGTCTCGGGCATCAGCTGCATGAGGCCCTGCGCACCGGCGACGCTCAACGCCGTCGGATCGAAGTCGCTCTCGACCTTCATGATCGCGCGGATGAACGCCTCGGGCAGCTGGTAGTACCCCGCGGCCTCTCGAATGACCTGGTCGTAGCGGGTGTATCGATCGACCCCGCCACCGCCGAAGGGACGCGGTGAATAGGCCGCCGCCGTCTTGGAGGAGCTCTTCGACTTGGCGTAGAGCTTCGCGCCCGCGCTGGGCTTGTCGGTGAAGCTGAGCACCCCGTCGGCGTTCTCGTGGACGAAGATGTCGGCGGCGGCATCGCGCGGCGCGAGCGCGGCGAGGCCGGCGAGGGCCAAGGCACATGCCGCGGTTCGGAACATCGTGCGGGCTCTCATCGCGTCGAGGTTCGATGGTGCGCCCGGAAGCGGATCTCGGCCAAGCATTTCGAGTGATTCTCACAACGATTCGGCCGATCCGACCGATTCCCACCCACGAACGAGGATTGGAGATTGCCGTTGGAGTGACGAGAATCACAAGGCTTTTCCGATTGCCTCGGTCGGCGATCTTGCCCACCGGGCGCGGCGTCATTAGGCTGAACGCCCGTGGAGCGCCTTCATCGTCTTGGTTTCCTCGCCCCAGCTTTGCTCGCGGGTGCGATCGGGTGCGCTGCGCCCATCGGGACCGAGGTCGACGCAGGCTCGTCGCAGAAGCTCTCCGTCGTCGAAGTGCGTGCGTGGCATGCCTCCGATTCCGGCTCGCTGCTGAAGGTCGACGCGGCCGCGCGGTTCGTCTCCGTGCGCGAGCCGGGGCTTCCCTCCGATGCGCTCGACCTGCTCGGCCTCGGGTGGGCCCCGGTCTCGAGCGGCACCTGCACGCTCACCACGACAGCGACCGACGAAGCGCCCCGCGCAACCGCCCCCGTGCGGGTCGATCTGCGTGATGTCTCGCCGGTGACCCTCCTCCTCGAGGGTTCGCCCGTAGGCCTCGAGCCGCGCGCATTCCCCGATGTCGCGGGTTTGGTCAGCGGTGTCGTGTTCGTCGCGCCGTCCGAGTGGAGCGCGCCGCAAGCCACCAAAACCGTCAGCCTGCAGACCTCGGCCGGAACCGTGTCGGGGCTCGAGCTACCCGATCTGCCGTCGCCCCTGCGCCTGGTCGACGCCGTCGCCAACGATGGCGCTTTCGGCGTCGAAGCGCGTGGTCTCGAGCTCGTCACGGCCGTTCCCCATGGCGACGACCGCACCGTGGTCGAGGTGGTCCGCAGCGGTGTCGTCCGGGCACGATGCGGCGTCGACGCGACAGGGCGTCTCCGGATCGATGCAGCGGCCCTCGGTGGGGTGGGCGACGCGACGCTGGTCGTCCGTGCACAGCGGCACCTCGTGCGTGACGAGCTCGGCGTTGGCCTCGACGCCCGCCTCGAGCGCGACGTCGAAGTCCGTCTCAACATTCGCTGACCCGCTGAGTCGGGCTTCCTGCTGGCCCGTCGGGCCTGCTCGGGGTACCCTCCGCGACCCGCATGCGACGGCCGCTGCCCTTTGAGCCCGTGCTCGTGATTGCCGTGCTGGCCACGGTCTCGCTCGCCAGCGGTGGCCCGAGCGCCCCCACGAAGGCGCCGGCCGCCGCGCCAAAGCCCACGGCCCCCAAGCCCGTGGCGGCGCCCAAGCCCGTGCCTCCCAAGGCGCCGGCGAGCGCCCCCAAGCTCGCGTCGCTGTCCGGCGGCTGGGCGCCCCCGGCCTACGTGGCGATGGTGAAGAAGTGGCACTCGCCTGCGGGCAAGCCCCCCGTGGACGGAGCAGGTCGACCGAAGCTCGTCTTGTCGTCGATCAACGGCATGGGGAGGGTCGAGCTCACGCCGATGTCCGATCGGGGCGGATTCTCCGCGCTCGACCTCGACCGGGCGAGCCACCTGCTGCGGTCGTCCGATGGCGCGGAGCACCCGATCGACGCCCGCCTCCTCGACGTCGCCTACGCGCTCCAACGCCACTTCGGCGCGGGAGAGGTCCGCTTTCTCTCCGGCTACCGCAATCCCAAGCGGCTGGGCTCGAACCACGGCTACGGCCGCGCGATCGACCTCGTCGTCCCGGGCGCAACCGACGACGAGGTCGCGACCTATGCGCGGTCGGTCGGGTTCGTCGGCGTGGGCATCTACCCGACGAGCGGCTTCGTGCACCTCGATGTGCGGGATCGGAGCTTCTTCTGGGTCGACCGTTCGGGCCCGGGCAAGCCCAACAAGACAGTCGGCATCCTCGGCGGAGACGCGGCCGCTGCAGACTTGGTCGCCAAGAAGGCCGGCCACTCGGGCCTTCACGCGCCGCTGATCGGGCGCGACGTCGAGGCCGCGCTCGCGGCGCACGCGAAGGCAATCAGCGCCGCGTCCGTCGCCCCGCCGCCCTCCGTCTCTGCCGCCTCGGACGAGACGGTCGACCCCTACGACGACGACCACTGAGCATGGCCGTGCCCATCGACCACGAGGTCGAGGCGCTCGCCAAGGGGCTGCGGCTCGACGAAGCGCGTGTGCTCGCGTTCGAGCGCGGCGACCTGGTCCGCGCGCTCGAGCTCGCGATGGAGGCCCGCCATCCCGAGGCGGTTCGGGTCGTCGCTGCGGCGATCGGAGCGCTGGGCACGGCGGAGCGCGAACCTGTCGCTCGCCGCGCGCAAGGCGCCACCGTACGAATGCGCGATCCCTTCGCCGAAGCGTGCGTGGCCGAGGCGCTCGGGTTCGTCGACGAGGCCGTCGCACAGTTCGAGCGCGCAGAGGCCTGGGCCGACGCGGCGCGACTGCATCGTGCGCGTGGCGAGGTCGCAAAGGCCGGCCGAGCGCTCGAGCGGCAGCTCCAACGCGAGCCGACGGATGTCGAGGCCCGCAAGGCGCTCGCCGAAGTGCTGCTGAGCGTCGGACGCGCCGACGCCTGTCTACGAACGCTCACCGGCGTCGCGGAGGACGCACGGGTCGACGAGCTGCGCGCGCGCGCGCATCACGCGCTGGGCCTCGGCGACGGCAGCGGTCCGGTCTCGGCTCCCGTCGCTGCACACGACGATCCACGGCTGTTGTTCGGCCGCTACGAGGTGATCCGAGAGGTCGCGTCCACGCCTTCGTCGCGGGTGCTCCAGGCGTTCGATCGACTCGATCCCCAGAACCCACGAGTCGCCCTCAAGATCTTCACCGGGACGGGACACGCCGGCGCCGGGCGCGACGCGCTCGTTCGGTTCCAACGCGAGGTCGAGGCGCTCGCGAAGATCGATGCACCGAGCGTGCTGCGTCCACGCGCGTTCCTCGCGGAGGGGCCGACGCTGGTCCTGCCCTGGGCGGCGGGCGGCAGCGTGGCCGATCTGCTCACGAGGGGAGTGCCCACTCCCGAGCGCGCAGCCGAGATCATCCTGCGGGTCCTCGAGGCACTCGATGCTGCCCACCGCAGAGGAATCATCCATCGCGACGTCAAACCGGCAAACGTGCTCCTCGACGACGCCGGCGGTGTGTTCCTCGCAGACTTCGGCGTGGCGCACCTCGGCGACGCCAGCGCGACGGCCACCGCGGGCGTCATCGGGACGGCGCGGTACATGTCGCCCGAGCAACGACGTGGCGAGCCTGCGACGCTGCGGAGTGATCTCTACTCGGTCGGCGTCGTGCTGGCGGACCTGCTCGGTGTTCCGATCGATGCCGGCGGCTTCCCCGATGTTCCAGGCCCGATCGCAGCGCTGCTCGGCGAGCTGCTCGCCGAGGACGACACGAAACGCCCCGCCGACGCCGCGCAGGTGCGCGCGCGGATCGCACAGCTCGATTGGCCCGACGAGCCCCTTCCACGGGGAGGTCGCCGGTCGATTCCGCCGAGCCTACGGCCCTCCGGTCCGCCGCGTGATCAGCGCTTCGTGCGTCGCGACGCGACGTTCGTGCGCGACGTGCTTCTCGAGCGCGACGAGCTCCGAATCGGGCCCGGCGATCCACGCCACCCGCTCGCATGCGTCCTCGCGACGCTCACGCACCCATCGCTGCCCACGGTGCTCGGCGTCGAGGGCGACGAGCTCCGGGTCGAGGCGTTCGAAGGCCCCTGCGTCACCGAGCTCTCGCCGCGCGAGAGCGACGACCTCGCGGCCGCGCTCACGCTGTTGCACCGGGCAGGTGTGGCCCATGGGGCGGTAGGCTCGTCGCTCGTGCGAACCGACCGATGCGTGGTCCTCGCGCTCGGCCACGGCGACGGCGCCTCGGCTGCCGGCGATCTCACCGCGCTCGCTCGAGCGCGCGGTCAGTCAGGTTCCCCCGGACTGAAGTCCGGGGCACCGACAGCAAGACGAAGCCCTCCGGGCTAGCGAGGGATCGAACGAGGAAGTGCAGTCCTTCGTTCACGAAACGCGATCGCGGATCGACGCCATTTTCTGGATGCGCGACACGAGGTTCGGTTTGCGGCGACAACCTCGGGCCAGTCCAGCGAGTCGGTGAGTCCGAAGGACTTGAGGTCGGCTGTCGGTGCCCCGGACTTCAGTCACTTCAGTCCGGGGGACCTTCCGACAGGTCAGCGCTCGGGGTCCGCGATCGCCTGAAGCACCAGCGCACCGAGGCAGAGCGCTGCGGTTCCGACCAACAGCACGTGCGGCGCGCGTAGGCTCGCGCCGACCCCCTGATCGATGAGCGCGCCGAGCGCGACTCCATCGGAAGGTCCGAGCCCGAGGAACGAGAGCGCAGCGTCGGCGACGAGCAACGCGGCGGCACTCGATCCGAGCTGCGCGCGTGCGACAGGCATCGTCGCGGGGACCGCATGGCGGAGGAGCACCCGCAGCGGTGGTGCACCGAGAGCGCGCGCGGCTTCGACGTATTGGAGACCGCGCACCACGCGAAGCTCGGCGAGCGCGAGCCGCGCGAAAGGCGCCCAGGCCGTGAGGAGGAGCACGGCGCCCACGTGCCAGCGCGAAGGGCGAGGGATCGCCGAGAGCACTCCGAGCGCGAGAACGAACGAGGGAAACGCCTGCATGAAGTCGCAGAGTCGCTGCACCACCCGCGCCGTCGTCCCCCCGCGAAGCCCCGCCCACGCACCGATGGTGGTTCCGATGACCAGGGCGAGCCCCGCGATCGCGCCCGCCAGGACCATCCCCCGCAGCAGCGCCTCGGCGGCCAGCGCGAGGAGATCCACACCCCCGTCGCCGCAGCCAAACGGGTGACGCCACGTCGGATGCGCGAGCTCGGCCGAGAGATCGAGGCGGCGCGGGTCGGCGCTCCTCACCCCGCGCGCGAGCCCCGCGAGCAGGAGGAGGAGCGCGGGGAAGAGGAGCCGCTTCACGAACGAGCCCTCGGATCGAGCGCGGCATGGATCTGGGTTCCCGCCGCCTGCACCGTCACGAACAAGGCGGCCGAGACGATCACGGTCGCCTCGATGACGGGCAGGTCGCGCGCGGCGAGCGCTTCGGCGAGGACGGTGCCCAACCCACGCCGTTCGAGCAAACGCTCGAGCACCACCGCGCCTCCGAGCAGCGCCCCGAGTTGTGCCGCCACGACGGTGACGATCGGCCCGATGCACGTCGGCAGGGCATGGACGATCCACACGCGCGGCGCATCGAGCCCTTTCGCGCGAGCGACCTGCAGGAACGGGCTCTTGGCCGCAACCTCGAGGGAGGCCCGCGCGATGCGCGCGACCGCTGCGCCGAGAGGCAGAGACAACAGCGCAGCGGCGTAGAGCAGCCCTCGCACCCCGGCGTCCGGATCGGCGGGCAGGGGGACCCAACGCAGTCGAACGGCCAACACCCACGTCGCGACGGGTGCGAACGCGAGCAACGGGACCGAGGCACCGATCGCGATCAGTCGATCGGCCAATCGCCCCAGGGCGCCGGGGCGAGCGGCGACGGAGGACAACGCGAGCGCGATGCCGAGACACGAGCCGAGACACACCGAGATCGTGGCCAGCGCGGCGGTCGACGGCAGCGCTTCGAGCACGATGCGTGCGGCGTCCAGGTCGGGACGACGGAGCGACGGTCCGACGTGACCGTGCGCCAACGACGCGAGGAACCGGGCGTACTGGTGCGTCAGCGGCTCGTCGAGATGCAGGCGCGCCCGAAGCAGCGCCCGCTCCGCTTCGCTTGCTTGATCGCCGAGGACCAGCGCGGCGGGATCGCCGGGCAGGAGCCGGAATGCGAAGAACACGATCGAGCCGACGAGCAGCACCACCAGGGCCGCACCGAGCACACCCGTGAGAAAACCCCCGAGGCGTGCTGCTGCGCGCCCGACGTTGCCCGGCTGCTCCGGGCCCGAGCTCATGGCAGGCAGACGGTGGAGAAGTCCGGGGCCCCTTCGTGGATCCGCCCGTCACGCTCCTTCGGGTCGACGCAGACGTAGCCACCGCGACAATCCGAGGCCTTGTCGCAGCCGCGGACGCAGAAGCGCCGGGCGAACCGCTCGGCCGTGGGGTGGAACTCGACGCAGACGGCCTCGCTGGGACACGAGCCCGGGTCGCAGTTGTAGATCGTGCAGTAGCCGTCGGGCATCGACGTGTCGCACAAGCGGTCGCCGGTGATGCTGCAGTCGGTCGAGACGTTGCACGAGTCGCCGACCTCGGGTTTGCAACCAACGGCAGACCCGACGAGCGCGAGCGCAGCCAAGACCAGGACCAAGCGGGACATCCGGCTAGGGACCCTAAGTGACACAAGTCACGCGAGCAAGAGCCCGCTGCGTTGACCGGAGCGCTGCCGGACACTAGAAGACCGTTGCCGTCGTTCCACCCATCGAGCGTGGGAGCGGCCCCCTCCGGATCACCATGGCTACTCACATCACCGAAGAGTGCATCAACTGCGGCGCTTGCGAGCCGGAGTGCCCGAACAACGCCATCAGCCAGGGGGACGAGATCTACGTCATCGATCCCGACCTCTGCACCGAGTGCGTGGGCTTCTACGACCACGAGGAGTGCCAGGCGGTTTGCCCCGTCGAGTGCTGCCTGCCCGACCCGAAGCACGTCGAGACCGAGGAGCTCCTCATCGCCCGTGCGATGAAGATGCACCCGGACGACGACGCCTTGAAGGGTCGCGTTGCGTCGAACGACTACCCGTCGCGCTTCCGCAAGTGACCTCATGAGGCTCGCCACGCGGGCGACCGCGGTGCTCGCGTGCGCCGTCAGCTCGGCGTGCGCGGCGACCTCGCCGGTGCTCGTCGAACCGCGACTGCAGCGGGATGGCGAGGTGCGTCTGCAGGTCGGTGCGGCCGCGGCAGCCCCCATCGGGGGTGATCTGGAGGCGGTCCGCGAGGCGCGCGCCCGACTGAGCACGCCGACCACGATGCCGATGGAGGCCGACAAAGCCTTGCCGGCCGTCGCCGTCGCGTACGGCGCGCGACCAGGCGTCGCCCCGGTCGTTCGCGCGACCGTCGGACTCTCCAAGATGGTCGAGGCCTACCTGCAGTACGGCGGGCGCGACATTGCCGTGTCCGGGCGATGGTTGCTCGCCGAATGGCGTTCGGTCGAAGCGGGGGCGACCACCATCTCCGTCGGCGCGGGAGGGCGCGCGCTGCTCCGCGGCCGGCCCGAGGACGGCTACGCCGGTGGGATGGTGAGCGACGACGTCCGTGGGTACGGCGTGTTCGCTCCGCTGATCCTCGGCTGGCAGAGCGACGCGGGATTGCTCATCGCCTACGTGGCGGCGACGTTGGGGTACGAGCAGATCTCCGGGCGCGTCGCGTTCGGCGGTGGCAGCGACATGGATCGCGCGCGCGATCTGTCGATCGGCCATCTGAGCGGCGCTGGGACCGTGGGTGTCGGTGTCGGCTTCCGCAAGATACGGGTCGCCATCGAGCTCGGCACACGCCGCGATTGGCTCGACACGAAGATCGACGACGAGCGCGCGAAGATCGGCCTGTGGTCGCTCACGCCTGCGTTTTCGCTCGGCTGGACGCTCTGACGCGCGAGCTCACGCCCGGCGGCGGAGGCTCGCGACGAAGTACGAGTCGGTGCCGTGCAGGTGCGTGAGGATGCGGCCCGAGGTCGCGCCCTCGTGGAACAGCCGCGTTGCGAGCGCCGTGTCGAACGGCACGCTCTCGAGGTCTTTGCGGCCTTCGAGCACGCGAGCAACGACGGCCTCGGACTCGTCGCGCAGCACGCTGCACACGGCGTAGACCAGCCGACCACCGGGCCGAACGACGTCGGCTGCGTTGGTGAGGATGGCGACCTGCGTGTTGGCGAGCTCGATGAGATCGACGGCCTGACGGCGGGTCTGGATCTCGGGGCGGCGCCGGATGGTGCCGGTCCCGCTGCATGGCGCATCGACCAGGACGCGGTCGTAGGTGTCACGCGGGACATCGCCGATGCCGACCGCCCAATCGACGCCGAAGGTGTTGGCGGTCGGAAGCTTGAGACGCGCGAACTCCAGCTCGAGGCGCGAGAGCTTCTCCGGGTGGACGTCGGCGACGTCGATGCGTCCGAGGAATCGCCCGTCGTCCGACTCGAGAGCTTCGGCGAGCAACGAGGACTTGTTCCCTCGGCCCGCGCACGCATCGAGCACCACCTCGCCCGGCCGCACGCCGAGCAGATGCCCCACGAGCTGCGAGCCCTCTTCCTGGATGGTCCAGGCGCCCTCGGCGTAGCCGGGAAGCGCATGAGGATCGCCGGCGCCGCGCACGCGAATCGCGCCGGGAGCGTACTCCGCGGGCTCGATCTTCGCGTTGGGCACGGCCTCGCGCAGCTTGGGGATCCACGCGTCGCGCGTGGCCTCGACGCCCGCGCCTCCATTGCGCACGCGGAGGTTGATCGGCGGAGGCACCGGGCCTGCGGTCAGCAGGGAGTCGGTCGCGTCTTCGCCGATCGATCGTTCGAGCGCGCGCCGGAGCCAAGGCGCAGTCGCCTCTTTGTACGCGAGCGGCGGGCGCGGAAGTGGGGCCGTCTCGGCGCCCGCCGCGAGCTGCCTCAATGCACCGTTCGCGAATCCGCCGACGGCTCGTCCCTTGGTCGCACGCACGGCCTCGACCGCCTCGGAGACCGCGGCAAACGCAGGGATGCGGGTGTAGTGAATCTGGTAGGCCGCCACGAGGAGAAGCGCCCGGGTGCGCGGATCGAGCGCCTGGATGCCGCGCGGGGTGACAGCCTCGACCGCCTTCTCGAGGAGAGGTTTGAGCCGGAGCGTGCCGTAGAGGAGCTCGGTGGCGAGCGCGCGATCGCGCGGCGACAACTGGACCGCGCGCTTGAGCTCGTGGTCGAGGACGGCCGCGGCAAAGGCTCCATCGCGTTCGACCCGGGCGACCACGTCGGCGGCGATGTTCCGTGCGGTCGGCGGCAGCTGCACACCACCGCGGCGGAAGGGCCGTTTGAAATCTCCACCTCCACCCGCGCGAGGCGGGCGCGCGGTGTCGCCGGGGCGACCGGTCCTGTTGGTCGACGGAGGCGGAGGCGCAGACCCGCTCGGGGTGGGCTGTTCGAGGATCACGCGACGACGTGGGCTCGGGGGCGGCGCTGTCGGTGGAACCTCTCGCGGAACCTCTCGAGCGGGCGCAGGCTGCGACGCGGGACGGGCTCGAATGGTCTCGACCTCGATTTCGACGCGGCGCTGCCGGACGATCGGCCGCGAGGCGGGCTTGCTGTCGTCCTTGCGGTCGCCGGAGCTCATCGCCCCTTTCGATGCCACGTTCCGGCAACCGACGCGAGACGAAAGAGACAGGCCCCTACGGATTGAAAACGGTCGAGGTCACCTACGAGCGCGCCCGCAGATCGTTCCGCAGCGCAATGACCATGATCGCGAGCAGGAGCAGGAATCCGAGGAAGCTCAGCACCTCTCGCACGCGAAGCGGAATGGGACGGCCGGTCACACGTTCCACGAAGAGATAGAGCAGTTGTCCGCCGTCGAGGGTCGGGATGGGCAGCAGGTTCAGCAGGCCGAGGTTGACCGAGACCAATGCCATGACCCAGAGGAACTCTCGCGCGCCGCGCGAGCCCGCGCGCCCGGCCACGTCGTAAATCGACAACGGCCCGGCGATCGCGCGGACGGTCAGCTTTCCTTGTGCGAGATGGAGCGCCGACGTGCCGACGAACCGGACCAACCGCACCGTCTCGGCGACCGCGTGCGAGGCCGCGCGCCGCAGCGGCGCCGGCTCGTCGACCAACGGTGCGGGGACCACCGGCGCCCAGTGCGTCGAGCGAAAGACGTAGCGCTCGACGTGCTCGCCCGTCGCATCGGTCCACTCCTCCTTGCGCACCCGCAAGAGCCCGGTCATCGGCTTTCCCTCTCGGGTCCAGCCGATCTCGCGCGTGCGATCGCCGCCCGCGATCAAGTCCTCGACGAACGCCGCCCATGCGATCACGGGCTTGCCGTCGAGCAGGCGCACGCGGTCACCGGAACGCAGGCCAGCCTGCCACTCGGCCGCACCCTCGGGCACGCTCGCCACGTAGAGATCGGTCGATTCGATGCCCGTGCGCGCCAGACCTTCGACCTCGGGGTGTTGCGGATCGCGGGTGTCGGGAGCGAGCACCGCGACGCCCGCTTCGAAGACCGCGAGCTCGAGGAGCGCGTTGTCTGCCGGAAACGCGAGCTTCGTCGGCCGGAGGTAGTTCACGGGGACGGCGGTGCCGGCGTTGTCGCGGAGCCGTCGCTCGAGGTCGGCGAAGCGCGTGGTGGACGTGCCGGCCACGTGGGTGATCACGTCGAACGTCCGCAACCCGGCGCGTGCAGCTGGCGAACCAGGCGTCGGCACCCCGACCGCGGCCGCGAGCGGAGACGGCCCGATCCCGAGTCGCCCCACGGTGGCCGGCTCTCCGGGAATCCGCGCCTCCACCGCACGCGGCACGACGTAGACCGTGAGGGTCTGTTCGTGGCTCTTCCCTCCGCCATCGTCGACGGTCCGCAGGATTCCCATCGCGAGCTTCTTGTTGGGGCTCGCCGCGATCTTCTCGGTCACCTCGGAGTACGTGCGGATCTCGAGCCCGTCGACCGAGACGATGCGATCGCCTGGATGCAACAAGCCGTCCGCGGCCGAGCCGGCGACCACGACCCCCACGATCGGCGGGGCTTGCCGCGCGCCGTCGACCGAGACCGCGAAGAACAGCGCGACGGGCAGGAGCACGTTCATCGTCGGGCCGGCGAGCGCGATCAACGCACGACGCGCGAGCGATTGGGCCTCGTAGGTGCGCGGGCGATCCTCGGGCGCGATCGCGTCGGCATCGTCGCGGCGCTCGGGGATCTGCAAGAGGCGAACGAACCCGCCGAAGGGCAGGAGGCCGACCTGATACGTCGTCTCGCGCCCCCGCACGCGCAGGATTGGAGGACCGAACCCGAGCGAAAACGTGAGGACCTTCACCCCTAGCGCGCGCGCCGCGACGAAATGCCCGAGCTCGTGCACGAGCACGAGGGCACCGACCAGCAGGACGAAAAAGACGAGGTCCATGGTTTGACGAGCCGGGAACGCGACCGGTCCGGCTTGTGCTTCCCCGCACCGTGCTTACCTCTGGGTCATGATTCCGGTCCAGATGATCCGTGTGGGCGTCGGAGACGAGACGATCCACGTCCCTGTCTTCCGCCTGCCGTACTTCGGCGGTCGGGATTCGTTCGCCGCGCCGGGCGGCTTCTTCATCACGTCCGAGGGCGACTATGGCGTCGCCGTCGACGGGGCGGTGCCGGTCGAGAACATCGCCGAGGTCGCGACCGCCGAGATCCGGAAGAACCTGCCAAGGCTCACGGCGCTCGTCGGCGAGCAATTCGCCCGACTCTCGGGTGAGCAACGTTCGTCTCTCTCCTGACAACGGCTGGCCATCCCGGGTCGCGGCGTACATCGCGAGCAAAAACGAACGCGCCCCCGCAGTGGAGGGCGCGTCCGGAGTTCGCGTGACCGCGGCGGATCAGGCGTCGAAGTACAGGTAGAACTCGTAGGGGCTCGGGCGGAGCTGAACCGGCCCGATCTCCTCTTCGCGCTTGTAGTCGATCCAGGTCTCGATGACGTCCTTGGTGAAGACGTCGCCCTTGAGGAGGAACGCGTGGTCGCGCTCGAGCGCCTCGAGGGCCTCGGGCAGCGAGCCCGGCATCGACGGGACGTCTTTGCGCTCCTCGGGGGAGAGGGCGTAGATGTTCTTGTCGAGCGGATCGCCGGGGTGGATCTTGTTCTGGATGCCGTCGAGACCGGCCATCATCAGGGCGGCGAACGCGAGGTAGCCGTTGCAGGTCGGGTCCGGGAAACGGACCTCGACGCGCTTGGCCTTCGGGCTCGGCGAGAACATCGGGATGCGGAGCGCCGCGGAGCGGTTGCGCGACGAGTACGCGAGGTTGACCGGCGCCTCGTAGCCCGGCACCAAGCGGCGATAGCTGTTGGTGGTCGGGTTGGTGAGCGCAGCGAGCGCCTTCGAGTGCTTGATGACGCCGCCGATGTAGTAGAGCGCGGTCTCGGAGAGGCCGGCGTAGCCGTCACCGCCGAAGAGGGGCTTGCCCTCCTTCCAGATCGACTGGTGCACGTGCATGCCGCTGCCGTTGTCGCCGAAGATCGGCTTGGGCATGAAGGTCGCGACCTTGCCGGCCTTCTTGGCGGTGTTGCGGACGATGTACTTGAACCACATGAGCTTGTCGGCCATGCGGACCAGCGAGTCGAACTTCATGTCGATCTCGCACTGACCGGCGGTCGCGACCTCGTGGTGCGAGGTCTCGACCTCGACGCCGCAGTTCGCGAGGTGCATGCACATCTCGGTGCGCAGATCCATCAGCGTGTCGACGGGAGAGACAGGGAAGTAGCCCTCCTTCGGGCGGACCTTGTAGCCCTTGGAGCCTTCCTTACCGCTGTTCCAGTGGCCCTCTTCGGAGTCGATGAAGTAGTACGACTCGTGGCCCTTCACGTCGTAGCGGACGCTGTCGAAGACGAAGAACTCCGCCTCGGGACCGCAGTAACACGTGTCGCCGATGCCGGTCTGCTTGAGGTACGCCTCGGCCTTCTTCGCGATGTAACGCGGGTCACGGGCGTAGTTCTGCTTCGAGATCGGGTCGTAGATGTTGCAGATGAGGCTCACCGTCGGCTGCGCCATGAACGGGTCCATCTGCGCCGACGTCGCATCGGGGACGATCAGCATGTCCGACGCGTTGATCGGCTGGAAGCCGCGGATCGACGAGCCGTCGAAGCCGAAGCCGTCCTCGAACGAGCTCTCCTCGAGCCGGTGCAGCGGGACCGACGTGTGCTGCCACGTGCCGAGGAAGTCGACGAACTTCAAGTCGACCATGACGGCGCCATTCTTCTTCGCGAACTCGATGGCTTCCTTGGGAGTCATTGCTCTCGTCCTTTCAACCCGTGGGATCGCCCGGCTGCGCCGGGCCATGCGATCGAGGGCCACCAGCCCGACCCTCGACCGCCAACTACGCTCGACCTTGTACGCCCGGAGTAGCCGGGCGTCGGAACTCTTCGTACCTCGACTGCTCAGATTGCGTCGCGTCCGCGCTCGCCGGTGCGGATACGAATGGCTTCGTCGACGGGGGACGCGAAGATCTTGCCGTCGCCGATGCGGCCGGTCTTGGCTGCCTTCTCGATGGCTTCGATGACCGCGTGCACCATCTCGTCCGGGACGACGACCTCGACTTTGACCTTCGGAACGAAGTCGACCACGTACGCGGAGCCGCGGTAGACCTCTTTCTTCCCGCCGGTGCGGCCGAAGCCCTTCACAGA
>Ga0208492_1001535_pt1 | contig 13895 bp, 9 predicted proteins | sample Subbioar_CSW14AB_FD_184820 | JGI IMG/M metagenome (GOLD analysis project Ga0208492, IMG submission 184820) | Serpentinite rock and fluid subsurface biosphere microbial communities from McLaughlin Reserve, California, USA - CR12Mar_CSW14AB (SPAdes) | ecosystem: Environmental > Terrestrial > Deep... | reverse complement strand
TCGACAATCCAAGTGCACGGCTCTCGGCCGTGATTAACTGAGGCGCGTAATCAAACCGCCCAGACTTGCGACTCTTACACCACGTCGTGGGACACGACCCACAATTTTCTTGCAGGCTCTCGATGGTCGGTGATGTCGAAGCCTGGGTTCGTTCAATTTTCTGAGACAGTTGGCACAATGCTCGGGCAACAGTCGCTTGTTCAGACCAATATCGCTCACGATTCCATAATGGACGCGCGATATGAAGTGACTGCCGGTTAGGATTCGAGAACGATGAATGCACGAACCATCCTTAGGAAGTTTAAGAATTCGCGATTGATTGGCCGTCCTCTGATTCTCCTTTACCGCACGTACAGCGTGGCCAGGTATTTATTGAGGCGCTCGAAGCTCGCGGTGACGTGGCTTGTTCATTCACGAGAAACTACGAATTTCACCTACGATTTGACGGAAAGGAATCTCAGCTATCTCGAAGCATTCGTCGCGCATGTGACGGGACGGGACAATGAGTCAATTCGCGGTTATTTCGACGAACTGGCGGGGAACGAAGATATTAGAGCCGTCATTCGTAATTATTCGTCAAAGGCGCCTTACAGCTTTTATACGGACACCGAGCCGAAATTCGGGAGGCGTTTCGCTTGGTATGCGATTGTTCGCGCGCTCAAACCGAAACTCGTAGTCGAAACAGGCGTTGATAAGGGGCTCGGGGCGCTTGTGATATGTGCGGCTTTGCTAAGAAATGAGGCGGAGGGAATTCCGGGCAAGTATCTCGGCACCGACATTAACCCGGATGCCGGCTTCCTTTTGACTGATACGTTCTTGCGGATGGGGAAAGTCATTACGGGTGATTCGCTGGAATCCTTGGGCAAATTGGACGAAAGCATTGGCGTATTTATCAACGATAGCGATCACTCCGCGGAGTATGAAGCGCGAGAGTACGAGTTGATCGGGCCGTATCTGGCTGCTGAGGGTGTCATTCTCGGCGACAATGCGTTCGTTACCGACAAGCTCTATCAATACTCAAAAAAATACGGACGGAAGTTCCTCTACTTCCAAGAGGAGCCGGCAAACCATTGGCATCACGGGGTCGGGCTGGGCGCTTCGTTTGTGTAGAGATCTGGACTTCGGCGTCGTCATTTTCATCGACGTGGGGTCGGTCGACCGGGCCGGCGGGCCGTCGTGCGTTGGAGATGGCAACCCGTAGGCCGCATCTCGACCATGGAGCGCCGACGCGCGATTGATGACGGTCCGTCGCTTCTGTTTGCGAGTACTGCGGCGCTTGGAGCGATCGAAGAACCAACAGCGATCCGCTGCCCGGCATCGACAGCCCATTGGCCCGCCGCACGGTCGAGGCAAGCCGCGCCATCCGGCGACGGGACGAACGGCGCAAGCCTGCTGCTCAGCGGAGTCGAATCAGCCGCAATTGACCCTTGATGAGGTCGGGCACGACCAGGTCGAGGCCGTCGCTGCCGGCCATCGCACAGAAATCGGCCGGGCCTTTGAAGTCGGTGGCGAGAGTTTGTCTACCCGCGGCGCGTGTCCAGGAAAACAAGGTGCCTGATACCCAGTCGGTCACCAGCAAATTGCCATCAGGGGCCTGGTACAGGCCGTCGAGCTTGCCGAGATCGGCGGCCAACGTAGTGACCTTGCCATCGGCATCCAGGGCATAGAGTCCGCGCGGTTGATCGGCGTCCCCCATGCCGGCCAGGAGCAGGGATCCGTCCCGTGCAGGATAGATACCATTGGGATTGGTCGATGCGCCACGCGCAACCTGAGTGACCTGGGGAGGCTGTGACGTGTCGAGGAAATCCGCGGGCTGGACCACGAATACCGCGTCCAGGCGATTGTCGCTGACGTACAGGGTGCCGCCTTTGACGGCGACGTCATTCGCGAATTGCGCGCCGGGCAGGTCGAGTTTGCGACCCTTGCGGGTCTGGAGATCGAACACCCACACGACATCGATGTCGGTAACCCACAGTCGCTCACCCTCGACCCACACCCCTTTGGGCTTATGCAGGACGTCGCCCGGCCCCGGCAGAAACTGCGGGTCGATCATTTTTCCGTCCAGGCCGGCTTTACTGATGCGGCCCTTGCCGTCCTTGTCGGCAGGTTTCAGCGCGGAGACAAACTGGCTGACGTACACCGCCTTGCCTGCTGGATCGCAGCCGACGGATTCCGGGAACTGGAACCCATCGACGGCAGTGTCGGAAACGACTTTCATTTCCTGGGCGCGGACGGTGAGCGCCGGCATGGCCAGCGCGACCAGCAGCAGGGGGACGAGCAGTCTGTCTTTCATATGAACCTCCTGGGAACCTGGGTCGACGATAGCGGTGTGTCGAAGCCTGACTTATAGCTGCAATTGCCCTCGAACATTAGTCCCCAAAATTGGAAGGCCGACATGCGCTGCAGAACGGCCAAGCGCCGTCGCGATCGATTTCGATGCATGGCACGGGCGCCAATCAGTGTGGGTGATGGCCAGCAGAAATGCCCTTGCCTGGTTCGGCGATTATTGGCTGTCACCGGAAGCAACCCCACTGTCGTGACGCAATTTTCGTTACCGCCTTTGCGCGTCGGCGTCTGGCTGGAGGAGCAGGTCCGCGCTGCCGCGCTTGGGAAGCTTGCCGCGTTCGGCTTATCCGCCAGGTGTGGGCGCCGAGGGAGTTTTGGGGCGTGTTCTGGAGTCATCACCCTGTCGTTCGACGCGCCAGCGTGTATGCCCGATTCCTGACTATGGCCGTTGGCTTCCTCCGGTATTAGCATGAGGCTCGCCGCGCCCGACTTGGCGTGTGCGCATCAGCGGGGAGGGCAGCCTTGTTCAAGAGTATCGGGATCATCACACCCAGGCCCGGCATGGCGCTGCCGGAATTCCATCGCTACTGGCGCGAGGTGCACGGGCCGCTCGCCCTGCGCATCCAGGCACTGCGGCGCTATGTGCAGAGCCATCGTTGCGATGCAGTCGTTCCTGGCTTCGAGAGTTGCACGTTTCACGGTGCGGCCGAAGGGTGGTGGGACACACTCGAGGTCATGCGCGGCCTGCAGACCAATCCGGAATACGCCAATGGCTGTCTCGTCGATGAGCCGAATTTCATCGACATGCCGAAGCTGTTCTTCCTCGCGACGCGCGAGCAGGTAATCATCGAGGGGCCGCGCATCGAACAGCACACCCCGCTGGTCAAGGCCATATTCCTGCTCAAGCGGCGCCCCGACATGACCGTGACTGAATTCCAGGAATATTGGCTGAAGGCGCATGCGCCGCAGATCCCGCGCGACACCGGCGTGCTGCGCTACGTGCAATGTCACCAGGTGCCGGAGTCCTATGCCGACGCTACGCCGCCCTACGATGGTATTGCCGAGCTTTCTTTCGCTGACCACGACGCGTTCCGCGCCTATTGGAACAGCGAGCGCATCCAGGCAATCTTCGCCGCAGATGCGCCGCGCTTCCTCGACGGCGCCAACTGCACCGCGTTCCTCGTCGAAGAGACCCGCGTGCGCTGGCCATGACGAAAGCGCGCTGTGACGGACCAGCCCGGCACGAGTGAGTGCCATGCGTCGAGAGACCGGATTCCCATGGCGTCCGGACGGGTGCATTCAGCCGTTCTGGAGCGGGACGGCGAGCGCCTTGCGTTTCGACCGGTATTGCCCTGGGACAGAGGCACATCTGCTTGTGTTCTTCGGAACACTGAGCGTCGCCTCTCCAGTATTTGAACCTGGCGGTTCACCGCTGCCGCGCACACCCCATCGGCCTGGCCTGATTCCCCTGGTGACATACGAGACGCCGGACGCGCACTACGTCGATGGCCTACCTGCCTTCGCACTGCAAAGGCGAAACGCTGCCACGGGAGTCCTGCGCGCAACGTTACGGCCAGCGGGAAGCTCTCCCGGCGATGCTTCAAGGGGACTGAGGGGAGTCGCTTCGCGGCGACGATTCACGACGTGCTGACGGAATGGTTCGACTCGGTGGTCGACGGCGTCTTGGCCTGTGATAACAAGGCGCGCAGCGTTTCCAGTGTATCTGCCTCCGCCGGCGGCTTGTCCTGCCGCCAGCGCAGCATGCGCGGGAAACGCACCGCTATACCGCTCTTATGGCGTGCACTCAACGCGATGCCCTCGAACCCAAGTTCGAACACCATCGTCGGCGCGACGGTACGTACCGGGCCGAATGTCTCCACCGTGGTCCTGCGCACGATTGCGTCCACCTTGCGCATTTCCTCATCGGTCAGGCCTGAGTAGGCTTTGGCGAAGGTGACGAGTTTGCGGCCCGCCACATCGATGGGCGCGTCCCACACAGCAAAGGTAAAATCGGTGTAGAGGCTTGCGCGGCGTCCGTGTCCGCGCTGCGCGTAGACGAGCACGGCGTCCACCGTGTAGGGATCGACTTTCCATTTCCACCACACGCCCACGTCCTTGGTACGCCCGACGCCGTACTGCGCCTGTTGTCCTTTGAGCATCATGCCTTCCACGCCGAGACTGCGTGAAAGACTCCGCTGGCGTTCCAGGTGTTGCCAATCCTCACCCTCCAGCAGGGCGGAAACCTGCATTTGCGGCTGCGCGCATTGCAATACCAGCTGCTCGAGTTGCACCCGTCGCAAATACTGCGGCCGTGGTCGCCAGTCCTCGCCCTGCCACTCCAGCAGATCGTAAGCCAGCAGTGCCACCGGAGCTTGCTCGAGCAGCCGCGCGTTCAGTGTCTTGCGCCCGATGCGTTGCTGTAGCGTGGCGAATGACTGCAACGCGCCTGCCTTCCACCCCACGATTTCGCCATCGATCACCGTGCCGTCCGGTATGTGGCTGGCAAGCGCCGCGAGTTCGGGAAAGCGATCTGTCACGAGTTCCTCGCCACGTGACCAGATCCACAACTGGCCTTTGCGCTTCACCAACTGGGCCCGGATACCATCCCATTTCCATTCAATCTGCCAGTCGCGGGGCGACCCGAGCCGTGGCGCGAACTCCTCGACCGGAATCTGCAAAGGATGGGCAAGAAAGAATGGATAGGGTTGCCCAATGTCACCTTCATCCGCTTCGGTGTTCGAGCCGCCCGCAATCAAACGCTGAAAGCTCGCCGCAGTCGGTCGCGCGGCGATGTCGGTGTAGCCGACCAGCCGCTGTGCAACGCGCTTTGGATCGATATCGGCAATCTCGGCCAGCGCGCGCGTGACCAGCAGCTTGGACACGCCCACGCGAAAGCTGCCGGTGATGAGTTTGATGCACACCAGCTGGCTGCGGCGGTCGAGCTGCTGAAGCAGCAACAGCAGGCGCGCAAGCATATCGCCGGGCGGCGCACCGCGCAGGGGTAACAGGTTGTCCTCCACCCAGCTCGCAAGACCGGCCGCTGATTCGTATTCGGATTCCGGCAGCAGCAGGGATAGCGTTTCCGCCAGATCGCCAACGGCTTGATAACACTCCTCGAACAGCCACGGCGGCAGTTGCGAAGTCTGGATGGCGAGTTCACGCAGAAGCTTGGTGGGGACCAGTTGACGTGGCCGGCCGCCACCCAGGAAGTACACGGCCCACGCTGCGTCGGCGTCGCCGGCCAGCCGAAAGTAATCGACCAATGCAGTCAGTTTGGCGTTGTTGCTGGTGCTCGAATCGAGCCGGTGATAGAGGTCGGCGAAGGCTTTCACTTCGGCCCTGCCGAATCCACCGGCGGGAGGCCATCATCGGCCGCCCCAGCGCCGCTTTCAGATTCCTCTTCGCCATACTCGGTGGCGAGGGCGTCGGCATCCAGTCCACGCTCACGCAGCCACCGAACCATCACGTGAACCTGCCCGTGGGTAACCAACACGCGCGCTGCGCCGGTGCCCGCGATTGCGTTTTGCAGGCCCGGCCAGTCGGCGTGATCAGATAGCACAAAGCCGCGGTCCACGCCGCGCCGCCGTCGCGCGCCACGCACCAGCATCCAGCCACTGGCAAAGCCGTCAGCATAGTTCCCGAAACGCTTCAACCAGGGAGTGCCTTGCGCGGAGGGCGGGGCGATGACGATGCTCCGGCCCAACTGTGAAGTATCGGTGAGGTGCCGCACATGCTGTGTCGATGGCAGGAGCACGCCTGCATTCCGATAGATCTGGTTCAAAGACTCGACCGCGCCGTGCGTCAGGATAGGGCCGATTGCAGGCTCGAGGCCGTGTAGGATGCGTTGTGCCTTACCGAACGCATAGCAGAACAATACGCTGGTGCGTCCCTCGCCTGCGTTCTTCAGCCACCACGCATTGATGTCAGCCAGAAGTTCTGCCTGTGGTGACCAACGGTAGATGGGCAGTCCAAACGTGGATTCCGTGATGAACACGTGGCAGGGGATCGGTTCAAACGGGGCGCATGTGCCGTCGTGTTCGAGCTTGTAATCCCCTGAGACCACCCAGACTTCGCCCCGGTACTCCAGCCGCACCTGTGCCGAGCCGAGTACATGACCTGCCGGATGCAAGCTGAGCGTGACGCCATGATGGCTGACGACCTCTCCGTATTTGAGCGTCCCCAGACTTATGTCCGTGCCGAGCCGTTGACTGAGAATGGGGGCGCTCGGGGCCGCAGCCAGATAATGCCCACATCCGTTACGCGCGTGGTCGCTGTGCCCATGAGTGATGACAGCGCGCTCCACCGCCCGCCACGGGTCGATATAGAACCCGCCGGGTGGGCAGTAAAGACCTTCGGGTCGCGGCACGACGAGATCCATAGATCTGGCTGTACTCACGAAGAGGAACGCGGGGTCATGGGATGTTCAGACATGAAATGCGGCTGGCTGCGGTCAAGGACTCATAAAACTTCGTCCACGGCGTGCATCGATTCCAGGTGCGTGGCCGTGACGCGCCACTCGCGGATGGGCCCGTCGCTTGGAGTGGTGTGCAGATCGAGCGCAGCAACCCATGTGGCCGAACTGTGTCGTCACCCTTTCAATGGCAAGCATTCACTTCCGCGCGAACCCCGCACGCCCATTGCCCAGGCGCCCATGCAACGGGATTCGGAACTCTATTTCTCAGCGGTTTCCCCGAGAGTCAGCGGCAGACTGCATTTGATGTCAGCCGAACCCTTGGGGCGAATATCCTGCGCGGGGAGGGCGGTGGTCCGAGGCGAAAGCCGGTGGGAACCCGACCCAATGCCCTGACCACGCGCCGTCTAGTGGGCACGCCTTTCGCTGTTCAGGACGTTCGCCAGCAAATTGGGGTCCACCGGCTTGACCAGGTGATGGTCAAAGCCCGCTTCAAGAGTGCGAACACGGTCTTCCGTCTGTCCCCATCCGGTCTGGGCGATGATGGTGATGTTATCGCCGCCCGGCACCTGACGGATGCGGCGACAGACGTCATAGCCATTCAATCGAGGCAAGCCAATGTCCAGCAGTATCGCGTCCGGCACTGAACTCAGCGCCAGGCTCAACGCTGCCTCACCATCGTAGGCGACAAGCACCTCGTGCCCCATCAAACTCATGATGGTGGCGAGGCTGTCGGCGCTATCGGCATTGTCGTCCACGATCAGGATGCGCAGGCCGGCATCGGGGTGCTGGGCGGACGAGGACCTATCGCCTGCCCCCAGCGGGGAATGATGGGCGCGAGGCAGACGTACGGTAAAAATGGAACCGGCATCGTCACCGTCACTCGCTGCCCCTACCGTGCCGCCGTGCATATCGACCAGGCGCTTGACCAGCGTAAGGCCGACGCCGAGTCCGCCGTGGGATCGTTCCAGCGAATGGTCCGCCTGGACAAACATATCGAACACATACGGGAGGACGTCAGCGCGAATCCCGATGCCGTTATCCTGCACGGTGATGGCGACGTCCGTTGATGAAGGTTCCACCGCGATACGGATGTGGCCTCCGCGATTGGTATATTTCGATGCATTGTTCAACAGGTTGGTGAATACCTGCGCGATGCGCGTGCTATCCGCATCCAGAAGGATGGGTTCGCTGGGCATGGCCATATCGAGATGGTGGCCCATCTCGTCCATCTGCGGACGGCTGGCTTCGAGCGCACTCTGCATGACAGTGGCCAAGTCGATCCGTTCTTTGCGTAATTCGATTGCGCCGCGACTGATGCGACTGATGTCCATCAGATCATCGACAAGTCGCACCATGTGGGTGAGTTGTCGTTCCATCGTCGCGCGGGCTTTCTCGACAATCTCCTGGTCGTGCTGCGCCAGGCGCATGAGGTGAAGGCTGTTGACGATAGGGGCGAGCGGGTTGCGCAGCTCATGGGCCAAAGTGGCCAGAAATTCATCCTTTCGTACGTCGGCTTCGCGCAATTGATTTTCGACGGCCTTGATGGGTGTGAGGTCCTGCACGAAGCACACCCAGGTGTCCGCCGCGGAATCGAGCATCGCACCACCGAGCAGGATGGGAACGCGATGCCCGTCCTTGTGCAGGTAATCCTTCTGAAACGGGGAGAACACACCCTCGGTGCGCAGTTGAAGGATCGCCCGAGCGTCATGCGGTTGATACTCGGGTGGCGTGATGTCGCGCCATTTGAGTCTGCCGCCGATGAGATCCTCATGGGAGTAACCGAGCGAGCGCAGGAAGCTTTCATTGGCACTGAGAATATGGTCCTCGTTGACGACGATGATGCCGATGATATTGGCATCGAGCAGCCGTTTGGTCGTCGAGGTCTGGAACTGGAGCGCGCGCTCGGCGCGCTTGCGTTCGGTGATGTCCACTGCGGAGGGCACGAGGTGGGTGACGCGTCCGTCGGCGTCGAACATCGGGTTGAGCATGAAGTCGAGATCCGAGGTCTCGCCATCGGGGATAGGAAGGATCAGATCGTAGCGTGACGATTGGCCGGCGAGCGCGTGATCAATGGCGCGCCGCAGGTCGCGGCGAGACTCGTCGTTGCTCCACCAGAAGGTCTCGGTGAACCGCTTGCCGACCATTTCGGCGCGCGAGGCGCCGATGGTGTCCAGCGCAGCGCGATTGATTTCGGTCACGACGCCATCGATATCCAACACTGCGACATAGGCGCTGAGGCTGTCGAGCACAGCTCGCAGATGGGATTCGCTGGCACGCACCCGCTCTTCTGCCTCGCGGGCTTCGGTGATGTCGGTGTTGGTGCCGAACCAGCGCACCACCTTGCCGCCAGCATCCTTGATCGGCAACGCGCGCCCGAGATGCCAGCGATACACGCCATCATGGCGGCGCAACGGAAAGGTATCCTCCCACGATTCGCCGGCTTCCATCGCGGCTGCAAATTGCACCTTGACGCGCTCGATGTGATCGCGGTGATGAACGCTCTCCCAGCCCGACGTCTCCACCTCTTCGCGGGTCGTTCCGGCGAAATCGTAGAAACGCTGGTTGAACCAGCCCACTCGCCCGTCGGCGTCCGACATGAAGCAAAGTTGCGGTATGGTTTCGGCCAACGAACGAAATTGCTCTTCGCGCTGGGTCAGTTGCTGCTCTTTCATGCGACGCTCGCTGACCTCCCGGAAGATCAGCACCGCCCCACTGACATTGCCGGCTTCGTCGCGAATGGGTGCAGCGCTATCGTCCAGGGGCCACTCGGAGCCGTCCTTGGATATCAGTATCGTATGATTGGCGAGCCCGACAATCTTCCCTTCGGCGAGTGCCAGCATGATGGGACTGGCGACGATCTGACGCGTGTCCTCGTTGATGATGTGAAATACCTCGACCAGGGGCCGCCCAATTGCATCCTCGGCCGCCCAGCCGGTCAGGTGTTGCGCAATTTCGTTCGAATAGGTGACCACGCCTTCGCGATCAGTCGTGATCACGCCGTCACCGATGCTCGATAGCGTCGCCTGCAAAAGCTGGCGCTGAGTGAAGACCTCGGAGGCCGCTTGCTGCTGGGCATTCAGATAACGCCCGAGCAGCCATGCCAGGAGGGAGATGCCTGCCAGGCCGAGAACAATCAGTGCCAGCCCGGCGCCGACGGCGGTGCGATAGGCGCTGTTGGTCTGCAATTGCCGCGCTGCCAGGAGCTGTTGTTCCGAGTTCTCCATCTCGTCGAGGATGGCCTCGGTCGAAGCGATCAGCCGATCGTTTACGCCGGAACGCACGATAGCGCGTGCAGCCTCAAACCCTTGTTGTCGGTATGCCTGAACAGCGTCGCGCCACCCGCGCATCGTGGCTTCCATCGCTTGCTCGAGTTGAGTCACTCTTCCGCGCTGTACCGGATTGTCGCCTACCTGCGCGGCAAGTGCCGCCAGCCTGGCGCGGGCGCGTTTGACGCTGCTTTCGAATTGCCCCTGCAAGCTGTCATCGTCGGTCAGAAAGAATGTCCGCTGAAAGCTTCTTGCCTCATGCATATTGCCGCGGATCGCGTGGAGAGCGCCGATAACCTCCTGGGTGTGCGCAACCCATTTGGCGTCGTCCGACAACTGGTGGACATTCCGATATGAAACGACGCCATTGAACACAAACAGCGTGGCCAGCACAGCGAAGACCAGTAATGGGGGGTAGCGATGAGGTGTCATTCCCTTTCTTGTCATTCCGTGCTGCGGTTTCGACAATCCGCGTGTGGGCGATTGAGGAAAGAAATGGGAGATAGCCGCTCCATCCCGAACTGATACGTCACAGTGGCCGAATAGGATTCATGGCCGACTGTGCGGATGGATGGTCCGTTGAAATCGAGGTCGATGTCAGCCTTGCCCGGGAACCGTCGAGTGCCCCAGCCCGCCGCGGCGTCGCCGTGGACGAGCAAACCTTGCCTCGTGATGGCGTGCCTGAGCGGGGAAGGGGAGACGATGTCATGAAGAAGGCAGCACTCATCAACTTGGTTCCGGGCGGGAGGTAAGCGCGTTCCGCTGCACTCCTCAGGTAAGTGAAATCGCGACAAAGATGACCAAGAGCGTCTTCAAATCGCCGCAAGACGGGGCGGCGCAACACCCATCTGGTGAACATCGGCGCAGTGGGCTCCACCTACTCGGCGGACCCCGCAGCCATGTAGATCCCACGAATCGTCTGAGGACTGCTTGTTGCCCATCCAGTGTTGGAAAAGACTGCAGAGGATGCGCTTGCCGAGCATCAGCAACCTCTCCTGATCAATTAACTTATTCTCACCACGCTGACAAGCGGATACCTTTCCGGCGACGTGCAATGTAATCCTCGTCCTACATTTATTTACGTGGTCGGCCTACATGGGGCGTCAGCGTGGTGTCTACGCCAACAGGTGAATTGGCTGTGGGAGCGACTGAGGCGCGATGTGGACAAGCGCATGAACTTTCGCGACCTCCCTGAATGGCCGTTCAATTCCCGCGTGCATGGCTTTGGGTGTCCGACGGTCGAATCCTACCCTTGTTTCGTAGCATGGCGAAGTTCAAACAGGAGAATGCCCACACTGGCCGTGTCGTATATAGGCGCCCACGGCACGGCAGTTTTCAAATATTCCGTTTGCCAAGCGCAGCCTCCCGGTCGCGAAGCGGACGAAAGAAGACGGGACGCGATCAGTCGAGAATATTTCACAGAACAATCTAGAATTTTCTTGGTCGGTTGCTTGCGGCGGCCATGCCAACGCTGTGCGAGAGATCCATGGTGCAATGGACCGGTAAAAGGAATCACGACCAGGCATGCGCAGCATGCCCATCAATCTGGAAGACCAGGACAGCCGCCAAGAACATCGTTTCCAACCATCCCTGGAAGGTGAAGACAATGAGCCCATCGAATTTCCATGGCGCACGAAAATTCGCAGAAACCAGATTCGGTGATATCGCCTATGTCGACCAGGGGAGCGGTCCGGCCGCATTGCTCCTGCATGGATTGCCCTTATGCGGCTACGCCTGGACCGAGGTCATCCAGGACGTTGCAGCCGTCCGGCGGTGCATTGCTCCGGACTTGTTGGGCTTGGGCTACAGCCGCATCGCCCCAGGACACACAGTCTCATTTGGGGATCAGGCAAACATGCTCATCGGTTTGCTCGATGCCTTGAATGTCGACCAGGTCGATGTGGTCGGCAACGATACGGGGGGTGGGATTGCGCAGATCCTTGCTGCAAATTACCCGCGTCGCGTACGAACCTTGAGTTTGACCAACTGCGAAGTACATGACCTGTGGCCGAATGCGCTCCTGCGAGGATTTTACGAAGGCGTTGCTGCGGGGGTGGTGATTGACGGGTTCAAGCAAATGCTCTCGGAACCGGCGCTCGCCGCCGATCAGTTGGGATCTCTGGTGTATGAACAGCCGTCCTTTTTCAACGCCGAACGAGTCGAGACCTATCTTCGCCCGATAGTGGAGAGCGATGACAGGATTCGGAACTTCCAGGCCTTGTGCGACTGGCATACCAATCGAGCACAACTCATGGCCGCCGCCGCGAAGCTTCGTCACTCGACTATTCCGGCGCAGCTGGTCTGGGGGGATGGTGACGAGATTTTCGACGGCGAACCATCGGTGGAGTGGTTCAAGTCGCACCTTGGAAGCCTGGAGAAGGTCACGAGAGTGCAAGGGGCCAAGCTGTTCTTTCCGGAGGAAAGGCCGGAGCTGGTCAGTCAGGAGTTGCGAGGGTTCTGGGCCAAGCATCAATGACACACGTGCTGCGCAATTGGTTTCAAGGTACTGGAAGTTGCGTTCCGTGATGTGCTGCCTCGCAAACAAGGTAAGGACAATATTCGTAGTGACGGCATTGGAGCCGTGGCACGGACAACCCACTTTCCGCCAGGACGGATTCAGCGACCAAGTCTGATAAAGGGGTATCAAGGCTCTCGAGCAGGCTATCGCGGAAGGCGCGACGCCTGCAGACCGACTCCCCGACCCGTCATGGTCTGGGCTCCATGGCGGACATCCGGCGCTTAGGGGCATCGTCTTACGAACGGTTGCCCGTGTGTCCTAGCCATGCGCGCACGGGCCCTTCCTAGAATATGGGAATGCGCATTGTTGCACTGCCAGGAGCAGAATCGGATGAGCAAACCACCGGTAGAGGTATCGTCGGAGGCGCAAGAGCCATCCTCGGGCAAACGGGAAAAGAATGCCGCGAACCGGCCAAATGCGGGCACGGGTCGATTCAAGAAGCGCGATCATCAAGCAGAAAAAAGTCACTCGCCTGACTCCAAGCGCCCGCAGCGCACCGAGACGAGTAAACACGAGTATGACGAGCGCTCTCCCTATAAAGGTGAGGAGGAGTGGCTGATACGCAAATGAGTCGTCCATGGCCAAACTCGAAACCGCGGTGTAGCTTGAGTGGCGTCGCGCCGGATGGCCGCGCTGGCCGCGGTGGGGCGCCCGACTCGGGCAAGGCGATCGTGTGTTGGGCTTGGGGTGGCGACATGGGAGCCGGCTCGGGCTCTCTGGTTTCCGTTCACCACGATGGATGGTCCACCGTTACAAGAGGCCGCGGCGATGTTGTGTAGATGCTTCCTGACAGCCGGGCTCATGCTCACCTTGGTGGGACTTGGCGGCTGTACAACCACGACCAGCGGCGGCGCCGTCGGCGCAACGCGCCCACAATTGATGTTGGTGTCGTCCGCACAGATGGAGCAGATGGCCGCGCAAAGCTATACCAAGCTGGTTTCGGAAGCGACGGCGGGCGGCGTCATGAACAAGAACCCCACGCTTCTGAAACGCGTACGCGCCGTGGCAGAACGCATTTCGCCGCAGACAGCCATCTTCCGGGCCGATGCGCCGGGATGGAAATGGGAGATCAATGTGCTGGACAGTCCCGAACTCAACGCGTTCTGCATGCCTGGGGGCAAAATCGTTTTTTATTCCGGACTCATCGACCAACTGAAGATGAGCGATGCCGAGATTGCTATCGTGATGGGCCATGAAGTCGCTCACGCACTGCGCGAGCATTCCCGCGAGCAGATGTCCCAGGCATTGGTCGCGCAGACCACCATCGCCGCAGGTGCCTCTCTTATGGGGCTGGGCCAGGGCTCGGCCGACCTCGCGAGTGCCGGCTATCAGGCCCTGATCGCGACCCGTTTCAGCCGTGACGACGAGGCGGAAGCCGATCGCATCGGACTCGAACTCGCCGCGCGCGCTG
>Ga0208492_1001534_pt1 | contig 13899 bp, 10 predicted proteins | sample Subbioar_CSW14AB_FD_184820 | JGI IMG/M metagenome (GOLD analysis project Ga0208492, IMG submission 184820) | Serpentinite rock and fluid subsurface biosphere microbial communities from McLaughlin Reserve, California, USA - CR12Mar_CSW14AB (SPAdes) | ecosystem: Environmental > Terrestrial > Deep... | reverse complement strand
CGGCTGCGCGAGCAGATCGCGTGCGGGCAAGGCCGCCACGTTCAACCTGCGCCGTGATGCGCCGCTTCGGCGCGCGCCGCGAGTTCACGCCCCTGGCGTTCCACGACCTTGGCCAGGCGGGCGGGCGCGAAGCCGAGCATCGCCAGTCCCGGCGCGGCATTGGCGACTTCGTGGTAGCTCAGCAGCAGGCCGTCGCGCAGCTCGCAGATCGACACTCCCTCGAACAGCGCGCGCCGCCCCTCGCTGCCGGCGATGCGTCCGTCGTAGCTGAACACATAGCGTGCGTAACCGAGCTTGCCGTCCGACACCGGATGGTGGATGTCCCAGATGAAGTTGCTGGCATCGCGATGGAAGTGATCGGACACCATGCGCGGGATATCGGGCCTGGCGAAGGCGCCGTAGAAGACATCGTGATAGACGCCGTCCTCGGTGAAACACGCCGCGGCCGCCGCGCCGTCGCCGCGCACGATGGCCTGCGTCAGGCGCAGAATCAGGTCCTCGAATTCCATCGTTCAGCCCCCCTCTTGATGCGGCTCACGTTCCCGGCCGCGAGCACCGAAAAAAATGGCTCACCGGCCCGTCGCGTTGTTATAGTCTTTACCGGTTCGCGCGTCCACGACGCGCGACCTATTGAAAGCGGCGCGAACCATCGCCCGTTTTCGCCAGCGCCACCGGGCATGCCCGAGGCGCGGATTCCGGCGCCGGCTGCAATGGCCGAGGCGGGAACACATCATTCAAGGGGAGACATTCATGGCGCAAGCACTGTCCGTCGAGGATCTGCTCGACGCGTATCGCACGATGAAGACCATCCGTGAATTCGAGGACCGTGTCCACGTCGAATTCGCCAAGGGTGGCATTCCAGGATTCGTTCATCTGTATGCGGGCGAGGAAGCCTCGGCGACCGGTGTCGGCATGCATCTGCGCGATGACGACCGTCTTGCCAGCAACCACCGCGGCCATGGCCATTGCATCGCCAAGGGCGTTGAGGTCAAGGGCATGATGGCCGAGATCTACGGCAAGCGCACCGGCACCTGTGGCGGCAAGGGCGGCTCCATGCACATCGCCGATCTCGACACCGGCATGATGGGCGCCAACGGCATTGTCGGCGGTGGACCGCCGCTGGTGTGCGGTGCGGGGCTCGCCGCCAAGCGCCGCGGCAAGGGCGGCCTCGCGGTCGCGTTCTGCGGTGACGGCGCATCCAACCAGGGCACGGTGTTCGAAGCCATGAACCTTGCCACGGTGTGGAAACTGCCGGTGGTGTTCGTGTTCGAGAACAATGGCTATGCCGAAGCGACCGACAGCCGCTTTTCGGTGTCCTGCAAGGACATCGCCCAGCGCGCCATCGGCTTCGGCATGCCCGGTCGCATCGTCGACGGCCACGATTTCTTCGCCGTCCACGAAGCCTTCGCCGAGGCGGCCGAACGCGCCCGCAGCGGCAGCGGCCCATCGCTGATCGAACACAAGCTCGATCGTTTCTTCGGCCATTTCGAGGGCGACAACCAGAAGTACCGGCCGGCTGGCGAAGTCGCGCGTCTGCGTGAGGAAACCTGCTGCATCAAGCGCTTTTCGAAGAAGGTCACCAGCGAGCACGGCATCACCGCCCAGCAGCTCGGCGCCATCGACGACGAAGTTGCCAGGCTCATCGACGAGGCCGTGGCCTTTGCCGAGACTTCCCCCGAACCGGATGCGTCGGATCTTCTGACCGACGTCTACATCAAGTACTGAGGAGATGGCCCGTGGCTAGAAAAATCACTTACCAGCAGGCCATCAACGAAGCCATCGATCAGGAGATGGCGCGCGATGAAAACATTGTTCTCATGGGCGAGGACGTGGTTGGCGGCTCCGGCTCCGACGGCGAAATGGACGCCTGGGGCGGCGTGCTCGGCGTCACCAAAGGCCTGTACGGCAAATACGGCGATCGCATCATGGACACCCCCATCAGCGAATCGGGTTTCGTCGGTGCGGCGGTCGGCGCGGCGGCTTCCGGTTTACGCCCGATATGCGAGTTGATGTTCATCGATTTCATGGGGGTGTGCTTCGACCAGATCTTCAACCAGGCGGCGAAGTTCCGTTACATGTTCGGCGGCAAGGCCGAAACACCGGTCGTGATCCGCACCATGTACGGTGCCGGTTTTCGCGCTGCGGCCCAGCATTCGCAATGTCTGTATCCCCTGTTCACCCACATTCCGGGTCTCAAGGTGGTGCTGCCGTCCTCGCCCTACGACGTGAAGGGTCTGCTCATCCAGGCCATCCGCGACAACGATCCGGTGATTTTCTGCGAGCACAAAGTGCTCTACACGCTGGAAGGCGATGTGCCTGAAGAGTCCTACACCATCCCCTTTGGCGAGGCCAACATCGTGCGTGAAGGTGATGACGTCACCATCGTCGCCTTTGGCCGCATGGTGCAGCAGGCCATGAAGGCTGCCGCAACGCTGGCCAAGGAAGGCATCAGCTGCGAAGTCATCGACCCGCGCACCACCTCGCCGCTGGATGAGGACTCGATTCTCGAATCGGTGGAGAACACCGGCCGGCTGGTGGTGGTGGACGAAGCCTCGCCGCGCTGCGGCATGGCCGCCGATATCTCGGCACTGGTCGCACGTAAAGGCTTCAGCTCGCTCAAGGCCCCCATCGAAGTGGTCACGCCTCCGCATACGCCGGTGCCGTTCAACGGCAAGCTCGAGGATCTCTACGTGCCCAATCCCGACAAGATTGCCGCCGCCGTCCGCGCCACTGCGGGGTACAAGGCATGAGCAATCCCTTGATCGTGCCGATCACCATGCCCAAATGGGGCCTGTCCATGCAGGAAGGCAAGGTGGTCGAGTGGCTGGCCGAGGAAGGCGCGCAGCTGAAACTCGGCGACCAGGTGCTGGATATCGAGACCGAGAAAATAGCCAACACCTTTGAAGCGCTCGATGCCGGTGTGCTGCGCCGCATCGTCGCCCAGCCCGACGAAGTGCTGCCCATCGGCGCCCTGCTCGGCGTGCTTGCGCCGGTCGAGGTCTCCGACGCCGAGGTCGATGAATTCATCACCGAATTCCAGAAGAACTACGTGCCGCCGGCCCCGGCCGAAGAAGGCGCCGGCGACGGCTATCAATTCGTCGAAGCGGGCGATTACAAGCTGCGGTACTCCAAGCTCGGCGAAGGGGAACGCGTCGTCATCCTGCTGCACGGCTTTGGCGGCGACGCGGCGGGCTGGTTGTTCAACCAGGCGCCGCTGGCGGCCAACGCCACGGTCTACGCCCTCGACCTGCCCGGCCACGGCCAATCGAGCAAGACCTTGCAGGACAGTTCGGTGCAACATCTGGCGGCGACCGTGGTGGCGTTCATGGACGCGCTCGAAATCGCCAAGGCGGAACTGGTCGGCCACTCCCTCGGCGGCGCGATTGCCTTGCAGGCGGCGGTCGATCATCCCAATCGCGTGAGTGCGCTGGCCTTGATCGGCTCGGCGGGCCTCGGCGCGGAGATCAATGCCGGCTACATCAACGGCTTCATCGCCGCCGAGTCACGCAAGGAGATCAAACCGCTGCTGGAACAACTGGTGGCCAATGCCGATCTCATCAACCGCACGCTCATCAACGACATCCTGCAATTCAAACGCATCGATGGCGTGACGGAGGCCTTGACTGCGATCGCCAAAGGCTTCCAGGACGGTGCCGGGCAGACCGTCAATCTGCGTGCCCATCTCGACGGCCTGGATATTCCCATCAAGGTCATCTGGGGTTCCAAGGACGCCATCATTCCGGCCAGCCACGCCAGTGGTCTGCCGGCCAAGGTGTCGGTGACTGTGCTCGATGGTTTTGGTCACCTGGTGCAGCTGGAAGCCGCGGCGGAAGTGAACAAACTGCTGGCCTGACAAAGCCTCCCGCAGGTGCGAATTCGTTCGCACCTGCGGGGGGCTGATGTTCTACATCCGTCCTTCCAGGATCAGATTGAACGGCGTCGCGACCGCTTTGCGGAAGTGCGAGTAGCCCGCCTCCTCGAACAATTTCCTCAACCGTCCCTCGCCGGCCTGGGCACCGAGCGCCAGCGCCACGGGTTCCGATAGCGAATGGGCGCAGCACAGCGTCGTCGAGCTGCTGTAGAACAGTCGGCTGACCGGGTTGATGTTCTGCTCCAGCGTATCGTTGGCAAAGGGTTCGACCAGCATCACGGTGCCGCCGGGGGCCAGCGCCTGCGCGGCATGTCGCAGCGCGCCCACCGGATCGCCCATGTCATGCAGGCAATCGAAGAAACAGATCAGATCGAATCCGCGTTCGACGAAAGTGGTCGATTTGGCCACTTCGAAAGTCACGCGCTCGCCCAGGCCAGCCGTCGCGGCATTGGCGCGGGCCGCCTCTATCGAACCGGCATGGACATCGATGCCATGGAAATTGGAATTCGGGAAGGCCTCGGCCATGAGCAAGGAGGAATGCCCGTGTCCGGTGCCGATGTCGGCGACGCGCGCGCCGGCCTGCAACTTCGGAATCACGCCATCGAGCGCCGGCAACCATTCCGGCACCAGTGAACCGCGATAGGAATTGCGGAAGAAGGCCGCCACGCCACAGAACAGGCGCGGATGATGCTCGCCCCAGGGAAAGCCCTCGCCGGTCTTGAAGACCTTGGCCGAGCGCTCTTCGTCCATCCACATCGAGGCCGCCACTTCCCAGGCCGCCGGGAAATAACAGGGACTGTTCTCATCGGCCAGCACCATGGCCTGTTCGGGCGTCATCTCGAAAGTCTCGTCCTCGGGGTGATAGAGCAGATATTCCGAGGCCACCTGGCTGGCCAGCCATTCACGCACATACCGTTCCGCGCACTCGGCGCGGCGCGCGACCTCCGCGGAACTCAAGCGTCCGGCACCGGCCATCACTTTATAGAGCCCGAGCCGACGGCCGAGGCTGACCATGACGCCACTGGCACCTGCGGCGAGATCGCCAAAGGCGCGGCCGATGAGTTGATTGAGACGATCAGGATCGACAGACATGGCACACACTCCCACTGCGTTGCGGTGCCATGAGTGTAGGAGAAGAGTTCAGAGACCGGCCACAACCCCAAATGATGCCAAGCCCGGCGCGCGAGGCCCCGTCACGGTGAAGGACGCAGATGCTGCAGGGAGCCGAGGATGGTCGCGATACGGGCACTGTCGACCGGCGCCGCGTTCCAGTCCGCGCGCAACACCGACACCGTGATGTAGTCCCTGGCGAACCAGCCGGTATCGGCCTCGCTGTCGGCGCGGCCGTCGGTGTCAACTTCAATCGTGCTCAAGGTGCGCGCTTGCCCCGGACGTTCGCGATAGATCATGCGGAAGCCACCATGGCGGCCGAGGGGCGCGAGACGCAGGCCGGCAATCTGCTTCAAGGGTCGTGCCGGCACGTTGAGATTGAGTACGGTGTGCGGCGGCAACAGCGCGCCCCCCTTGGCCTGTGTCGCGAGCCGACCGATGAGCCGCGTGACGAGTTCACCGGCCAGGGGATAAGCCGCGGCCGTGCTCGCGAACGGCGTGGGCGAACTGCCGGCTTCCGCCAGCTCGAGCCCGACCGACACCGCGATGGCCGGCACACCGAGCTGGGCCGCCATCACCGCCGCGCCCACCGTGCCCGAGCTCATGACATTGGCGCCGAGGTTCTGGCCGAGATTCGCGCCGGACACCACGAGATCGGGCGGTGCATCGGCGAACAGACGGGACACACCATACACGGCGCAATCGGCCGGACTGCCATCCACCGACCAGGTGTCATGGCCACGATCAGTGACGGTGATCTCGCCGAGCGTAATGCGCGCACCGCTGCCGCTCTGCTGCTCGCGGGGCGCGACCACCATCACCTCGTAGCCCGCCTGCTCGAGGGCGGCGCGCACCGCCAGCAGACCCGCGGCCTCGATGCCGTCGTCATTGGTCAACATGATGCGTAACGGCGCGTTGTCGGCCGACGCGACACTCGTACAACAGGCCAGCACGATTGCGAGCCATCCTCTTCTGCTGCGCTGCACTTCCTATCCTCCTCGTTGCCCGGGCGAGTGTGCATCTTGATCTTTCACAAGGCAGGCGCACGACTCGTGGTTAGAATGGCACGAAGACATGACACGGGGAGGAAACGCCATGGACTCATCCGCCAAGCTCGGCATCGATCATGAACGGCTCGCACGCCTGCCAGCGCGCATCGAGGCCGACATCGCCGCCGGACGCTACAACGGGGCGGCGCTGTGCGTCAGTCGCCGCGGCGTGGTCGCCTATCGCGATGTTCACGGCTACGCCGATCGCGCCAGCGGACGCAAGCTGGCCTTCGACAATACCTTCGTCAGCTTCTCGATCGGCAAGCAGTTCACCAATGTGGTGGTGCTGAACCGCGTCGAGAACGGCGCTCTGCATCTCGACATGCAGGTCGGTGACCTCATCCCCGAGTTCCGCTCGCGCGGCATGCGCGGCATCAAGCTCTGGCATCTGCTCACCCACACCAGCGGCATCCAGTCGACCATTCCGGCGGCGCCGCTCGAAACCCTCATCGACATCGGCAAGCTGACCGCCCATATCGCCGCTCAGCGCCCCGAGACGCGGCCCGGCGAACGCGTCAATTATTCAATCATCGCCGCCCATTCGGTGATGGCCGAGATGGTCAAGCGCGCCGAAGGCGGACGCCGCAGCTTCACCCAGATTCTGAACCAGGATCTGTTCGCACCGCTGGCCATGAAGAACACCAGCCTCGGTCCGCGCACCGATCTCATCGAGCGGCTGTGCCCGGTGTCGACCTGTTACACCGAGCCCGGCATGTTCGCGCCGGAAGACGTGCTCGGCGTCGGCCAGGTGGTGACCATACCCGGCGCCGAGATCCCGGCCGGTGGCTACCTGACCACCATCGACGACCTGCACCGCTTCGCCCTCATGCTGCGTAACGGCGGCGAACTGGATGGCGTGCGCCTGCTCTCCCCCCATACGCTGCGCTACTGCACCCGCAACTTCACCGGCGACAAACCCAACGGGCTGTTCGATTACGCCGCCGACACCCGTGGCTGGGAACCGTGGCCGGCCAACATCGGCCTGGGCTTTTTCGTGCGCGGCGAGGGGCTGCTGCCGGGGCCCATGAGCAATTTCTCCAGCGCCCGCAGCTTCTGCGGCTGGGGCGCGGGTTCGTCGTGTTTCTGGGTCGACCCGGAACTCGACCTGACCTTCTCCTTCCTCTCGACCGGCCTCATGGAGGAGACCTATCACATCGAGCGCCTGCAGCGTCTCGCCGACCTGGTCGTGACCTCGCTTATCGATTGATGACCGCCCCTCGGGGCCTGCGCGCCGGGCGCCGATTTGTTGCATCCGGGCCACGATCGCGCGCCGTCCGCGAGGGCCGCGCGGACCGGCGCCGAAAGCTGAAAAATGCGCTCGCACGGCCCTGAAGGACTCGAAAGGGGAATGTCGTCGCAGCCCGGATTACCGGGTAGACTACAGGGGTTTGTTTTCGCCGTTTCTCGATTCTAGGGGAGTCATCGTGGATTTCAGATACAACGATAAAAGTCGCCAGCTACTCGAGCAGGTGCGCGCCTTCATGAAGGAACACATCTACCCGATTGAAGAAGACATTTACAACTTCAACCACGATCCCAAGAACCTGTGGGTGGTACCGCCCCAGATCGAGGAACTGAAGAAGATCGCCAAGGACCAGGGCCTGTGGAACCTGTTCCTGCCCCACGAGTACCACGAGTACAGCCCGGGCCTGACCAATCTCGAATACGCGCCGCTGGCCGAGGAAATGGGCCGCGTGCATTGGGCCTCGGAAATCTTCAATTGCAGCGCGCCCGATACCGGCAACATGGAAGTGCTGGCGCGCTACGGCACTCCCGAACACAAGAAGCAATGGCTGGAGCCGCTGCTGGCGGGTGAAATCCGTTCCTCTTATCTCATGACCGAGCCGCAGGTCGCGTCTTCCGACGCCACCAACGTCGAAACCTCCATCAAGCGTGACGGTGACGAATACGTCATCAACGGCCGCAAGTGGTGGAGTTCCTGCGTTTTCGACCCGCGCAACAAGATCTACATCCTGATGGGCAAGACCGACCCGGGCGCCGCACGGCATGTGCAGCAGTCCATGGTGCTGGTGCCCGCCGGCACGCCGGGCTTCGAGATCGTGCGTTCACTGCGCGTGCTGAACGACAACCATTCGCCCCATGGGCATGGTGAAGTGCGCATGACCAACATGCGCGTGCCGGTTTCCAATCTGCTGCTTGGCGAAGGCCGCGGCTTCGAGATCGCCCAGGGCCGTCTGGGGCCGGGCCGCATACACCATTGCATGCGTTTGATCGGCTGCGCGCAACGCGCCCTCGATCTCATGTGCGCGCGGGTTGAAAGCCGCGTCGCGTTCGGTAAGAAATTGTCGGAGCAGTCGAGCATCCGGCAGGACATCGCGAAATCGCGTTGTGAAGTGGAGCAGGCTCGCCTGCTGACCTTGTGGGCCGCCGATCGCCTCGATCGCGAAGGCAACAAGGTGGCCAAGGATGCCATCGCGATGATAAAAATCATCGTGCCGCAGATGTGCCAGACCATCGCCGACCGGGCGATGCAGGCGCATGGTGGCATGGGTGTGTGTCAGGACACTGTGCTTCCGGAAATCTTCGCCTACGCGCGTTCCGTGCGTCTGGCGGATGGACCGGATGAGGTGCACATGTCGCAACTCGGCAAACTGACCATCCAGCAAACGCTGGCGGGTTGAACGCAGATCGCGCGCAACCGGGCCTGGGCATCTGAATGCATGGTCGAGTGAAGAATCGTTTGACGATTCCTTCGCTCGTCCTCCAACATCGCGCTTCGGGGACTGTGGCCTGGCCACAGAATGAAGCGCGGGTTGGATGTGTTCAGGCACCCGAGCCAAGTGCCAGTCTCTGCATAATTAGATAATCATCAGCATCGGGAGAGTTTCGTTCCATGAGGTTCCGTCTCGCAAAATGGATCATGGCCCACCGCTTCGGCGTGAGTGTGGCCTTCCTGCTCGTCACCCTGGTCTTCATGGCCGGATTCCCGCGGATAGAAATCCGCACCATCTTCAACGACCTGTTACCGGTCAATGATCCGTTCGTGAAGGTCTTCTTCGCGCACAAGAACTTCGGCAACCCCTTGACCATGTCCATCATGATCAAGAACAAACATGGCGACATCTACAACGCCGAGACGCTGGGCAAGGTCTACAAGATCACCCGCGACATCGACCTGGCGCCGAGCATCGACCACGATCAGATCATCTCGATCGCGACCGAGAAGATGCGCTATGCCGAAGCGACCCGCGACGGTATCGACACCCGTCCGCTGATGGAGGCGCACGCGCCGACCACCGAAGAGGAAATCGCCGAGTTCCGCCGTCGCGTGAACATCTCGCCGAACGCGCAGACCTTCTTCATCTCCGGTGACAGCACCGCGACCCTCATCAACGCCGCCTTCCTCGACACCATCGACTATGGCAAGTCTTTCGACTACGTCCAGAAACTGGTGGAAGACAACCGCGACGCCAACCATGAGGTCCATCTGGTCGGCCAGCCGGCGCTGACCGGCTGGGTGTACCGCCTGCAGAAGCAGACCTACGTGATTTTCGCCGCCACCATCGGTGTGCTGATCGTCCTGCTGACGCTGTACATGGGCAACATCGCCGGCGTGGTGATGCCGATCGTCAGTGCGGCCGTGGCCGGTATCTGGGGCTTCGGTACCATCGGCTGGTTCGGTCGACCCATCGAGCCCTTGCTCATGATCGTGCCGCTGCTGCTGGTCGCGCGCTCGTTCTCGCACTGCGTGCAGTACACCGAGCGCTACTACGAAATCCTGCACCATGTGAAGGATCGCGTGCTGGCCGCCGAAATCACCATGGGCATCATGATGGCGCCCTCGATTCTCGGCATCTTCACCGACGTGTTTGGCATCATCTTCATCGCCATCGCGCCGATTCTGACCATGGTCAACCACTCGATCTTCTGCGGCTTCTGGGCGTTCTGGATCATCCCGACCGGTGTGTTCCTGGCCTCCATCGTGCTGTCCTATCTGCCGGTGCCGAACAACATCGAGAAGATCATCGGCGGCAAGGAGAAAGAAGCGGGTTTCCATGCGGCACAGCAGGCGCTGCTGCGGGGCATCGCCCACATCACCTACGGTAATGCCGCGCGCGTCACCGCCGTGGTGGTCACTCTGCTCGGTATCGGTTCAATCTACCTGACCTCGCAAATCAAGGTCGGCAACCCGGTCGAAGGCAGCAACGTGCTGTGGGATTACTCGGAGTTCAACACCGGCACGCGCGCCATCAATGCGCATTTCCCGGGCACCAACACCCTGGAAATCGTGCTGGAAGCGAAGACGCGTGATAACGACCATCGCGTGGTGAACACGCCGGAAGTCGTGAAGGTCGCCACCGAGCTGCAGCGCATGCTGGAAGCAGACCCGAACCTGCCGCCGCGTGCCACGCTGTCGTTCAGCGATTACATGCGCGACATCAACCGTCTGTTCGCCGGTGGCAACCCGAAATGGATGCCGCTCGACCATACCCAGGAAGCGGTCGCCGCTGCCGGCTTCGCCGCGCTCATGGGTTCGAACGCCATCAACTTCAGCCACGTCGCCGACTTCGAATTCCAGGATTCGACGGTCTCGCTGTGGTTCAAGGACAACAAGCAGGAAACGGTTGATTCCGCCCTCGCCTCCGCCACCAAGGCGGTGGACGTCGTCGGCGTTGATCATCCGGAGTTCACCGTGCGTCTCGCCACCGGCGTGATCGCGCTCCAGCAGGCCATGAACAACGTGGTGAGCCATTACCACTGGCTGATTCTGGGCTGCGTGAACATCGGCGTGTTCTTCCTCGCCTGGTATGCCTATCGCTCGGTGGTCGCGGCCTTCCTGCTGCTGATTCCGGTCAACCTGTCGAACTTCATGCTGATGGCGTCGATGCACGTGATGGGCATCGGTCTCGACATCAACGCCGCGATCGTGGCGGTGATGGGCGTCGGCGTGGGTATCGACTACGGCATCTACCTGTTGTCGCGTATCTGCGAGGAGTATGTGGCCCAGGAACATGACTTGAAGAAGGCGATTTACGCCTCGCTGACCACCACCGGTCAGGCCATCATGTTCACGGCGACCATCATGCTGCTCGGCATCCTGCCCTGGTACTTCCTGTCGGATCTGAAGTTCATGGCGGACATGGGTCTGCTGCTGGTGGCCATCATGTTGATCAACATGGTGCTGTCGCTGGTCGTGCTGCCGCTGCTGGTATGGTTCGTCAACCCGAACTTCCTGCGTCGCACGGACTTGATGGTCGGCGAGAACGTCGATCTGTCGCAGTTCATGGACAAGGTCGACGCGGCCGCCGTCTAAGACGACAGACCGCCGCGGCATCGCGCCGCGGCGGCACTCGCCCCGCTCAGCGGACCTCATGCCAGCGTGCATGGGGTCCTGTTTCCCTCCGCTCCTCTCTCCTCCGTGTTTGCCACGCCGTCATGCGCCGTGTGACAGTTCGCACATCCTGCAGTGAAAGATCGCAACTTGTTTCGAAGCGCCTCTCGAGCGCTGAATTCCCGTCGAACACGATGCTAAGATGCGGGCAACATCGATGCCGCAGGAAAGGGCGCTCCACCGCATGAGCGCCGGCCGGGCAACAGGGGCAGTGGATGGGCTTGCTGGACGAACTCAGGAAACGGGCTGCGGAGAAAGAAGCGCAACGCGCTTCGAATGTCGAGGACGACGCCCGCGCTGACGAGATCCGCGCAGTCGCCCTGCCGGCCCTGTTTCGCATCCACACCAATCTCGCCGAACTGGTCAAGCAACTGCGCATCCTCGAAGAGGAAGCGTCGGTCGACCTCAAGATCCCAGGCCTTGGCGAGGTCAGCGGTTTTCAGCAGGGCAACTATTCCGTCAGTGCCGAAGGCACGCCGCCGAGCAGCGTGACGCTGCGTTGTGCGTTGCGTCTTGTCAAAGTCCGCCCGCTGGAATTGACCACCGCCGGCGCCTCGCCCACCACCTGGGTCGATCGCCTGCGCCGCCAGGATCTACCGCTCAAGGTGCTGAGGATGACCGATACCCGCGGCCCGAACCAGAAAGCCCTGGTGACCATCGAAGGGCCGGTGCCGGTGACCTTGCAGTTTTCCATCGACATCGAACACGCGGCCCTGCAACTGGTGACGCGGAATTTCGACGAACTGGTCGAGCGTCGCCAGTTCTTCAATCCCGCCGACGTCACCGAGCAGTGGTGCGAAGAGCTGTTGAAGTACGTGACCCGCGTGCCCAACTCCTTCATGCGTCATGAAGTCTCGACCGACGTGCGCGACCAGTTACGGCGGCGCCTCGAATGGGAGAAGCACAAGAAACAGAGCGTCGAGGAAACCACCGAGACGCGGCTCGCGGCCAGCGGCAAATTCAAGAGCCTGTTCAAGCGCCCGCCGCAACTCAAGCTCGAATGGCGCGGCCTGACCTGGGATCTCGCCACCCACGTCGGCCCCTTCACCATCGGTCGCGTCAGCGATTGCGATCTGCGCATGCGTCGCGAGCGGGTGTCGCGCTTTCATGCCAGCATCGAATTCAAGGACGGCGAATACCATCTCATCGACGACAGCACCAACGGCACCTACGTGCACTTCACCGACGGGCGCCGCTCCCATCTGCACAAGACCTCACTGCTGTTGCACGGCAGCGGCACCATCGCCCTCGGCGATGAGGCCGGCGCAGACGATCCGGATCTCATCCATTTCGTTCTCTGAGGGCCGCCGCCACGCGCGGCGTGCGCCGCTCAGATGATGCCGGCCTCTTTCAGACGCGCCAGCGCCGCGGCGTCGTAACCCAGTTCGGCATAGATGCGCGCGTTGTCCTGACCGAGGGTCGGCGCCGGCTCCCGAATTGCCGTCGGCGTGCGCGAGAATTTCGCGGCCGGACCGGTCAAGGGCACTTGCGAGCCGTCCGACAGGCGCGTCGGCTGCAACATGTCGCGCGCCGCGACGTGAGGATGGCGCGAGGCCTCGGCAAAGGTATTCACGCGCGTCACCGCGAGCCCGATGTCGGTCAGCTTGGCCACCACTTCATCGGCGCTGAACTGGCGACACCAGGCCGCCATCAAGCCATCCACTTCATCGCGCCGCTCGACGCGCTCGACGTTGCGCAAGCCCGCCAGCTCGCCGCAACCCATGAGTTCGCACAGGCTGCGCCAATGACTGTCGAGCAGCACGCCGCCATAGATGCGGCCATCGGCGCATTCGTAGACGTTGACCGGCGCGGCGATGGCGAACTGATTGCCATGGCGCCCGAGCGGCACACCCACGGCACCGGACGTGAGATTGCCATTGCTCTGGAACATGAGACCGTCGATCAGCGCCACGTCGACGTGCTGGCCTTCACCTGTGCGGTTGCGATGCTGAAGCGCCGCCATCGCCCCCAGCGCGCCGTGCATGCCGGCAAGGTCATCGCCGAGGAACGTCGGTGCCTTGGTCGGGCCGCCCTCCGGCGCGCCGTTCAAGGACGTCCAGCCACAGAAGTTCTGTGCGATGGGGTCATAGGCCGGCCGCTCCGAAAGCGGGCCGAACTGACCAAAACCGCTGACCGAGACATAGACGATGTCGGGTTTGACCGCCGCCACGTCGGCATAGCCCACGCCCCAGCTCGCGAGCGTACCCGGTTTGAAGTTCTCGATGACGATGTCGGCCGTGGTGCAAAGCTTGAGAAAGATTTCGCGTCCTTCCGGCAGACGCAGGTCCAGCGACACGTTCTGCTTGTTGCGATTGACCGTTTCGTGGGCGACGGTCAGCTTCGAATCCGGCAGGAAGGGCGGCAGCACGCGTGCCACTTCGCCGAGCGGGTGCTCGACCTTGATCACCGTCGCGCCGAAATCGGCGAGGATGCAGGCCGCCATGGGGCCGGCCCAGGTGGTCGTCGCTTCGACCACGGTGACGCCGTGCAGCGGCCCCCGCAGGTCGTCGCGCGCT